>Ga0075418_10009873_pt1 | contig 10697 bp, 8 predicted proteins | sample SoiMetdeltSBSDD2_FD_81776 | JGI IMG/M metagenome (GOLD analysis project Ga0075418, IMG submission 81776) | Bulk soil microbial communities from a Populus tree surrounding site in Tennessee, USA - Soil MetaG P. deltoides SBSDD2 | ecosystem: Environmental > Terrestrial > Soil > Tree plantation...
CCGCTGCTGGGGGATGCCGTCGTAGCCGTGCGGCAGATGAACGTACCTAAGGCCGTACTTCTTTGCCGCCGCGACGTCCGGTTTGGCCCCATCGACGCTGATGATCGTCTTGACCCCCAGCTCTTTCAGCTCGCGAAACCCCGCATCCCCATCCGGCTGGCCGCCGGAGATGACTTTGTCGTGGATGCGAAGCGCGTTGGGCAGATGAGCCGCGGCAATATTCTGAGGGACTGAGGCTGAGAGTTTTGATGGATTGACGGACGGAGCCTGCGCGCAGCCGGCCAGGACCAGATATCCGCACATCGCGATCGCGGTCAAAGGAATTCGCATCAGTCCGGCTCGCGGCACTTATGCCGGTAGTTGATCGCCCGGGGGCAGCCTCTAGTTTACGCCCGCCCACTATGGATTCGACACCGGTCGGCCAATATTTTTCCGCGCAACTGACGGTGGCCGCTCAATTTGCGGAGCCGCCGACGCTTGATGAGGGTACGTCCTGCTTCCGGAAGCGGTACGCCCATGCCGCCAGGCAGCCGCCCCCAAGCGAGAGCAGGATCATCGTAAATCGACGCACGCTAGTAGCGGCAAGGAATCTGATATCGTCGGCAACTCGATTCTTCATACGGGCTTGATAATCGGCGGCCTGTGCGGGACTCATACGTTGCATGCGAGGTGCGTCCAATCGATCGCCAGCCTCGCGCTCTACTCGGCTTTCATGCAAAGAGACGATTGATGTCGCTACGTTATTATCGAGATGATTACTCAATTCGACAGAGAGTTGCGAAATGGATACCGCCGTTGTTCCGAGCAGAACGTGACACCACGTACTCGCGATTACCACTCCAATCCAAAACATGCGCGGTTCGCCAGTCCGCGCTATGGCCAAGACTAACGCAATCGGCAGCAGCAGGTGGAATGCCGCTCCCAAGGCGAATGCCCACCCCTCGGACGCGCCCAACACGCCTGCCAGACCTACGCTCACCACGGCGACACCGATTAGAAAACAGCGCAGCGAGAACTGGGGCAGCCACGCTCGTGTGCTTACCATGCGCGCAACTCCGCTGTGAACATCGCGACTTGGCAGCCGAACCAGCTCTAATTCTCAGCTTTCGGCGCGCTACGTGGCAAGAGTTGTCACCCGCCGCGGTGTATGGACCGCCCGCACATCCACCCACTGCATCCCCGCGCGGCGGGCCGCTTCGATGCCGAGGTCGGAGTCTTCGTAGACAAGGCAGTTGGCGGGCTGAGCCGCCAGTCGCCGCGCCGCCTCCAGAAAGACGTCTGGCTCCGGTTTGTGCCGCGGCGTGTCCTCGGCCGTCACCAGCGCGTCGAACCAGTCGAGAATGCCGACCTGGCGGAGCTGCATCTCGATGACGTGGCGAAAGCCGCCGCTGGCGACGGCCATCTTCCGCTTGCCACGATTCTGCCTGGCAATTTCGACAACGGCCTGGATCGGCTCGAGCAAGTGCAGAGTATCGAGAAACGCCCGCTCCTTCTGGGCCGCAATCGCCTTGCAGTCGAGCCTCAGCCCAGCCTCGCCGGTCAAGAGCTCGACGATTTTGTCGCTGGGCATGCCGCCCAAGGCGTAGAATCGCTCCTCGCCGAACTCGATGCCGTGCGAGCGCATCGTCTTCTGCCAGCAGAGGTAATGCACCGGCATCGAGTCGGTGAGCGTGCCGTCACAGTCGAAGATCAATGCCATGTGAAATGCAGAGTCTCGGGACTAAGGACTAAGGGCTGTACTAAACAATAGGATGAAAACGAAGCGGTCCGCTGATCGAACGAACGACCAGCGGACCGCCTACAAAGTCGATGGTTAGAAGCCGGAGGTAGACGCTGCCTAGTCCCTAGCCTCCAGCCCCTAGTCCCTCTTAGTACATGTCATAATCCCCGCCGTGACCCTTCTTGGCCCCCTTCTCCTCCTTGGGCTTCTCGGCAATCAGGGCGTCGCTGGTGAGGAGCAGGGTCGCGACGCTAGCCGCATTGGCCAGGGCGGTGCGGACGACCTTGGTCGGGTCGATGACGCCGGCCTTCACCAGGTCCTCGTAGGTGTCGGTCAGGGCGTTGTAGCCCTGGTTCCCCTTGGCTTCGAGCACCCGCTCGCAGACGATGCCGCCGTCCTGGCCGGCATTCGTGGCGATCATCGTCAGCGGCGAACGGCAGGCGCGGAGGACGATGTTGAAGCCAACTTGCTCGTCGTTGGGCAGGCTTTCGCTGGACTTGAGCTGCGCGGTGGCCCGAAGTAGGGCCACGCCGCCGCCGGGGAGGATGCCTTCCTGCACCGCGGCGCGCGTCGCATGCAAGGCGTCCTCGACGCGGGCCTTCTTCTCCTTCATCTCGCTCTCGGTCGCCCCGCCCACGTTGATCTTGGCCACACCGCCGGAGAGCTTCGCCAGCCGCTCTTCGAGCTTCTCGCGGTCGTAGTCGCTGGTGCTGACTTCGATCTCGCGGCGAATCTGGTCGATGCGGGCCTTGATCGCCTCGCTCTTGCCAGCGCCCTCGATGATCGTCGTGTTGTCCTTGTCCACGATCACCTTCTTGGCCCGACCCAAATCGGTCAGCGGCAGGTTTTCGAGCTTGATGCCCAGCGCCTCGAAGACCGGAGTGCCGCCGGTGAGGACCGCAATGTCCTCGAGCATCGCCTTGCGGCGATCGCCGTAGCCCGGGGCCTTGACCGCGACGCACTGGAACGTGCCGCGGAGCCGGTTGATGACCAGCGTCGCCAGGGCTTCCCCTTCGACGTCCTCGGCGATGATGAGGAGCGGCTTCCCCTGTTGCACCACCCCTTCCAGCACCGGCACCAGCTCCTTGATGTTCGTCAGCTTCTTCTCATAGATCAGGATGTAGGGATTCTCCAGCACGCAAGTCATCGTATTGGGGTCGGTGACGAAGTACGGCGAGAGATAGCCACGGTCGAACTGCATTCCTTCGACCCACTCGATGTCTGTCGTAAAGCTCTTCCCTTCATCGACGGTAATCACACCGTCCTTGCCGACCTTCTCCATCGCGTCGGCCAACTTGTTGCCGATCTCGCGGTCGTTGTTGGCGGCAATCGTGGCCACGTTGGCCATCTCGCTCTTGTCCTTGATCTTGATCGACGCCTTCTGGAGTTTCTCGGTGATGTCGGCGACGGCCTTTTCGATGCCGGCCTTCATCTGGACCGGGTTGACGCCGGCGACAACCGCCTTCAGCCCTTCATTGAAGATCGCTTCTGCGAGCACGGTGGCGGTCGTGGTGCCGTCGCCGGCGACGTCGCTGGTCTTGCTGGCAACCTCGCGGACCATGCGGGCCCCCATATTCTCGTAAACGTCTTCGAGGTCAATTTCCTTGGCGACCGTGACGCCGTCTTTGGTAACGGTCGGGCTGCCGAAGGATTTCTGCAGGATAACGTTGCGGCCCTTGGGACCGAGCGTGACTTTGACGGCCTTGGCCAGTTTCGAGACGCCGCGGCGAATGGCTTCGCGGGCCTCCTGATCGAAGGCGATGATCTTCGGCATGAATGGGAACTCCTGAGATGACTGTGTTTCGTGTTTTGTATCTTGCTTTTAGCCGGAGGCCAACAGCCTCCGGAATCAGCGTAAAAATGAGCGGTCTCCGGAGGCTGTTTACCTCCGGCTAGTAGCCGTGTGTTAGTCCTCGAGGACGGCCAAGATGTCTTCCTCGCGCATCAGGAGCAGTTCTTCATCCCCGACCTTGAACGTTTCGCCGGCCCAGCTTGAAAACAGGACGCGGTCGCCGGACTTTACTTGAAGCTTGCCACGAGTGCCGTCGTCGAGCAGCTTGCCATTGCCGACGCTGACCACCTTACCTCGACTTGGCTTCTCCTTGGCGGCATCCGGCAGCAGAATGCCGCCGGCGGTCTTTTCCTCCCCCGATTCGCGTTTGACTACCACGCGGTCACCCAGCGGCTGCAATTTGAGTTGGCTCGATTTCTTGGCCGCTGGCTTCTCTTTGGTCGCGGTCGTCATTTCGATGGGCTCCTTGGCTCGTTTACGTGGGGAAGTGTATTGAAAGGACAGCCCGGAGACGTGTAATTCGGACTGTCAAAAAGGCGCACCTTAATGGTTGTGCGGCTAGCAGGGCAAGTGGCGCGCCAACGCCTAGGCAATGCATCGTAAGCGCTTGCCGCGACGCCGCTTAAGGAATGCGGTTGGCCTTGGATTCAGCCTCTCGGACGACAGATATTGGCAGTGAACCCAAATGCCAATCGTCGCGCTGTCATTTTGACAACGGCCTTGAATCGTCAGCGCGGCTCGATGATTAAGGGCTTGCGGCTCAATTCCGCCTCGTCCTTACCTTCCAGGAATGCCATTAGATCGGCCACTTCTTCGAGCGAAAGCGGATCCAGGAGGCCGGCCGGCATGGCTGAGGTCTTGCTTGGCTTCGTGGCTTCGATCTCGCTTTCATTGAGCGCCAGTTTCTCGCCGGTGGGCTGAAGGACGACGACTTCGCCAGCGGCGCCCGCCGCCACCATGCCCGTAATCTGGCGACCGTCCTTCGTCTTAACGACTTTAGACAGGTATTGCGACGAGATGACGTGAGATGGGTAGACGATCGATTCAAGCAGTTCTTTTTTGGTGAACCGGCGTGACACATTGGTCAAGTCGGGCCCGATGCTTTCCCCGTGACTGCCGTGTTTATGGCATTTGATGCATTGCCCCTTGGTGAAAATCGCCACCCCCCGGCTTCCCGATGCCTTTTCCACTTCCTCGCTGGTGAGGTAGGTCAGCAGTTGATCGAACGAGTACTTGGCGTTCTCGGATGCCGTTGGGAGGACCGGTTCCGGCTGATCGGGATATGTCTTGGCGAACCATTCTTGCCAGGCGACGACTTTTGCAGCGTCAGGCATGTCCTTGGCCAGCTCTTCGCCCGTCCAGAATTCCAGCAGGGCCACCGGTGCATCCAGAGCAGCCCCGTTGCCCGTTTCCTGTTCCTTTTGCTTTGCCTTCAGCGCAAGCAAAATCAGCGTCCGATACGGCTCGGCCTCTTCGGGCGCTTGGGCGACCTCCATAAGCCTCGTGCAGACATCACGAGCGGCGGACGGTTCCAGGCTCGGCAAGCTGCGCACGAGGTAGACCCAGTTTTCACCTTGTGGCGCCTGGGCCAGACCGAGGGCCACGCTCTGGCGGCGGTTTGGATCGCTGTCCCACACCTTGCGCAAGTACGCAAAGGCCTCTTCGTTTCCACTGCGGGCCAGCACGGCAACGAGTCCGACTTTGAGCCGCTGAGCGGCGTCGCCGTCTTTATCAGCCAGCTCCTGGTCGAGCTTGATGATCGTTTGCAGCATGTCGGCATCGAGTTTTTCCGGCACGCGATAAAGTGCGCCCAGCGCAGAGTTCGGCCACTGGCTCCCTTTGGCCAGGACCATCATGGACTCGTCTTCGCTGAGTGACTTGCAGAAGTCGCGCGTGGCGTTGATCACATAGCGGGCGTAACTTCCGCCACCTTTGCGCTTTTGGGCGTCCTCATAAAAGCTGAGCAGCTCCATCCGCTGCCCGCTCGACCAACCGCTCTCCAAAAACCGCAGGTGCATCGCTACGTGCAGCTTGTCCGCATCCGGGGCATCTGATTTGAGATAGGCGAGGTAGCGATCCAGTGCGGATGATTCCTGAAGGAATACCAGGATTCGTACGAGCTCGCGGTTCATTTGCGAATCACCAGCGGGAAACTCTTCGGCCAATTGTCGGCGAATGCCCGGTACGTCTTCAGGATGCAAGCCGCCGCGCGCAAGCGCGACTTCCGTTAGCCGAAGCATATCCACGAAATCACGGTCGCCCACGAAGCCGTCCATGACGCGGTCGACTCGCTCGAGGACTTCCATGCCATGCTTCCTCTCGCCATAGGCGATGAGCAATGCGAGTCCTCCCTGGACGATTAGTCGATGATTGTCGGCACTCAGGAGTTCGTCTTTCCAGTCCTCCAGCCGCATCCTTTCCAGCAGCCGCCGCGCTGCCCACGCTTCGTAGCGATCATCTGATGCCAAAAGCGGTTTGAGGCTTTCCAGGGGGGGCGCCTGTCCAGCGCGCGCCAGCGATTCACAGGCCAACCGCCGCACGCGTCGATCGCCGTCGGCCAGCAGCTCGATCAGCCGCTGGTTGGAGGCGTCCGACGGATACGTGCCCATCAATTCGACCGCCCTGGCGCGTACCAGTTCGTTGGGCTGCTGCGAGAGTTTGATCAGAAGGTCGGCGGAAGGAGTAGGCCCGAAGAGCTGCATGAGGTCCAGTGCCTGCAACCGATACTGAGCCGGATTGGCGGTACTTTTGGCGACGCCAATCAGGCTGGCGTCCCATTGCGGGCCAAGCTGCCGCTTGAGCGTGGCGATGTTTTGCCGCGCCCAGGAGCTGTGGAGTTGCGGCTGGCGAATGACTGCGGTCAGGCCGGTACCCACGTCGACGATTTGCGGCGGGACGTGTCCCTTCCAGACGACACGATACAGGCCGCCGCTGGTTCCACGACCACCAGTGACAAAGTAGAGCCAGCCATCGGGACCGACGTCGAGGTCGGTCACATTGAGCGGATTTCCCTCGACAAACACTTCGCTGGTAGCCGCGTAGGAGGCGCCCTGCCGCTTGAGCGCCACCGCCATGATTTTGCCCTGCGACCAGTCGGCGGTGAACAGGCAGCCGTGGTATCGCAGGGGGAACATGAAGTGGTTGTAGGCGGCGATCCCGGTAGGCGAGCCGCGCCCCGTATCGAGAATTCCCGGCAGGGAATCGACGTAGTATTCGGGCCATTTCGACCAGCCGCTGCGCCAGCCGTATTCCCCACCGGGAATCAGATGGCAGAGCCGCGTTGGCCGGTACCATGTCGTTCCGATGTCAGACTCCATGTCCGCATCGTGGACGAACAGTTCGCCGTCCTGATTGAAGACCAGGTCGTAGGGATTGCGGAGGCCGCCGCAGACGAGCTGCACGCCACTGCCGTCGGTGTCAGTACGGATCACAACTCCGCCCGGAGCCTTGATACCGACGGCGTGACCCCCGGGGTCCTCGTATTTGGGCGCCAGCAAATCCCCTTCGTAATAGTCGCGGTGCGGGCTGGTCGGATCATAATCGGCCTCCACCTGGGTGTGGTTGCCGAGCAGGACATACAGCAAGCCGTCCGGTCCGAGCACCAGCCCGTGGGGCCCGTGCTCGTTGACTTCGCATTTGAACTTGAGCAGCGTTCGCACTTCCTCCAGGACGCCGTCCCGATTGGTGTCGGTCAACCGATACAGTCCTGGCCCGTCGGGACCCTGGCCGGTGACATACACTTCGCCATTGAGCGCGAGGATCCCCTGGCAGTTGCTCACCTTCTCGCAGCAGGTGCGGACGTTGTCAGGAAGCTTGTCACCGTTGGAATCGGTGAACAGCAGCAGCGGGCCATCCTCCTTGGAGGCGATGACCTGGCCGAACTCGTTGAAGGTCATCGCGATCAGGGAACCGGTTTCCTGGCCGGAAAGGACCTGCTGCACCTCGAATTCATCACCCGAGTTGAATCGCCCGCTCCGAGGGGGTCCCGCTCGAGTTGGCTCTTTGAAACCGTCGTCCTTCGCAGTCGGAGTCGCCTTTGCGGTCGCTTGTGGCTGACTTTCGGCCCTGGGCGCGTCGACTACTGGAGGCTGCGTCTGGCTCTCTGCGGGATCGCCGTACGACGGCTGCGGTTCGCGCTCGGCCGGCGCGGAATTGGCCACAGCGGCCTCAGCCCGATCCCAGGGTGCCGTTTCGCCCAGCGTCCCAAAGGATCGTGCGCCTTCCCAATTGCGATCGTTGTACAGAGACGTGTTCCACAGCGGCAGCGGCCGCACATTGGTCCGCCAGGAATCATCGGTCGAGTGCGAAATCCACTGGCCTTTCTTTTCCTTGATGGTCAAGCGAGCGGCCAGCGCCGCCGTATTGCCACCACGATTGGAGACTTTGACCGCGACGATATTGTTTCCGCGAACCAGGAATCGCCCGATGTCATATTCGATCAGCTTTCGCGTTGAACTTCCGGATCCGGCGCGACGCCCGTTCACGTACAGTTCGTAGTGGTCGTCGGCTGCAATCGCTACCGTTGCGGCTTCGGCATCCTTGACGTTGAACGATTTGCGAAAGTGGCAGACGGCGCCGGATGGAACTCCCTCTTTCTGGTGCTCTGGCGTCCAGATCCATTGCGCTTCTTGCGCAAAGGCGCAATGCCCGGAAAGGGCAACTGTCGCCAGGAGAGTGAGAGCTTGACGGGCCAGGATAAACGGCCGAATTGACTGACGGTTCCATCCGTACATAATTCTTGCCCTTCCTGATGCGGGCAGTTCCTTCCATGGCACAAGCCGCGTGGTGCGGCAAGCGGCCGGCTCTTGCGCTGCTTGACCAGCGACGCAGGCACTCGGCGCGGGGCGGCGCGCAAGCGCAGCCGCCCTTTGGCGGGAAGATTAACACCGTCCTGGCAAACGAGGCAACAGCGAAAAGTAGGGCCAACCAGGCACCTCAGCCTGCGAAAATCGCGCCACCAGGCCCGGAACCTGTCTAGATGATGTTGACGCACCCCCATTACGCGACCAAGAATGGCAAGCTAGCGTCTGGACCACACACAGTCTGCTTTCATCATGTTACAACACACCATCGGGTTCATTGGCGCTGGACAAATGGCCCAGGCGCTGGCCAGGGGCTTCCTGCGGGCCGGCCTGCTGGCGCCCGATCACTTGATCGCCTTCGATCCGGTTCCGGACGCACTTCGAAAGTTCTGCACCGAGTGTGGCGGAGCACGATCGGCCGCCAGCAACGCGGTAGTTGCCCACCAGGCCGATATCCTGCTGCTGGCCACCAAGCCCCAGAACCTGCAGTCGGTCACCAAGGAATTGGCTGGCCAGGTCGCTGGCAAACTCATCGTGTCGATACTAGCGGGCGTCCCACTGTCACGTCTGGCAGAACTGGGCACCAACCGCATCATTCGCGTCATGCCCAACACTCCCTGTCTCGTCGGTCAGGGAGCCTGCGCATATTGCTTGGGACCAGGGGCAACTCCCGCGGACGCGGGACTAGTCGGCCAATTGCTGTCGGCCGTCGGCATCGCCATTGCGGTCGATGAAAAGCACCTGGATGCCGTTACGGGCCTGTCCGGGAGCGGGCCGGCGTTTGTCTATCTGATGATTGAAGCGCTTAGCGACGGCGGCGTGAGAATGGGATTGCCGCGGGAAGTGGCAATGGCTTTGGCGGCCCAAACCGTGCGGGGCGCCGCCGAAATGGTGTTGACCCAAAAAGAGCATCCGGCCGTCCTGAAAGACCGCGTAGCCAGTCCGGGCGGGACGACGATTGCCGGCCTGGCGGTTTTGGAGGAGCGTGGGCTGCGGAGTGCCCTCATTTCAGCCGTCGAGCAGGCTGCGCGTCGGTCAGCCGAACTGGGGAAGTAGCAAGCGCCCCTGCCAGGAATCCCTCGCCCGTTTACAATGAAATAACTGCCTGATTTTTCAGTTTCCACCGCCGAGGAGACCTTGCCTTGTCCTCGTCACCGCTCTTTGTCCTGGTGGACGACAAGCACGTTCCCCTCTTTCGCATCTTATGGGTATCCGACGTGCCCCATTTCTGCGGCAATGAGGATTGCCAGTGCGAAGGAGATTACGAGATTCGACTCGAGCAGGACGAATCGGTATGGGCCACGCGGCCGGAACGTGACAACGTCCTGGCAGCTATCGAGGCATGGTACAACAGCCACGAGCATGATCACGGGGGCGACGAGGATCGATTTGACGACGATGACGCGTGACGCGTCCGACTCTCAGTCTGGACAACAAGGACGCTGGCCAGCTGGCCCCCAATCTTGACGACAAAGGGTTTGGCATGTCCCTGTTCGCCGATGGTCGCTACCAATGGCGGGAGACGTACTTCGTGCTATTTGACCGCCAGCATCGGCCGAAGGGTGCGGACGTCAAGAAAGCGCTGGCTGAACTGGCCCCCAAGGTGGAAATCCTCGACGTGCAGTCCGACGAGAATGGACTCCTCGAGTCGATGACCATCCTGGCCCATGCCGATGCCGCGGGCATGGACGTGACCTATGTGGAAGGGGATGAAGTCCGGGAGCAGGTGACCGAACTCAAGAAGGATTGGAAGGGTCAGTCATTCAGCAGTGACGAAAAGACGAAGGTGGACCGCGCCCTTCAGGCCACGGCGAGGCTCGACATTTATCACTTCGAGGAGCTTGGGGATGGGTTTTTGGATGAAGACGACGAAGACCACCTTGACCCCGCCGCGCTCCTAACCGTTCTCTCGAAGCTGGCGCGGCTGTCTCATGGCGTATCCATCGATCCACAATCCGGAACGGTGATTTGACTACTCCACCGTTTCCAATAGCTTAGCCAACCGAAATTCCACCTCTGGATCGGTCGCCTTTTCCAGGGCTTCGGTCAGCAGCGGTACGACTTTCCGGCCCAGCTTGACCAACTCCCTTTCGGCCGCGTCGCGCTTTTTAAAACTCTCGTCTCCAAGCTGAGTGATCAGCTCGTTGACGCGTTTGGTGGTCTTTTCATCCAGCGGCTCCGGCTTGACGGCATCGGCCAGCTTGGCGCCGCGCGCGTCGCGGACGCAGCGGACAGAAGCGTAGTTCTTGCTCGCAAAGCAATTGTTAGCCCCGCCGTCGGCATACCACTGGTAGACATAGGCGTAATCCTCCAGCCGCTTGTCCAGATCGCTGGTCCAGTAGGAGCGGAACTCGCCGGCGCCGGGGGCGTATTGGTCCTTGCG
>Ga0075418_10009874_pt1 | contig 10695 bp, 9 predicted proteins | sample SoiMetdeltSBSDD2_FD_81776 | JGI IMG/M metagenome (GOLD analysis project Ga0075418, IMG submission 81776) | Bulk soil microbial communities from a Populus tree surrounding site in Tennessee, USA - Soil MetaG P. deltoides SBSDD2 | ecosystem: Environmental > Terrestrial > Soil > Tree plantation...
GCCTGCACCGCAGACGGACTGTTGGCGGCGATCCGCGCGGCCGTCTCCATCGCCCACGGCATCAGCCGCTCGGCCGGCACGACGCGGTTGATCAACCCCAGGCGAGCCGCCTCATCGGCGTCGACGAGGCCGCCGGTCAGCAACAGCTCCATGGCGTGGACGTAGCCGATCTGCTGGATCAGCTTGATCGTCGCGCCGCCGAACGGGTAGATCGACCACTTCACCTCGGGCAGCCCGAAGCGCGCGTGGGGCGCCGCCGCGCGGACGTCGGTGGAAAGCAAGAGCTCCACGCCGCCGCCCGCGCACACGCCGTTGACGGCGGCCACGATGGGCTTGGTGTAGGGCTGGCTCTTGAGCAGTGCGCGGCTGACCATCTGGGCCGTCTCCGCGCGGGCCGAGAGGTCGCCGCTCATGTCGGCGCCGGCGCTGAAGGCACGCTCCCCGGCGCCGGTCAGCACGATGCAGCGGCAGGGGCCGCGCTCCAGCTCGTCCCACAGTCGGACGAGGTCGGCCATCATCGCGCGCGACATGGCATTCATGCGCGCCTGGTTGTCGATCGTCAGGACGACCACGTGACCGTGCACCTCGACGCGGATCTCCATCGCGTCACCCGGCACGCGGCCGCACCACGAGCTTGCCGTGGGCCTGGCGGTCGGTCAGCCGGCGGATCGCCTCGACGCTGCGCTCGAGCGGCAGGCGATCGCTGACCAGCGGCCGCAGCTTGCCCTCGCGATGCCACTGCAGCAGCTCGTCGACCGAGGTCTTCAGCTTGTCCGGCGCGTGCCAGCGGAAATAGCGCAGCGAGGAGCCGAGCGCGGCGCGATGCTTGACCAGCAGGCGGTTGGCCGGGATCTGCTGCACACCGCCCACGAAGCCCACCAGGAGAATGCGCCCGCCCCACCCCAGCGCGGAGAGTGCCGCGTCGAACAGGTCGCCGCCGATGGGATCGAAGCACACGTCGGCGCCCTTGCCGCCCGTCAGCTCCATCACGCGGTCGGTCAGCTTCTCGGTGGCGTAGTTGACCACGTCGTCGGCACCCCGCTCGCGCGCCACCGCGAGCTTCTCGGCCGTGCTGGCGCCCGCGATCACCCGCGCGCCCATGGCCTTGCCGATCTCCACCGCGGTGAGGCCGACGCCGCCCGCCGCGCCGAGCACCAGCAGCGTCTCGCCCGGCTCCAGCCGCCCCTGCCAGCGGATCGCGACGTGGCTCGAGATGTAGGCGATCGGGAAGGCGCCGGCCTCGTCGAAATCCATGCCGGCCGGGATCGCGAACGTCTCGGCCTCGTCGGCCAGCGCCTGCTCGGCCAGGCCGCCGTAGGCGAGGATGGCCATCACGCGATCGCCCGGCTTGAATCGCGTCACGCCGTCACCGCAGGCGGCCACGACCCCGGCCGTCTCCAGGCCCGGGCTGAACGGCAGCGGGGGCTTGGTCTGGTAGCGCCCGGCGACCATGATCGCGTCGGCGTAGTTGATGGCGGTGGCCCTGACGTCGATCAGCACCTGGCCCGGTCCAACCTTGGGCGGCGCGACATCCTCCAGCGTCAGCGTCTCGACCTCGCCCCACGCCCGGCAGAGCACAGCTCGCATCAGCCGGTCCGCTCCTCGAGGGCCTGCCGCTCGAGCTCCTCGCGCAGCTGCGGCTTCTGGACCTTGCCGGTGGCGGTACGTGGAAACTCCTCGGCCTTCCGGAACACGACGCGGGCGGGCACCTTGTAGCTGGCGAGGCGCTCGCGGCAGAACGCGCGGAGCGCGTCTTCCGAGGCGGCGGCGCCGGCGTGCAGCTCGACGGCGGCAACCCCCACCTCGCCGCGGGCGCGGTCGGGCACGCCGACGACGTAGGCTTGCTTCACCGCCGGATGCGCCAACAGAATCGCCTCCACCTCCAGGGGGGCCACGTTGGCGCCACCCGTCTTGATCAATTCCTTCAGCCGGCCGCGAAAGCGCACCCGCCCGTCGTCGCCCAGCAGCCCGAGGTCGCCGGTCACGAAGAAGCCGGCGTCGTCGAAGGCCGCGCGCGTCTGCTCCGGATCGCGATAGTACCCCGGCGTGACGTGGCCCTTCACGCGGAACTCGCCCACCTCGCCCGGGGCCAGCGTTCGCCCGCTGGCGTGATCGACCACGCGGATCTGCATCCCCGGCAGGGGCAGGCCCTGGGTGGTGAGGCGCAGCTCGCGGGCATCGCGCGCATCGGTCACCGCGCAGTTGCCGTACGTCTCGGTCGAGCCGTAGACATTGCACAGCTCGCGCGCGTTGACCGCTTCCATCGTCATCTCGACGTCCTCGGGCAGGCCGATGGTGAGCCCGGTCCGCATCGCCGCCAGCGCGCGGTGCCCGCGGTCGGGGTGCTCGAGCATGGCGCGGGCCATGTTGGCCATGCCGTAGTAGACGCTGCACCGCTCGCGGTCGAGCAGCTCGAGCGCCTCGCCGGGGTCGAAGCTTTCCTGAAGAACGAGGGTGCCGCCGTGAGTGAGCATCGCCGGCAACGCGTTGGCCGAGCCGAACGACCAGAAGAGCGGCACGGACAGCCAGAGCCGATCGGCCGCGGTGAGGCGCTGGCGCTCGCCGATGTCGAAGCCGTTGTCGAGGACGCCGCGGTGGGCGAGCGTCACGCCCTTCGGGGTCGCCGTGGAGCCGGACGTATAGAGGACGAGGGCCACGTCGGTGGGCTCGACCGCCTTCTGCGCGTTCGCCACCGCCGAGCTGGACACGTGGGCCGCCCGGGCGGAGAGCTCCGCCCAGCGAAGGGCGCCGTCGTGGCGGCGTTCGTCGATCGTGATGACCGCGGTCAAATCCGGCAGGCGCACGCTGCGCAGGGCGCCCGGCGTCGCGGTGGCCAGCTCCGGGCACACGTCGTGGATGGCGCCGAGGTACGTCCGACCGCGAAAAGCCTCCATGGTGACGACGACGCGGGGCCGCGCATGCTCGAGCGTCCACGCGATCTCGCGGGGCGTGGAGAACGTGCTGATGGCAACGAGCGGTGCGCCGATCTTCGCCGCGGCGAACGCGGTGATCAGCCACTCGGGCCGGTTGGGCAGCAGGAGCGCGACCCGATCACCGCGCCTCACGCCGAGCGCGAGCAGCGCGCGGGCCACGTCGTCGACCCGCGCGCGCAGCGCGGCGTAGGTCACGCGATCGTCGCGAGAGACGACGGCCTCGGCGCCGGGCTGGCTGCGCGCCAGATCGTCGAGCAGGACGCCGAGCGTGCGGGCGCGCTCAGCCATGCTCAGCGTCCGGTGAAGCGGGGGGCGCGCCCCTCGCGATGCGCGGCCATGCCCTCGTCGACGTCCTGGCTCCACTCGAGCGCGTGACGAAGCGTGTCGGACAGGGCGCGTGCCTCGCCGAAGCCGCCGTAGAGGCGCGTATTCACGATGCGCTTGGCGCCGCGGATGGCGATCGGCCCGCTGGCTGCGATGCGCGCGGCCAGCGCCTGCGCCTCGGCCAGCAGGCGCTCGCCCGGATGGACGGCGAGCACCAGCCCGAGCCGCTCCAGCTCGGCGGCGTCCAGCTCCCGGCCCGTGCACATGATCTCCAGCGCCCGTGCGCGGCCGACGAGCATCGGCAAGCGCACGGGACCACCGGCGCCGGGAAAGCCGCCCCACAGCGCCTCGGGCAGCGCAAACGTCGCGTGCGCGGCGGCCAGCCGGATGTCGCAGGCCAGCGAGAGCTCGGCCGCGCCCGCGCGCGCCGCACCGTTCAGCGCGGCGATCACGATCTGCGGGAGCGCCTCCAGCGCGTCGTAGAGGCGGTTGGCGGTCCGCACCAGGTCGAGGATCTGCGGCTTGGTGTAGCTCGCGCGGACCGCCGGATTGAGGATCCCCATCGAGAAGAACGCCGAGCCGGCGCCGGTCAGCACGACCGCCTGGATCTCGTCGTCGCCCGCCAAAGTGTCCACGTGGCTCTGCAGCGCCAGCAGGACCTCGCGGGTCAGGCGGTTCTGGTCGGTGGACCGATCGATGGTGATGGTGGCGACCCGGCCGTCGCGGCGAAGCACCACCTCTGAGCTGGACACGCCACCTTCATAGAGGCGGACGCGGGGCTTGTCAACGCCGGGCGGGAAATCGTCGGGTCTCGGGCGGCGCAGATCTCCACCTGATCGCAACCTGGCGGCACGGGCTGTGCACGGTGTTGCGCCATGCGCTCGCGCGCCAGGAAACTACGTGACCTGATTGTAGTTCGGCGACACCATCCCGCTCCGACCTGTGATCCCGTTTGCCCAGATCGGAGAGAGCGATGACGATAGTCCACGCAGCCAGCCGAACGGACCAGCTGGCTCGCTACCTCGAGATCCGGAGAACGACGGAGGAGTTGTGCCGGCCGCTCGCCATCGAGGATTACGTCTTACAGGCGATGCCCGATGTCAGCCCCGCCAAGTGGCACCTCGCCCACGTCTCCTGGTTCTTCGAGACGTTCCTGCTGACGCCCCACTTGCCCGGCTACGAGCCCCTGGATCCCGCGTACACGTTTCTGTTCAACTCGTACTACAACGGCGTCGGACCGCAGTTCTCGCGTCCGGCCCGCGGTCATCTGTCGCGGCCCACCGTGGCCGACGTCTACGCGTACCGTGCGTGGGTCGATCGGGGCATGGAGCGTTTGCTCGCCGCGATGGACATCGAGCGGGCGGGTGCCGTGGCCGCGCTGGTCGAGCTCGGGCTAAACCACGAGCAGCAGCACCAGGAGCTCATCCTCACGGATATCAAGTACAACCTGGCCGTGAACCCGCTGCATCCGGCCTACCACGCGACCGCCGTGCCCCGAGGCACCGCGACGGCGCCGCTCGCCTGGCGTGAGCTCCGCGGCGGGCTCGTCCCGATCGGCTACGACGGCGCCGGCTTCGCCTTCGACAACGAGGGACCGCGCCACACCGTCTACCTGCGTCCGTTTCGACTGGCCGATCGGCCGACGACGAACGGCGAGTATCTCGAGTTCATCGACGCCGGCGGGTATCGCACGCCGGGTCCGTGGCTGTCGGAGGGCTGGCGCGCGGTCCAGGAGCGCGGGTGGCAGGCGCCGCTCTACTGGGAGCGGCAGGACGGCTCATGGTGGACGCAGACGCTCAGTGGCTTCCTGCCTCTCGATCTCCACTCCCCGGTCACCCACGTGAGCTACTACGAGGCCGATGCGTATGCACGGTGGCGCGGCGCACGGCTGCCGACGGAGCCAGAATGGGAGCACGCCGCCGCGAGGCTACCGATCGGCGGGAATCTCCAGGAGCGCGGGATCTTTCACCCCCTGCCGGCCACCTCCGACGAGCCGCTCGCTCAGCTATTCGGCGACGTCTGGGAGTGGACGCAGAGCGCCTATGCGCCCTATCCTGGCTACCGAACGGAGCCAGGCGCCGTCGGCGAGTACAACGGCAAGTTCATGGTGAGCCAGCTGGTGCTGCGCGGCGGCTCGTGCGTCACGCCGGCGTCCCACATCCGGGCCAGTTACCGAAACTTCTTCCCCCCGGACGCCCGCTGGCAGTTCTCCGGGATCCGTCTGGCCGAGGACGCCTGACGCCTGCGGTTCGCCGCACCGTCACGCGCTGACTGATCATGCCCTATCGGATCGATACCCATGTCGACCCACGTGCGCGTCGCGAGACACTGGCCGCCGACGTCCGTCGGGGCCTCGGCACGCGGCCGCGCTCACTGCCCCCAAAATATTTCTACGATGCCGTCGGCTCGCGGCTCTTCGAGGAGATCACGCGGCTGCCCGAGTACTACCTCACCCGGGTCGAGGCCGCGCTGCTCGACGAGTGGGCGCCGGCGCTGATGCGCTCGCTGGCACCCCACGACGTCGTCGAGCTGGGCTCCGGCTTCTCCCTGAAGACGCGTCGGCTCCTCGCCGCCCGGGAGCGGGCGCGACCGCTGCGCTACCTTCCCGTCGACGTGGACGAGACGACCGTCGCCGCCGCCGCGGATCGGCTCGTGTCGGAGGATCCATCGCTCGAAGTCCACGCGGTCATCGGCGACTTCGAGCGCCACCTTCCGCACGTGCCGCCTGCGGCCGGCCGCCGTCTCGTGCTGTTCCTCGGCAGCACGATCGGAAACCTGGTTCCCGAGGCCAGACACGCGTTGCTCGAGCACATCCGGGCGCTGCTCGGCCCGGGCGATCGGCTCCTGGTGGGCCTCGATCTGGTGAAGGACGTCCGCGTGCTCGAGGCGGCGTACAACGACACCGCCGGGGTGACGGCGCGGTTCAATCGCAATATCCTGAACGTCGTGAACCGGAGCCTCGACGCCGACTTCCAGCCGGACGCCTTCCGCCACCACGCCTGGTTCAACGCCGCCGAGAGCCGCATCGAGATGCACCTGGTGTCGGACTTCGCCCAGACCGCGCGGGTGCGCGACCTCGACCTCGTCGTCGACCTCGAGCCCGGCGAGACCATCTGGACCGAGAGCTGCTACAAGTTCACGCGGCCGGCGGTGGACGCGATGCTGCAAGCCGCCGGGCTGACGCTCGACGACTGGCACACCGACAAGGCGGAGCGGTTCGCGCTGGTCCTCGCCACGCGGGCCACGTCCGCGGTCACGGCGGTGCGTGCGGCGTGAGCCCGAGCGGGACGCCTACCCCACTCCGCTTCTACATCCACGATGATCTGACCGACGAGGTCGGCGCCAGTCACGGCTCCGACTCGGCCGCGGGGGCACTGGTCCGCGAGCTGCTCGAGCTGATCCGGCGCGACCGCACGCGCGTCACCATCCTGACCCTGCGCGAGCAGATCGAGGCGCTGGTCGCGCGCGGGGGCCACGCGCCGTTCGCGGTCACCATCGGCATCGGGCGCGCCGGCGAGCGGGTGGCGCGCCAGCTCCACGCGCGCACGGGATGGTTTCCGACCATCCGCCGCGTAGAGCTGACGCGCGAGGAGGATGGGCGCGGCGGCTACGCGGTGGTCGGTCCCGCCGGCGTCTCGATGACCGATCAGCTGGCCGGCGTCGACTCCGCGTCGTCGCTCGCGGTGGTCGACGATACGATCTTCTCCGGCATCACGCTGCGCAAGCTTCTGGAAGCGCTGCCGGCCTCCACGCGTGGTCGGACCCACGCGTTCTGCCTCCGCTGTGTCGCCGAGTCGTTGCCGGCGCTGGAAGCGCTGTGTCCCATCACGCCGGGCTTCGCTGCGCCCGGGCGGTTGCTCGACGAGGTCAGCTTTATCAACGCCAGCGGGTTGGTGCGCCGTGGCGCGATCCGGCGGACCGGGCAGCCACCGCTGGCCTTTTTCGAACGGCCCGAATGGATGCACGCGTGGTTCCTCGACCGCGCGTCCGACGTCATCGACCTCTGTCGTCGGCTCAACAGGCTGCTCGAGCCTGACGGCGCGCCTTCACTGCCGGCCGCGGCCGTCTAGCACTCGTCGCAGCGTTGCCGGGGTGGGCGGGGGATGGCCGAGGCCCTCGGACGCGCCGCGTGGCTCGCCTGTCTAGTGCGGGCGGGGCTCGCTCGCCCCCCATCCCCCAGGGGCTCGGCCGTGGGCAGTCAGGCGTCGGCGCCTCGCTCGCCCCGCCGCGAGTAGAACGCGTGGCGCACGGCTCGCCACGAGGCGCCCGAGGGCCTCGGCCATCCCCCGCCCACCCCGGCAACGGAGGTCGGCACAATTCGCGAGGCCAGCATTGTCGGGCGAGCGTCAGGTCGGGCGGCCGGTGACGAGGCGGAGGCCGCGGGGGATCAGGAGGCGATCGAGGGCTTCGAAGAGGGCGTGGAGGAGGAGGGCCATCAGGGCGGCGGGGATGGCGCCTGCGAGGATGGTGGTGACGTCGTTGAGGGCCAGGCCGCGGACGATCAACGTGCCGTAGCCGCCGCCGCCGATGAAGGCGGCGAGCGTGGCGGTGCCGACGGTCCAGATGGCCGCGGTCTTCACGCCGGCCAGGACACTCACCGAGGCCAGGGGGAGCTCGATCCGTCGCAGCCGCTTCCAGCCGGCGAAGCCGAGCACGTCGGCGATCTCCATGAGCTGGCGGTCGAGGGTGGCCAGCCCGGTGACGGTGCTGCGCACGATCGGCAACAGTGCGTAGAGCGACAGGGCGACGAGCGCGGGCAGCGTGCCGATGCCCAGGAACGGGATCATGAAGCACAGCAGCGCGAGCGCCGGAATCGTCTGCAGCACGCCGACGACCATCAGCTCGGCCTGACCGAGCACCGTCGAGCGCGCGGCCAGGATGCCGAGCGGCACACCGACGATCACCGCGCTCGCCACCGCCACCGCGACCAGGCCGAGATGCTGCAGCGTCAGCGTGCCGAGCTCGCGGATCATGCGGCCGCGCTCCTCGGCGTCGGTGACCTCGCGGCCCAGGAAGCGCGCGGCGGTCTGCCGCACGCTCCGCCCGTCCAGGTCGGCCATCGCGTTGAGGCCGGCCATCGCCTGCCCGTCGATCCGGCCGACCATCGCGCGCTCCAGCGCCGCCCAGGCGCGCGGCTGCTGCTCGACGAAATCTCGCCGGGCGAGCAGCACCGCTGCGTAGGTCGGAAAGAAGCGCCGGTCGTCCCGCAGCACCACGAGGCCGGGCCGGGTGAGCCGACCGTCGGTCGAGAACACGTCGATCACATCGACAGCGCCGCCGGCGATCGCCTGGTAAGCGAGCGCGTGCTCGATGACGCGGACATCCGTCAGGCCGAGGCCGTAGTGCCGGCGCAGTCCCGGCCAGCCGTCGTCACGCTCGAGAAACCCGGACGTGAAGGCGGCGCGCAGCTCGGGGTGGCCGGCCAGGTCGCTGATACGCTCGAGCCCCAGCCGCCGGGCGACGTCGTCACGAACGGCCAGCGCATAGGTGTTCTCGAACCCGAGCGGGTCGCTGATCGTGAGCCCCAGCGGGCCGAGCCCCGCCCGGAGCGCCTCGACCGACTCGCGTGAGGCCTCCTTGAGGATCGTGCGGCTGATCGTGCCCGTGTACTCCGGATAGACGTCGATGCGTCCGTTGACCAGCGCCCGGTAGGTGATCCCGGTACCGCCCAGTCCCAGCCTGCGATCCACCCCGGTGTCGGCGATCGTCTCGAGCACCTGGGCGGAGATCTCGGCCAGGACGTAGCTCTCGGTGAACGATTTCGAGCCCACGCCCACGACGCCGGCGGCGTGCGCGGCAGGCGCGAGGGCGACCAGTGCGAAGGCCAGGCCGAAGCGCCACATGTCAGAAGTACGCCTTCAGGTGGGGCGGCGGTGCCTGCGCGCCGAGGAACTCGGTGACGAAGGGTTCGGCCGGCCGGCGGGCCAGGTCGTCGAGGCTTCCCTGCTGCACAATGCGCCCGGCGCGCAGGAGCGTGATCGTCGAGCCGAGCACCGCCGCCTCGCGCACGTCGTGGGTGACCAGCACGACGGTCTTGCCGAGCGTGCTGAAGATGCGGCGCAGCTCGGACTGCAGATCGGCGCGGACGATCGGATCGAGCGCGCCGAGCGGCTCGTCCAGCAGCAGCACGGGCGGATCGAGGACGAGCGCCCGGGCGAGGCCGACCCGCTGCCGCTGTCCTCCGCTCAGCTCGGCCGGATAGCGGCGCAGGAGCGCGTCGTCGAAGCCGACGAGGCCGGCCAGCTCACGGACACGCGTGCTCGTACGGGGCTCGGACCAGCCGGCGGTTTCGGCGGGCAGCCCGATGTTGTCCTGGACGCTGAGGTGCGGAAAGAGTCCGCCCTCCTGCACCACGTAGCCCACCCGGCCCACGAGGCGGCGCCGCGTCGCGGGCGTGATCGGGACGTCGTCGATGGACGCCTCGCCCGTATCGGCGACGACGACGCCGAGCACGATGCGGAGCAGCGTCGACTTGCCGGAGCCGCTCGGGCCCAGCAAGACGTGGGTCGTGCCGTGCGCGACGTCGAGCGAGACGTCGTCGAGGGCCACGACGCCGCCGTAGCGCTTGCTCACGCGACGGACAGTGATCATCGCGAACGCTCGACCGCGTCACTCCCCCGGCAGGTACAGCCGGACGAAGTGGTCGTCGACCACCTCGCCCTCGCCGCTCACCGTGAAGTTCGACGTGATGAGCCCGCGAGCGCCGGCCAGGCGTCCGGTCCCGCCCGTGATGGTCCACACGACACCGCCGTGCACCCAGCCTGTCACCGGCGCCGGCGCGACCCATCCGCGACCGATCGTCTCGAAGGTCACCGCACCCGCGCGCCCGTAGGTGATCGTGCCGTCCTCCAGGAAGGTGCCGTCGCCGAAACGCTCGACCCGCGATTCCAGCACGGCCGTGTCGCCGCCCAGCGCTTCCAGGCGCGCTCGGACACCGTCCGCCTCGAGCACCGTGGTGAGCATCTGGCCGGGCGCCGTCGAGTGTGCCCGACGCTCCGTGTCGGATCCCGGGACGGGCCCGGCCCGACCGCGGAACTCCAGCGCGAACACGATCTCCCGCATGGCTAGAAGACGATGATCCCGCGGGCCAGCTCGCCGGCCGCCAGCGCCCGAAAGCCCTCGTTGGCCTCCTCCAGACTGAAGCGCCGCGTGATCAGCTCGTCGATGCGCAGCTTGCCGGCCAGATAGAGGTTGGCCAGGCGAGGCAGGTCCTCACGGGTGCGCGCGCTGCCGTAGCTGCAGCCGCGGATGACGCGCTCGGCCGTGACCAGCGGACGCACGTCGAGCGGGATCGTGGCGCCGGTCTCGGGCACGCCGATCAACACGCAGGTGCCGCCGGGCGCCAGCGCGTCGACCGCCTGGCTCACCGCGCGGGTGTTACCGACGGCGACGAAGGTGTAGTCGGCGCCCAGGCGCGTGATCGAACGGATGGACGCCA
>Ga0075418_10009876_pt1 | contig 10691 bp, 9 predicted proteins | sample SoiMetdeltSBSDD2_FD_81776 | JGI IMG/M metagenome (GOLD analysis project Ga0075418, IMG submission 81776) | Bulk soil microbial communities from a Populus tree surrounding site in Tennessee, USA - Soil MetaG P. deltoides SBSDD2 | ecosystem: Environmental > Terrestrial > Soil > Tree plantation...
AGGCAATGCGCCCCTCGATCGCGTGACGTCGCCAGCGGTTAGCGCTTGTATTTGCGGAGTTTTCGGGCGAGCGCTTCGTGCGTCAGCAACGACGCTCAGATGGGTGCTGAGCGCTGAGTGGTGGGGTCACTTACCCGTGCCGATGCACACTCTTCGAAACCTACGCCAAGGGCGATACCGGCATCGGGCGTCTCACCCGCCACCTTGAGGAAGCGGGTGCGCCCACGAAGCGGAAATCCGCTCGTTGGACGCCGGGGATGGTCAAATACATGCTCAAGAACGAGACCTATGCCGGCACGAAGCACTTCAACGCATGGAAGTACGTACAGAACGAAGTCTCCGGCAAAATGAAGAAGATCCAGCGCGACTGTTCCGAGTGGATCGCGGTCACGTCCCCCCGATCATCTCTCGTTCCCTCTTCGAGAAAGTGCAGGCACGCATGGCGTTAAACGCGACCGCGTACCGAAGCCCTAAGCAGAAGCAGCTCCTTTCCCAGCTCATGGTCTGCGGCGAGTGCGGCCTGCGTTGCTACTCGTATCAGCGCTACTACAAGAAGGAGAAGCGCGACGGCACGAAAGCCATCCATCACAAGGTCGCGTACCGCTGCAACCGCCGGGAGCTGCAGCGCCATCACGCAAGGACCTCGTACAAGCGCTGCGCAAATCCCGAGATCAGCGCGCGCCTTATCGAGCCGCTCATCTGGAGGGTCATCGAGAGCGTCATGCTCGATCCCACGAAGGTCGCCTCTACATGGACGTCGCGGCCGGCAAGGCACGCGTCAGCGAGCAAAGGATCCGGAGACAGGTGAAGAACCTCGACCGCAAGCTGCGAGGCATCGAGCAAGAGAAGCGACGCGTCGTGGATATCTATGCGGCCGGGCACCTGGGTCGCGAGAGCTACATCACTAAAAACCGCGCCCTCGATGTTGAAGCAGAGACGACACGATCGAAGCGCGCGCAGCTCCTCGGGCGCATTGCGCTACTTGCCACTCCGAAGCTGATCGACGCGAGCATAGCGCAGTTCTGTCACCTCGCACGAGCACGCTTCGACCAGGCGCTCGACTTCGAGAGCAAACGGCGGTTTCTCCTCGACTACATCGACAAGATCACCTACCGCCACGACAAGGTCACGCTCCACGGGTCTGTCTCCGTACTAGGAAAGCCCATGAGCGAGACCAAGCTCGAATTCAACATCGAGCGTTCGATTGATCGCGCCGAACTGCTGCGGCCGATCCGGCAAGTAGCGGCACGTCCTTCCCTACCGACGGCTGTCAGAAGATCCTCATTTCAGGATCGTTCCACTCTGGTACAGCGTCACGCTGCTTCAGCCCATCGATAACTTCATTGCCGTGCGGACTGCAAAGTTCCATCAGAAAGTCGTAGCATTGGTCCACCACCTCAGTCATGAGTGCTTTCATTTCGTGATCGTCGATTCGATCCTCCGCGTGCAGGTTCTCGAGTTCCGCCGTGTTCCGGAAACAGTCCCGCGCCATCAGTTTCGCAAGCCGCTTTCTCACGGTCTGATTCTGCTGCACTTCTTCCCATGATCGGCCGTCCATGCGGACAGTCTACTACATCGCTCCGCTTGCTCACCTCCGGCAGCAAGGACTTAGACTGTCGGTATGGACGGGCGCAGCGTTTGGCAGCTTATCGGGGTACTGCAGACCTCTTTTGCTCACTCAGAGACTTACCGCCCTTGACCCACACCTGCCGTCGCGCAAGTGCGCACGATGCGATGCAGCATCTGCCGCAAGGTGTGCGAGACTCCTACGTGCCGAGGGAAAAGGATAAAGCTAGAGCGGCTCACCGGGACCCGCAAAGGCGACGCGCCTTATAGCATCGCCACGGCCCAAAAAGAGTGGGCCGAGTTCGTGCAACGACGCATCCGGGAGGATGTCGCTGTATCCCGCCAGGTTCTGCACTGCCACTCACTGGCAGACATACACCAAATCTGTTCGCGGTACCTCCAGACCCTATTCGGGTAGGTCGAAGCCATCAAATCCAGGAACCAAGCGTCCGCGTCGGCACCACTGCCTGCGTGCTTCAGGTCAATTGAAGCGGGGAGAAACTTCTCGCTGCTGCCTATCCAACCCTTTCGAGAGGGCCCGCTCGAGATCGGCGATGCCCTCATCGTACCGCCCCAATGCTTGAAGGATTTGTGCTCTTGTTTGCAGGACTTGCGGATCGTCTGGACGCTGAGCCAGCAAAGCGTCCGCGTCACCAAGCGCACGGTCAGCATTGCCCATTGTCAGATTCGCACGAGCGCGTCCAAGGAGCGCGTACGGATGCCGCGGATTGATCTCGATTTGCCTGTCATAGTCCTGGATCGCGCGGTCGAGCTGGCCGGCCTGTTCGTAGGCCTCGCCACGTCCGCCGTAGGCATAAGGGTGCCGAGGATTGATGGCTATTTGCTTGCTGTAGTCCTCGATGGCGCGGTCAAGTTGGCTGATCGCGCGGTAAGCATCTCCCCGTCCGCCATAGGCATGGGAGTGGCGCGGATCGACAGCAATCTGCTTACTGTAGTCGTCAATCGCACGATCAAATTCCCCCTTTGCCAAGTGTGCGTTGCCCCGCCCATTGTAAGCGTAAGCATGGCGCGGATTGATTTCGATTTGCCTACCATAGTCCGCGATAGCCCGGTCGAACTCGCCGACGTCTAGATACGCGTCGCCACGCCCGCAGTGCGCGTACGGATGCCGTGGATTGATGGCAATTTGCCTGCTGTAGTCCTCAATGGCGTGACCCTGCAGCCCCTTAGCTCGGAAAGCATTACCGCGTCCATTATACGCGTAAGCATGGCGCGGATTGATTTCGATCTGTTTGGCGTAATCCTCGATAGCGCGATCCACATCGCCCAACGCCAGGTAAGCGTTGGCCCTACTGTTGTAAGCATGGCCGTGTCTTGGGTTTTGCTTGATCAAGTGCGAGCAAGCCTGAACGGAGCGAGTCGGATGCTGCGCTTGATCGCAATTGGGATTTGCCAGGGCCGTCGATGTGGCAGCGCCTAAGATCAAAGAGAACGCCAGTGTCCGCGCTAACATGTTGTTCCGCCACGGCGCCAACTTCGCGCAGGTTGAAACGACAATGCGGTCCCGCCACCTATCCTATGGACGCTGGCCTAGTAGAACGCACGAAAACAACGCCGTCGCTGCATCATTGGTTCTCTCTGGGCACGAAGCCATCGGTGGAACCACCGAGGCGCCAGCGGTGAGACCACCGATGCGCCAGCGATTTACCCGAGGCGGCGTTCGGAACCTCAGCACGATGCGATCCACTTTCCTGGCACTCATCCTCGGGGCCGCCCTCTACTTTGCCAATGCCGCGGTTGTTTCCTTGGGAGCAAGCGTGGTGAGTTCCTTCGTGTGGTGGCTCGCCACAATGCCCATCGTATTCCTGCATGTTGGTGCAGGCTACTTTGTAGTGGGCGGCCCGCAATCTTACACGCCGGGCTCTGGGCGTGCGATCCTGCGCTGCTTGGGGGCGAGTGTCGTCATTACGGCAACAACAACCACGGTCGCCGTTGCTCTAGCGCTGAAATTCCCTTTGTCTTCGCGTTCCGGCCAAGCCTTTCTTTTGCTTGTGCTTTCCCAAGTCGCGGCTCTCGCAGGGTCGGCGTTCGTTGTTCGCGGCTCGCGCAGGTCGGCAAGGCGAGGAAGGAGTCAGAGGCGAGGCTAAAGCTTTTAGGTGCGTGTCGATACTAGTACATCTGTGCCACACGTGGAGCTCATATGGTCGATGAGCCTGCCGTGTCGCTGTACATTGATTTGATTTCTAACGCGAATCGCCTCCTGTTCTGATCAAGGTGGATCTGCGGCGGATCATGGCGACCCCGCGACTTCGCAACAAGGTGGCGGTATGTGCAAATTGCAGAAGGCTCTCGTGGGCCTGGCCTTTGCCGTTGTTGGAAACGTGACCATGTTCGGGCCCCTGGCTTTGGCCGGAAGCCTGAAGGACAGCCCGCAGGCTGAGACCCAGCGCGGCGTCTTCTTCACGGGATTTGATACGGTCGAAGGCGCGCGCTATGCCTTTGCTGGTGTGGTCGTCGCGCTCAACAACGACATTTCGCGCGATGGCTGGGCGGTGCGTGCGTATGGAAGTTGGGTGGGGTACGATCTGAACCCGGGCGACGGTCGCGGCTGGCAGGGTGACCTAATGCTTGGCTATCGGTTCGTGCGCAAGCGTTATTACGGCGGTATCTATGCCGGCATCGACTACCAAAATTATCAGCTTGATCCCGATGATCCCACCGCAGAGGTCCGCGGCACCGAGGTTGGTCTCAAGATTGCGGCTGAGCTGGCGACCACGCGGCAGGGACCGTACTACTTTGCCTTGCATGGCAACTATACAACGGCTTTCGACACCTATTGGGCGCGTGCGCGAGCGGGGTTGACGCATCGGGGAGTCACCTTTGGACCCGAAGGCAGTGTCGTTGGCAATGTGGAGTTCGATGCCCAACGGCTCGGAGGTTTCATCACCTTCGACATCAATCTACTTCCATCCCGACCGGTAGAGGTTACGCTGTCTGCGGGCCACCAGTTTCTAAGCGGTAGCGCGACAGAATCCAACGGCGGTAGTAGCAGCAGCGGTGGCGGTGAAGGAGCCTACGCGACAATCGCATTCAGTGTCTTGTTCTAAAAGCTAAAGTCTCAGCACACCCTGGAGCCCACAGCCAAGTGGTGCACGCCCGGCTCGACAAGAAGGCGGGTCCACCCGTCAGATTTGGCTGACCCATCCAAGATGCTCCGAAGTCCTGACCGAACAACCTCGTGGTCATCGGCAATAAGGATGCGGGTCACGGCGCACTGCCGCTCTCTACCACCATCTAGGCTTGTGACTGATTATATTGTTGCTGAACTCCCTCGATATCAGGGCAAACCCTGATATGACCGCGTCGATATGTGGAGCCTCGCGACCCGTCGTGGAGTTCTCAGGTTGAGAGTGCCCGAAGAATGGGCAACTCAGGCCGATCATCCGAAATCAAATAATATCGAGCCGGTTCGGAACAGCGCCCGCCAGGTTGGCGTTAGCCATCCACTACATCGATCCAAACCATCGCCGGAATCGCCTGCTTGTTTGGCGGAGCGAAGCTCTTGCACTCAGGTGATCACCCTTCATCGATCTTCTACGATCCAAGCGGCCGCCGTGCCTACGTTGTTGCCACCATCCACTGGGCTGCCTTAACGCTGCTTGGGAGCTTGCTGGCATGTTTACTTGCGACGTCCATCTGGGGCCCGGTGCTGCCGCCGGTTCAACTCACCGGGGCGCCACGCCTGCTCTCCTCGACCGCGTTTCCACCTCCGCCCAGTGTGCGCGAACCCCTGCTCGACCCGCGTCGCGGTCGCGCAGCCGATACAGCGGCCGCGTCGGCTAGGCGCTATGGCTACTTCGTCAATTGGGACGACAACAGCTTTTCCTCCCTCAAGCGCAATGCCCAGTCGCTCGATGGCCTGTTCGTCGAATGGCTGCATCTCGGGTCGATGGGGGCATTGACCCGCAGCGATCCGGGAAAGGAGGCGCTTGTGCGCGGGTGGGTCAGTGCGAACGCCCCTCAGCTCAAGCTTTTCCCTTTGGTGAACAACTACAATAAGGACGAGCAGCGCTGGGATGGTTCCGGAGCCGCCAGGATGTTAGCCTCGGCGGCCGCACGCGCTGCGTTCCTGGATGAAGTTTACCAATACGTGGTGAGCGGGAACTTCGCCGGTCTCGTTATCAACTTTGAGGATCTTCCGGCGCTTGCGCATTCCGACTATGTCGTCCTGGTCACGGAGCTATCTGCGCTCCTTCACACCTATTCCCTCCTGCTCTTCGTTGCCGTACCACCTGCAAATCCCAATTATGAATATTTGAAACTTGCGGCGGCCGCAGATGCGCTCATCGTTACGTTTTATGACGAACATTACGAGGCCGGCATTCCGGGGCCTCTGGCCGGGCAGGGGTGGTTCGAAGCAACGCTGCGCGAGCGCTTCAACAGCATCCCCGCGAATAAGCTTATCGTGGCAATCGGCAGCTATGGCTACGACTGGGCCGGTCCAGGAGCAGGCAAGGAGATTTCGGTTCAGGAGGCATGGGAGCTCCTGGACCAGTCGGGAGCCACCTTTCGCTTCGACCGTGCCTCTTTAAATCCGACGTTCGCCTATACAGACGACATCGAGCACAAGCCGCACCATGTGTGGTATCTCGACGGAGTAACAGGCTTCAACCAAATTGGCGCGGCTTTGGTCATGCGACCGGCCGGCTTGGCTCTTTGGCGACTTGGCACCGAAGATCCGAGCTTATGGGCGGCTTTTGCCCGAGGTCGGAAATCCGACGCGCAGGCGCTCAACGCGGTACGCGAGCTGCGATCAGGCTACGACGTGCTGTACAAGGGCAAGGGCGAGGCTTTGACGCTCAGTGGCACACCAGAGCCCGGCGCACGCTCACTTTCTGTGGATGCGGGACATAACCTGATCACCGATCAGCGCATTGCTGTCTTTCCAAAGTCCACAACCGTCAATCGCTGGGGTGCGCGCGAAGACAAGGTCATCGCACTCACATTTGATGATGGTCCAGACGAAATCTACACACCGCCAATCCTGGACATTTTGAAAGAAAAGGGCGTGAAGGCCACTTTCTTCGTGATCGGATCTGCAGCTGCCATCAATAGCAACATCTTGCGGCGTATGTATGCGGAAGGTCACGACATCGGCAATCACACGTTCACACATGTCAACGCAGCAGAAGCGTCGATCGAGCAGCTCAAACTCGAGATCAACGCCACGCAGCGGTTGTTCGAGGCCACCCTCGGGGTACACACCAAGCTTTTCCGACCACCCTACGCGCGTGATATCGAGCCACAAACGATCGATGGCACTGCCGTCCTGCAGCTAGCTGCCTCGCTCGGGTATATCACAATCGGGATGACTATCGATCCCAAGGACTGGTTCCGTCCAAGGCCGGAACAGATCGTGCAAAAAACCATCGATGCTGCGGTCAAGCGACGCGGCAATGTGGTGTTGCTCCATGATGCGGGCGGGGTGCGCCGCGCCACAGTCGAAGCTCTTCCGCAAATCATCGACAAGTTGCACGCGGACGGCTTTCGTTTCGTAACCGTGCACGAGCTATTGGGGCTGCCACGGTCGGCAGTGATTCCAGAGGTTGCGCCCGACCGCAACTGGATCATAGCGTCCAATCACGCTGGTTTTCTTCTGTACAGAGGAGCGTACAATGCCTTCATCTTGCTTTTCTACATCGGACTTTTCCTCGGCGTCGTGAGACTGTTATGGGTTTGTTACTTTGCAATCTTGCATGCGCGGCGCGAAGCGGCTCGCCTAACCCACACCTGGACTCCGCGCTCGCTGGCGATTGTGATCCCGGCTTACAATGAAGAGAGGGTCATTTGTGCCTCGATCAGAGCACTACTCACTTCGCCCCTGAGAAAGTTCAAGATCATCGTTGTTGACGACGGTTCTACGGACAAAACCATTGCGGTCGTTCGTACTGAGTTCGGCCACACCCGCCGGGTAGTCGTTGTTACCAAGAAGAACGAAGGCAAATGGTCAGCTCTCAATCACGCGTTGGCCAATACTGATGCACAAATTATCGTCACCCTCGACGCGGATACACTTTTTCAGCCGGATGCCATCCCGCTGCTCGTGCGCCACTTTGCCGACCCAACAGTGGCGGCCGTCGCCGGTGCAGCGAGCGTGGGAAATACCGTGAACTTGCTCACGCGGCTCCAAGCTCTGGAGTATGTTACCAATCAGAACCTCGATCGCCGGGCTCTGGAGTTGGTGAACGGCATCACGGTCGTGCCCGGTTCAATCGGCGCGTGGCGCCGCGAGGCACTTCTATCAATCGGTGGCTTCCACGCTGATACGCTCGCGGAGGATGCTGACGCGACGATCAGATTGGAACGTGCGGGCTGGCGCGTCCTTTACGAGCCGCGCGCCGTCGCGCGCACCGAAGCGCCGGAGACGGTGGCAGCGTTCCTAAAGCAGCGCTTGCGCTGGATGTTCGGCACGCTGCAGTCGGCCTACAAGAATCAGATGGCGATGTGGCGCGCCCGACCGGTCGGTGTCGGGTTATTTGGCCTGCCCAACATCATTGTGTTCCAGTTCCTGTTCACTCTGGTCGCGCCCATCATCGATATCATGCTTGTGTGGACCCTCGTGTCTGGCATGAGGGAGTATTCCATGCGACCGCACGAGGGCGTGCCTCCTACCCTCCTGACCGTCGCCGCTTACTGGGCATTCTTCCAGGTATTAGAGGTCGGCGCTGCTACGCTGGCACTCGCAATTGATCCCAAACGCGACCTTTGGCGATTGTTGCCCCTGCTGTTGGTACAGAGATTCTGCTATCGGCAACTTCTTTATCTGTGTGCGATCCGAGTTGCTATTGCAGCGCTCAAGGGGCGATTGCTTGGCTGGAACAAGCTTATGCGGACCGGTCGCCTGGTGGTCAAACCCTGCTCACAAGAGACCTCTGCTTAATGTTACGAGATAGGGAGTTTCCAATGCTCGAACCGGTACCGCTTGTTAGCGTGAAGACCTCTTCGCCGCACTTGCTCGGCATGGTGGCTCTGTCCGCGATCATTGCCGTCACGGTCCTAGTTTCCCCAGGGGCAGCGCAATCCGACGCTGACGCCGTTGTGCTCGATGCCAGGCGTTATGAAGTCTTTGCGGGACGCTATTCGGTGTTCGCAAGGTTCCAAGAAGCCCTGCAAAGAATACTCACCGCATGCAACAAGGCAGAGGTGGTCATCGTACCGGCAGGCGAAACCTCGCGTGGCAGAATGGGCGGCGAGACAGTCCGTGGAATACAAAGTGCATTAGGCTGCCCCGAGCTCCAAAACGTTCCGCAGGACAGCCCTGCCAAAGACGGGATCCTTACGGAGAGGGTCTGGCACGCAGTGATGGGAGATGTTTCCCCTCCTACCGCCGAAGATCGGGCTCACGCTCTCACCATGTCGTTTGAGGGGACGGATTTCGGCGAGAAGCCGGAATGGAACTTTTGCCAGGACAATGACTGGACCAAACACGAGCAATCGGACCCGAAGGCGAGCAACTTTGTCTGCTACAACTCCAGCGATCCCTGCTCGTTTCTCACTTGGGGACCACGGGGTGCTACAGCGGGTGCCGGTCGAGAGATCCAATGGATTCTGTGGGTCGCGTGGAAGCAGGACAAGTCATTGATCAGGAAGGCGTTCAGTAGGGAATACGCCAATTTGCATCGCCTGTTTCGCCTTCAGGGACCGCGGGGTCAGACGTGCAACGGCGACAGCCCGCTCGAGTACTTCATGTGTGCTCTTTGGATTGATCCAGCGCGGCGGCAAATCTGGGAGACCGCACTGGCTGAGCTTGGACACTCGGAACTCATTAGACGGTCCTATGCAAAGATCTACGCCCTCGACGAGTTTGACGGGGGAAAACTACGAGCTTTCTTCGCACTCTGGAAGGAGCTTGGGCTCACCCCAAGCGAAGTCGATTATGCCTTTTTTCTTGACCGGGCTACGCACCTTGGTGGGCCGCCGGCGAGAGACCAGGTCTCCACGAGCCGCTTGCACACCTGCATGGCGGCTTACCCCAATGCGCTCCATCCCAATGCGAAGGTTCGTCGTTGTCTAGCTGAACTCCAGCCCCATGAGACGCAGCCGGAGTATCGGCTCGGACGCGATGTGGCTTACTACCTGGATGCCTTTCCGGAGGGTACTTTGAGTGCTAAGGAAATTGCTGCGTGGGCGGCCTATATGCCACTCAGTGCGGTGCACAATTTCGGCCTGTCCGAGACGAAACCGGCACGGCTCCCAAAATCAGATTCATTGTCCTCGCTTGGGTCAGATCTGCCACATCCGGAATCCACGCGTGTCACCCCGCAGGAGCGTCGGGCGTGTCCCGCAAACGTGCTCGCTCCCGCACGTCGCAAGCCGAGCGAATGACATTCGTCGCACAACTCGGCGTTCTTAGGTCCTATGGCAAAACTTGACCGACATATACCGGCATGGCGGTGCTATGTTGACAGGATCCTCAAAGGAGACAAGGAGAGCAGGGGCGTAACGCCGTCATCGAGTGACGTGATGCAATCCGTCAACTTAGTTTGCTGCGCCGCGTGAGTCAGGTCTTTGATGCGCATGCGGTCGGCGAATGCCGCCTTCCAATACATAGCGCACGCCCAGTTCGCGACCGACCTGCCGCACGTCGATCGCCCCCTCCCTTGTTGGAAGCTCGAGTTGCGGGCGATCACGAACAGTTCCGAGAACCGAGACAACTCGGTGATGATGTCGTCCGTTATGACATCGGCGAAATAGTCGTGCTCGCGGTCGCCGCTCGTGTTTGCAAACGAAGAACTGCGAGTGCGGGCTTCGCCGAAGGTGGCGGGTCGTTGAGAGCCGCGTCCGCCGTCCCTTGTCTTCGCCTTCGAGGGACGAATGTATCCCTCCGGTGAAGGCCGCCTTGCGGAGCTAGGCCGCTGGGCCTAACGCCTAAGCATATTGATAGGCGTATGACCGAGTTGCCAGGACGGCATGCTTCGGCGTCCCTTCCTCATGTCGGGTTGCCAACCATACGCGCACGCCCGGCGGGAACGTCATCATGCGCGCCTCAGGGCTGCGATAATCCGCGCCACAAGAGCGGCGTCAGTGCAGCCCTCAACACGTACCCGGTCCCCACTCTCCAGCTCGATCTCGATCGCGCCCGAGGCGCGAGTTGTCTTGCGTCG
>Ga0075418_10009880_pt1 | contig 10688 bp, 9 predicted proteins | sample SoiMetdeltSBSDD2_FD_81776 | JGI IMG/M metagenome (GOLD analysis project Ga0075418, IMG submission 81776) | Bulk soil microbial communities from a Populus tree surrounding site in Tennessee, USA - Soil MetaG P. deltoides SBSDD2 | ecosystem: Environmental > Terrestrial > Soil > Tree plantation...
GAGGACGGCATCGAGATCGCCGTGCCCGCCGACGCCGCCCCGGTGGTCTGGGAGGCCATCGCCGGCACGGGGGTGATCCCCGCCGGCCTCGGCGCCCGGGACACTCTCCGCTTGGAGGCCGCGCTGCCCCTGCACGGCCACGAGCTGGGCCCCGGCATCACGCCCCTGCAGGCCGGCCTCAAGTGGGTCGTGGCCTGGGACAAGGGGGACTTCCGGGGCCGCGGCGCGCTGGAGGCCGAGCGCGAGCGGGGTGTGGCCCGGCGGCTCCGGGGCTTCGAGGTGGAGGGGCGGCGACCGCCCCGGGCCGGTCAGGCGGTCCTGGCCGATGGCGTGCCGGTGGGCGAGCTGACCAGCGGGAACTTCGCGCCCACCCTGGGACGCGGGATCGGCCTGGGGTTCGTTCCCCCGGACCTCCCGGAGGCGGTCGACCTCGCCATCGACGTCCGCGGCACCGCCGTCCCGGCCCGGATCGTGCCCACGCCCTTCTACCGCGCCGAGCGCCGTTAGCGGCCACGTCTCGGTAGCCACCGCCACCCGGAGCGCAAAAAGGCTGGATAACGCCCGTATTCTTGGACGCAGCCCGTGGCAAAGGGGGTTGTGTGATGGCCTTGGCTCGTCTGGTCGAGGAGCTCCTCGGCCCGGACCTTCCGGTTCGTATCACCGCCTACGACGGCAGCAGCGTCGGCCCGGAGGACGCTCCGGCGACGCTGTCCATCCAGTCGCCGGATGCGCTGCGCCGCGTCCTGACCGCTCCCGGCGAGCTCGGCCTGGCCCGGGCCTACGTCGCCGGCGACGTCGACATCGACGGCGACATCTTCGCTGTGCTCCAGCTGCACGAGCGGTTCCCCTCCCTGCGGATCAGCCCGAGCCACATGCGACGGCTCCTCGGCGAGCTCGGCGGATGGCGCCAGCTGCGACCGCTGCCCCCGCCCCCCGAGGAGGTCAAGCTCCAGGGTCGGCGGCACTCCCTGGCCCGCGACCGCGCGGCGATCAGCCACCACTACGACGTCTCGAACCGCTTCTACCGGATGGTCCTCGGGCCGAGCCTCACCTACTCGTGCGCGGTGTTCCGCAGCCCCGACGACACCCTGGAGGAGGCCCAGGCCAACAAGTACGAGCTGATCTGCCGCAAGCTCGGCCTGGAGGAAGGCTCGCGGTTGCTGGACGTGGGCTGCGGGTGGGGCGGCATGGCGATGCACGCCGCCCAGTACCACGGGGCGCGGGCGGTGGGCGTGACCATCTCCCGGCGGCAGGCCGAGCTGGCCGAGAAGCGGGTGGTCGAGGCCGGGCTCTCGGACCGGGTCCAGATCCGGCTGCAGGACTACCGGGAGATCGACGACGGGCCGTACGACGCGATCAGCTCCATCGGCATGTTCGAGCACGTCGGCCGGGCCAAGCTGGCCGAGTACTTCGACCGGCTCCGGCGGCTGCTCCGTCCGGGCGGGCGGCTGCTCAACCACGGCATCACCCGACCCGAGGTCCATGACCCCCGCCTGCCCCGGCGCAGCTTCGTCAACCGCTACGTCTTCCCGGACGGGGAGCTGCACGAGGTGGGCACGGTCATCTCGGTGATGCAGCAGGAAGTGGGGTTCGAGGTGCGGCACAGCGAGACGCTGCGCGAGCACTACGCCCTGACCCTGCGGCACTGGATCGCCAACCTGGAGCGCAACTGGGACGCGGCCGTGGCCGAGACCAGCGAGGGCCGGGCCCGGGTCTGGCGGCTGTACATGGCCGGGGCCGCCCACAACTTCGCACTGGGACACACCCAGATCCACCAGGTGCTGGCCGTGCCCCGGGTAGACGACGGCGTGTCAGGTCTCCCACTCCGCCCTCGCTTCGAGGACTGACCGTCACCCGCCTCCCCCCGAAATTTCGGCAGGAAGTGGCGGAATCCGGCGCTTTCTGCCGAAGTTTCGGGCCTGGGCTCCCGCCCCGGGGGTCCGAGGCCCGGCCTCGGCGCCTAGCGGTCCACCGGGACGGGGGCGTCGAAGCGGCCCTGCATGTGCTCGGTCCACGTGCTGAGGACAGGCGGGGACGGCAGGCCTAGACCCCGCAGCGCGTCCGCCAGGGGGTGCGACCCGAGCTCCAGCATCACGCCCTCGCCGCCGACCAGGACCTGGGCGCCGGTCCCGCCCTGACTGAAGGCCGTCGAGTGGGGGACCCCGTCGATGTAGCTGTAGGTGACCATGGCGAGCGGCGCCATCTCATCGCTGCCACCGCGGGGCAGGGTCAGGCGGAGCACCAGCTCGCCGTCCATCTGCAGGGTCGTGGTCACCCGACCCTCGCCGTCGCCGTAGTCGACGGCGATGTCCTCGACCGACTTGGGGAAGCCCCAGATCTGCCGCCCGGCGTCGCAGGTGAACCGCTGGTTGACCGGGAGGTGGGTGATGAACGTGCCCGCGGCACTGTCGTCGGCGCCCCGTGGCACGACGAAGACCGTGATCCCGACCTCGTCGTAGTCGCCGAGATCGTTGTCCCGGTAGTCGATGACGGCCAGGACGAGCTGAGCCCGACCGGGCGACGACTCGACCACCCGGAAGTCCTGACCGGGAACCAGGGCTTGGGCGGCGGCCGCGTCGACCTCGAACATGGCCGTGCCCGCCGACGCGTCGCGGACGAGCACCGGCATCGCCACCCGCTGCCCGGCGATGTCGTAGTGGGTCGGAGTGGTCGGTGTCGCGGTCATGGATCCCCCGTCGGGCCGGCCCGGCCGGTGGGGCTCAGGCGAGCTGCCGGGCGATGGTCCCCGTGTCGTAGTACACCCGGGCGCCGACCAGGGAATCGCCCTCGAAGCCGAAGATGATCGCCGTCCGGCAGCGGAAGCGCTTCCCGCTGGCCTCGAAGTCGGATCCCGATCCGAGGTGGGTGCCCGACATCCACACCTCGGCCACCGCCGCGTCGGCGGCGTGGTGCACGGCGATCACCTCGAAGCGGAGGTCGGGGAAGTAGTGGCGGGTCATCTCGTAGTAGCCCCGGACCTCGTCGGCGCCGTCGTAGACCCGGCAGTTACCGATGAGCTCGTAGCGCGGCCGGGCGAAGCACGCGAGGGCAGCGTTCAGGTCCTTGGTGTTCTGGGCGTCCAGGAGGCGTTGGAGCACGTCCTCCCGCCGCCGTTGCAGCGCGGCGCCGATGGGCGTCACGTCGGCCACGGGCTGGCGGGGTTCCTCCGGCAAGGACCTGGCCCTCCCTCAGTCCAGGAGGTCGGGCTGGTCGGCCACGATCTTGTCGTAGAGGGGCTGGAAGCTGAACCAGCCCGCCACGGGGATGCCGACCTGGCTGTAGGTCAGGGCGGCGTTGTCGTCGTCGATGGCTATCGGCGTCCCGGCCGCTTCGGCCATCAGCTGGACGTGGCAGGTGCGCTCCAGGGTGATGAACCACCAGGCGGCCTCGTCCACCGACTGGCCCACGGTGAGCAGGCCGTGGTTCCGCAGGATGCAGGCCTTGGCCCCGCCGAGCGCGTGGGCGAGGCGCTTGCCCTCCTCGATGTCGAGCACCACGCCGGTGAAGTCGTCGAACAGGGTGTGGTCGCGGTAGAAGGCGCAGGAGTCCTGGGTCAGCGGCGACAGCAGCCGGCCGAGGGTGGAGAAGGCCCGCCCGTGCGGCGAGTGCGTGTGGGCGGCCGCCTGGACGTCGGGCCGGGCCTGGTGGACCTGGCTGTGGATCACGAACGCGGCCCGGTTCACCGGCCAGTCGCCCTCGACCACCTCGCCGTCGTGGTTGCACAGGATGAGGTCGGAGGCCCGGATCAGCCCGAAGCTCAGGCCGAAGGGGTTGACCCAGAACAGCTCAGGATGCTCGGGGTCGCGGGCCGTCAGGTGCCCGGCCACGCCCTCGTTGAAGCCGAAGCGGTCGAAGAGCCGGAACGCCGCCGCCATCCGTTGCTTGATGTGGGTTCGCTCCTCGTCGACCGAGTCGAAGCGCGGGAACTGGTGCGGTGTGGGGCGGGGGACTGGAGTGCGGGACATGGCTTCTCCGTTCGGGCCGTCAGGCCACCGGTAGCAGGGACGTCCAGAGCTCGCGGATCTCGGCGTCGGGGTCGTCGCGCACGGTCGGGTCGCGGTCGAGGATGCAGGTGGCCCGGCGGGTGGTGTCGTAGGCGGGCCAGGGGAGGTCGTCGTGCTCCGGGCGGCCGGTGTGCGCGACGCCGACCCAGGCGCGGGCACAGCGCTCGCTCAGCGTGCGGGTTCCGTCGTCGACGCCGCCGAGCAGCAGCTCCATGCCCGGCCGGTCGACGTTGCCGAAGACGAAGGGCACGTCGATCGCGTGGCAGGCCCCGGGCAGGCCCCCGAAGGCCGCCGTCGGGTAGTCGAAGCGGTACATCGCGACCTGCGGTGCGTGAGGTGCCTGGGCCTCGGCCAGGCGGATGGCCCGCATGCGGAACACCCAGTCGCTCGCCATGGCCGACCACAGCGCGGTGGGGCTCGCGCCCGGCCGGATGGCACGGTACGCCGCGATCACGCCGTCCCGGTGGTCCGGCCCGACCAGACGGGCGGCGCGGCGCTGCATCCGCTCCTCGCTCAGGCCCGCGCCGTTGAGCTCGGACATCAGGAACAGGTTCCACTCGTCGCGGGTCGACCCCACCACGAGCGGGACGCCCGCCGCGCTGCCCTGTCGGACGGCCGCCAGCGGGTCGGCCGGGATGAACCGGTCGTCGGCCACGGGTTGGAACGGGAGGGCCAGGTACGCCGGCCCGTCCCAGCGGCGCTCGGGCGGAGCGGTGAACATGGCGAGCTCGACGGCGGTCTGCGCGGCCAGGATCTGCTCGACCGGCAGCTCCAGCAGCCGGTGCGCGGTCGCCGGCGTCAGCCCGAGCTGGTCGAGCAGCATCTCGGTGATCACAGCGGCGACGTCCGGGCGCAGGAAGGCCTCGGCCGTGCCGCTCTGCGCGACGGCCCGGTGGAACAGCCGGCCGGCCGCGTCGGTGGCCAGCAGCCCGGCCACGCTCATGGCGCCCGCAGACTCGCCGAACAGCGTCACCTGCCCCGGATCGCCGCCGAAGGCCGCGATGTTGTCCTGCACCCACTGCAGTGCGGCCAGCTGGTCGCGCAGGCCGTTGGCCCCGGAGCCCTCCACGCCGTCGACGACGCCGTCCAGGTGGAGGAACCCGAGGGCGCCGAGGCGGTAGTTCAGGGTCACGACCACGACGTCGCCCCACCCAGCCAGCGCGGTGCCGTCGTAGATCGGCAGGTGGCTCCGGCCGGCGGTGAAGCCACCGCCGTGGATCCACACCATGACGGGCCGGCGCCGGTCGTCCGCCGCGGGTGTGTACACGTTGAGCACGAGGCAGTCCTCGCTGCCCTCCTGCGGTGCCATGCCGAGGATCGCTTCGGTCACCGAGGGGTTCTGCGGCGCGGGCGGGCCGAACTGGGTCGCGTCGCGGACCCCGGCCCACGGGGCGGGCGGTGCGGGAGGCCGGAACCGCTCGGCGCGCGCGTAGGGCAGGCCCCGGAACTGCAGCACCCCGCCTCTCTCGATGCCCTGGACCTTGCCCGCCGTCGTGTCCACGATCACCAGCCCGAGGGTACCGTCCACCAGGCAGGTCGATGCCGGACTGGTCGCGGGGTGACGGCTCGTGCCTCAATTTCCGGATGGAAGGACGAGGAGTCGCGGTGGTGACCGGGGCCAGCTCGGGGATCGGCGCCGCGACGGCCCGGGCGCTGGCCGCCGACGGCTGGCAGGTGATGCTCGGCGCCCGCCGCCGTGACCGGGTCGCAGCCGTGGCCGCCGAGGTCGGCGGGCGGGCCGAGCCGCTGGACGTCACCGACCCCGCGTCGGTCGAAGCGTTCGTCGCCACCGTTCCGGCCTGCCGGCTGCTGGTCAACAACGCGGGCGGAGCCCTCGGCTGGGCCCCGGTCGCCGAAGCCGACGAGGAGCAGTGGCGGGTGATGTACGAGACCAACGTGCTGGGTGTGGTCCGCATGACCAAGGCCCTGCTGCCCGTGCTCGAGGCCAGTGGGGACGGCCAGGTGATCACCGTGGGATCGATCGCCGGCACCGAGCCCTACCCCAACGGCGCGGGCTACAACGCCGCCAAGTTCGCTGTGCGAGCGGTGATGGCGGTCCTCCGCCAGGAGCTCCTGGGCCGGCCGATCCGGCTGTCGGAGGTCGACCCGGGGCTGGTGGAGACGGAGTTCAGCCTGGTCCGGTTCGGGGGCGACGCAGCGCGGGCGGCGGCCGTCTACCAGGGCCTGACCCCACTGACCGCCGAGGACGTCGCGGAGTGCATCCGCTGGATCGCCCTCCGGCCGGCCCACGTGAACATCGATCAGCTGGTCGTCCTGGCCCGGGACCAGGCGGGGGCGCGCCAGGTCCACCGCCGTCCCTCCTGAGCAGGGCGAACGCCCCTCCCCGAGCCGTCAACGAGATTGTTGATCAGATTGTGGACAATCGGGGCGGGGCCGCTTAAGGTCTTTCCCGCCCACGCGAGGGGGGAGGGGAGCATGGCAGCCCCGGAGAAGATGTTCGTCGGCGGCCAGTGGCAGGCCGGATCCACCACCTTCGACGACCGCAACCCGGCCACGGGCGAGGTGTGGCGCCAGGTCGCCGAGGCCACCGAGAGCGATGCCGTCGAGGCCATCGAGGCCGCCCGCGAGGCCCAACCGGCCTGGGCCGCCCTGCCGGCCGACCAGCGGGGCCGGCTGCTGCACGAGGTGACCCGGGCCCTGGAGGCCCGGCACGACGAGGCGGTCGACGCGCTCGTCGACGAGGGCGGCGCCTGGATCGGCAAGGCGATGTTCGAGACCGGCTACGTGGGCGGCATCGCCGAGGCCGCAGCCGCGGCCCCGCACATGGTGACCGGCGAGATCCTGCCGTCGGACTCCGGCAAGCTCAGCCTGGTCGTCCGGCAGCCGGTCGGGGTGGTGACGGTGATCTCGCCCTGGAACTTCCCGCTGCTGCTGTCGATGCGGGCCGTGGCCTTCGCGATCGCCGTCGGCAATGCAGTCGTGCTCAAGCCGTCCGAGGAGACGCCGGTGGCCGGCGGGCTGCTGCTGGCCCGGCTGTTCGAGGACGCCGGCCTGCCTCCGGGGATCCTCAACGTCGTGACCTGCTCCCGCGACCGCGTCGACGAGGTCGGCGAGGCGCTGGTCACCCACCCGGCGGTCGGCGCGGTCAGCTTCACCGGTTCATCAGCGGTCGGGCGGACCGTCGCCGCGTTGGGCGGGCACCACCTGAAGAAGGTGGCGCTGGAGCTGGGCGGCAAGGACGCCCTGCTGGTGCTGGACGACGCGGACATCGAGCGGGCGGTGGGTGCCGCGACGTTCGGCTCGTTCATGCACGCCGGCCAGATCTGCATGTCGACCGAGCGCATCCTGGTCGACGCCACGATCGCTGGCGAGTTCACCGAGCGGTTCGCGGAGCGGACCAGGACCCTCACCGTCGGCGATCCCCGGTCCAACGTCATCGGCCCGGTGATCAACGAGAGGCAGGCGGGCAAGATCCGCGGCCACATCGACAGCGCTGTCGCCGCGGGGGCGACGGTGGTCACCGGCGGGAACAACGACGGCCTGTTCTTCGAGCCGACCATCCTCACCGACGTGACGCCGGACATGGCCGTGTTCAGCGAGGAGACCTTCGGCCCGGTCGCCCCGGTGCTGGCCGTGTCGGGCGAGGACGAGGCGATCAAGCTGGCCAACGACTCGGCCTACGGCCTGGCCGCCGGGGTGATCACGGGCGACGAGGAGCGGGGCCTGGCCGTCGCGCAACGGCTCGAGACCGGCATGGTGCACGTCAACGACACCTCGGTCTACGACGAGCCGAACGCGCCGTTCGGCGGGGTGAAGAGCAGCGGGGTCGGCCGGCACGGGGGCAAGGCCGGCATCGAAGCCTTCACCCACACCCGGTGGCTCACCGTCGAGCGGGGAGGACGCGGCTATCCGTTCTGATCGGGCGGGCCGGGGGGAATCGTTCGGGCGACAGTGGGGGAGGCGAGCTAGCTCTCGGGAGCCGGCTCGACGGGGACCTGTCGCCCGAGCGATCGTGATCGCCGGACCATGAGGCGGCCGACGAGCTGATCCACCGCGACCGCCGCGAACACCACCAGCGGCACCTCGGCCGGCACCCGGAAGCGCTCCCGGCCGTAGACCGTGATGGTGGCGACGGTGACCGCCAGGACCGGGGCGAGCAGCAGCCACACCGGTCGGCCCCGGCGGCGGAGCAGCACGGTGCCCGCGATGGCGAACCCGGCGACCAGCCAGAACGACCAGACCTGGGCCAGCGAGATCCAGCGCGGGCGCCCGTCGAAGGCGTTCCACTCCACCGGGTCGAAGGGGCGGAACACCCCCCACGTCCGGCCCAGCCGCGCCGCGACCACGACGGGCAGCCGGCCCTTGTGGTCGCCGATGTACTCCAGGGCGGTGCGGCGCATCCGCTCGCTGTGGACCGAGGCGTCCCCTCCGCTGCCGGTTGGCGGTAGCGCGCACAGGCCGTTCCAGAACCCCAGCCGGGGCCCGTAGTAGGTGTCGTCGCAGTTGGCGCCGAGCAGCGTCCCGCCGTCAGCGCTCAGCAGCACCGGCCGCTCGAAGCGCTGCAGGTTGTAGGCCACCCACGGCACGAGGGTCAGGAGGCCCGCGGCGGTCGCGGCTCCCGCCATGCGCAGCCGGTCGGGCCCGGACCGGTCGCGCCGGCTCAGCACGACCGGCAGGACCAGCAGCGGCAACAGCAGGACCAGCTCGACCCGGGCCAACCCGGCCAGGGCGGCGGCGGCCCCGGCGAGGATCGCCATCCCCACGGAAGGCGAGCGCCGCAGCCGGTAGGCGAGCCAGAGCGTCAGCGCGGTCGCCAGGGCGGCCACCGTCTCGGACATCAGCAGCCCGTCGTTCACCCACAGGTTCGGGTACACGGCGGCGATCCCGGCGGCGATCAGCCCCACCCGTCGGCCAGCGACCTCCCGGCCTACCAGGCCCACCAGCAGCACGGTCAGCGCACCGAGCGCGGCCATCGCGCAGCGGGCGAGGCCGAAGTGGCCATAGCCGGCCAGCCGCACCCAGGGCGCCAGCACCACCGACGTGAGCGGGGGATGGTCGGCGAGCGGGCTGCCCGGGGCCCCGTAGTAGAAGCCCCGGGAGGTGAAGCCCTTGCCGTCGGCGACCCGACTGGCGACGCTGGCGTAGTAGAACTCGTCGAGCATCAGCGCCTTGTGGCGTGTCACGGCCAGGACGTAGATCACACGTCCCGCGAACGCGCCCCCGACGATGGCGCCGAGGGCGACGACGTCACCGCGCCTCTCCCCCAAGAGGGCCGATCATACGGGCGGTAACCGTGACCGTTCAGTCGGTGGTGCGGGTGCGGAACCTGCGCAGCGTCAGCGGCACCGCGATCGCCAGCAGCGCCGCGCAGTACAGGGCGCTCGCCAGCACGGCGTGCTCGAGCGGCCAGCTGTCGTGGGCCACCGGCGATGCCGGGTTGCCGAACAGCTCGCGCACCGCAGCCACCAGCGTGCTGATCGGGTTCCAGGCGGCCAACCACTGCAGGACCTCGGGCATCGAGCCGATCGGCACGAAGGCACTGCTCAGGAAGGTCAAGGGGAACACGACGGTGAAGCCGATGCCCATGACGGCATCCGGTGACCGCACGAGCATGCCGACCCAGGAACCGAGCCAGATCATGGCCGAGGCGAACACCAGCAGCAGCGCCAGCGCTCCGGCGACGTCGCCGAGGCTGGAGTGGGTGCGCCAGCCGACCAGCAGGCCGGTGCCCATCAGCACCGTCATGGCCAGGGCCATGCCACCCAGCTCGGCCAGGTAGTGACCGAGGAGGTAGGAGGCACGGCGGGTCGGCAGGGTGCGGAAGCGGTCGACCACACCCTCGGTGAGGTCGGTCGCGATCGACGACGCCGGGCCCATCATGCCGAAGGCCAACGTCTGCACGAGGATGCCGCCGATCAGGTACTCGCGGTAGCTGCCGCCGACGTCGATCGCGCCGCCGAACACGTAGGCGAACAGCAGGACGAACATCAGCGGCTGGATGGTGACGTCGAGCAGCTTCTCGGGGATCTGGCGGATGTGCTCGAGGTTCCGGCGGGCGAAGACCAGCGTGTCCGCCACCAGCGGGCGGAACCCGGAGCGGGACCGAGCTCTGCGGTCGTCGGGGTGCGATGGCGCGAGGGGAGCGGCGGGCCGGGGAGCGGTGAGGATCGCGTTCATGCCGAGGCCTCCTGGGCGATCGGGGTCATCGGTGTGATCGGAGTGGTCGGGGTGATCGGGGTGATCGGGGTCGGTCGGTGGGACGGGGACGAGGTGAGCGTGAGGAAGACGTCGTCGAGCGAGGCCGTCCGGCGGGTGACGTCGACCGCGTCGATGCCGGCGTCGTCCAGGGCCCGGACGACGTCGACCAGCCGGGTGCCCTCGACGATCGGGGCGCTGACCACCAGGCGCTCGGTGTCCAACGCCGGTTCGGCCGTCACGTAGGGCGCCAGGACGCCGGCCGCCCCCACGAGCTCGCGGCGGGTGGCGACGGTGACGTCGAAGCGATGGTCGCCGATGCGCCTCTTCAACTCGTCGGGGGTACCGCTGGCCACGGCGCGCCCGTGGTCGAGGACCACGATCTCGTCGGCCAGGCGGTCGGCCTCCTCCAGGTACTGCGTGGTGAGGACCAGCGTCGTCCCCTCCCGGACCATGTCGCGGAGGATCTGCCACAGGTCGTTGCGGCTCCGCGGGTCGAGCCCGGTGGTCGGCTCGTCGAGGAACAGC
>Ga0075418_10009881_pt1 | contig 10688 bp, 6 predicted proteins | sample SoiMetdeltSBSDD2_FD_81776 | JGI IMG/M metagenome (GOLD analysis project Ga0075418, IMG submission 81776) | Bulk soil microbial communities from a Populus tree surrounding site in Tennessee, USA - Soil MetaG P. deltoides SBSDD2 | ecosystem: Environmental > Terrestrial > Soil > Tree plantation...
ATCGAGGAGCTGCGGACGGAGGTCGGCGACTCCTCCGCCGTCGCCGTCGAGCTCGCCCCTCCCGACGCCTGACGCCCCCGGCGCGCCTCCGATCCCTGCGGCGAGTCCCCCCGGCGAGTCCCTGCCCCGAAATTTCGGCAGGAGGCGCCGCTTCCCCGCACCTTCTGCCGAAATTTCGGCCCGGGGGCTGGGAACGAGGGACGGCGGGCGGGCTCGAGCGAGCTCGAAATTTCGGCAGAAAACGCCGCTTCCCCGCACCTTCTGCCGAAATTTCGGGGCAGCGGGGCGGGGAGACGGGGTTGGGCGGCTGGACGGGGGTCAGACGGGGACCGGGATGGCGGCGCCGAGGTCGGCGAGCGTGGCCTCCGCCTCGCGGGCGGTCTCGCCGCCCACCAGCAGGCCGGTGACCGCCCACTCGAAGCGGGCGTCGAGCTCGTCGAAGGCCCGGAGCGCGGCCTGCATCAGCGCCGGATCACCGGTCAGCCGGGCTTCGGCGCGCAGGAGGCAGGCGCTGCCCCACACGTTCTCGTCGACCCGCGCCCGGGACGCGACAAGCAACTCGGCAGCTTCCGGAAGGCCGGCCACCGCCGCCAGCTCTGCATGGAGGGCGGCACAGTAGGCGATGTAGGCGCTGGGAACGGTCTTGTCCCAGTCGGTGATCACGGTGAGGGCGTCGTCCAGCCGGCCCTGGTGGAACGCCACACGCGCGTCGGCGAAGGCCATGAACGTCCGGTTGACCGACCGGGAGGGACCCCGGCCCGCGATCTCGCTGGCAAGGGCCCGCCACTCCGCCGCAGCCTCGGTGTCGCCCAGCAGCGCGTAGGCCAGCTCCGCTGCGGTGGCGGCGGGCGCCATCCAAGCCGCACTCGGCCGCCCGGCCCGCTCCCACTCCCGTCGCATGGCGTCGGCTTCGGCCGTGGCCTCGGAGAACCGGCCCAGGAGGGTGAGGGCTATGACCGCCTCCCGGATAGCCAGGTGGAACGCCGTCTCGCCCATCTCGTCCTTGCGCAGCACCGCGGCGTGGTCCAGGGCCTCGCTGAGCCGCCCGGCGGCCAGCGAGGTGTCGGCGACCATGTGGAACATGTCGAGGATCTCGCCGCCCGTCCTGGGGTCGTGCCGCGCCATCTGGTCGATGACGCCCCGCCGCTTGGCGGCCACACGCGTTGCGGCCCCGACCTGCCACTGGTTCCACAGCCCGGAGGTCTCGGCATCGAGCGCGGCAGAGAGCAGGGCCAGGTCGCCGAGCTCCTCGGCCGCAGCAGCTGCTGCTCGGGCCAGCTCCACGTCGCCGCCCAACGGCTCGGGCGACGCGAGCCACGCCCGCGCCTGGGCGAGGTGGGCGGCCACCTCCTGGTCGTCGCCCGGGTCGAGGGTCTCCGCGCGGGCCTTCATCGCCAGCACCTCGTCGTAGCTGGGCACCGCGGCGAACTCCGCCGGGCAGCGCCAGGCCAGGCTGACCGCGTCGGCGAGCGACATCGCGGCCAGCGCCGGCTCGCTGTCGGCGCCCCGCTCGGCGGCCCGGACGAAGTGGTCGTAGGCCCGGTCGGCCCGCATCCGGGCGAACGCCACCGCGGCGGCCAGCCGGAGGTCCTCGACCGCGGCGCGGTCCTCGGCGGCCAGCGCGGATGCCTGCTCGTAGCAGGCCTCGGCCTCGGTCAGGAACCGCCGGGCGTAGGCGACGTGCCCGTGCGATCGGGCCAGCTCGTGGGCCGCCACGACGATGGCGGGCTGGTCGGCGGCCCAACCCAGCGCCACGCGGGCGTCGGGCGCGACGGCCTCGAAGCGTTGGCGCCAGTCGTCGCCTGCCTCGACCCGCCGCTCGATGGCGCGGATGGTGGCCAGCGCCCAGTCCAGGTGGCGACGGCGGGTCGCATCGCCTTCACCGCTCTCGGCCAGCCGCTCCATCGCGTACTCGTGCACCGTCTCGAGCAGGCGGTACACGGTCGTGCCGCCCCCGCTGCGCCGGACCAGCAGGCTCTTGGCCGTCAGCCGGCCGATCGCGTCGACCGCGGTGCCGGGGTCGAGTCCCTCGCCGACCACCTCGGCGGCATCGTTGGCCGTGAAGTCGCCGGCGAACACACCGAGCCGCCGCAGGACCGCCCGCTCTGTCGGGTCCAGCAGCTCGTGGCTCCAGTCGAGGACGTCACGCAGCGAGCGGTGCCGGTCCTCGCCGCGGCGGACACCGGCCAGGAACCGGAGCTGGTCGTCCAGGCCGGCCCGGACCCCGTCGAGGCCGAGCACTGCGCAGCGAGCCGAGGCGAGCTCGATGGCCAGCGGGATGCCCTCCAGGCGATCGCACACCTCGGCCACCGACTGGCGCTCGCTCTCGGTCTCGGCGTCGAAGGCCGGGTCCAGGGACCGGGTGCGCTCGACGAACAGCGTGGCCGCGTCGGTGCCGTCGAGGGGAGCGACCGACACGACGCGCTCGCCGGTCACACCGAGGAGCTCCCGGCTGGTGGCCATGACCTGCAGCCCGGGACAGGCCACCAGCAGCCGTTCGACGAGGGAGGCCACCGCCTCGAGGACGTGCTCGCAGTTGTCCACGACCAGGAGCGCCCGGCGGGTCCGGAGCGCCTCCTCGATCACCTGCTCCAGGGACAGGTTGGCCCGGTCGATCAGCCCGATCGCCGCCGCGACCGCTGCCGTCACGCCGCCGCCCCGCACCGGGACCAGGTCGACGAACCACGCCCCGCCGGGGAAGCGGGTGGCCGCGCGGCCGGCGGCCTCGATCGCGAGCCGCGTCTTGCCGACGCCTCCGGGGCCGACGAAGTTGACCAGCCGCGCCGCCGCAAGCACCTCGTCGACCGTCGCCAGCTCCGCGCTCCGGCCGATGAAGCTGGTCAGCGCAGCAGGAGCACCCCGGAGGACCAACGGACCGGTCGGCCGCGGCTCCCGGCCGTCCTGGCCGTCGTGGGTGGCGTCGGCCTCGGCTTCCCCCCTGGTCAGCTCCTGGCCGTAGCGGGCCAGGGCCCGCCGGTCGGCCACCCCGAGCTTGCGGAGCAGCGAGGACACGTGGCTCTCGACGGTCCGGACCGAGATGTGCAGTCGCTGGCTGATCTCGGCGTTGGTCAGGTGCGCGGCGACCGCAGCCAGCACCTCCGACTCGCGCTGGGACACCGCCGTGGGCTCCGCCATCTCCCCATTCTCTCGCCTGGAGCGCTCGGTCGGACGGACAGCTCCCTGTCAGTCGGGTGGCGGGTCCTCCCGCAGCCAGACGGTGTGCTGCGAGTTCGGCACCCGGATCCCCGAGCTGTCGAAGGCCTGCAGCAGGCGGCGGCGAAGCTCGCGGGTCACCCGGAACTGCTCGGCCGGGCGGGTCTTGACCACCAGCCGGACGTGGATCGCGTCGGCCGAGAGCTGCTCGATGCCCCACACCTCGGGCGCGTCGAGGATGGCGTCCTCCCAGTCCGGGTCAGCCCGGAGGTGCTCGGCGGTCGCCTTGATCACCTCGATGGCCCGGTCGATGTCGGTGCCGTAGGCCACACTGACGTCCAGGAGGGCCCGGGCCCACTCCTGGGACTTGTTGGCCACCCGCTCGATGTTGCCGTTGGGGACGTGCCACAGGTTGCCCTGGACGTCACGCAGCCGGGTGGTGCGGAGGCTCAGCTCCTCGACGGTGCCGCTGGCCTCGCCGAGGTCGACGATGTCGCCCACGCCGTACTGGTCCTCCACCAGGATGAAGAACCCCGATAGCAGGTCCTTCACCACGTTCTGGGCGCCGAAGCCGAGGGCGATGCCGGCGATGCCGGCGCTGGCGATCAACGGGCCGAGGTTGACGTCGAGCTCGCCGAGGATGGTGATGAGGGCGATGCTCCAGATCAGGGCGGTCGAGACCGAGCGCAGGACCTGCACCAACGACGTGCTGCGGGCGGCCGCACGGACCGAGTCGCCCAGCATGACCCGGGCCCCGAACCGCTCGATCGCCCGGCGCAGGAACCGGCTGGCCAGCCAGGCCAGGATCAGCACCAGGAGGATCCGGCCGACCGTGCCGACCAGGGCGTTGGCGAGGTCGGCGAGGCCCTCGTTGTGGGTGGCGTCGAGGACGGTGCGGCAGACCCAGGTCTGGTCCTCGTCGCAGGACGTGTAGAAGGCCGGGGCAGCCGTGGAGGCCGTCGAAGCGGTCAGCAGGGCCAGCATCGCTGCCCCAACCTAGTGGGGCCCGCCGGAGGGGCCAGCCGGCGGACGACGCCGCCGTCAGAACCAGGCCGGGAGGAGACGGGCTGAGGCCTCGGCCACCAGGACGATCGACACCACGAGAAGGGGTGCGCTCATCAGGTACCCCGAGCGGGGGCGCGACCGGCGGTAGAGGAGCACCGCAGCGGCTGCGGCCGCGGCGTAGCCCAGGATGGCCAGCAGAGCCGGGGCCGCCGCGCTGCTGTCCCGCTCACGGCCGTCCTGGTCACCGGTGCGGCCCCCTTGGGGCGTGGGCTCGAAGGGCCGGCCCTCCAGCTCGGCCACCACCACGGTCGCCGGGTTGGTGGACGACGGCGCCGCCGAGCCCGACGTCACCAGCGTGAGCCGGTCGTCCTCGCTGGGGCCGAAGATCTCGGCGGCCCCCTGGGGCAGGCGACGCCGCCCCACGTCGCGGACCCGGTAGACCGATTGGCCCTGAGTCGTGATGACGCCGATCTCGTCACCCGGCTCCAGCTCGTCGAGCTGCGAGAACGGTCCGCCGAAGCCGGCCCGGCGGGCGACGATCGCGCTGTTGCCGGGCTGACCGGGACCAGCGGTGCCCGGGACGTGCCCTGGTCCCCGCCGGGTCTGCTGCGGGCCGACCCCCTCCACCACCACCTGGCGGAAGCGGATGGCGTCGATCTCCACGATCGCCACCGGATCGCCGGGCGTGGGCGCGTCGGTGACCGCCTCGACGCCGGGCAGCCCGAAGGCCTCGTTGGCCGTCTGCTGGATGTCGTCCCGGTACGAGTCGAGCAGGTGCCGCTGGTCGCGCTGCTCGAGCATCGGCCCCAGCCCGTACACCACCAGGCTGGCGCCGACCACCGTCACCAACACCCAGGCCACGCCGATCGCCGCCAGCCACGCGGGCGTGACCGTGACCCGCGGTGCCCGGTCCCGGCCGGCACCGGCCCGGGGCGCCGAGGCCCCAGCGGGCTCCGGCGGCCGGGCCTTGGTGTCGGCGGCTCCCGGATGCTCGGACGGTGACCCGGAGGGCGACGACGACGGCGTCTCCGACGGCGACCCGGGCGGCGGCTGCGTCACGACGGCCATCAGCCGCCGGACCCTCGTCGCCCGCCGCGGCGTAGCCGCCGGGCGGTGGCTCCCGCCTGCCGGGGGAGGCGCCGGACCGAGGCGGGGACCGGATACCCGGCGGTGGCCAACGCCACTGCGGTGGTCAGCCCGGCGACCGCCAGCAAGGCCGCGGGCGGCATGAGCTGGTTGATGGCACGGATGCCCGACAGCCCCGGCAGGTCGACGCCGTCGTCCTGCGCGGCCTCCAGCGCCTCCGCCGCCGTCTCCGCCGTGGCCTCCTGGGTCGGCGTCGCCGAACCACCGTTGGCGCCGGAGCTGCCGGAGCCGGTGAACGGGCCCGACCCGAACTCCCCGCCCGGTCCCAGCGAGTTGCTCGGGATCACTCCGTTGCCGGGCGGAGTCGTCGGGGGTGGGTTCGTCGGGGGCGGGGGTGTTGCACACTCGTTCGGCGTGGCGCCCACCGCTTCCCGGGCGGTCGCCGCGGCGTCCCGCAGCTGGGGCGTCAGCGGCACCAAGCCGTCGCCCCCGGTCAGCTGGTCCTGGCCGTCGGTGGTCACGTAGTCCAGCCAGCCGTGCAACAGGTCCTCGGATCCGGTGCGAGCCGTGCAGTTGGCGTCGACCAGCGGCTCCGCCGGCGCCATGGCGTACTCCACGAAGGTCAGCGGGTAGCCGGCGGTGGCCTGGGGGTTGGGCAGCAAGGTGCCGTCCTCCTGGGCGACCATCTGCGGCACCGCGGCCGCCAGGGTCTCCGGCGTGGGCGTGATCCACTCGCCGGCGGCGTTGGGCATGGACACCACGGTCAGGCCCAGCGCGTTGGCGGTGGCCAGGTCGGTGAGCACGTAGAACGTCCCCTGGCTGTACCGCTGGCTGTAGGCCAGGCGGGCCAGGTCGGGCCGGCCGGTCTTCAAGCTCAGGAAGCTGGCGTCGTGGACCGGATCCGCGTGGTTGAAGTCGGACTCGACGCCCCGGTCACTGCCGTCGATGTTCGTCCACTGGTCGCCGGCGAGGGTGTCGAACTGCATGGTGGCGAAGAACGTCGTCGACTGCGCGCCGGTCAGGGCGACCGGCGCGCTGACGTTGCTGTTGAAGAGGTAGAGCGAGGCCGGGATCTCCGGGTTGTTGGCCAGCATCTCGTTGACGTACTGGTCGTTGAAGACCAGCGAGGCCTGGCTCTGGCCGAACAGGACCGCCGCCTCCTGGTTGGTGAGGCGGAACTGGGCGTGCGGCCGGGGAAGGTCCTGCGGCCAGGACCCATCGCCGACCGTGTAGCCGCCGCCGGCCGCGATCACCACGGCGTTGAGGCCGATCGGGACCGGCACCATCGGGCGCTCGGTCTCCGGCTGGAAGCCGGGCCGGTAACCGACGGCGCTGTAGCCCAGGTCGTAGTCGCCCGCCGCGAAGTGGCGCAGGGCGTCGCCTTCGGGCTGGAAGAACGAGGTGGTCGGAGGCGGGCTGCTGGCCCGGCCACAGAAGTCACGGGTCCAGGCCAGCCAGGCCTCCTGCAGGCGGTCGGGCATCGTCGAGGTGACCGCGTCTGCTGTCGAGCCCTCACATCCCGCGACCCCCTCCACCGGCCGGTAGCTCAGCTCCGGCCCGCCGCGGATGTACTCCACGGCATCGGCGCTGCCGGTCTGCACGAACAGGTCGTAGACCAGCCGGCAGGGGTTGGCCGGCCCGCAGGTGAGCGAGAAGTCGACCCCCGCCCGCCGCCAGTTCCCGGTGCCGACGCCGGGGCGGAGGATCGCGATGCCGCGCCGGCCCTGCTCGGCACCGCTGTCCGGGAAGCGGTAGAAGTGGTCGCTGTCCTGCGAGACGTCGGCCTCCTGGAGCCGGACCCCGAGCGGGACGCAGGTGCCGTCGCTGAAGTCGGCCTTCACGTACGAGTCGGCCCCCTGCAGCGCGCAGGTGTAGACGTCCGACCTCGTCCCCGGATAGACGATCGAGCCCGCCGAGGTGCGGAAGTTCACCTCGATCGTCTCGCCGCTGACCAGGTCGGTGGTCTTCGAGACCTCGACCGTGAACGGATCGGTGGCCTGGGCGGCCGAGGAGCCCGGGCTCCCGGCGACGCGCGGCACCACCAGGAGGGCCAGCGCGGTCGGGACCAGCAGCACGACCCAGCGGCGGCGCAGCAGCTGGCGACCTCGGGGGCGGCCAGGGGACATGGCGTAGCTCTCCTCCCAAGACAGCGACAAGGCTCAGCGATCGGACGTTCTCATGTCGGGGTGAACTCGAAGGCGGGCGGCGGCCAACAGCAGGTGAACTGTCGATGCGCGCGGTGCGCGGTGCCGCCGGCCCGGCAGGGACCAGACCGGCGGCACCGGTGTGCACTGCTCCTGTCCGGCGACGGCTGGGCGGACGACCGCTCAGCCGGCGCCGCTCATGTCACGGGGTGTAGAGCCGGCAGTGGGAGCCGGGCACGTTGTGGGTCGGGTCGGCGGCGTTGCCCAGCGGGCCGAAGCCGAAGTTGACCAGAGTGCTGTTCTTGTCGCCGTTGCACAACGGGCTGGTGATCGAGGGCGACGCCACGTTGTCGAAGCCCACGAAGCGCTTGGCCGCCGTGTAGCTGTTGGGCCCGGTCGAGTTGTCGATGACGTTGAACACGAACCGGACGCCGGGGTAGGCGGGAGTCGGGTCGACCAGGGTCACGTTGCCTTCGGCGATGGGGCCGTTGGGGTCGCCGCTGGTCGGGGTCCGAGGCTCGAAGACGCCGCCGACCTGGCGGACCGGCGACTCGAAGCCGAGGGTCGGGTCGGAGGAGTCGTCCAGGTCGAAGTAGATCTGGCCGAACCGGTCATCGGTGACCGTGCCCCGCGACATCGCGACCCAGTTGGCCACCGAGTAGGGGAAGACCGCGGTCTGCTCGTCGCTGTTGTTGTGGATCTGCAGCCCGGTGTTCTCCTGGCTGAGGGTGATCGGGCAGGTGTTGATGGTGGTCGGGTCGAACCCGAGCACGCCCTGGGCGAAGGCCCGGGTACCCGAGCCGGCCTGCGGCCAGTAGCGCTCGATCGCACCGGCGCTGCCGCCGAGTTGGCTGAAGTTGGTGATCGAGCAGTTGAAGATGCCCCGCACCTCGTTCAGCGTGATGTCGTGGTCGGCCGGGATGTGGGAGCTGGCCGTGGTGAAGCCCACCGCGTCGAGGGCGAAGGCGTAGTACTCGAACGACGCCAGGTCGGTCCCGGGAACCGTGCCGATGGCCCGCGGTGCGCCCGATGAGCGGGCGATGTCGATGCATCCGTCGCCGGCCTGTACCGACGCCGACAGGGCATCACGCCCGGCGCCGGAGCCGTTGGGCCGGACGACCTCGCCCGCGGCCGACGTCGGCGTCCGGTAGGTCCGGGTCGGACAGCTGGTGACACCATCGCTGGCGACCGTGTGACCCGGGTCGGGCGACGTCGCCGAGATCGCGAGCACGTTCTGGTTGCTGTCCGGGTCCGGGTTGTAGCCCGACGGGTCGTTGTTGTTGTACTGGGTGGCCAGCGCCGCCATGACGTCCTGCGTGGTGTCCGATCCCACCATGGCGATGGTCTGCGGGACACCGTCGTTGGTGCCGCACGCGGCCGCGAGCCCGGACATCGCCAGCAGCGCCATGGCGCCGCGCGCGAGGTTCCGACCGCGAGTGAGTGATGCCACGATTCCTCTCCTCCCTAAGGGCCGTCAGCCCCGAGTCGTGAACGCCCACCCCTGGGCGCCGGGGGGTGTTGTCGCGCACGAAGATGAACCAGAACTGCTGGTAGAAGCGGCCGTGCGACGAACGCTGGATGAAGCTCGGGAGTGTTCACCCCGAACGCAGCCGGTGTTCAGACGGCGTTCGCCCGGCAGCCGTCGCTCCGCCACGAGCGGTTGCTTTGATACCGCCCGATGGGTACCAGTCCTGCGTCCCTGCGCGCCCGCACACCGCGGGAGGTCGCCGACGAGCCGACCCGGATCGACCGGCTCTTCGGGTACCTGACCAGCGCCGCCGGGGCGACCGTGCTGGTGCTGATGGTCCTGGTCGGTCTGTTCCTGCTGCTCCGGGCCCAGGACGCCTTCACGGCGATGGGCCACCGCTTCTTCACCACCGTCGAGTGGCGGCCCGACGCCGAGACACCCAGCTTCGGCGTCCGGGGCCTCATCACCGGAACGCTGCTGGTCGGCCTCATCGCCTTCACGATCGCGGTCCCGGTCGGGACCTGTGCCGGGCTGTTCATCACCCAGTTCGCCTCGCCCCGGTGGCGGAGCCTGCTGACGTCGCTGATCGACCTGCTGGCGGCGATCCCGAGCCTGCTGTACGGCCTGTGGGGCCTGGTCTTCCTCCAGGACAAGATCGCACCGCTGTCGTCGTGGCTGGCCCGCCACCTCGACTGGTTCCCGCTGTTCCGGGTCAACGACGAGCCCGACTACGTCGGGACGATGTTCATCGCCGGGATGGTCGTGTCGCTGATGGTGATCCCGATCGTCGCCGCGATCACCCGGGAGGTCTTCTCGCAGACACCCCAGGGCGAGAAGGAGGCGGCGCTCGCGCTGGGCGGCACGCGCTGGGGGATGGTGCGCCGGGTCGTCATCCCCTACGGCCGGGGCGGGATCATCGGGGCCTCGATGCTCGGGCTGGGCCGGGCACTCGGCGAGACCATCGCCGTCTCGCTGCTGCTGCCCCAGGTCCCGGAGGAGACCATCCGGGTCCTGCAGCACGGCGGCGCGACGGTGTCGGGCTTCATCGTCCAGCGCGCCGGCGGTAGCGGCATCAACGTCTCCGGGCTGATGGGCGCCGGCCTGGTCCTGTTCGTCATGACCCTCACCACCAACCTGGTGGCGTCGCTGGTCATCGCCCGCAGCCGCTCCGGAGTGGGGGTCGAGGTCTGATGGCGGCTGCGCTGGGGACCACCGACCCCGTCGACACCGACGACGCCGGAGACACCCTGGAGCTGCCCGCGCCGGTGCGACGGGACACCCGGCCGAGCACGCCGCGGGCCCGGACACGGCGACGGCCGACCGAGCTGACCGGCATCGATCTCGCGACCCTGGCCGGTTGCGCCGCCAGCGCCGTGGCCCTCAGCTGGCTCATCTTCGCCCGGCTCACCGACGGCGTCGGCTGGTTCGGGTTCGTCGTAGCCGCCTACCTGACCTTCCTGGTGCTCTTCGCCCTGGTCACCATGGACCGGGTCGGCCCACTCGTGGCGGCGGACCGGGTGGCCACGGTGATCGTGTCGACGGGCGCGCTGCTGCTGATGGTCCCGCTGTTGTCGCTGATCGCCTACATCGTGTCGAAGGGCCTGCCGCACCTGCGGCCGGGGTTCTTCTTCCACGACCAGCGGGGCATCGAGCCGAGCGACCCGTCGACGGCCGGCGGTGCGTCGCACGCCATCCTCGGCAGCCTCGAGCAGGTCGCCCTGGCCCTGGCGTTCAGCGTGCCCCTCGGGCTGACCACCGCGGTGTTCCTGAACGAGACCCGCAGCCGGTTCCGGCGCCCCATCCGCATCCTGGTCGACGCCATGAGCGGCCTG
>Ga0075418_10009882_pt1 | contig 10688 bp, 7 predicted proteins | sample SoiMetdeltSBSDD2_FD_81776 | JGI IMG/M metagenome (GOLD analysis project Ga0075418, IMG submission 81776) | Bulk soil microbial communities from a Populus tree surrounding site in Tennessee, USA - Soil MetaG P. deltoides SBSDD2 | ecosystem: Environmental > Terrestrial > Soil > Tree plantation...
CCGCTTGGAAATTTATGTTTGCACTTTGTCAGAAACCGAGTTCATTAAGGGAAACCTGCGACTCCCGATTTTTAGCCGTCTGACCAATTCGATCACGGCCAGCGAGGCAAAGACCATCAATACTGCATCAACAGTTAACCGGTAGCGAGGGGCGGGCCAGGAAAGTAAATGAATACCCGTATGAATGACTATAAATAAATACAGGACTCCAAAGCTGCGCCAGCGTGCTAGTGATAACCATAGCCCGAAAAGCATAAATGGCAGGTATAAGCCAAACGAGAGCACCCGGTTCAAATTGCTTATCCGACTCGAGTCGCTCGAGGGCCAGAACTTGAAATACTCGAGGCTTTTATCCAGGGTCAAGCGCAGGTAACGTTCAGGGTCTGCAAGGATGAATTCGATTCCTTTTTTGGTAAGGGCCCGATCGAGCTGCGCTTCATTCTGTCCGGCCAACTCCTCCGGCACAGGCACTACCACCAACTCATTACGCCAATCAGACCCCAGGTTAGGATTGTTGGAGGCATACAGAGCATAGCCAGCATTAGAGTTTAAGAGCAGAAATTGATCGAATACCAGATAGTTCCTTATGGACCAGGGCGCGATTATCAAAATGATGACGGCGATGGGGATAAGGAAGTACCGCCAACGAATACCATCTTTCTTCAGTTCCCAAAACAACCAGAAGAGCAAAAACGGGACAAAAAGTAGCACCGTTTGCCTGAGTAAACCGGCCAATCCCAACGTCAAGCCAAGCAACGCCCAGCGCGCCGCAGTAGGTTTTTCCTTAACTTCTAAACCCAGATATAACGACAACAACACCAAGGCCATAAAAAAGGTCTCGGTCATTAGGGCCGCGTTATAGTAAACAAAGTAGCCATAGACGGCCGCCAAAGCAGCCCCAACCAACCCGGTAGCTTCGTCAGCAACGCGGCGGCCAATCAGGTAGATCAGGAAACAGATCAGCGCGCCACCCAACATCGCTTGCACCAGCCGGGCCACCAGAGGATGGTAACCAGCTACTGCATATATTCCAGCCAGATAAGGCGGATAAATGAAGGACCAGTGCGCGGTGGGTGTAAAAGCTGGGGTGAAAGGATACCACTTCTCCGTAAAGCTATAGCCCCGTCCATCGAGTAGGCTGCGCGCCAGGGCATCGTAAGACACTTGGTCGTGAATTCCGGGCAGAACGGTCACCGAATCGCCCATCAAGAGGGCGATCGGAATGCGGATCAGTAGAGCCGCAACCAAGATCAATGTCAGGAGCTGCTTGTTCTTGGTTCTAACCCCGTTGAGCATTATGGACCTCGAGGGCGACATCATAAACGCGTTGTGCTAGCTTATCCATTTTGTAATTCTCTTCAAAATGCTTCCTGGCTTCTTTGCCCATCCTTACGGCCTCATCCGGATTTCGCCAAAGTTGCAGAATTGCATGACGCATACCCTCAACATCGCCGGGTTCCACCAGCAGTCCCGTGAGTCCATGCTGAATGTACGTTTCTGTGCCGGGCGAACGCGTCGCCACAACGGCCTTGCCAAAGCTCATCGCATGGAGCAGGCTCGTCTCACCGCTCGAGTGAGTGATGGGCTGCAGGGGGACTACGCAGAATTGGGAATCAAACAAGTAATCTTCCATCTCTCGATAATTCAGCCAACCCGTGGTCTCTATATTATTGGGCAACTCAATTCCGGCTAAATTGAAGGCGCGACCGCTGACCTTAACATGTGCCTCGGTTCCCTCTACCGCGCGAGCCAGGGTCCCATAATCTCTATATGAACGACCAAAGGCATAAATGAACTTTCCGTCTTGAGACAGGGAGGCCGATTTGCGGCCTTGCTTAGTTTCGTACCGCTGCACAGAGTCATACCAGCCAAGAGGAGTGTAGGAGATGGCCTCAGGGCTCAAAGACAACAGTCGTCGGTATGACTCAAGTTCTGCCGGGGTAATAACTGTCACGCGTGATACCGAACGCAGCCCAAATCGCACCAAGCCGCGAAAGTGGCTGACAACGCCCTGAAGGCTGAAGGCCAGGATGATCAGGGGAGGCGATGTTTGGCCAAGGATGCTGCGCAAGATGGCAAGGGGGAAACCATTCTTGCCTTGCCAGGCCACCACCAGGTCGTAATGTGTTTGCCTGGTTTTGCGTAATGCCCGAAATCCTGTCTGCCAAAAGGCCGGATAATAATTGAGCATTTTGCCCCATTTTGGAAACTGATCAACCGCGGTCGCGGTCGTCATAAAATCCAACTCATCGTTGTTTGACGGTAGGTAATTCCACAGCCACCGATCGCCCGGCTTCACCTCATTGTCCAGTAAGCACAAAATCTTCATCCTTTTATTCTCCTGGTGTCATATTCGCAGTAGCCGGAAGCATTTCCTTAATATCCTCGTTAATCATTTCGGTGGCCAGATCGTGACTGAGCGGGTTCCATACGTGTCAAAAGATCATACCATTATGAATCAGCGTACACCTCTTTTCCAGCGGTTGACGGATGTGTTCCGAACGCATGGGTTGGGATGTGAGTAGTAGTAATTCTGCGTCCAGTAGGGCGAGGATGAACCAGAACAGCCCAGGTAACATTTGGTTGAGGAAGGTCTTGGTTTTGAGGTTACACAGGTTAGGTGCCCGCAACCTGTTGCGCTATACTATACACACGCCGCGCTAAATGGTCGATCGTGTGATTTTCTTCAAAACGATGTCGTGCGGCCTGGCCCATACGCCTGGCTTCGTCCGGGTTACGCCATAGATGGAGAATCGCCTGCCGCATGCCTTCGACGTCATGTGGTTCCACTAGGAGTCCCGTTTCCCCGTGCTGGATATAGGTTTCCGTGCTGGGTGCACGCGTCGCCACAACGGCCTTGCCAAAGCTCATCGCCTGCAACAGGCTGCTGTCGCCGCCGGCGTGCGTGATAGGCTGGAGGGGCACCACATAGAAATTCGTTTCATACAAATAATGTTGCAACTCGCGGTCGGTGAGCCAGCCCGTGGTTTCCATGTTCTGAGGCAAGTCCACCCCGGCTAAATTGAAGGGTCGGCCGCTCACCTTAAGACTCACCTCCGTGCCTTTGATGGCGCGGGCCAAGGTCTCATAGTCCCGATACGAACGACCCGAGGCGAAGATAAATTTTCCCGCGCGGGCGAGGGCGTCGGACTTTTGGACTTTCTCAGGATCATACCAACGCATGGCATCATACCAGCCGTGCGCGCAATAGGTAATCTTTTCCGGAGCCAGAGATAAAATACGCTGGTATTGCTCAACTTCCATTGGAGTGAAAACCACTATCCGTGAGACCGAACGCAGACCGAATCGCGCCAGGCCGAGAAAGTGGCTGATTACGCCACGGATATTAAACGCCAAAATGATGAGTGGCGGAGATTTACGGCCCAGGAGACTTCGTAGAACGGCGTAGGGGAAACCGTTCTTGCCTTCCCAGGCGATTACTAAATCATAATTGGTTTGCTGCGTCTTGCGTAAAGCCTGCACGCCTGCCAGCCAATAAGTGGGGTAATAGTTGAGCAGCTTGCCCCATTTTTGAAAGCGGTCGGATGCCCCAGGGGCGACGAGAAACTCCAGCTCGTCAGTATTTGAAGGGAGATATTTCCACAGCCAACGGTCACCGGGCTTCACAGCCCCGTCCAGCAAACACAGGATCTTCATTTTGTCTCAGTCTCGAAAGTAAAGTTTAGAAAGCATCTGGTAAATTGAGTGGGCCAACGGCACAGCGGTTCAGGGCATGGATATGTTTTCAATGTACTGAGCAATGGTTTGAGCCGCCAGGTCGTGACCACTTTGGTTCCAGTGGGTGTCAAACGGATAGTACAATTCTGCACCGATGCCCGCTTCTTCTTGAAAGGTGGAGGTCAGGTCGAGAAAGAAAATGTTTTGCCCGGCCGCAAAATCAGCCCATAGGTTGACCTGATCATCCATGTGTTGGCGAGTGAGTTCCGGTGTTGCACTTTCACTCGTGAATTGTAGAAATCCTGCTCCATCCAATTCTAACGTAGGCACGTCGGTGAAGACGGGCTCTAGTAGATCGGCATCATTCAAGTAAGGCAGATAGACGTGTTCTTTAGATGGCACATAGACCAACAGAAAACGGGCTTCCTCTGATTCACTTAACTCTCGCATCTTCAAAATCGACTCTCCCACCAAACGATAATTTTGGGATGATTCGATTGCTTCGCTATTAACCGACAGCCAAGAAATATAGTATGAAAAAAAGGCCATCCCCAGGTCAGTGCCACCAACCGTTACCTCAATCGGATAGCGATAGCTAGGCTCGATGATTGCCTCAGCGCTAGCCGAGCGACTCTCACTTAGGGCCTCCAGGCCCCGCTCGACTATATATTTTCCAAAACGAGGCAAAATAAAAGGAGATGCTTGCGCATAGGATGCGGCGTCGTACAAATCGTTGCCTTCAAAATAAGCCAAAATCACCCAGCGTGGCGATGGCGCCAGGCCGTAACGACGCAATATCTCTAACTCTTGCTGCGGGCCGTCGCCGGCTTCTCCAAGGTTGAGCACGCTGCTCTCGGAAAATTCGGCTAACATCTGCGGCCAAGGGGAGGCCACGTTGCCACCGACGGTGAACGAGTCGCCCAGCGCCACAATATCATACCTGGCCGATTCGGACAGAGAATTTCGGAAACCATTCGCGTCGGTCGTTAAATGCACTTGGGCCAGTACCGTATCCTGGTCCGGTGGCACGGGCGCAATTGATCCCCGCATCCAATAGTAAAGATCGCCGCTGGACAGCTTCACATCGTAGGTCTGGCTGTTAGAGGTCGGAATGCGCCGCACCGGTGGATCAACACGTACGTCGCGAGGCACCAAATTGGGGTACGTCCTTAGCAAAAACTCCATCAAGCCAAGCGCCATTCCCAAGCCTAACAGTGCCAGCGCAATGTTTCCCAGAACTGAGATTAACCTTCGCCGGATAACGGGAGTCGGCTTCATCGTTCAGGGTGCCACGCGAAAAAGTGGGATCTCCGCCTCTTTTTCCCGAAGCAACTGGTAGAGGTAATCGGCAATGAGCCGATGGCCGTTAGCATTCGGGTGTTTATCCCAGTAGGCAACCACAAGAGAATCTACGTTTTGGTTCTTGTACGCGTCGGTGAGATTCAAGACGACGAAACCAGCTTTTTCGGCCACCGCGCTCAGGTGGACGATTTCAGACTCTTCCAGGGGATCCTCTAAGGTCGGCATGAAGATCCACACAGGCAAAACGTCGTGGGAGTGGGCAACATCCACAACGCGGCGGTAAGTCCACGCAAGGAGCTCAGTTCCAAAGGGCTTGAGTCGACGTTCCGCCTCTGCCTTCGTCATTCCGGGTTCGACGCCTGCGCGTTGAATCAGCTCCTCCAAGTCGTCGTAAGGCAGGTCCGCCCCGACCGAAATTCGATCCGCCAAATACAGCACCACCGCTTCCTCTTCCCTTTGATGTGCGATGATAAAGAGGGCATCTGGTTGGAAGGACAGTCCCTTTTGCTCCATCTGCATGAGTTCCTGTAGGGCAGAATAGCCAGGAACGGCGAAGTTCAAAATTTCATACCCGGTGTACCGCTCTCCCGCATGTTCACGATTCAGGTGTTCCTCCAACAGCCACTCGAAATCTTCGCCGTCATTCACGCCTAACCCCATCACGAAAGACGGACCTGTCAGAGCGATGCGGTACGTGTCCGGCGGAGGAAGTTGCTCGTAGTCTCGGTCGCGCATCCCCCAGCGGTTAGTGGTCAACTGCGTGCCGTTGAAGTCAATCGTCGTCGAGGGAGCAAGTTCTAATATAAGGTTGTCGTTTGTCGGCCGGACCGCCGCTGTATCTCGGATAGCGACCCAATTGGACGGTCTCTTTGAATAAATCTCCCAGAGTTGGGAATTAAATCGACTTACGCCAATCAAATCCTCATAGTAACCTTGCTGTAGCAGCGCGGCCTCCCGGTCGCTAAGTCGATTTACCGTCAGATCATGGATCAGTGCCTGAGCTTTGCCTCCTATTTGGCTATATACTACGGGATTTCCCATCAGAAGTATCAACACGATCGCGCCTGCAGTTGTAGCAGCAGGTCGGAAGAACGCAGATGGCTCGGTAGTCGATCCCGCGCTTTTTTGGGCGCGGGCTCCCATCCAAATTGTTAGTCCGAACACTACGGTGAGGCCCAGAAAGCTAAGGAGCAATGCGGTGATGTTTTCTAAATTCAACTTTACCACTGATAGCAGAGCAATCCAATCCTGGATCGAATCGCTGCTCCAGAGGGACCACAACACGGCCATGGCGGTGAAGGTGGCGGTCGAACGGAACGCCTGACCGGCGATATCCCCAACATCCAGGGCACGTTGTCCTAGGGTCCGTTTCCGACCACGGTTGGCCTCATAGAGCGTGTTGACTACCACCAAAACAGCTAGAATAGACCAGAACAAGATGTCTGGAGCGGTCAGGAGAAATGACCCCCGAAGCCAAAACCATTGATAGGCATGAAAAAACCAGGTCAGGAAAAAAACAAAGAAGGTGGCGGCAACCAAGCTAGCGGAAGCACCCCAGTGTCGGATCTTGAAGTAAGTGGGGTAATAAAACACCTTCATCATAAAGTCTTTCCAATAGATATTGATTCGACGCCACAAATCGGTAAAGCTAGAGGCCAGAAAGTATAGAAGGTGGGTTTCGGGCAGATTGAACCCAAATAGGTGTAAGAGGCCAATGATCAGGTGAAACTGTCCAGAAATACGGATATACAGGCCAAAATTAGATATCAGATAGCGAATCAACTCGGGCGTGTTCGTTACATCTTCCGGCCCAAGCATCAGGTAATAATTGATATAACGATAGATGATCAGCTGGATTACCCCTCGCAGCATCCAGTGCAGGCCTTTCTGATAAATCCGGAATTGGTCCTCATCGTAATAAGTTCGCCGAAACGTGCTGTAATCTACGACCGGAAAAAATGGAAACACGACATTGGGTAGTAGAAAGAAATATGACAGGGTACTTGCGAGAGTCGGCGGCGTCTTCCCATGCTTGAGGTCATACACATATATGATTAGCCGGAACATGAACATCGAAGCCAGAACCGGCCAGATAACTTCTAGCCAGGGCGCAGGGATCCATTCCACTCGTAAAGCCACGAGCGCCGTGGCGGCGGTGAGCAATAGCGCTATCCGGACAGGATAAGAAACCGGAATGTGACAGAGACCGATGAGCACCAGCCCAATCGCGATCAGCAACGCCGTGTTTTTGAAGCCAAAGATGCCAAAAATAGCCGCCAGCGAGAGAAGCAGGAAAAAGGAGAGGCGGTAGCGGGATGGAAGAAAATAGTGAATCAGAAAGCCATAAAAGGCAAGTGGCATAATATTGGAATAAAAGGCCTGATTCTCCAATTGGAACTGGCTAATTAGCAACGTCAATAAGCCAAGCTGAACTGCTAGGCTCAGAAACTTCCCAAGTTGTAGTCGGCTCTGGATGAATTGGTTCAGCCACTCACCGATATTTCCTCTATCGACAGCTGAAGCTGGGATAACGGCGGTCAACAAAACACTAAAGCCAAGCGACGCCAACACCAACTGTTTGGCCCCAAATTCTGGTAAGCCATTTATAACGAGAAGGTCAGCGGCGAAGGCCACAGCAATAGCGGCTAACACAACCAGAAGCCACTCGCCGATGTAGCGCCAGTTGACCGATGAGATCAAGACCACACCAGCCAGCAAAACGGCGAAACCACTCAAGGCGAGAGCAGCTTGGCGTGGGCCAATTCCCTGCGGACCTCCGAATTCCATAAGGTCAGCACCTAAGGCAAATATCGTTATTCCGGCTCCGGCCAGCATAAGTGCCACGGGTATCAAAATGTTCCAAGAATTACCGAATAAATTGCGTTGCAAAGCCTAAGGTCTCCTTACGTCCGATCAGCAAGTCGATTGCGCGTCATCTTCATATTCGTCCACACACGGTGAAGAAATAATATACGGTTGCCACCTGAGCAAAGCGTCAATCATTGAGTTCTTTCAGTTTTTGATAATCGATTTTGTCAGTTGAAGTCTTAGGGAGAAACTCCCGGAATGCAAACAGATCCGGGACCATATAGATGGGCAGATTCTCCGCGCAGAAGCGCTTCAACTCGATAAGGGAAGGGCGGTTTTCGGCGTCCTTACAGCTCAAAAACGCCTTGACCCGCACTCCGTTTTCATCATCTGACAAGGCCACCACTGCTGCCTCTTTGATGGCCGGGTGGCGATAAAGACCGGCTTCGATCTCACCCAACTCGACTCGGTAGCCCCGCTTCTTAACCATCCGATCTCGCCGGCCGACGTAAACATAGTTTCCATCCGCGTCCTGCACCACAATGTCGCCAGTCTTGTACCACCGCAGACCGGATGTATCAATTAGAAAGCCCTGGGCGGTGCGTTCCGGTAGGTTCCAGTATCCCTGCATGACACCGGAGCCGTTGATACACAACTCCCCTTCCTGTCCTATTGGCACCTCCTGCCCACGCTCATCCACAACGATTCCCTGTAGATGAGAACACACCTTCCCAATCGGATAGGGCTGAACGCGCTCGTCCTCGATGTGATCCGGAATTTCATAATATGTGCAGACGTTGGTTTCCGTCGGCCCATACAAGTTGAAATACCTGGGTGTGGAAAGCAACGTTTTTAGTCCGCGCAGATGCTTGATCGGAAACACCTCGCCAGCGAACAGCACGGTCCGCAGCGCAGAGTAATTGTGCTCCGGTAGTTTTCCATATTGGGCCAGTAGGCTCAATATCGAAGGAGTCGAATACCAACTGGTGATTCGCTTCTCGGAGATCAGGGCACCGAGCCGAACCGGATCTTTGCCGACTTCGGATCCGATGAGAACCAGGGTTGCGCCGTGTTTGAGCGGAACGAAGAGGTCTAAAATGGATAAATCAAAATGAAAGGGCGCATGTGAAGAGAAACGGTCATTCTCATGTGGCTCGAACACCTCAGAGCACCAATCGATGAAGCTCACAGCGTTTCGGTGAGAGAGCATGACGCCTTTCGGCTTGCCCGTTGACCCCGAGGTATACAGGATGTAGGCCAGATCATCCAGCGACAGGATGGCCGTTTCGGCAACTGGGGCTTGGTCCTGTTCCTGCAAACGATCCAATGTTTGTCTTAGCGGCAGGCCACTGCCGGCTCCCTCCAGGGGGAGAAAGGGCGGTGTTTCATCAGCGCGTCCGAATTCATTACGAAGCCTGTCCTCAAAGCCTTTCTCCAGCACAACCACTTTGACAGAACAGTCCTTCAGGATGTAGGCATTTCGCGCAGCCGGAGCACCAGGGTCCACAGGTACATAGGCCGCGCCAGCTTTCAAAACCCCAAAGATCGCGGCTACGGCATCAATCGATTTCCGCAAATAAATCCCTACTCGATCCCCTGGGCGCACTCCGAGGTGGTATAACCTGTCCCGGAGTTGATTCGACAGAGCGGCGAGATTCTCATACGTGATCGCCCCACCCTCATCCTCCTCAACCGCTATACGCTGGGGATGGGTCTGAGCAGAGCGATCCAACAACTCGTGGATGAGCATCAAATTGCTCCTACTTCTTTGACTGCACTAGCTGCGCGATGTCGGAGATCGTGTTCAAATAGTCCACCATAGTCTCATGGGCTTGAATTTTGATTTGGAACCGCTCTTCTAGAAAGAGCACGAGCTTTATGGTGGCGAGCGAATCGAGAATTCCACCTGTTATCAGAGGAGTCGAATCGGTTAGGGCCGCGGGGTCTTCCCCCGGAAGAAACTCTTTAAGAATGTATTCCTTAATGGGTTCTTTTATCTCTTGCATCATCTGTCATTCTCCTTTCAACCATGTTCACAAATTGCGTAGGGATCTTAGTGCCAGCAGGGTGAAATTGCTTTGGTAGACAGCAGCTGGCCAGGCGGCCCCACCCGAGCGGGACCCGATTCATTTGAGCAGTTGATCCTGCTCTATGATCGCTTCGATAGCTTCCGCCGTAAACGCATGCCCGGCCCCATTCCAATGGCCATCCTCTGGTATGACCATTTCGTCCGGGTCAAAACTTGGCAACGCTTCAACATCCAACACCAAAAATCCCTCGGTTTGCAACTGGTCAATGAAGTCGTGGTAGGTTTCGCCGGGTGGGCCATTCCACCACCGGCCGGTGGCCACGATCATAAACTTTGCTTTCCTGGACTCGGCAATATTTCTTATTTCATCGATGAGAGCTATTGTCAGCCTAAAAGGCTCTCTTTCGGCATTAGTGTTGGATACTGGCGAGTTTGCGTGCTCCGAATTAACCTTCCAGCGACTGTATGTGGAAAGTCCGTCAAAATATCTTTGGACGAGAAAATAAGCGAGGGCAGAGCGCTGTGATACAGAATAAATTAATTTCCCTTTTGGGCTGGTTTTAGGCACAGGATAGCCTGTAAGGACGAGCTCACCATCTTCAATCACAAATCTTGGCTTATAGTAGATGGTGCTGACAAGCTGCTGCTCATTGTCGCCTACATCGTTTCCGGCAATCACTAATATGACAAGGTCGGTATCGTATTTAATGCCTTCGTTCTGATACCATAGCAATTCCTGGTCAGTGCTGTAACCTGAGACACCGGCATTAATCACCTCAACACCGAGTGATTTTTCCAGCAATTGCGAAAATCGCTCTGTTTCTTCCACACCATAACCCCATGCAAATGAGTCGCCCAGGACTAATATGCG
>Ga0075418_10009883_pt1 | contig 10688 bp, 10 predicted proteins | sample SoiMetdeltSBSDD2_FD_81776 | JGI IMG/M metagenome (GOLD analysis project Ga0075418, IMG submission 81776) | Bulk soil microbial communities from a Populus tree surrounding site in Tennessee, USA - Soil MetaG P. deltoides SBSDD2 | ecosystem: Environmental > Terrestrial > Soil > Tree plantation...
AACCTCTTCTTAACCGGAATCCCGCCATCTGTCCAATCCGGACTCAACCAACGCTGATGATGATCACACGCATCGACAAGTCGCTAGATCAAAAATCTCAGGCGCCCTTTGCCAACAGGCTCTTAGAGCGCCGCGTGTCTCGCCAGGGTTGACGACCACACGAAAGTGCTTGACATATAAGGAGTTAGGTTGAGGAAGATCTTTTGTGGGATCGACTGGGCGGAGCGTCACCACGACATCGCGTTGGTCGATCACGATGGGCAGTTGATCGCCAAGCGGCGCATCGAAGAGAGCAGCGCTGGCTGGAGCGAGCTACTCGCGATGCTCACCGACGCCGGCGACCACTGCCAGGACCCGATCCCGGTGGCGATCGAGACTCCACGTGGGCTGCTGGTCGCAATGCTGCGCGCCACCGGCAGACCAGTCTATTCAATCAACCCGATGGCCGTGGCCCGCTACCGGGAACGTCACGCCGTGTCGCGCCGCAAGTCCGACCACGCTGACGCGGTGATCCTGGCCAACATCCTGCGCACCGACGCCCACATGCACCGGCCCCTACCCAAAGACTCCGAGCTGGTCCGTTGCATCGCGGTGCTGGCCCGCGCGCACCAGGACGCCACCTGGCGGCGCACCAAGGCATCCAACGAGCTACGTTCCGCGCTGCGCGAGTACTATCCCGGCTTCCTCGACGCCTTCGTCAACAAGTCCGATTTCCTTGTCAGCAACGACGCCCGAGCCGCACTCGCGATCGCACCCACCCCGGCCACCGCCGCGAAGCTGACCAAGACACGAATCGCGACCACATTGCGCAAGGCGGGCCGCCAACGCGGAGCCGATGCCCAGGCTGCCCAACTGCATGAAGCGCTACGCCGCCCACAACTGCGCCAACCCACCCTGATCGAGGAAGCAATGGGCATCCAAGCACTTGCACTTCTATCCACTTTGGACATCGAGTGCCGCAACGTCGACCAGCTCGGCCAAGCCTGCACCGCCGCATTCGAGCGGCACCCCGACTACGAAATCATCACCAGCTTTCCCGGCCTGGGCGACACCACCGGCGCCCGCGTGCTGGCCGAACTCGGCGACGACCGCGACCGCTTCACCGACGCACGCGCGGTCAAGGCCTACGCCGGCGCCGCACCCGTGACCCGCGCCTCCGGCAAATCCATCTCCGTCACCCACCGCCGCGTCAAGAACGACCGATTCGCCGCCGCAGGCTGGATCTGGGCCTTCTGCGCGCACGCACACTCGCCCGCAGCCCGGCAGCACTACCGCCAGCGCCGCGATATCCACGCAGACCAGCACGCCGCAGCACTTCGCCATCTGTTCAACCGGTTGCTGGGCTGCCTGTTCCACTGCCTACAGTCCGGGCAGACCTACGACGAGCAGAAGGCTTTCACAACACTCCAACCCGCCGCTACTTGACTTCCTATCCACATCGGAGGTCTCCGGTGCGCTTTTCGTTCTTGTCAATGACCCAACCGGCGATGAACGAAGGCCTCGCGAGCGGGCGCGTTCGACTCGCCGTCTGAAAAACGAGCCGCCTGCGTGTTCTGCAGTGATTGTTGGACTCGGGGGACGTTCGGTATCAATCGGCTGTGGTAGCTACGGTTTGAGCCGGCGGTTAACCCGGACGACTGCGTTGGTGCTGGGTGTTTCAAGAGCGCCTGCGCGGTCAACCGCCGGAGTTTAAACGCCGATGTTGTCGAACTTTTCGGTGTCGCCGGCGTGGTGACGGTGAAGTGGTAAAAGTGGTAGATGTCGATCATGGTTTGGTTGACTCGTGTCGGAGGCGGTGCTGAACCTTGTGGAGGTTCCATCCCTGTCGACGGGCCAGCTGCAGGGGTATGCCGCGAGTCGTTGACGATTGACTGTAGGACTACAGATTCGAGCATCTTCGATGCCGAGGCTGTCACCCTAACGTGATGCGGAGCCGCTCTACTGTAGCGACCCTTCCTATCTCCGCTCCTCCCCTGACCGGCCCTCGGCGAGATAGGTTTCCTCGCTCTTGATCTCGCTCGGTCTGGAGCCGTGCCGTTGCTCCGTTGCTCCGTTGCTCCGTTGCTCCGTTGCTCCGTTGCTGTGTGGCTGTGTGACTTGTGGTTGTGGTTGTGGTGGCGGGATCAGGTTGCTTGTGCGGTGCTCCAGTGGACGTCGGGTAGGTCGGGGAGGTGGGATCGCCATGCCGTGGCGAGTTGGTCGGATTGGTCGGTGCCGATCGGCGCGGCCATGAACGGACGGTACCGCTGGGGGAGGTGCAGGCGGCGCAGTAGTGCGCCGCTGGCGGAGAACTCCAGGATCCCGGTGAGTTCGGTCGGGTCGGGTGAAGGGCTCGCGGTGGCGGTCGGCATGCGGCGGTTGCCGACGATGAACAGGTGCTCGCCGGTCAGGAAGGCGTCTTGGATCCAGGGGACGGGGACGGTGAGCCTGGCCGTGGTATGCAGGCTGTGATCGAGAAGTACGACGTTCCTGCCTTCGGTGTCGCACACCGAGTATCCGGCGGGTGCGGGGCGTACCGCGTGTGGATGGTGTAGCCCGGTCAGGACACGGTGGATCTGTCCGCTCACGCGGTCGATTCGGATCAGCTCTCCGCTACGGAACACGGTCGCCAGGACGGATCCGTCGGGCAGGGGCAGTGCGGAGTTGACGTGCATGGCCAGTGCGGATGGGATGTACCGATGCCGGTAGTCCGCGTCGTGCTGGAAGTGGATCCCCAGCGGGTAGGGGCGGCCGGGATAGCCATTCTCGAACAGCAGGAACATCCACAGCGGCGTGCCGTCGGGGCCGAACTCCGCGATCAGGTCGGTTCCGGAGCTGGTGACCAGTAGTCCGCGATCGCTGGTCGCGACACTGTGTAGGTGGTTGAGCCACGGATGACTGATGCGTTGGACGATCTTGTCGCCTTGAAGTGTCAGGACCTCCTCGTCGCCCCAGGTGGCCACATGCAGGTGACCGTCCTCAAGCGCGAAGCCGAATGGCTTGGCGAAGGGGCGGGTGGCGACGATGTGCTCTCGGTCCCAGTCGACGAGAAGGAGGAAGCCGCGGGAACGATGGAAGATTTCGGGGTGAGCGAAGACGAGCGGGGTCGCGCTGGCCAGGATGTGCGGCTTGAGTGCCTCGGCCGCATGGTGGTATCGCGTCCAGTCATTGGTGATGACACTGATCAGCAGATGCATCGACGCCGGGTCTCAGCGGTGGGGAACATACAGCGCGGTGACACCAGGTTCGGTATGGCTGGTGCGGTGAGCTGTGCACGCAGCCCAGCGTGGCGATCTTCGGGGTAGGGCGCGATCAGCGGCTTCTGTTGCGTGGCCGCCGCCCAGATATGGGCGATCTCGCTGAGCGAGCCGACGCCGCTGGGGAGCGCGAGGTAACTGTCGCAGATCTCCTCCTTGATCGGCTTGATCGGCTCGATCGGCTTGATCGGTTTGCGGTCGCTGAGATCGGCTGAGTCAAGTTGGGCTGGACCGCGGTGGCGGTGGGCGGGGAAGGCGGGTATCGGTGCGCTCACTTCGATTGTTTCGGTTGCGGCTGGCTGGGGCTGGCTGCGCGGCGTTTTGACGTCGCGACGGCTGCAGCGCAACAGTCCGCTGATGGGGCGATCGGCAGGGACTAGCGGGCGTGTCATCGGGTTCACCAGGGGGCGATCGCGCGGTCGCGGAAAAACAGGCCGTTGGGGCCGTCATCGGGAAGTGTGCATAGCCAGACTGCGGTGTCGGCGCCCTCGGCCGGCGTCCGCGGGGCGTCGGGACCGCCGATCTGCGTGCGAACCCAGCCTGGGGTCATCGCGTTGACCAGAACGCCGCTGCCTGCCAGATCTGCGGCGAGTACTCGGGTCATCGCCGTCAGCGCCACCTTGGACGCCCGGTAGGCGGGACGGCCGCCGGCCATGCGGTCCAGTTGGCCCAACCCGCTGCCGATGTTGACGACTCTTCCGTTTCTGCGCTTGACCATGCCGGGTACGACCTGCAAGCACATTCGCAGCGCACCGAACAGATTGGTCTCGAAAGTCCGTCGCCAGGTTTCCAGTGGACTGTCGAAGAAGGTGCCGTCGTGTGCCTCGGGATGGATGCCCGCATTGTTGACCAGTACGGCCGGGGGACCGACCCGTTCCGCCGCGGCCACGAAGTCCGCGACCGATCGGTCGTCGTCGACGTCCAGAGGATGGCCAGTCACGGCAAGGCCGTCGGCGGCAAGGTGTAGGGCGGCCTGCTCGGCCTTGCCGTCTCGCGCGCCGACCACCACGGTGTAGCGCAGGCTTGCCAACTGCCGGGCGATCTCCAGCCCGATGCCGCGGTTTCCGCCGGTGATGAGTGCGACCTTAGACTCCATGGGCACCACTCACGCGTATTCGATGGTCGCACCGGGCGCGACGTCAGCTCCGAGCCCGAATTTCGGGGTCAGATCCAGGCAGACCCGCGCGACTCCCGGTAGGCGCATCAGCCGGGCGACGAGCTTCTCACGCAGTTCGCAGGCGGGTTCGAAAGGCATGTATGTGGCGGTGGTCGCGCTCGGATGCTCGCGGATGGCGCGCAGCAAGAGCACCGAGCCCAGGGAGCCGGTGCCGTCGGTGTCCACATAGGTCACTGGCTCCGCTGCCGGCAGATAGGGGAAGATCTGATAGCAGTCGGCGAACGTGGCCGAGTGCTCGTTGACGAACGCGTCGACGATGGCGGTCGCTTCGCGAATGAGTGAGAGCCGGCCGGTGTCGAAGGGGCCGCCGAAGCGCACCAGAAGCCCGGGACCGGGGAACGGGCGGCGGTGGATCGCAGCAGGCGGCAGCCCGAGGGTTTCAGCCACGGCACGGACTCGTATCTTGTCCAGCCCGAGGACCGGCTCGACAATCTGGAAGCGGCGGGCCAGGAACCGGTCGGTCGGGGCGTTGTGAGCCTGCTTGGCGCTGATGCGATGAAACTGCGACCCCTGCGCGACTACCTCGATGCCGTGGTCGTCCATGTAGGACTCGATAAGATCGAAATACAATTCGCGGAAGGCTTCGCGTTTGTCCCGTGAGTCCGCCAGCCCGGTCAGCACCTTGCGGAAGGCGTCGGCCGCGTCGAGAGTTTCCACGGCGATACCCTGTGCCGCCAGGAGCATACGTGGTTCCTCCGGCTCGCCGCAGCGCAGCAGACCACTGTCGATCATCAGATGCACGCTGTCGCAGCCCACGGACATCAGCAGCCTCGCCGAGGTCGTTGAGTCGACGCCGCCGGATACCGTGACCAGTACCCGCACTCCGGCTAGCGGTCGCAGACGTGCCAGCGTCTGGTCGACGTACGCCTGCGGGTCGAACGCGGTTTCCGCTGTCGGGGTTTCCGCTGTCGGGGTTTCCGCTGTCATTGACCTGTCCAAGCTTCGGCGGGCCTGCGGGCAATGAGTTCGGCGACCGTGACGGTGCTCCGCTCCCGCGTGGGCAGCTTGAGCGAGGTGACGCGGACCTCAAAGGCCAGTATCTCCCATTCGAGGTAGAGCTTCTTGATCCGCTGCGGGGCCATGAAGCTGCGCTGGTGGGGTTTCACCATCTCCGTGAACGCGCTGACGATGTTGATTCCTCCGGGCACGGTGTGCTCCCGCATCTTGGCCAACGTGTGTTCGACGTCCGGATCGTGCATGCTGTGGGAGACTCCGCAGAAGAGCACCGCATCGTAGGTGTAGCGCCAGGTGTAGTTCTCGATAAGCCCCTCACGCACATTGCAGTCGAGCCCTTCCGCCTCGGCCTGCTGTTGGAGGTCTTCCAAGGCCGGCAACGACGGGTCCATGGCCCACACGCTGAAGCCCTGCCGCGCGAGGTAGAGCGCGTTGCGGCCGGTGTACGAGCCGATGTCCAACGCCCGCGGTCGCGTGCTAGCCGGCTGCCAGAGGTTCAGTGCGTGGACGACGAGTTCCTTCGGCTTCTCCCCGAAAACCCGGCCGTTCTGACGATAGAGTTCATGCCAGTCACCACTGTAATCCACGGAGATCACTCCCACCGACGCGATCAGAGCGCGAATGAAGGCCGTCGCGTACAGCACAGGCTACGCCGCTACGACGGAACTACAATGGCCGATTTCTGGATGGTCGCCGCAGGTTCATTCCCTAATACTTAAATGCAATGCCGTGGGACCGCTGTACCATCATCGATCTTGGGTCGCCTCATGCGGCGTGGGTGGCCCGTCATGTGCGCAGAGCGGGCGTACTAAGCGAAATCATCAAAGGACCCGCCGCCACTACGAGGCCGGTCGGCGTCCCGGTCGGAGTCCCAGCCATCATCGTGGCCTCCCCCGGCCGCGAGCGTCTCGCGGAGCAACTGGCCGCTGAACATGTCGCCGATGGCCAGGCCCGCGCTCTCTACCTGCCCGCACACGAATCACCCAGCCCTGAGGTCGTTGAGGTCATGGACTCGTTCATCACCGGCGTATCCGGTCATGGGTCGCCCTGGACAGTGGGGGCGTTCCTCGAACAAATCGTTCCCGCATTACAGCGGGAGATCGAGGGCCGTCGGGTCGTGCTCGGCATGTCGGGTGGCATCGATTCCCTGGTGTCGGCGGTGCTGCTCGACAAGGCGGTCGGCCATCGACTGCACTGCGTACTCGTGGACAACGGCTTTCTCCGGCATGGGGAGCGCTCCTCTGCCGAGCAAGCGTTCAACGGCCTGCTTCCCGGGCGCCTGCGGATAATCGAGGCGGCCGACCGGTTCCGCTGCGCCCTGGCCGGTACGCCGGCGCGGCAGCGGCGTCCCCTGATGCACATGGAACTGCACCGGATTCTCCTCCAGGAGGCGCAGCGCGCAGGCGGTGCCGACTGCCTCGCCGAAGGAATCATCTACTCCGATCTGCTGGCCGCGCAGCGACCTCTCCGCGACGGCACCGACCTTGGATTCAAGAAGAACATCCGGCCACTCCGGTTGCTCTTCAAAGACGAGGTCCGTCAATTGGCTGCAATCCTCGGAATTCCCCACGAGGCGGTCTGGCGCGAACCGGTGCCAGGGCCGGGGCTGGCGGTCCGCTGCGTCGGAGAAATCAACACCTCAAGAATCGAACTGCTACGTGAGGCCGACCGTATCCTCCGTGAAGAAATAGCCCAAGCCAGCCCATCACCTGCGCCGTTCCAGTCTTTCGCCGTTCTATTCCCGTGGCCCGGCGCGGAGGGAGGTGACGCTGTCTGCCTGCGGATCATTGACTCCGAGGACGGATCGGTCACCACCGTCACTGAAATGCCAACAGGGCTACTCCGGTCCCTGGGCACGAGAATGACCCGAGAACTGCCAGGGTTGCGTCGCGTCGTCTTCGACCTGACCCCGAAACCACCAGGCAGAGTCGAATGGCAATGACACCTCACTGCCTCGCCGACCCACCAAGGCACAACCAACTGTGTGAAGGAACGCGAAGTCCACTGACAAGCCAAACAAGCGCTAGCTATTTCAATGGTGATGTTGGACGGGTGATGTTGGACGGGTCCCATCCGATGAAGGTCGATCACAGACAGCGCCAAAAACGCCACCAAACGCGTCCGCTCAAGAGTCGCCGAGAACAGCGATCACCGGACCGCGATCCAGATTGGACGCTCGATTGCCGTTCTCACAAGACGGGCCGTCCCCGGAGGTTCCACCACCAGGTCTCCGACCACCGAGCCCATTCGCGCTACGGCCACGTGCGGTAGCACATTCATCGAGCTCCGATACCTCGCTCCGGAAAGATCGACTTGGCTGGTGCGATCCCGACATCTCAATTAAGGGTGGCGGGCTGGTCGTGAGACTGGAGCTTCCCGGGGCCGGCTGAGCGGCGTAACGCTGTTGTTAGCGCGGATTTCCACGCAGGAGGTTCGGGGCAAGGTTAGGCGTACTCGAACCGGAGGGTGCGGTTGCCGAGCCAGGGGACTGTTGTGGCTTCGGGGAGTGTGGATTGGCGCAGTGTGGGGCTGTAGGCGCGTCGGTCGAGTCGGACGGTGATGGTGTGGCCGTTGGTGATGATCTCGCCGGGTGTGTCGAGGAACCGGCGTTGCAGGGTGTCGGGGGTGACGGCGGCGTAGCCGGGCAGGTGGGTGCCCAGGGCGGTGAGTACGGCGTGGGCCAGGACGCAGAGGGTGATGTCGAGGTCGACGTTGAGGTTGACGGTTGAGGATAGGGCGTCGGCGTGGAAGGCGCGGATGATTTCGGCGAGGCGTTGTTCGATGCCCATCCGTCGGGCGTAGCGCTGGATGAGTTGTTTGACGGTGCTGGTGTGGTCGTTGGTGATGATGACGGTGGGGGCGTCGTGGCCCAGGCCGATGACGATGAGTTGGCGGACGGTGCCGGGGTAGTCGGTGAGTGTGATGTCGGTGGATTCGTGGACTTTGGGTTTGGTGTGTTTTCCGCCGCGGTCGAGGGTGATTGTCTTGTAGTCGGCCGGGGTCAGCGTGTTGATGTAGTTCATGAGGCTGGTGGAGCGCATGCGTAGGGTGAGGAACGTGACGCCGCGGGCGTCGAGTTCGCCGAGCACGGTGTGGGTGGTGATCTTCTGGTCCATGACGAGCATGTGCGGGTCGGCGCCGGTGGCGGCCTTCCAGTGGTCGCAGAAGGCGATGGGTTCGCGGTTGCAGGTGGCTTTGGACAGGTCGGCGTTGGCATAGACGAGGTTGTGGGTGTCGCTGTCTCGGGCGAAGAAGGTCAGCACGGAGCGGGCGCGTTGCGATCGTGTGGGCACGTAGTGCTTTTCCAGGACGGGGTCCTGGCCCCAGTGCATGACGGCGTGGAAGTCCAGGTCGAAGATGGCCTGCTCGGCGGTGGCCAGCCCGGAGGCGACCAGCTTGGTATCCAGACCGAGCAGGAAGTCGCGCTGGTTGTCGTGGCTGGTGCGGTAGGAGTAGCTGGTCAGAGCTGACTTCTTCGGGAGCATGGCCAGCCCGGCGAACATGGCGGCGGCCGGGTCGACCAGCAGCAGATCGTCCACATGAGACACTCGCCGGGTGGCGGTGAGCTTGAGCGCGAGCAGGGACAGCAGCCAACTGAGGGCCGGGACCACCCGGGTGCCGGGGTAGCCGGCGCGGCGGGCCAGGCCGGGCAGGTCCAAAGCGACCAGGTCCGGCACGGTCAGCAGCAACCCGGCCATAGGGCTGTGCACTCTGTCCGGCCAGGCCGCGAAGTCCAGCACCTCGGTGCGCGGCAGTTGCGTGTCGCGACCAGCGGTCGCCGGCCAGATGCTGGCCCCGGGCTGCGGGTGGCGCAGCAGCCGACCGAGCCCTCCTGGGCCAGGACCTCCCCGACGCTGGTGCGGTTCAGCGGCATGCCCTCGGCGGCCAGCCGGGTGGAGATCTCGTAGACCGACAGCCCTTCCCGACGCAACGCGATGATCCGGCCGCGGGCCCTGTCCTTGGCCGGGGCCGTGCCCGGCGGCGGGCCCGGCCGCCGCGGCGCGGCGAACAGGTCCAGCTCCCCGGCCCGGTAGTCACGCACCAGGTTCACCACCGCCCACCGGGTGTAGCCAAAGCGCGTCCCGGCCTCGGCATAACTGAGGCCGTCTACGAAGTACGCCCGCAGCGCCTCGTAGCGGCGCTGGTTGACCTGCTGCGGCGCGGTGAACCAACCCGCACCCTCCCGTTGTGCCGATCCGACTGTCATATGACCGTTCTACCAGACCAGCCGGTCGGCGAGCGGAGCGGTATCACTGGTCCGTTTTGGCCCATATAGAGACACTTATCGGTGCTGCAAGATGTCCATAACCGAACATTCTGACCGAGATTACGATTACCTAACGAACTATACCGCTGTAACTACGCTCGCCAGATCGGCACAACGGCTGGCCGGTCGAACGTAGTCCCTTGTGGACAGTCGATCGGTGTAGGACCTGGTCAGCGACGGATCACTACCGCCCACACCCAAAGCGGCGTGACACAACGTGCGGCGATCATCCTGCGTGGAAATCCGCGTTAGGTGCCCGCTGGAAGGCTCGGCGCCATGAGAACGTCTGTTCTTGCTCTGGTGCTGTTCGCCGCGGTAGGAAGCACGGCGGGCTGCGCTTGGGGCGGCGGGTCGCCCGACGCCGCCAAGCCGCCAAGCCGGCGAGCACCGGTGTGGCGCGAGTTCGTCACCTGCGCCCGCAGCAACGGCCAGGCCAACTGGCCCGATCCGGTAGTGGACGCGAACACCGGCAAGGCGACCTTCCCCGCCATGGCGGGCTTCGAGGAGAAGCTTGCCTTCGCGGCGGTTCAGGACAAGTGCGCCTCGATCCTGGACAAGCTGCCGCCGCAGGCCAACCCGCTGGCGAACCCACCGATCACGCCGCAGAGGCTTCAGCTGATGCGGGAGTTCGCGCAATGCCTCCGCGACAACGGCTTGCCCGAAACACGCGATCCCGGACCCGACGGGATCTTGCCGGAAGGGGCCCCCGCCGCCGGGCGGTTGGCCGACGGACCTGGGCGCGCGACGGCAACAGGCGTACTCAGTCTGCGGCCCGCTCTTCGAACCGCGCTTCCAGCAGTGACAGCAGTGACAGCAGTGACTGCCGTGACTTCGGTGAGACGCCGCCATGTCGTGGCCGCGGGGACGGCTGTGCTCGTGGCCGGTGGCGCGGGGTGCCTGGCGCTGGTGCCTGGCGCTGGTGCCTGGCGCTGGTGGCGTTTCCGGCCGCCTGCGGCACAGCCGGCTGCGGTGAGCCTGCCAACGGTCGCGATCGTGCGCACCGATCTGATCGACCGCAAGCAGATCTCCGGTGTGCTCGGTCAAGCGCCACAGT
>Ga0075418_10009886_pt1 | contig 10686 bp, 7 predicted proteins | sample SoiMetdeltSBSDD2_FD_81776 | JGI IMG/M metagenome (GOLD analysis project Ga0075418, IMG submission 81776) | Bulk soil microbial communities from a Populus tree surrounding site in Tennessee, USA - Soil MetaG P. deltoides SBSDD2 | ecosystem: Environmental > Terrestrial > Soil > Tree plantation...
GGATTTGAACCCATGACCACCTGCGTGTAAGGCAGGTATCCTAACCAGTCTAGACAACCCCTCCGTTATTGATCTTTGATTCATTGTTATAACTATTATATTAATTTATGATTAAGATTTTCAGATTTTGAAATTATAATTGGAGAACCTAGCATAGAACAGGAGGTTCATTGTTATCTTAGATAGTATTAACTAAATAATTTCAATATTCTTCTTTATTACAACATTTTTAAATTAGGAAGGAAATCCAAAAACTATACTATGAGTGCAACAGAATCATATAATAAAATCTTTGAGTTAATGAAAAGCCATCATGATTGGTTTGCTAATTCTATTCCATTAATTGCTAGTGAGAATATTCCTAGTACAGCAGTAAGAGAGGCAATAATATCTGATTTTGGAAATAGATATGCTGAAGGATGGCCTGGTGAAAGAGTATATGCTGGTTGTACTTTTATTGATCAAGTTGAAATAATCTGTAACGATCTTGCTAGAAAAGTTTTTAATGCAGAATTTGCCGATTGTCGTGCAACCTCAGGAGTAGTTGCAAATCTAGCGATATATTCAGGATTTACTCTTCCTGGAGAAACAATGATAGCTACATCTATCCCAAATGGAGGACATATTTCTCATGGTAAGAAAGAACATTTTGGTACAGCAGGCCATGTGTGTGGGTTGAACATTGAGTTCTTCCCTTTTTCAAAAGAAGAAATGACAATTGATGTTGATTTGACTAAAAAAAAGATTTTGGATTTGATTAATAATGGTAAACCTCCAAAAATGGGTATGTTTGGGGGAAGTTTATTCCTTTTTCCACATCCTGTAAAAGAATTAGTCGATTTTATGCATGATCATAAGATGTTTATTAATTATGATGGGGCACACGTTGCAGGATTAATAGCAGGAGGAGAATTCCAAGATCCCATACGAGAAGGAGTTGATTCTATGACTATGAGTTCTCATAAGACATTATGGGGTCCTCAAGGAGGAATTATACTTTCATTAGAAAAATATGCAGAGACAATAAAAAAATCAATATTTCCTGGTAATACGAGTAGTCATCACTTACATCATGTAGCTGGTAAAGCAATAGCATTAGCAGAAGTATTGGAATTTGGTAAGGATTACGCTAAGCAAGTCGTAAAAAACGCAAAAAAATTAGCAGAAAGTTTGGCAGATTATGGATTTATCGTTTTAGGAGAAAAAAGGGGTTATACACAATCTCATCAGATTGCAGTAGATGTTTCAAAATATAATGATGGTGGAACTATTGAAATGGATTTGGAAAAATCTAATATTATTCTTAATCGACAATTACTTCCAGGAGATATCCAGGCAGGGAGACATTATATGCATCCCAGCGGTATCAGAATAGGAACTAATGAAATAACAAGATTGGGAATGAAAGAAAGTGAAATGACAGAAGTAGCTAATTTTATAAAAAGAGTTGTTATTGATAAAGAAGATACTAATAATATTAAAAGAGACGTTACTGAATTTAAGAAACAATATCAAAAACTACATTATGTTTTTGATGGTCAACTTGAAGCTTATAAATATATTAGTCTAGTGCAAGCCTAATAACTATTTTTATCATTTATTTAATTAAGGTATCATTCTAAATAAATAAGAGTTTTTACAATTACCTTTTATTTATCTATAAATAATCAAAAATAGATGATTGAGGATTTTTTTGAATTTCTTTTTCTTTAAAAATATAGTTTAATTCCATAACTAGTGACTCAATTCTACTTGAAAGATAATCATTCATTTTGAATTTATTACGTATATCTAATGCTATATATACATATTTCTCAACAGAATTTCTTGTGACTGTTTGTATTAAATTATTACCACATCCAAGACATTTACCTGCTAGTGGTATCCTACGATATTTATCTCCACATTTAGTACATCTAAATGCTTGTGATGAATAAGAACGCATATTTCCCATAATATCAGGTATGATGTGAGTGGTAAGAACCATGGATGCGACTTCATCTGGAACAACTGCATTAATCAATTTTGCTGTTGAAATCTGCATATCTAATTTTTCATTCATGGTTGTTAGTCTAGAATATGCGCTACGTTTTTCTTCGGTGGTTAATATGGTTGTATGATGAGTAAAATAATAATTATGAAATTGTAATTCAGAACCAATTCTATCTTTAATAATATCAACCTTATTTGAAAGATTTTCTGCTTTTGTATACTCGAGGGATTTTTCATATAATTGTAATGGATAATTCAAAGTAACATCAATATTGAGAGCCTGTCTTTGTACCTCATGTGGTAAAACAATAGGTTGAATCAATAAAGGCGCATCCATCAATCCTCCAATTTTATCTGGAAGAAATTCTTTAGAAAAATTTAAGAACACATCCATTAGTAACATAATTGAATCTGCATCACCATCACAATCCCTACGTTTAGCAGAATGCCACATTGGAGACGCTAAACAGACTTGTGAATTAGTGTACCCAATAATCCTTCCAATGATTCCCACGGATGTATGAGGAGCAAGTCCTACTATTATATGACCTATTAAATCATCAATAGATGAGGCATTATAAAATGGTTCAAGCTTGTATAATTTTAATAATTCTTTGTCTATATATCTGGATAGTTGAAGTAAATGATTTGCAGTATCTATAGGTAATATCACATCTTGAACAAAAATTTCTAATAACTGATCATCACTAGATAAATCTTTTCCATAAAAATCTTTAGAATAACCTAGACTCTTTAATTTATCTACATTAGTCATGATCCACTCAGGTTTAAAATGAGTTAAAGGTCCATTGGTTGCATCATAGCGTATTGTCCCATCTTTGAATGCATATAAATCATAATTTTGCCTTAAAATTCCTTTTTCTAATGGTTCAGCAGATTTATTTTTGCCCATCAAAATTTTTACACCTTTTAATGGTTCTTTAGATCGTATTTCTAGAGTTTTTTCCGCTTCTTTTAACATTTTTTTAAGTGGATATTTCGAAGGAGAATATGTTTTTCCTTCCCTTCTGCATTTATTACATCTAGTAGTTACTTCTTTTTTACTATCAAGTCCAGAATTAATTAGTTCTCTACAGATTCCACAGATATTATTCAGAGGTGTCTCAGATAAACAGTTTCTACATTTAGTACCAAGTGATATCAGATTACAAGTTTGACAATATCTATTTGCTATTTCTGTATAAAGAATTTCTTCTTTTGATGCTTTAATTAAATCTCGTGTAGAACCGCCTTTACTTCCTACTGGAAATAATACATGTACTGGCGGCTTCATTTTTCTTTCGGCTGCTTTTTCTGGCCTTCCAACACGTACAGCTATCGATGAAGAAAATTTTGGTTTATGTAAAAGTCCAGATATTCTTATTATATAATCAATTGAAGAAAGTTCATTTAATGATTCATTATTTATTGATGGATTACAAAGTAAGATAACCAAAGCGTTTATTTGATTTAAATCTGACAATTCTAGAGATAGATTATTATTATAATTTTTTATTGAATGTGTAATACCTAAACGTTCTAGTATACCTTTTAATGTTTCATTATATTCAATTGAAAATGATTCAAAATAATAATTATTAGTCATAGCTTTTGTAATGTTAAAAATTAAATCAACATTCAAGTCGATTTCTATTTTTTTTAAAAATTCATTTCTTAATAAAATAATTTCATCCACTGTTATCGATTCCCAATAGAAAGAATATTTAGGATGTAAAGGGATACTTAATATTTTACTAATTAAGAATGCTTCTTTTAGTGTTGGAATTATTTCAATAGGATTATTTGCTAATTCAAATAATCGCTGTTTGTTAATATATTCTAAAATTTCATTGACGTATTTTTCGTCAGTGGAATAACTATTATTTGAAGAAATCTGTTTTATTTTCAGTTGTAATTCCAATCCCCATATCTCTTCCACATAGGATGCAGGGAATAATTTTGCATTATTTTCTAAGAAATCACCATAACTAACTAAAATATCACCCAAATAAAGGATAGTAGTAATTCTGTTTTGAATTTGATGGGCATGTTCTATAGTTGAAACATAAGTTACAGTTCCGTCGTCTAGTTTCACTAAAGGAGGTTCTATTGAATCAACTAATGCGATTGTTGCTGCCTTTCCAGGGATATCGATTTTAATTTGAGTTCCTACTACTATAGCATAATTTAATAATATAGGAACGGTTGGATGAATCCCTATTGTGGAAAATCCTGTATTATAGCATCTACCATACCTTAACCTAAATCCACCAATTTTATTAGACATTGACAAAACTGGTCTGCCAGTAATTACCTCTGACATTCTATGGTGTACTGTATCATCTTCAGAAGAACCTTCTTTTTGTATTGCTCCTTTAAGTTCCTTAAGCCAATCCCATCCATCCAAACCTAAATTATCTATTATTTTTAATAATTTTCTACTTCGCCCAATTAAACCATCATTCATAACTCTTAAAGCACCACCACGGACTCTATCTGTCTTAATCCTTTTCATTGCTCTATGGCCGACAATTTCTACAGGATCAGTATCTACCCCGTCTAATTCAACTGGTAAATTACTAATACATTTTACCACATCCTCATCTAAAATTTTAAATTGAAAACTTCCAACTTCTCTTTCATATATACGTAATTCCTCCACAAATCGACCAGTCTCATCATCAAAGGAGTTAGCCTGAAATTTACTTAACCCAACTGACTTTCTTACATGGTCTGCAATCAGCATTGTTAAGGCTGCTTCAGTTCCTCCAGCAGATCTAATTGGTCCGGCAAATGATATTGAAAGATATTTACTTCCATCAGAATTATTCTTGATTTGTACATCAGATATCCCTTGTAAAGGTGCAACAGTTACCCCTTCTGTTACTATAGCAAGACTTACCCTAACTGCATTATCTAATCTAGTTGTCAAGTCATCATTGCTGTATTTACCTTGTGCAATTTCTTCTGATATCTTTAATGCTGCTTTTTCTTTGGTTGTTTCTGATAATAAATTTCTTAATCTATTTGTAATGTTAATATCATGCATTTTAGCTACTCTATCAGCTAAATCATAAACTATTCTTGATTCAATTTTCTCAGAAACATCAATACCTTGTGTACGTGCATCACTGGCTATTAGATAAATTTTATTTAATAAATTTAAGAGATTATCATGATAAGAATTATAAAATAATGGTCTTTTTAAATCATTTAACTCTTGAATTGAATTTTCATCTAAAAAATGATATTGATCCTTCATTTCATTTCCTTATTAATTGAATAATATCAGAAAATTTACTTTCCCAATTATTATCATTTTCAATCATTGTTCCTACAACTATAATGTCGGCACCAGCTTCAGCTAAGTGTTTGGCAATTTGTGAATTTCGAATACCTCCACCTACAATTAAGACACCTTCATAGTATTTACGTACTGATTTGACCATTTCTGGTGATATATGTTGATTGGCTCCTGAACCTGCCTCTAGATATAAGAATCGCATACCAAGATATTGTGCTGCAAGTGAATACATTATTGCCAAGTTAGGTTTATGAAAAGGAATACCTTTTGCTTGGCCGACAAACCAAGCAGTTGTTCCTTCACCAATTATCAAATAACCAGTAGGCAATGCTTCTAACTTTGATTTCTTTACTCCAATAGCAGCCAAAGCCTGGGCTCCTGTGATAAAATACGGATTTTCAGAATTAAGTAATGACATGAATAAGATAGCATCTGCATTAGGGGAAACACCAGTGACATTACCAGGAAATAATATCACAGGAATAGTGATGCTTGTTTTTATTTGTGATATTATTTTTGATAATTCAATTTGATCAATTATAGATGAACCACCAATTAAGATTGCTGATGCACCTAATCGTTCGACTTTTTTTGCTATTGAAATGACATCATTTGGGTTCTCTGAATCGATCAAAGGAAAACATAAAGTACGATACCGTTTTATCTCATTTAAAATATAAGTTTCTATAGTATTCAATTATTGTGGAACCATATTAAAGTATATTAACTCCTAAAAAATATTTTTGGTTTTATTTTATATTAAGAATTTGTAAACCTTTAAGTAAATAAAATTATACTTATTAATATTCTATATAAATAGTTGAAACTTTTTATACAAAAACAAGTACTATACAAATATGTATAGTACTGATGTGACCGTTGGATTAAAATTTACTGATCTTTTAGATCTATTTATTGAAAAAAATTTATTTACCAAGAAACAAATATCAATTATTTATAATAAAATCAATATTCGTGATTCTAGTATCTCTAATAATCAAATGAGTCGTGGTGCTTATTACAGACAGGTTAAACAATGTAGAAAAAAATATGATCAGCTGATTTACACAATAATTTTGTTTAGATTACTAAATTTGATAGACACCGATACAATGAGTACCATTGAATTATTAGTTAAACAAATATCTAAAATATCACAACATGATCTACATCACAATACTCCTAAAATTGTATCAAATGATATCACTATTGTGATAGAGGAAATTCTTAGAAAGATAAATAAGATATAGATATGAGAAATCTGATGTAAAAAGAGATAAAGATAAATATTTTGTGATATATGTGATATTATTTGAATATAGATCTATTTTACTTCATAATAATAGGTATCTTTTTTATAGTAGGATTTTTACTTTCCAATCTTCTGAAATTACAAAAAAAGAGAGTTGGTGAAACGATACCATTACAAATAGATAATAATTTAGAAATTATTGAAGTATTAGAGAATAAAAAACAATTACAGATAGATAATATCATTCTTAAACTTAATGATATCCAAATTAGATTGGATTTACTTGAATCTAAGGTATCTCACTCAAAAAATCAGCCAATATATAATAACATAGAAGATAATGTCATAAAAAATATCACAAGCAAACAAGATAACATATCACATCACAATGAAATCCATGACATCACAAAACAATACATACCTAAAAAATCACTAAGCGAAAATGTAAAAAGTAAATCCTTAATTAATGATAAACATAATGCTACTGAACATTATATCTTAAAAATAATTTCAAAAGAACCATTAACATCGAATGAAATAAAAAATGCCATTGGTAGAACACGAGAACATACATCACGACTAATGAAAAAACTTTATGAACTTAAATTAGTAGACAGGGATATAACTACAAAGCCATTTAAATATAAATTAACAGAACAAGGAAAAAAGTATATCGGGGAACAAGTAGAAAAGAAAGAAATTAACGAAGAACAGGCATTAAATTCATCATATAAAAACGACTCTGTAATAGATTTAACCAAGTAGAAATAACTATTAACATTTTTACAAAATCAAGAAAAAGCAATGTTAACGTCTATAATACGCATGTATATTGAAGTATGTTAATACAAATAATTCTAAAAGAACTTGTTTTTACTCTGCAGTAGAAATAAAGGGGTTACATTAATCCTTGTTAACAACCTTAACGTCATTCTAACTCTGCAGTAGAAATAAAGGGGTGTAAATCAATTAATTTATGGAAATCTTATAAATGTACTTGTTCTTGTTAATATTTTGTTGTTATCTACCTACTAGACATCTCCCCCACCATTTCTTTTGCAAATATAAAACAAAATTGGCTATAATATATATTAAATATTATTGATAATATAGTCTAAAATATTTGATTTAGTGGTTTAAATTTTAAAGTTAATAACATGTTAATAATATAATAACATGTTAATATAAATTTGAAATGCAATAGAAAGTAAGGGGTAAGGGGATAATTTTATGGTGAGTTATGTTTGAGTGATGATATTTTAGATAATATATTTGAAAATGCAGTAAAAGGAAACTCGTTAATCAAAAATAGAAAAATCTTAACAATAGACTATATACCACACAAATTACAATTTCGTGATGAAGAGACAACTACTATAGCTCAAACTTTATCTGTATCATTAAAAGGATCAAGACCATCAAATTTACTGTTATTTGGTAAACCAGGGACAGGAAAAACTGCTGTAGTTAAAAATGTAATTAACAAGTTTAAAGAAAAATCAACAGAACTTGGGATAGACGTTATAGTGGTTTTTATTAATGCAAAAATAGCTAATACAGCATATAAAGTACTTTATGAAATAGCCGAAGAAATGAACATAAATAAAATAGATAAAAAAAATCAGGTTTATTTTACTGGTCTATCTCTTGGAGAAGCAACAAATAGAATTCTTGATTTCATTAAAAAAAGACAATTACATGTAATTTTTGTTATAGATGAAATTGATTCACTTGTTGACAAAAATGGAGACGATATACTTTATAACTTTACTCGAGCAAATGAACAATTTCAAGAAGTTGGTTTTATCAGCCTCATTGGAATATCGAATAGCTTAACATTTAAGGATAAATTGGATCCTAGGGTTAGAAGCAGTTTAAGTGAAGAAGAGATTGTATTTAATCCATATAAAATAGATCAATTACAAAAGATATTATCTGAGCGAGTTAAGTTAGCCTTTTATGATGATGTCGTTACCGAAGGAACAATAAATCTATGTGCAGCAATTGCAGGAAAAGATAATGGTGACGCTAGAAAAGCGATCGATTTGCTTCGTGTAGCAGCGGAAATAGCTGAAATAGATAAAGATACTAAAGTTCACGAAAAATATATTCGTCTTGCACAACATAAAATAGAAAAAGATACTAATTTTGAAATAATTAAAAACTCTACTACTCATACCAAAATTGTTTTACTAGCAATTGCAAAATCAAAAAACGGAAATACTGGAGAAGTTTATGAAATTTATTCCTCATTATGTAAACATGTAGATAATGAATCACTTACACAACGTAGAATAACCCAAATTATCAATGAACTCGATCAACTTGGTTTAATTTCAACCAATATTGTTAATCAAGGCAGATATGGCCGCTCTCAAAAAATCAAAATAACCGTTCCATTATCTACCCTTAAAGAAGCATTATTTGATGATCATCTATTGTCTACAATAACAACAACTATTGACTAAAATCAATTTGAAATGGACGTAACGTGGAAAGATTAACAGCTATTGCGATTCCCGAGGTAGGCATTATTCCCATAGTTTGTTGAAATGGAGTTTGATCTTGCCATGTCCCAGAATTTACAATTAATGTTCCACGATAATTTTGTACATCCATTACATGTACGTGTCCAGAATGGAATATATCAGGTACTTCAGTAATTACCATCATATCGTCCTTTTCTGGTGAGATTGGTGTCCTTTGGCCATATATTGGAGATAAATGTCTTGCTTTTAGTAATATTTTCATCGCTTCAGCCGGATTAGAGTAACTTAATCCCGGTATTGTAGCAATAATATCATCAAGTCCTTGACCGTGATACATGAGAATTTTAACACCATTTAACTCAATATAGCTAGGATTACCTAACATAGTAAAATTTTTCCAACTATATAATATTTCTGAATCCTTTTTTGGTATAGCAGGTTGAGGTAAAGCTCTTCTTCCAAGGTCATGATTTCCTGGAATAACAAATACTTGAATTTTTTTTGGAATCTGGTCTAATAGATTAGTTAAATGACACATTTGTTGATATGTGGTACTATCATTCAATTCCTTTTCCTGATTGGGAAATATTCCGACTCCATCAATTAAATCTCCTCCTATACAGAGAAATTTAATTTTTGAAACGATTTCATTATCTGATGACGAATTTAACCAATGTAAGAATTTTATAAATTCATTTTCTTTAAAATATTTACTTCCTATATGCAAGTCAGAAATTAGAACCACATATTCATCCGTTTTTCCCTTATTAGGTATATGATCAGGAATGTCAGGAGAAACGACATTTTTAATTACATAATTTATCCCTTTATTTTCAATTTCTAACATTACCATTTGATCCAAGGTTAATTTTGATACAAGTTTTATTGTCTCTTCATTTAAAGCGATTGTATTTATTATTCCTGTTAAATCATCTATAGCTAATTCAATATTGTTTTTTTTAGATCGTTTAGACATTACCAGACCAGCAATTACGGAAGTATTTCCATTTAATGAAATATTATTTTCTAAATAATTATTATTATTATTTTTTTGTTTAATTTTTCTTTTTATTGATGATATTTTATTGATACGTTTACTTTCTGGTCTTGTAGATAAAATTTTTAGAGATTGATGAAACCTACTTTTAAATAATGAAATATATCCATTAATTCCTTCCTCTGGATCAATATAATCTGCAGAATCGTAAATAATTTTAAATGATTCTGTGTAATTTGATTTATCAGTTGTAATTTTTTGTGGAGAGATAATTTTGTATTCTTGAATTGCATTTATTGTTTCTATAGTATTATCTTGGAACTTTGAATCTGAAGTAGTTAAATTATCAAGTTCATTGGAAATCTTTATTGTACAAAAATTTCCAATATCTTCTATAAGAATAATGTTAGTGTCATTATGGCTTTTCTTAAATTTAACAACTTTCTGAATTATTTCCATTATATTTGAATCAAGATTTTTTAAAATGTTAAATGCTTCAGGATGTATTTGATATCCTTGTGCAGTAATGTAAGACAATGCATTTGATATTTCTTTCTGAAAAGACAACTACAAACTATTACGATAGAATCATCTTATTTAATTACATTGCTATTATAAGTTCAATACAAAAATATTATAAAGTTAAATAATA
>Ga0075418_10009888_pt1 | contig 10683 bp, 9 predicted proteins | sample SoiMetdeltSBSDD2_FD_81776 | JGI IMG/M metagenome (GOLD analysis project Ga0075418, IMG submission 81776) | Bulk soil microbial communities from a Populus tree surrounding site in Tennessee, USA - Soil MetaG P. deltoides SBSDD2 | ecosystem: Environmental > Terrestrial > Soil > Tree plantation...
GTCCGAAACGCGCTCGCGCAGCTTTCGCGGTAGGTAGGTCCCGCCTGCCGGGCGGGACCTTGGCGTGACGCTGGCGGCGATCACTGCCCCTTGCGAGATCGCGGCTCAGGTCCCGCCCGGCAGGCGGGACCTACCCGGTTCCTCGGCCGTTCGCCATTCACGCTAATACACTTCCCGCATCCCCCCCGCGAGCCACATCATGCTGGTCTTCGATGCCCATCTCGACCTGGCCTGGAACGCCCTCGACTGGAATCGCGACCTCTTGCAGTCGGTGAAAGAGATTCGCCGTCGCGAACAGGCCGCGGACGACATCGACTTCAAGGCGCGGGGCCGCGGGACCGTGACCTTCCCCGAGCTGCGAAAGGGAAGAGTCGGGATCTTCATCGCCACGCTGCTCGCGCGCTTGTTCCGTCCGAACCTGATACCGGCCATCCAGCGTTACGCGTCGATGGACGCCGCGCACGCGGCCGCGGTCGGGCAGATGGACTACTACCGCACGCTCGAGCGGGCAGGGCACCTGAACTGGATCAAGGACGCAGCCGGGCTCGACCGGCACGTCGCGGCGTGGCAGACCGGCGAGTCGCCCGAGCCGCTCGGCTTCATCCTGAGCATGGAAGGGGCCGATCCGGTCCTTTCGCCGGACCAGGTACATGAGTGGTATGAAGCCGGCCTGCGGATCATCGGGCCCGCCCACTACGGTGTCAGCCCGTACGCTCACGGCACCGGCACGGAGGGCGGGCTGTTCCCGCCGGGGAAGCCGCTGTTGAAGGAGATGGAACGCGTCGGCATGATCCTGGACGTGACGCATCTGTCCGACCAGTGCTTCGATGAAGCGCTCGAAATCTACGGCGGCCCGGTGCTGGCAAGCCACCACAATTGCCGGGCTCTCGTGCCGGACCAGCGCCAGCTCACCGACGATCAGATCAAGCGGTTGGTGAAGCGTGGCGCCGTGATTGGGGCCGCACTGGATGCCTGGATGCTCGGGCCGGGGTGGATTCGGGGAAAAACCCAGCCGAAAGAGGCGAACGTTTCACTGGCAACGTATGTCGATCACATTGATCGCGTCTGCCAACTCGCGGGAAACGCGCACCACGTAGCGATCGGCACCGACTTGGACGGCGGCTTCGGCACGGAGCAGACGCCGTACGACCTGGACACCATCGCGGACATCCAGCACGTGCCGGCGATCTTGCGGAAACGCGGCTATGTCGAGGCGGATGTGAAGAACATCATGCACGGGAACTGGGTGCGGTTTTTCCGGGCGGCGTGGAGTAAACGATCGTGAGTGGTGAGTAGTGAGTGGTGAGTTGTCCGGTTCTACTACTCACTACTCACCACTCACCACTCACCAACCGGAATTGACAGGTTTCCGCCCCCCGCTACAATCGCCGTTCCTCGCAGCTTGACAGCTCGACGCACACCATAACCCTACGAGCCACCGTGTCTTCCGACTCCGCCGATACTGCGGGCGACGCCCGAGCCAGTCGCCTCGAGAAGCTCCGCCGGATCGAGGCGCTCGGCCTCGACCCGTGGGGCGGCCGCTTCGACGACCACATCCCGATTGAACAGGTCCTGGCGCTCCCCGCCGACATGCTGGAGGCCGAGCGGCCGCGCGTCCGCATCGCGGGCCGAATCGTCGGCCGGCGGGTCAAGGGCAAGATGCACTTCCTCGACGTCCTGGACTCGTCCGGGCGGCCGACCATGCGTCAGACCAAGGAGATCGAAGGCAAGCGCGAGGCCGCGGAGGTCCCGGGGCTGACGAGCCAGGTCCAGGTCATGGTTGGTCAGCGTCAAGTGGGTGAGACCGGCTGGGCGCTCGCCCAGGAATTGGATCTCGGCGACCTGATCGGCGTGGACGGGTCGTTCGGCAAGACCAAGATGGGGGAGCCCACGGTCTTCGCGGACGGGCTGACGTTTCTCACCAAGTCGGTTGAGCCGCATCCGTCCAACTTCTACGGCGTGCACGACGAGGAGTATCGGCTCCGGCACCGGTACCTCGACCTGATCCACAACCCGCAGACGCTCGAGCGCGCCAAGCAGCGGGTGAAGATCGTCCGCACCATGCGGAACTACCTGGACGGTCGCGGATTCATGGAGGTCGAGACGCCGACGCTGCATGCGATCGCCGGCGGGGCCGCGGCCCGGCCGTTCACAACGCATCACAACGCCCTGGACATCGATCTCTACATTCGCATCGCGCTGGAGCTGCACCTCAAGCGATTGCTGGTTGGCGGGATCGAAAAGGTCTACGAGATCGGCCGCGTGTTCCGCAACGAGGGGATCAGCCGCAAGCACAACCCCGAATTCACCATGCTCGAGCTGTACGAGGCGTACGGCGACTACCGCAAGATGATGGACCTGACCGAGGGGTTGATTGTCGCGTGTGTGGACGCGATCGGCGGCGGCCGCGCGCGCCCGTGGGCTGACAAGAGTGTCGATTTCAGCCCGCCATGGGAACGGGCCCGCTACGGCGACCTGTTCCAGGCCTACGTCGGCTGTTCGATGTTCGACCCGGCGGCCGTGCGCGAGGCGGCGATCAAGCACCACATCCCGACGGCGGGCAAGGACCACGAGGTCCTCGTTCACAACCTGTTCGAGCACCTGGTCGAGGACAAACTGGCGGGGCCGGTGTTTGTTCACGACTACCCGGCCGCGCTCTGTCCGCTGACGAAGCGACAGGGCGGCAACGCGGCGGTGGCAGAGCGCTTCGAGCTATACGTCCAGGGCATGGAGCTGGCCAACGCCTACACGGAGTTGAATGACCCGTTCACTCAGGAAGCGACCTTTCAGCGCCAGCTCGCCGGGCTTCCGGAAGAAGATTCCATGGCCAAGATGGATCACGACTTCATCCGGGCGCAGAAGCACGGCATGCCCCCGGCTGGCGGGTTGGGGATCGGCGTGGACCGGTTGGTCATGCTGCTGACGAACACGCAGACGATTCGCGATGTGATTCTGTTTCCGCTGTTGCGGCCGGAAGCTGAATAGTTCACCACGGAGGCACAAAGGTCACAAAGTGCAATAGAACCAAAGGCAGTTGCTCTTCTGGTTTCTTTGTGATCTTTGTGCCTTCGTGGTGAATCATCTGAGGTACAAGGATGTACAAGGCCCTTCTGTGCTGGCGCTACCTGCGCACCCGGTTCCTGGCGTTCGTTTGCATCGTCAGCGTGATGCTCGGCGTCGCGACGCTGGTTGTCGTCAACAGCGTCATGGCCGGCTTTAGCACCAAGCTCAAAGACCGGTTCCACGGCTTGACCTCAGACATCGTCGTGGAATCGCCGAGCATGAACGGTTTCCCGGGCGACTCGGACGAGATGATGGCGAAGATCCGCAACTCGCCAGCGGCGGAGCACATCCAGGCGATGACCGCGACGGTCGAGGTCCCGGCGATGTTCGTCTTCGAGGTCGGACAGAGCCGGGAACGGGTGACCCTGCCGGTCCGCGTGGTCGGAACCGACCCGGTTGGCCGGACGGCGATCGGCGGGTTCGGTGAGTACCTGACCGACCCGGCCCGCAAGGCGAATCCGTCCTTTGATCTCACTCCGGAGGCGATGGAGCGATGGCGGGCTTTCAATCCGCCACTCCCGAACGTGCCGCCGCCCTCACCGCTCCCCGGCGAGCCGCCGCCGATTGACCCGCCGCCGGCCGACCCGGTGGTGCCGGTCGGGATCATCCCTGGCTACGGCATCACGCACTATCGAAGCATGGACCCGGTCACCAAGATGGCGGTGGACACGGATATCCTGCCGCCCGGTTCTACGGTCAAGCTCATCATGCTCGGAGCCGGCAAGGAGCAGATGGAGCCGGTGCATTCGAACTTCGTCGTCTGCGACTCGATCAAAACCGAGATGACCGAGTACGACGGCCACTACGTCTACGTCCCGCTGGCGTACCTCCAGCGGCTCCGGGTCATGGGCAACCGGGTCACACACATCCAGATCAAGCTCAAGGACTATTCTGATGCGCCAATCGTGGTCGAGGAACTGAAGCAGCTCTTTCACACCAAAGACAGGCAGAATGACTACGAGTACCAGATCCATACTTGGGAGGAAAAGCAGGGCTCGCTGCTCAAGGCGGTGGACATCGAACGCGGGCTCTTGAACCTGTTGCTCTTCATGATCGTTGGGGTGGCCGGGTTCTGCATCCTGGCGATCTTCTCGATGATCGTCCGCGAGAAGACGCGGGACATCGGCATCCTGAAATCGCTCGGCGCGTCCGACCGCGGCGTGATGCAGATCTTCCTCGGTTACGGCCTCCTGTTGGGCGTGATCGGGTCCGGACTCGGGACCGTCCTTGGCCTGTTGATCACGCATTACATCAATGAGATCGAACACGTGCTATTCAAGCTGACCGGTGTCGGGTTCACGCCGGACGTGTACTACTTCGACAAGATCCCGACGCAGGTGGAACCGGTCACGGTGGCGCTGGTCAACCTGGGCGCAGTCGCCATCGCAGTGGTATTCAGCGTCTGGCCCGCGATCCGCGCCGCGTGGCTGCGCCCGGTACAGGCGTTGCGCTACGAATAGGACGGGTAGGGTGGGTGGAGGCTTTGCGCAACCCACCGCGTCCGAACGGTGCGTTCCGCAAAGCCTCACCCACCCTACAGGACAATGAGGAGACTGCATGCTTGTCGCCGAAAACCTTCACAAGACCTACCGGCGCAACGCCGACGCGGTCAAAGTCCTGCAGGGCGTGGACCTGGAGGTCCGGCGCGGCGAGTTTGTCTCGATCGTCGGGGCGTCCGGCTCCGGGAAGAGCACGCTGCTGCACGTCCTGGGCACCCTTGACCGGCCGGACGACGGAACGGTGTCCCTCGACGGCCGGCGGATCGACAGTCTCGGCTCGCGCGACCGCGACCGGCTCCGCAACGAGACGTTCGGGTTCATCTTCCAGTTCTACCACTTGCTTCCGGAACTCACTACGCTCCAAAACGTGATGATGCCGGCCATGGTCGGCCACACGGTCCGCGGCTGGTGGGGCAAACGGCGGGATGCGGTCAAGCAGGCCGAGGCCATCCTGGAACGCGTCGGGTTGAAGCATCGCATCAAGCACAAGCCGCGCGAGCTGTCCGGGGGCGAGATGCAGCGGACGGCCATCGCCCGTGCGCTGGTGTCGCGGCCGCGGGTGTTGTTTGCCGACGAGCCGACCGGCAACCTCGACGCGGAGAGTGGGGGCGAGATTGTGAAATTGCTCCGGTCCGTGAACCAGGAGGAGAACGTGACTATCCTCATGGTGACGCATAACCTGGACTTGGTACGCAACACGGACCGCGTCCTCCGCATGGCCGCCGGACGGCTTGAGACTAGTTCCAAGTTCCACGTTCCAAGTTCCAAGTTTGAAGCGGCCGTCGCTTGAACGGGTCAACTTGGAACATGAGCTTGGAACGTGGAACCATCAACATGACCCGCGTCTACATCAACGGCAAGCTCTACGACCGGGACGAAGCCAAAGTCAGCGTCTACGACCACGGCCTGCTTTACGGGGACGGCGTGTTCGAAGGGATCCGCGTCTACAACGCGAAGGTCTTCCGGCACAAGGAACACATCGACCGGCTCTACGAATCCGCCAAGCACATCGCGCTCGAGATCCCGCTCAGCCCGGCCGAAATGATCAAGGCCGTCGAGGACACGGTCCGGGCGAACAACAAGGTGGACGGGTACATTCGGCTGGTCGTCACCCGCGGGCCGGGCAACCTCGGTCTCGATCCGCGGTCGTGCAAGCCGAACGTGATCATCATCGTGGACGACATTAGCCTGTATCCGCGGGAACTATACGAGAACGGCCTCAAGATCGTGACCGCGTCGCTGATTCGGAATCACCCGAACGCGCTCAACCCGCGGATCAAGTCGCTCAACTACCTGAACAACATCCTCGCGAAGATCGAGGCGATCCGGGCCGGCTGCCTGGAAGCCCTCATGCTCAACCACAAGGGCGAAGTGGCCGAGTGCACCGGCGACAACATCTTCATCGTGAAGAAGGGGCTCATCAAGACCACCCCCCCGGACGCCGGCATCCTGGAGGGGGTGACGCGCAACGTGGTGATGGAACTGGCGGAGAAAGCGGGCATCCCGCTCGTCGAGACGACGATGACCCGTCACGACATCTACGCCGCGGACGAGTGCTTCCTGACCGGGACGGCCGCCGAGGTCATCGCCGTGACCGAGTGCGACGGCCGCCCGATCGGCAGCGGCAAGCAGGGGCCAATCACCAAGCAACTCCGGGAGGCGTTTGTGCGGGTGACGAAGGAGTAGTCACTTCTTCCCCGCCTCGGCCATTCTCAACTGCGTGCTCAAAAAGTACGTCTGCCCGTCCTTCTCGTACTCGCACTCCGCGAAGAACGTCCGCCAACCCTCGGTTGGCCGCTCGACCGCGCCGGTCGCGGTCGCTTTGTCCAGAGTCGCGGCCTGCTCGGTCCACTTTGCCTTGCGGAAGTCCCGCGTCGGGTTGTCGGCCACCCACAGCCGGGCCGCCTTCGGGGCCGGGTCGCTGGTCACTTGTAGCGTCATCTTGTTGCCGTCGTCTGCGTGCTTCCACGACATCTTCGGCATCGGCTCGTCGCGAATCTGAGCCCGCGCGTACATGGCTAGCGTGCTGAGCGCTCGGATGCGGTCCTTCTTGCCGTCCTCGTGGATCTGCTCCAGACCGTGGCCCGCATTGGGGACGTAGAGAAGCCACTTGTCGCCCTTCAGGTCGTCCCAATACAGGTTGGTCGCGTCCTGCGGCCAGTACGGGTCATTGGTCCCGTGGACGAGCAACTTCGGCATGGTCAGCTTGTCGCGATACATCCACGGATCGACCATGGTCCAGAGCTTCTTGCCCGGGGTCGTGTCCGGGATCGGGATCAGTCCGCGATTCGTGTAATCGCGGATCATCTCGCTCGGCTTGCCGAACGACAGGATCTGCTGCGGCAGCTGCTTTCCGAAGTTGAGCATGTCGATGACGCACGGCGCGATCGCCTTGACCCGCGAATCGGCCGCCGCGGTCATCCACGACGTCCACCCACGCTTGGACCCGCCGCTCACGACGAACGACTTCACCTCGGTCTTCCACTCCTCTTTGGCGAACGCCTGCAACGCGTCCATGGCGCGGACCAGGCTCTTGGCCATCGGGAACAACAGCGGCCAGTCCTCGTCTTCCGTCTTCAGGTAGCGAACAAACGTCTCCGCGATGAGCGCATCCTCCTTCTTCCCGTCGAACAGCGGCTGGTTCGGAATGCCGAACAGGAAGACAACCGGGACCTTGCCGCGCTTGCTCAGCTCGAACGCCATGATCGAATTCGGCGCGCTCGGCTGCCCGCCGGTGTTCCACAGGAACAGCGTGTCGGTCGGCTTCACTCCCGCCGGCAGGTACACCACCATCTGGTGTTCCCACTTGATGCCCTGCCAGGTTTGCGACGTCATATCCAGCACGTAGCTGGTGCCGGAGTCGGCCTCCATCTTGGTCTTCACTGCCCAGCGGAAGGAGTCGTCGGGCTTCTTGACGTAGCCGAGCAGGTCGGCCCGGGCGGGACACGCGGCGGCTAACAGCACACTCGTCAGAGCAAGGGGTCGGATCATGGTGCGTCGGGGGATTAGGGGGACGAAGAAACGCCCGTTCAATTCTAGCGTCGCCGGCCAGGGTGCCGAACACGATTCCTGAAATACACCCGCCGACGAATCGTCCTTCTCATGTCGGGGTTAGATGACATAGCCCGCGCCGGAGCTGCCACATGCGTTGCGTCGCCGTCCTGTCGTTCTTCCTGCTCGCGGGACCGATTGCCGGGCAAAGTCCGAAAGAAAAGTCCGCCCGCGAGGCGCTCAAGCCGCTCAACGTGCTGGTCGGCTCCTGGAAGGGGACCGGCACTCCGGAAGGGTCGCTGGAAGTGCGGCAGAAAGGCCACTGGGTTGAAACCGTCACTTGGGAGTGGCAGTTCAAGGGCGACGCGGCCTGGCTCGCGGTGACGTTCGAGAAGGGGAAGTACTTCACGAGTGGCGAGCTCCGCCCGCGGGCCGACGGCGACGGCTTCGAGCTGACACTGAACACTGTCGATAAGGAGAAGCGCACCTACACCGGAGCCCTCAACGGAAAGCAGCTTACATTCGAGCGGCCCGTCAAGGACGCCAGGCAGGTCGAACGGTTGACCTTCTCCCTTCTGCACGACAACCGCATCACCTACCGCCAGGAGACCCGGCCGGAAAGCGGGACGACGTTCACGCGGCAATACCTGGTCGGGCTGACGAAAGAAGGCGTGCCGTTTGTCGAGGTCGGCCGGTCCGAGCGCGAATGCATCGTCAGCGGCGGCACCGGGACCATTGCCGTTAGCTACGAGGGCAAGACCTACTATGTCTGCTGCACCGGCTGTCGCGACGAGTTCAAAGCGAACCCGAAGAAGTACGTCGAGGAGTGGGAGGCCAAGCGAAAGAAGTGAGTTTCAGGTTTCAAGTTGATGGACACGAACTTGAAACCTGCAACTTGAAACTTGAAACTCTCAAGTGTGGATCGCGTCGTACAGCGCGACCGAGATGGGTCCGAAAATGAGCACCGGCAGCCACGCGGCCAGGGCGGGCGAGAGGTAGTCGCCGGTGCCCAGGAACTTGCCGCCGAAGACCACCGCGAAGAAGACCGCACACATCGCCAGGCACAGACCCGCGGAAATGAACACGTGCCGCGTCTGGTCGCGCAACACGATCGATAATCCCATGATGACCAGCAGCATGCCAACGATCGGGCGGGTCAGGCGCATGTGGAACGTGACGGCCAGGTTGTTCATCCGGCCCACGTCCGTCCGCTGCATGAGTTCGTAGATGGACCGCGTCGACGCGTACGATTGGGTCTTCTGCCCGCGGGTCGCCCGGTCGAACGTGGCCTCGCGGACGTGCAGGAAGAACCGGCCGGGGTCGATCATCTCGATCACGTCTTCGTCGTACGTGTCCGGCGGCAGTTCCGCCGGGCTAGTCCCGGTCATCAGCCAGCCCCCCGAGAACCGCTGTCGCGGGATCGGCGGGATGTACTGTGCCCGCGCCGCGGACAGGTGCTTCATCTCCGACTTGGCCGTCACCGGCAGGGTCACGTAGAACTTCTCGACCGTCTGCTCACGCCGGTACGCGAGCGATCCGTCAATGTGCACGCGGTTCGCGTCGTAGCAACCCTGCACCGTGAGCTGGTGCGTCCCCTCCGGGTCGTCGCGGTCCGTCGCCAGCGCCGGGGCGATGTACGGGATGAGAAACTCCTGGTTCAGCACCCCGAGAGTCAGCATCAGGGCGGCGCCGACGAGGATCGGCCGAAGGAACCGGTGCGTGGACACCCCAGCCGAGAGCATCGGGATGATCTCGTTGTTTCTTTGCGACCAGGCCACGGTGAACATCGCGGCCAACAGCGACAGGGCCTCGCAGAGCCGGTCGTAATACTGGATGGTGCGGTAGCCGTAATAGGTCAGAATGTGCTGGGCGATTTCCAGCCCCGACTTGTTGGGCTGAAAGAAGTCGTCGATGTTCGTGAACAGGTCAACGACGACGTACAGGCTAAGCGTGCTGACCAGGCAAATGACGTACGCCCGCAAGAAGGCGACGAACAGCATCCGGTCGAGGATAGTCATGGACAGGAGTCAGAGGTCAGGAGTCAGGGGTCAACGGTCGGGGTCGGTGCCGTTTCTGACCCCTGATCCCTGACTCCTGACCCCTGACTGGGCCCGGGGCTGGTACAAGTAGAGATACTCGTAGATGTAGTCGTTGGCCTTGGTTGCCTTGCGGTCGCCGTAGCCGTTGGCACGGAGTTCACGGACTGCGGCCGACGCGCTCCACCCCTCATACTCCATTCGGTAGACCGCCGTCAAGGCGCCCGTCCGGTGCAGGCCGGCCATGCAGTGGATCAGGATCGGGTAGTTGGCCGGGTCATCGCAGAGCTTGAGGAACTCGTCGATCACCGCCGGCCGATGCGTGGGCGTGGCTTCGTTGCGGGCCAGGAGCCCGCGTTCGCCCGCCCACGAGATGAATGTATACTTCGCGCCCTCCTCGGCACACACCTGGCTCTCCGGGATATGCGGCGCGTCCCAGTAACCGGCCGGCAGAAGTGGGTCCGGGTACTCGTCCTGCAGGTTGATGACGAGCTTGATCTTGTGCTCGCGAATCTTGTCGCGCAGGGCGTCCGCCGACAGTTGCCCGGCCCGGTAGAACTTGTTGGGGGTCACCTCGCGAAAGCGCTTCTCCGTCTCGTACCCCGCGCGGTAGTAGAGCAGCGGGACGCCGACAATCGACGCCGCAATCAGCGATCCGATCACCCACCGCACCCAGCCCGCCATGCGCTTCTCCGACTCGTTCGAGTTCCGCCTTCTGGTGTCTTCGTTGGAGTTCCGCCTTTAGGCGGTTGGGACGTCTCAACCGCCTAAAGGCGGAACTCCAACGAAGACACCGCCAAATGGCCGTCCAACCACGACTATCACTCCTTCGCCACATCCACCTGAACCGCGTGCAGTACCTCATTGGTCTCGTCGTTCTGCACGAACGCGACGACCTTCAGGTTCTTCAGGTCCATCGGCCGGGAGGCGAAACTGAAATCCGCCCCCTGCTTCTTCAATTCGGCAACGAAGTCGTCGAGACCCTTGTTGTTCGCGGTCCGCACATCGCCAAGTTTCACGGACACGATCTGCTCCGCGGACGCCTTCGGCAGCGGGAAGCCCTTCGGTCCGCCCGGCATGGCACGGACCACCGA
>Ga0075418_10009889_pt1 | contig 10683 bp, 7 predicted proteins | sample SoiMetdeltSBSDD2_FD_81776 | JGI IMG/M metagenome (GOLD analysis project Ga0075418, IMG submission 81776) | Bulk soil microbial communities from a Populus tree surrounding site in Tennessee, USA - Soil MetaG P. deltoides SBSDD2 | ecosystem: Environmental > Terrestrial > Soil > Tree plantation...
AACTCCGGCCACGTGCCGGGGTTTTTTTACTGCATCCCAATTTGCGTGTATCCGCCAAACTCCGGCGCGGGCGCACGATCCTGCAAGGGTCCTTCGCTGGCGCGCACCCGACATTGAATTAGCCCGCACTTGTGGCGGGATACACGTATTTGTAGACAGGCAAGTTACTTAACTATGTCAACTGCTTGACTAGGACGGCCTTTTTGCGCCCTTACCGGCGTCTCAGAGCGCCTGTCGGCATGATTTGCCGCGAAATTCGTAGCACAGTGACAACGACATTTTGGGGGCGCATATTCTGTCGATCCGTGGTGGTCGCCTTTGGGGAGGAGTTATGCACGTTTCTCCAACCTTTGTTCGCTGTTTTGCGGCAGTCGCAATGGCCATCGCAGTTCCGGGTCGCGCTGAAACTCCGCCGTGGACAGTTCGCGACCTCGGAAGCCTTGGCGGAAATCATACGTTGCCCACCGGGCTCAACGACGCCGGCCAGGTGGTAGGGTTTTCCACTCTTGCAGACGGACGATCGCACGCGTTTCTATATGACGCGGGCGAAATGACTGACTTGGGAACATTCGGTGGCAGCAACAGCGTCGGATGGGCTATTAATTCCTTTGGCGCTGTCGCGGGGGTCGCCTCCGTGCGGAACGACCGTACTTCAAAGGCTTTTGTGTACCAGGATGGTCGAAAAGTGAAGCTCGGAACCCTAGGCGGCCCCTTTAGCCTCGCCTATGGAATCAACGACAAAGGCGAAGTTGTTGGTTACTCGGAAACCAATTTCGGCTACGAAAATCATGCGTTTCTCTTTCGCGATGATGGGATGGAAGACATTGGCACGCTCGGAGGCTCCGAAAGTTTTGCTTATGACATCAACAAAAAAGGCGCGATCATCGGCATATCTACATTCGCGAACGATTCTGGGTTTCATGGCTTTCTGTACCGCAATGGACACATGCGTGACCTCGGCGAATTCAATCCCACATCCATAAATGATCGATCCGTGGTCGTTGGTGGGGCGCCGACCCCCGAGGGAAACCGGACATTTATTTTTCGTGCCGGAAAGCTGCACATTCTGCACGCCTTGGCTGGCATCGAGTCGTATCCCACTTCGATCAACAACTGTGGCGAAGTGGTGGGTGAAACGCTTGTCAGACCCCTTCTTCACGCATTCGTCTATACCCAAGGCCAACTTCTGGATTTAAATTCGGTCCTCCCACCTTCTTTCGCGAGCCATGTGGAGCTGACCGCTGCATCCGCAATAAATAACTTGGGCCAAGTCACCGCGAGCGGCTTCGATACTGAGCTAAGTGAAGTGCGTGGCTTTCTGCTCACCCCGCCTGCCGCCGGACGATGCCCCAGTGGGCACGGAAATGCCAACCCTTTCAAAAAGACATGTCCGTGCGCGACGACGCTCCACTAACCCAACAGCGGGACTTCCTAGAGTAGTGAGGTGTGAAAGCCCGCCCCGCGGATTCGCAGAGCAGAACTTCGTTTGCTTCGAAAAGCCTTGCCTAAACCTCGCACAGAGAGCAGCGTATTCCTGCGCCAATTATCGCGTACTCGGGGGTGACGGAACTGACTCACGTAAGGGTGGTAGCGGTGATCGCGATATATCAACTAGATGGGAATTGTTGGGAACCATTTCTTAGGTCGATGCGAGTATCGCATCCACTCCTGTACTAGTGCGCTCCGCTTGTTCGGAGAGCTAATGTCTTACCCTCTTCGCAAACTCAATGCCATGGCTAAGCGATCAAAGGGCAAGTCAGCATCGCCACTGAAGCGCGAGATGGAGCGCCTCACGCCAGCCCCGCCAGGGCGGAAGCGCCCCAAGCTCGGACCGGACCGCAGTCCGCAGCGCGACCCGCGCAAGTCACCCGCAAAAGAGTAGCCCGCTACCGGAACGCGAGGCAGGAGGGAACTCGCGCCGCGTGATTAAGCGTGTATGACGTTTACTTCGTCCCCGAAAAACCGAACGTGCCATTGGTGCGCACTTCGATAAGTGCGCGGCTCGTCGACTCTCCGACCTGTTGCCTGGAAGAACACTTCATTCGCAACGAATTCGGTGACGCTTTGGCTGAGACTTACGATCAACGGAAGAAGATTCCCTGCTTCTAGTGCGTCGATATCCTTCCAAGTCCAAATAGTGAGAGTGCTGCCTTCGCTTCGAAAAGAGTAAGCGTATTCCGAAGATACGTCATAACGCTCAGCCTCACCGCATCGCTCCAGTTCCTCCTGGTCGCAGCCACTCCATAGACTCGACAGTTGAGCCCCGAGCATGGACACCGTAACCATTAATCGGGCCCCAGTGTTGACGTTGTGGGCGGCCGTGGTTGCGGAGTTTCTCGGGTTCGACCGCGAGGAGTCTCTCACGCTCGGCAAAGCCGTGGCTGGCCTTACCGCGCAGTCGAAGGGGCAACGCCTCGGAGTCTTTACACCCTCACCTGAAGCCGTGCGCAAGGAGCGAGCGAAGGAGGCCAAGGCTGCGGGAGTGTTGAAGGTCGCGCTTCTGGGCCGCGCACAATGCCTGAACAGTCTCATCCCGCCGGTGCCGTCTTCCTGTCCTACGCCCGGCCGCGGGTCGGAACTCTCGAAGCTTGTTTATAGGCAGGTCCCGCGGCCGCGTAGAACGGAGCTCGCGTGCTACCAGGCGGATGCCCCTCTTTCGATATCTCACATCCGTTTGTTTTCCTTCGTAATACCAGAGTTGTGGCTGTGAGACTGGCCTGATAGGGCGTATACGATCAAGTTCAGTGCGTCCCAGACTTCGTCATACGGTCTGCGTTGACGCGGTGAGAGGTGTGCCAATGACTACCGGGTTTTTGCGTCTACGGCAATCGGGGGCGCTCGCTGTAACGCTGACATTCTCATGTGGAATGGCGTCAGCCGAGCAGCTCTATCGACTGACGGATCTTGGAACGTTAGGTGGCACCTACAGTTACATCTCGAAAATCAACGACGCCGGCCAGGCAACCGGCATCACGGTAACCGCCGACACCCAGGACGGCCAGGTGCCGTTCTTGTGGAACGGTGGCGCGATGCAGCGGATCGGCACCGCGGCCGATGCGTTCGACTATGGCTATGCGGGCGCCATGGCGATCAACGACGCGGGACAGGTGACCGGCTTCTTCCAGGACAAGGACATCATCTTCCCGACGACCGCCTTTCGAGCGGACAAGACGACTTTTGAGAATCTTGGCTCGCTGGCAGGTTCCGATACAGTCCCTCGTGCCATCAATAATTCCGGACACGTGGTGGGCGAATCCAGGAATGCCAACGGGCGTTATCGCGCATTCTTCTGGAATGGTTCGACGATGAAGAATCTCGGAACATTTGGGGGTACCGAGAGCTTCGCAAGCGACATCAATGCGCTGGGGCAAGTGACCGGCGCAGCCAGAACTACTAACAATGATGCAGAACATGCGTTTCTGTGGAATGGCACAACGATGCGGGACCTCGGCACGCTCGGAGGCACCCGTAGCTACGGCGATCTTATTGACTCGTCCGGGCGTGTAGCCGGAACTTCGCAGACCAGTGGCAACCGTGGTTCGCACGTGTTCTTCTGGAACGGCACCAGGATGATCGACGTTGGCACGCTGGGCGGCAGTAGCAGCGAGTTGGGAGAAATGAATGCCGCAAACCAGATTACCGGCAGGTCCGATACAGCCGCCGGCGGAGGTGGCCACGCTTTCCTGTGGGAGAACGGCACGATGATGGATCTCGGCGTGCCGGGAGGCGGCACCCACAGTTGGGGGAGGGCAATCGATGAATCGGGGCAAGTGACTGGAGACTACGGCCCGGCCGGCGACGGCACGCTGCATGCCTTCCTGTGGAACGGCAGCACGATGAAGGACCTCAATGCACTGGTCGATCCGTCCGACCCGCTGAAGCAGTTCGTGAAACTCAACGGCGGCCTCGACATCAACAAGCGCGGGCAGATCGCGGCCAACGGTCACGACAGCAGGCTGAACCAGGATCACGCTTATGTCGTGACACCGCTCCAATATCAGATCGAATTGATCGAGCCTGCGGCAAACTCGAAGTGGAAGCTGGGCACGAGCGTGCCGATCAAGATCGCGCTTGCGAAAGCAAACGGCCAACGCATCAGCGACGCTCGGGCTGCTAACCTCGTGGCGACACCTGGCAAGGTGAAGTTCTCCGCAGCCGGAGCGCAGGACAAGGCCGCCTCCTGCATGAAATACGATGCTACGGCTAATGTTTTCTATTTCACGTGGAAGCTCGGAACGACCGGGACCGGTGCGACAACGCTCAAAACCGCGGCTACTTACAAGTACTCGATGCCCGAGACGATAACGACGACCAAGACTAGGCCCGTCGCAATTATTCAGTAGGCCATTGTCCCCCACCTTCTCCGGCAGGTCATCGGATCTCACTAGCCGGCGGGTGCCGTTTCTCAATTTGGACGGATCGATTTTCTCCCAAGGGCTCGCTCGACGGCGCGCTCAAACGCGGCAGCCCTCCAGGAACTGATCGGCTGGCATTGAATGGCGATGGCGGTTGCATGGTTGGAGGTGAGATCGGTCACAGTGAAACAGGGCAAAACTTTGCCGTTGGCTACTAAAAAGACGGCGTTTTTTAGCTCTGGAATATACCTATAGGTTCGGCCGGACTGACATTCCACATGACGGTCGCCGTCCTACCGCGCCGTCTTGCAAGCTCGCGGCGCGCGGAAAAATCGTCGCGCCATTGCGCCATTGCGCCATGCGGTCACGAAGGTTGACACTCCGAACGGCAGAGCCGAGTAATGCGCGGCGTCTCGTGGGATAGCGGTTAGGGAACCGGTGGGCCTTACCGGCTACGGACGGCCGTAGAAAAGCCGAAATTGCGCGCATTGCCTTCCGACCCCCTTGGTTATTCCAGGCGGATCTGCCTATAGGTGCAAAATCCCGCCCCTGATTTGAACCTGCGCCAATCCTGATTTTCCACAATCCTGGTGCGCCGGGGGAGTGCTCGTCGCTGCAGAAGTCGAAGGGCCGGCGGCTACAATAGAGTCTGAAATCGCACCGCAAGCTCAGGCTGCAGTCGAGCTAACTTGGGGGTAGTTGTGGGGGTAACTAACCGCAAGTGTCTACTTGAAGTGTAGGTCCATCAGTTGCTTTGCGACGTAGTACGGTGGAACCACGGCCCACCAAATGCACTTCCATGGCCTTCCAGCGTGGTCAGGGCCATGGCTCCTTGATTGTGAAAATAAGCAAAAACAGGTCCGAGCCGTATTGAGGAGTTCCGCTGGCATGCGAATGCGTGCGGGGGCGGCGATCATCTCGTAGGCATATGATCTCGCATCTCGAGGAGTAACGAGTCGCATGTGGCGGTGATGACATGCGACCGGACGTTCGCTAGATGCCGCTCAAGACCCTTCGTATCTTCGTATCCTCTCCCGGTGATGTGGCGGAGGAGCGCCTCATTGCGCGACGTGTCATCGGCAGACTCGAAGCCCAATTCGGTGACGTGGTGCAGCTCAAGCCCGTTTTCTGGGAGCACGAACCGCTGTTGGCGACGGCGTCGTTTCAGGAGCAGGTCCCTCGCCCGTCCGAATCAGACATCGCGATCGTCATCCTCTGGTCGCGCATTGGGACGACCCTGCCCGGGCACATCCGTCGGCCGGACGGCAGCTCCTATGCCTCTGGGACCGAATTCGAGTTCGAGGACGCGGTCGAAGGGTTTCGGCGTAACGGCAAGCCTGACCTTCTCGTCTACCGCAAGACCGCGCGACCGATGTGGCCCACTGACGATGCGCTTGCTGCGCAGCGGGTCGCCCAGAAAGTCGCGCTCGATCAGTTCATCGACAGGTGGTTCGTCGACCGCGTAAGCGGCGCATTCACCGCGGCATTCCACTCGTTCGAATCGCCTGCGGACTTCGAGGAGCTGCTCGAAGCGCACCTGACGCGGATCATCGAACGCATCCTGGGAACTCTGGAGCTGACCCGGCCGACGACGAGAGCATGGCACACGGGATCGCCATTCAGGGGCCTCGAGACCTTCGGTCCAGAGCACGCGACTATCTTCTTCGGCCGTACGGCCGCCATCGCCGGCGTGCTGATGAAGCTGCGCCGGCAGGCAGAGCGCGGAGCCGCGTTCGCGCTGATCATGGGCATGAGCGGCGGCGGCAAGTCGTCGCTCGCTCGCGCCGGTGTACTGCCGTTGATGCTGCATCCTGGAGTGCTCGGGCGCGCTCCCGAGTGGCGGCATGCGTCCTTTCGCCCCAGCGATGGCCATGGTGACCTTGCCTCGGCGCTGATCGCAGCCCTGGCGCAAGCATCGGCGGTGCCGGACTTGAGCGGCCCCGGAGCAACCGGATTCGAGGAACTGCGTGAGTCCATGCTCCAGACTCCTCAGGCGTTCGCAGAACAGGTTGTGGCCCACCTTCAAGGGTATCCACTAGGCGGCAGCGCGTCCTTGCGGCCAGGAGAATTCGTCCGCCATTTGGCACTCGTCGTCGACCAACTGGAGGAAATCTTTTCGGACGACCGGATTGAGCAGCGGCAGCGCGAGTGGTTCGCTGCGGCGGTCAATGCACTGGCGCGCACCGGCTGCATCTGGGTCGTGGCGACGATGCGCAGCGATTTGTACCCGCGTTTGACGGACTTGCCGATCCTCATGTCGCTCAAGGAAGGCGACGGACAGTTCGATCTGCTGCCGCCAAGCATGCGCGAGATAGGCCAGATCATTCGCCTGCCGGCGGCCGCGGCGGGCCTGCGTTTCGAATCGCGCGCGCACACGGCTGAAAGGCTCGACGACACCATTCGCGACGCTGCGGCGGGCAATTCGGCCGCTTTGCCGTTGCTGGAATTCTTGCTCGAGGAGCTGTACAAGCGCCGGAGCCACGACAACGTGCTCACCTTCCGCGCTTACGAGGAGCTGGGGGGCGTCGCGGGTGCCTTGGCGCGACGCGCGGAGGAAGTGCTTGAGGCCGTCAGCCCCGAGGCGCGCGCCACGCTTCCTCTTATCCTTCGCGAGCTGGTGAGCCTGAGCGTCGAGGATGACACGACTCCCATGCGAAGCGTGGCACCACTTGCCGCGTTCACCAGCAAGCCGGCTCGCGAATTGCTCAGCGCACTGCTCGAGGCGCGGCTCTTCGTCAGTAATCTCGACGATCGCGGTCAGGGGGTCGTCTCGGTCGCACACGAGGCGCTGCTAGAGCATTGGCCGCGGGTGCGCACTTGGGCCGAAGAAAATCGCGAACTCCTGCGGACGCATGCTCGACTGTCGGCCGCCATGCGCACCTGGGAACGAGAAGGGCGAAGCCGCGATTTCCTGCTGCAGCGCGGCAAGCCGCTCGCCGAGGCGCGAACCTTGATTGCCGCGGGCGTCCGTCTTACCGAACCCGAAAAGGCACTGGTCGCGGCCTCGAATCGGCGCGCGAAGCGCTTCGGCAGGTTGCGCGCCGCAGCAATCGCCGGCCTCGTCGTCCTGACGGTCTCGGCCAGCGTGGCCGCATGGTTGGCCAGCCGAGAATCGAATCGCGCCCGGATACAGGCAGGGACCGCGCAGCGAACCAGCGACTTTCTCGTCTCCTTGTTCTCCAGCCCCGATCCAAGTGAAAGCCGCGGAAATGAGATCACGGTGGGCCAATTCCTCGATCGGAGCGTCGGCGAGATCGAGACCAGCCTGTCCGACGAGCCGGCGGTCCGCGGGAACCTCATGCGCGCCATGGGCCAGGCCTACAACGGGCTGGGTGAATACCCGAAGGCGAGGGCATTGTTGCAAAAGGCGGTCGCGGACGCCGCCAGTGGAGGCGGGGGAGAGGCATTGATCAAGGCGCGCATCGCGCTTGGATTCAACTACTACCGGGACGGGCAATATGAGCCCGCGAGCACCGTGTATCGGCAGGCGCTTCAAGAGGCCGAGGCGCTCTATGGCAAGAAGCACGATCTCGTCGCCGAGTCCCTCGGCGGGCTGGCGGACAGCATCTTCGAACTGGACCAGCCGGGAGAAGCGGAGCGAATGTACCGCCGCGCGCTCGCAATCGAGCTTGAGCTGCACGGCGAACGACACGCGGATACCGCGCGCACGCTGCACGATCTCGGCATCCTGCTTTTCTACCAACGAAGATATCCCGAAGCGGAGCGTCTCTACCGGCGGTCGCTGGCGACGTACCGATCGCTCTACGGAGAGGACCATCCGTCGGTCGCCCAGGGTCTCAACGATCTCGCCGTGCTCCTGTATGACACGGGAAATTTCGACGCGGCGATCCAGACATATCAGGAGGCGGTGCCCATTTACCATAAGGTATTTGGGGCGGAGCATCCCGAGTTCGCCTCGGGCATCTACAACCTGGGGCGCGTCCTGCTAATTACCGGGAAGCTTGATGAAGCCGAGGTTCAATTGCGGCAGGCGCTGGCGATCGATCGAAGAAAGCTCTCGGCCGGCCATGAAGACTTGATCCTGCCGCTCAACAGCCTCGCCATGCTCGACATCGCGCGAGGGAATCTGGCCGAGGCCGGTGACTTGCTCGACGAAGCACTCGAAATTGCGCGCGAAAACAAGCATTGGATGCTAGGCCAGGTGCTGACGAACGTCGGCGACCTCGACGTGCGCCGGCGCCGACTCGACGAGGCCGGCAAGGCGCTCAATGAGGCACGTGACTTACTGGTCGCAGAACATGGCGACGAGCTCTCCGGGGCGGCCGCCTGGCGCCTCGCGATTCTCAACTCGGTCGCGGGTTCGCTTGAGCTCGAGCGAGGTCACTTGCCTGAAGCAGAACGCAAGTTGAGGTCCGCCTGGCCCGTCCTACAAGCCCGTTTTGGGACTAGAAGCTACTTCGGCGACGCTTGCCTCGAGCATCTCAGTCGCCTGTACGAGGTCAAAGGCGATAGAGCTGTTGCCCAAGAGTACCGGGCCCTGCTGCGCCGCCGTCCTACATCGGAGTGACAATCGGTCCATGTCACGTGATCATCATCGATGGCGCGGTGGCATTTCATTTAGACTTTGTAAACGGTAACCCGCAACAGACATTTTGGCGTCCAGGGGAGGTCGCTGTGAATTCTCAGACGAGATCGAAGCTGGTTTTTTGCGCGCTGATGACAGGTTTGCTCAGCGTGCAGTCTGCGAGCGGTGCGGCGGGCCGGTCCGTGCGATCCGATTCGAGTGACAGCGCCTTCGATTTCCTCGGAGGATTCTGGGGAACTGACCTCCAGGGATTCGGACCGGGCTTCGACGCGGGAAAAACCGATTTCAAATTGCGGATAAACCCAAATGAATCCGCCCACTTCTTCAAGGTCTGCATGAGCGAAGACGGCTTCGTGAAGCTGATCGGTGCAACCGCCACCTGCGCCAATACGGACTATGCCCTGGGTCAGACCAAGGCCTACATTGCCGTGTTCGCAACCAACCTGGACTCCAGTTCCGGTTTCCTGTTCCGCACGCGCGGATTTGTGGATCCGGTAGCCTCGACGACGCAGCCGTTCTATCACCTGTGGGAGGCAAAACCCGCCATGCGGTTCTGGTGGAACGGGGTCACGCTTGCCGGCGACTCCAACGCCTTCGATGTTCAAATAGTTCTGATCGATCGCAGCAACGGCACGAACAACGGCAACTTCGATATCGAATTCAACTACGGCAACGGCAGCGACCAGGTTCCACCACTGGGTACCAGCTCCAATGGCTTCCAGGGCTTCAAGCTCGGGCCCAATTCGAGGGGACCAATAGCGGGTCCGTTTGGTCCATTCCTCGAGTCGGGCGAGCCGATTCGCTTTTGTTTCCGCGGCGGCAGTCTGCTGGTGACCTGCAACTAGCGGACTCGAGATCCACTTGGCGGCAGCTGCTACGCCACAGGAAGCGAAGCAGGGACTCAGGATCAGTTTCGACCGCGCCACCGTCACCGCCGACGAATGCATGCGTCTAGTTGAGCTCGTCATTGGGCGCGGGAATGCAGACCGCGCCGCTTGGGAACCGACGGCCGCTCATTTAGCATCTCAAAGCGCTTGGGGGTAGGTCTGGGGGTAACTGGCCGCGTGAGCGTGCTAAAAACCTTAATCTCTTAAGTTAGGGGCACCGAAGGGTGGACCACGGCCCACCAGCATTGGCAGGCGAGCGGAGGTCACGGATGACTGGACATCGCATCGTCATCGCGCAATTCTGCGATGACGTCCGGCAGGAGATCGGCAACAAGTTCTCCCTGATGGGCTGCTACGGCACCGACCTCTACGTGCCGTCGTTCCCGTTCACGCTGCCCAAGCTGTGTGCTTTCGTCCACGTGCGCACGCCGCGCGAGCTGCCATTTCAGCGGCTGACCCTGCGCCTGGTGCGGGGCGGCGAAGTACTTTCCGAGCTCGTTGCGAATCCCGACAAGCTGAACGCAGGCGAGGACCCTCCGGAGTGGGCGCGCTGGCTGTCGATGACCGGGATCCTTGCCGTGACGCCTTTTCGCGCCACGGCATCCTGCCGATTGCAGGTGTTGGCGGAAACGGAGTCCGGGACGATCGAGAGCGGCCAGTTTCTGATCGACCGGATGCACGGCTAGCCGCACGGCACACGCTCAGCAGCAGCGGCTGACCTGCTTCCAGCGCCGGTCCAGCTCCGAGGCATAGAAGGCGCCGCGATCGAGCGGCGCCGATTCCGGATGCCGCGTCTGGTGGTGCGCAACATAGCGCTCGTAGGCATCGTCGCCAGTGACCGCGCGGAACGCAGCCCAGAATCGCCGCCACCCTTTCGCCATGGCGCTCACGTGAG
>Ga0075418_10009892_pt1 | contig 10682 bp, 9 predicted proteins | sample SoiMetdeltSBSDD2_FD_81776 | JGI IMG/M metagenome (GOLD analysis project Ga0075418, IMG submission 81776) | Bulk soil microbial communities from a Populus tree surrounding site in Tennessee, USA - Soil MetaG P. deltoides SBSDD2 | ecosystem: Environmental > Terrestrial > Soil > Tree plantation...
CGCCCGCGTTCCTTCCGGGGCCCGGTGGCGCCGGCGATTCCGTGCGCGTTCTGCTCGACGCCAGAGTGCGCCTCGACGGAACCGCGCAGACCCCGCGTGCCACGGCCGATGTCCGCGCACACGTCGCTGAAGACGATTCCATGCCTATCGACAGCGTCGTCGCGCACGTCGCGTACGCCGACAGTCGCGCGCAAGCCAGCATCGACGCGCACGCCGCCACGCGAAGCGTCCTGAGTGGTCGCCTCGATGGCCCGTTGCAGCTGTCGCTCTCACCATTCAAGGCCGCGCTGCTCGACGAACCGGTGACGGGCCAGCTCTCCATCGACAGCCTCTACCTCCCGGACATCTCGCGCATCGTGCCCGGCGCTCGGCTTACGGGCGGCGTGCTTCGCACTCACCTGACCCTTTCCGGAACCGCAAAGGAGCCGCGTGCCGTTGGGACCGCGTCCCTGGACGCCGGCGCGGCGCTCATCGAAGCGATCGGCGTTCAGGTTCACGGCGTCAACGCCTCGCTCCAGCTGGCAACCGATCGCGTGACGATCGAGAAGGTAACCGTCCGCGCGGGCAAGGACCCGGAAGGCAGCGCCGAGCTCACCGGCAGTCTCGGGCTCGCGGACAGCGCTCGCGTCGAGCTGCATCTCCGCACCGCGTCGATGCCCGTCATGCGGCTGCCCACGACCGCTGACCTGGACGTGACGTCCGACCTCCAGCTCGTAGGTCCGTACGCCCGGCCAACGCTGTCCGGACGAATCACGGTGGACCACGGCGTTCTTCGACTCCCCGACATGGGACGTGCCGGCGTCGTCGGCGTCGACGACACGGCGTTCGTGCGGCTGGTCGACAGCCTGGCACCGGCGCGCATCGAGCGCGCGTCCGCACCGCTGGAGCGGTTCGCGATCGGCGACGTACAGGTGGCGATGGGACCTAACGTCTGGCTTCGGTCCGCCGAGGCCAGCGTGCAGTTGGGCGGGTCGATCGGCCTCGAGGCGGCTGCACCGGGGCCGGGCGTGGAGGAAGGCCAGATCGCGCTTCGGGGCCGGCTCGTGACGCAACGCGGGAACTATCGCCTCAACATTGGCGCGTTCACCCGATCGTTCGAGCTCGAACAGGGATCGGTCCAGTTCACCGGCGAGCCGGAGCTGAATCCGCGGCTCGACATCAACGCCCTGTACTCGCGGGAGGGTTCCGACGAGCTCTCGGCGACCTCCGCGGGACGCGCACCGAAGGTGCGCGCGCATCTCGGCGGCACGCTGGAGCGTCCGGTCCTCACGCTGTCGAGCGCCGACTCGAAGCTGACGCAGGCCGAGCTCATGAGTTATCTCGTGACCGGTCAGGCGAACTCCGCCCTCGGTAGCGCGGTCGACGAGTCCGTCATCACGAGCGAGCTGGTGGCCAGCGCCACCGGCGCACTGGCGCAGCGCCTGGCCGGCGGGATGTTCGATGTCGTGAACGTGACCCCGGGGTCCAACACGGACCATGACGACAACAAGTCGACCGCGGCTGACGCCTTCTCGTCGAGCCGCCGTGGCGTGGGCAAGCAGCTCTCGAACCGGGTTTTTCTCAAAGTGGACGCGGGGCTGTGCGCGCTCACCGGCGGTGCGTCCTCGGCCGACCTCGGTCAGACGTTAGGTGTGTCGCTGGACTATCGGTTCCGCCGTGGCGTTCACGGCTCAGTGAGCTCGGCGCCGTCCACCAACGGGTCGACCTGCGCGAACCAGGCAGCCGGCCGTGGCACGGCGCTGACGCCGCGACAGTGGGGGCTGGACTTCAACCGCGTCTGGCGCTTTTAGCGTCGCGACCCGTCTCCCGTCTCCCGGATTCCCGGCCTGCACGAAAGTCCAATGTCCGCCGGCAATGCTCCGCGCAAGCGTAGGCCGTGGCCGTCGCGAGTCATCACTTGGGTGCCTAACGCGAGCACTGCCATGCGCATTCCCCCCATCCTCCGCTCCCCGCTCCTGAGCGCAGCGGGCGTGATCACGCCACACGCGCTGACCGCGCAGATGTTCCTCGGCTTCGGTGGATTGGAAGCGCGCGCGGGCATCGCCGACCCGAAAAATGGCGGTCATTCCGCCACATTCGAGGCCGATCTCGGCTACGCCGGCATACCCGCGCTGCGCACCACGCTCGGCATCGACTTCTTCGGCTCGGAGCTCGACCGCGTGATCTCCGGCCAGCAAGTCGGCGGCACTATGAAAGGCGCGGGCGGTGTGGCGGGGTTGCGCTACGACATCTTCCCGCAGCGAAGGCTCACCCTGCATGTGGTCAGCGGCGTCACGGTCCATTCGATTCGCGCCGAGCCTGACGACCCGACAGTGAAGGACAGCCTCGGCGGCGGGCACGTCGGGCTCCAGTTCGGAGCCGGCGTCTCATGGCGCATCGGGGCGGGACACTACTGGTCCGCGACGGCCGATGTGCGGCGGGTAACTGAACGTGATGCCGAGCGCACACTCGTTGCTTTCGGTCTGCGCTACTCTTTGCGAGGGCGCCGCATGTACGATCGCGACGACGTACCCGCTGTGACCCCAACGCCGTCGTCTTACGGACCGAGTCGTTGAGGAAGCGCGGGGCACCTGTCAGGGGATCGGCAGCAGGCTCGACCGCTCAGGGGCGTTGCACCTTTGGCACATGGCTTCCGCTCCCAGGTCTGGACATAGTGGGCTCGTACAAATCGGACGGTGAAGCACCACGCCACCGGCGGCAGGATAGCGCGTCCGTTCGCACGCATGTCACAGCCAGAGCACACCACTTATGGATGACGCACAACCGCTCGTGCTCGTCGTCGACGACGACGAGTCTGTAAGACGCTCACTTCGCTGGCTTCTGGTTACCGCCGGCTATTCCGTCGCCACGTTCAACTCCGGCACCGACATGCTGGAGCATCGGCCCCCGGAGCAACCTGCGGTGCTCCTGATTGATGTTCGCATGCCCAACATGTCAGGGCTCGAGGTCAAGGAAGAGCTCGCACGAATGGGCCGCGATATCGTGACCATCTTCATGACGGGACATGACGACGTCGCGATCAGCGTCCAGGCGATGAAGAGCGGCGCCGAGGACTTCCTCCTCAAACCCTTCGACGAGGACACCGTGCTCGACGCCGTGCAGCGCGCCATCGTGCGCCAGCGCGCCCGACTGCACGAGCGGCACCAGATCGACGACATCGGCGGACGCTATGAGACGCTCACCCCGCGGGAGCACGAGGTCTGCGATCGCGTCGTCGCAGGACGGCTCAACAAGCAGATCGCCGCCGAGCTCGGGATGTGCGAGCAGACGGTGAAAGTTCACCGATCACGCGTTATGCGGAAGATGCACGCGGATTCACTCGCGGACCTCGTACGCGCGATCGATCTGTTCGACCGCCTCAGTAAGCGACCCACACGGACCGATACGCCGGTGTCGATCACCCCGGTCATCGACGGCGCTCGTCACTCCGCTTCCGCGTACACCGCGTTCTCTCAACACGGCGCACGCCAAGCGGCACACGTCGATTGATCACCGGCATCGGGCGGCCTACGCTCACGTCATGGCATCGTGAAGCCCGTCCAGCGCATACCGCCCGAGCAAAGCCGATGGGTCGCCATTGTGGACGACGACCCGTCCGTGCGTTCCGCGCTCGCCCGCGTGTTGCGAACCGCCGGCATCGCCGTCGAGACGTACGCGAGCGCCCACGAGTATCTCACCGCGTCACTCGACCGTGAGCCCGCGTGCCTCGTGCTCGATGTCCATCTGGGAGGCATGACCGGCTTCGACCTGCACGATCGTCTGCTCGCGGCGGGCTCCGCGGTGGCGGTGGTGTTCATCACCGCGCACGACGAGGTGCCGACCGACGAGCTGGAACGTCGCGCGGGCCCGGACGGATACCTGCGCAAGCCATTCGACGGCGATCAGCTGCTCGCTCTGGTTCGGCGCGTCGCGCACACCGGCTCGTCGAAGTGACGCCTGGCCGTCAGAACGTCTTGATCTTCCCGCGATCGATGTCCTTGACGAGCTCCTTCAGCCGACCTCGCACGCCCGCGATCTCGTCGGACGTGAGCCCCAGCTGCAGCGTCGTTCCCTTGCGACGGACTCCCTTGTCCGCGTCGAGGGTCGGACCCGGTGACGTCGCGGCGTAATCATCGCCGCGGCGCTCGAACTGAGCTACCACCCCGAGCGCGCTCGCCAGGGTCGCCTCCGTGATGCTCCTGAGGCGCGCGGCCGTCGCAGCGGACACGCGCTTCACGCGCATGTTCTGCCAGTCCGTCCCGCGATTGCTCGGCTGGCTGTTGAACGCTACGCCGTTGTCCACCGCGAACAGTCTCGGGTTCGTCGAGTCCGCCGACAGCAGCATGTTTCCCTTGTTGGCGTCCCGGTGCCGGATGAGATACGTGAGGATGTTGAGATCCCCGAGATGGCGCGCGTACACCGAGTCCCGATCGGCGCGCTTCGGGTCGAAGACGCCTTCCGGCGTCACCTCCGCCGTCCAGTATTGAAGCGCCACGAGAACGGCCGGCGAGTCCTCGAATGTCGGCTCGCCCTTTAGCCCCGTCGATGCGGCGAACACTCTCTGCGGGATCATGCGAAGGACGGTCGGGGGCACGACGTAATCGCGCTCGTCGAGAAAGAGCTTCTGCAGCTCGTAGGCGGCTGCCTCGTAGCGCGGCTGGTTGTTGAACGCCTCGCCGCCGCGCGGCGCCACCGCCCATTTCACCTCGAAGGCCGTGGTGTCGTTGAACGCGAGCAGCACGTGCTCCGTCCTGTCGCCGTGGAACCGCGAGCCCTGGGCGGCGACGGGCTTGAGCGCGCTGTCGCGCAGGAGCATCTCGACACGCGCTGCGGACATCGTGATGTTCGCGTCCTGGGACGCCAGGAGGCGAATCGGCAGCGCGGCGGCAACGAGCGCGCGAGTGAACAGGATGCGATGGCTCATGGTGGGGGTACCGGTTGTTCGAGGCTGTGGTCGGCGATCGGGACGCGCATGGCCCGGGAGTCGGGCGCCACGTCACGCACCGCCAGCTCGACGAGCCAGCGGAGTCGCGTGGCCATCCCGCGGAGCAGCGAGACGGCGAGGTCCGGGTGGTCGTGCAGCACGTCGCGAAGATCGCGACGCGTTAGGCGCAGCAGGCGGCTCTTTCGCACCACACGGACGTCGAGCCCGATCGGCGTATCGTCGAGGACCGCCAGCGCACCGACCGCTTCACCCGGTCCCAGCGAGCGCGTCGATCGCCCGGGGCGCTCGCCGCGCAGCTCGCCGTCGATCACGATGTACATCGCATCGGCCTTCTCGGTCCCGCGCAGCAGCAGCGCGCCGGCATCGGCCTCGACCTCTTTCGCGAGCAGCGCGATGCGCGCCAGGTGATGACTCGACGTGTCCGCAAAGATCTCCACACGCTGGAGCAGAAACACACGTTCGATCACTTCCATCGTCGCACTCCCTCCTCCGGTGTCCACAGACGCGGCACATTGCGCGACCCACGGGTCCTCATCCTGTCGGAGCGCCGAGATCACGTCCGCTCGGTTGCCGGTGACGGCGAGCGAGGCGTAGTCGGGTGCCGCACGAAGGATCGGCTCGAGCCTCCGCATCGCCGGCCGACTCGCCGACTCTTCGATCAGCTCGAGCGCCTCGGCGCGCCGACGGTCGTCGCTTCCGGTTATCGCGCGATAACATCCCTCGACGACGCGCGGGTCGTGGACCATGGCGATCCCGTCGAAAACCGCAGCCTGCCGCGTCTGCCAGGCTTCGGTGACCGACTGCCGGAGCAGTCGCTCGTGATCGCCGGTCGGACCCTCGCACAGCACGCCACCGGCAGCCGCGTAGCGCCTGGCGGCGTCGAGGTGCTCGGTGACGACCGCCTGCACGGTCTCCTCGGCCACGGTCGCGTCGGGATGCTCGTCGTGCAGCCGCCGGAGCACGTGCAATGCGTCCGTGCGGAGCGAGAGCTCGAAGCCTCTGTTGGCCGCGACGCCGAGCAATGCGGCGGTTGCCTCGGGCCCACCGTACTCGCGCAGACTCTGCACGGCGCTCCGCCGGGCGGCCGAATCGCTCCCCGTATCGCGCAGCGTGGCCACGAGCGCGAGCACGTCGGCATCGGCAGTGCTCGCGGGAGCTCGCTGCCTAACGATTTTCTCTTCCCCGGTGTCCCGGAGCAGCGCCGTGAGCAGCGCCGGTTCCAGCTCCGGTGCCCGAAGGCCACTGGCGAGCGCTCGCACGTACGCGCGCCGCTCCGCGATGGCAGCACCGAGCCAGACGACCGAGAGCGCCACGGCCGGCCAGGCCAGTCGCGATGGGCCCACCGTCGCGATCAGCACGAAGATCACCCCCGCGCTGAGCGCCTTCGCCAGTCCACTCTCGAGGCCCACATCGATCAGCGGCTTCGCCCGCACTCGAATCGTCTCCGACACCGGCATGTACAGGATCTCGCGCCCCGTCCGCTCGGCCGAATAGCGCAGCGTGGTTTCGGTCGCCTTCGCCAAGGCCGCCGGGCCGAGACCACCACGCAGGCCAACGAACAGGTTCGCGACGACCATGCTCGCCGGAAGCATGAGGAGCGCCGCGCCAACCCCCCACTGAGCGAGCGCCGGTCGAATCGCCGCCGCCGCGACGAGGGGCAACCACTGGGTAGCCGCGGCGAACTTCCCCTGAAACGCGCTGATCGCATCGCGATCGCCGAGCGTCGCCGTCGCGACGTTGAACTGGTAGTCCACCAGCTGCTTCACGAGCACCGTGAGCACGACAGACCCCGCGATGAGCTGTATCTGCCGGTTGCGAACCACCTCGCCGAGCGATGCCTGGTTCGCGCCCGAGACCATGCGCACACTCGGTTGCAGCTCGGGCGTACTCTGGCCCAACACCACCGGCATCGTCGCGGCGAACACGGTGGTGAGCACGGCGGCGACGATCAGCAGGTTGGCGACGCCGATGACGGGCGAGAGGAATCCGGTGACCGCGCCGCCGACGGCTGCCCCCACCGAGCCGGCGGCGACGATCAGCGGAAATGCCTTCTTCGCGCTGCGAGGATCGAGCAGCGTGTTGGCCGCCAGGAAGAATTGCGAGACGAGGATCCCGGCGAACAGGTCGTGCCAGGCATAGAACAGCACGCCGAACACCACGTCGCCCGGAAACAGCGCGCGAAACATGAGCAGGTTCGCGGCGAAAACAGCCGCGACCGCGGGCGTTAGGCGCCGCTGCGGTACGCGAGCCGCCAGGCGGCCAAATGGCACGACGGCGACCGCGACCAGCGCGCTCGCCACATACACCTTGTAGAAGCCCTGCCCGCCGAGAGCGCCCAGCACCAGCGCGTTCCGAACCGGATGCAGCATCCCCACCGCGCACACGACGAGCAGATAGAGCGAGGTGAGTGCGACAACGCGCGATCGAGTCATTCGCTCACCGGTCGGATGCAGCGCTTCCCACGCCTCCCGGAGCGCGCGGTCATGTCGCAGACTGTCGGACCCATCCCACTCGGGACATTGGACCTTGGGCTAGCGAACTTATCGGCTGGCTAGCCGCTCTCTGGCCGTGTTCAAACAACCTCCGTGTGACGCAGCCGAGGCCGCAGCCCGCTGTCGCGCCGTTGGAGCTGATGGCTGATGGCTGCTACTGCAAAGGTGTAATGGCCGCCCCATCGGAACGTGGTCATCGTGGCCGTGTCGGATCACGAACGACCGCTCCCGAGAGGAGTACGCTGATGCGCGTTGGCCTCGCAGTACCCATCGCGGCTTTGTGTGCGACCGTCGTCATCCCCGGTCGGGCCGCGCGCGCGCAGGCCGACGACGAATGGCACGTCTCGCTCACGCCGTACGGCTGGCTCGCCGCCCTGAGCGGCCGGATCGGCTTCGCCGGCGGGATCGCGGATGTCGATCTCACCGCGGGCGACGTCCTCGATCGCGTGGACCTCAGTGTCTCGGCGTTGCTGGAAGCGCGGCGGAATCGATTGTTGCTTCGCCTCAACATGACGTACATATCTATGAGCGACCGAAAGGCCGTGGAGGAGGGCTCCGAGAGCACCGTCATCTTCGAGCATGAGCAAACCATCCTCGAGCCGGAGCTCGGCTACACCGTCTACACGGCAGACTGGGGCGGAATCGATGCGCTCGCGGGAGGACGTTACTGGCACCCCAAGGTGGATGTGTCGGCAGACAGCCCCGGGGGAGACCTGGGCATCGCCTCCGGAAGCCGATCCTGGATCGACGCCATCGGAGGGCTCCGCCTCCGCTTCAACCCTGCTGAGCGATGGCATCTGTCCGCCAAGACCGACATCGGGACGGGCGGGTCGAAGCTGACCTGGCAGGCCATCGGTGGCGTCGGCTACGACCTCTCCCACTGTTGTTCACTCGATGCCGCCTACAGACACCTCGATATCGACTACGATCGCGATGCCCTGGTGAACGACAGCTCCCTGTCGGGGTTCGCGCTCGGACTCGGCATCCGCTTCTGACGTATGAAGCTGGAGGGGCTATGGTACGAGAATGGATTATCCCCGCCGTCGCGGGTCTCACGATCGCCGCCACGGCGTGCGCGACCAACCAGGCTTCCACCGCGGCGCCCACGCGGGAACGAATGGTCGTCACCGTGAAGAACACGAACTGGATGGACGTGGATGTGTTCGCCGTGCGCGGGACCGCGCGCGCGCGCATCGGTTCGGTGACGGGACTCAGCACCTCGACTTTCCGCGTATCAGCCGAATACGCGCCGGACGGCAATCTGCAGCTGCTGGTCGACCCCATCGGCAGCAACGCCACGTACCTGACCGAAAAGATCGCGGTCAGTCCGGGACAACACGTCGAGCTCACAGTCACCTCGGTGCTCCGCATGAGCAGCTTCAGCGTGTGGTCGAGGTGACGCGCACGACTCGCGTTAGGTCGCCCGGGATCCCAACGTGGTCGCATTGGGGGGTTGCTCCAAAGTCCAATGGGACATCCCGCCCGGGAACGGCATTCTCCCGAAAACCGCAGGGCCGATCCGTGTCGAGCCAAGGCGACACCATGACCAACTCGCTGAGCATTGTTCGCCCCAACACGCTCGAGCGCGACGAATCAGTCGATGCGGTCACGGCCAACATGGTCTGGATCCCCGGCGGCACGTTTCGGATGGGGTCCGATCGACATTACGTGGAAGAGGCGCCTGCACACCGCGTCACCGTCGACGGGTTCTGGATCGACCCGTACCCGGTGACGAACGATGAGTTTCGCCGATTCGTCGACGACACGGGGTACGTCACCTTCGCCGAGATCGAGCCGAACGCGGCAGACTACCCGGGCGCCCTCCCCGAGATGCTGTACGCCGGCTCGCTCGTGTTCACGAAGCCGCCGGTGCGGGTGAATCTCCAGAACTCCCGGCAGTGGTGGTCGTACGTCCGCGGAGCGCAATGGCGTCACCCGCGCGGCCCGTCCAGCACGCTGGCGGGCCTGGGACAACACCCGGTCGTGCACATCACGTTAGGTGACGCCGCGGCCTACGCCGCGTGGGCGGGCAAGGAGCTGCCGACGGAAGCCGAATGGGAGTTTGCCGCGCGCGGCGGCCTCGAGGGCGCCGAGTTCGCCTGGGGTGACGATCTCATACCGGGTGGAGCCCACATGGCCAATACCTGGCAGGGCGACTTCCCCTGGCAGAATGAGCAGCACGACGGCTACGAGTCCACGTCGCCCGTGGACGCCTTCCCGCCTAACGGGTACGGTGTCTACGACATGATCGGCAACGTCTGGGAATGGACCACGGACTGGTACCGGCCCCGTCACACGAAGGACCGTGTGAAAGCCTGCTGTATTCCGCACAATCCGCGCGGCGGTAGCGAAGAGGCGAGCCGCGATCCCCGGGATGTCGCACGCGTACCACGCAAAGTGCTCAAGGGCGGCTCCCATCTCTGCGCGCCAAACTACTGCCGGCGCTACCGGCCGGCTGCCCGATTCCCGGAACCTATCGATACGTCCGCCTGTCACGTTGGATTTCGCTGCGTCGCCCACGTGCCTACGGCCTGATTCACCCGCGAAAGCAGCACCACGAGGCGCTCGAGCCATGGAGAGCCCGTTCGAGCAGCTCCCACACGGATCGCGGCTCGCCGCAGAGGCGACTGCGCTGCTCTGGATGACCACCGGGCCGACGCCGGCCAGCCTGACGAAATGAACCCCGTGCCCGCCGTGCGCTCGGTCCCTCGTTCCAGCGTGGCCGTGCCGAGAGCAGTCGATGTCCCGGACGTGCTCCGGAGCGTCCGTAACGGCGCCGCGTTCGCCGTGTGTTACGCCGCGGCCAGCCGGTTCGCGGACGGCGCCGTCTCCACTCTGGAGCTGCCGCCGGCGGTGTTCGTCCCCGGCGCGCTCGTACTCACCGCACTGCTGCTGACTCCGCTCGCTCGCTGGTGGACTATCATCGTCCCCGCGTTCGTCGGACACTGGCTGGCAACGATTGGCCAGGGCGCATCGATCGCGGCGGTGCTTGGATCGTTCACCATCGACACCACGTGCACGGTCCTGGCCGCAACGCTGATCCGAAACTACGTCGATCTGGAGTGGGGCCTGAGCGAGCTCTCCGCCATCGGCCCGTTCGCCATCATCACGGTTGCCGCCCCGCTCGTTGCACTCCTCGGTGCGGCCGCGCTGTTCCAGATCGAGGCACCGATCGATCCGAACAATCCCGCCGGATTCGCTGATCCGTCGACCGCCTGGGCCGCGTGGCTGATCGCCGTGCTCTCGCACACGCTCGCGTACATGAC
>Ga0075418_10009893_pt1 | contig 10682 bp, 2 predicted proteins | sample SoiMetdeltSBSDD2_FD_81776 | JGI IMG/M metagenome (GOLD analysis project Ga0075418, IMG submission 81776) | Bulk soil microbial communities from a Populus tree surrounding site in Tennessee, USA - Soil MetaG P. deltoides SBSDD2 | ecosystem: Environmental > Terrestrial > Soil > Tree plantation...
GGATGCCGGCGATCACCTCGCCGATCACCGGCGGCTGACCGAGGCGGGCGAGGAGCCACGCCAGGAGACGGCCCACGACGACGACCGCCACGAGCGCGATCAGCACCTGCCGGAGGGCATCGCCGGCGCCTGCGGCGGGCGGCGCCTGCCCGGCCGGGGCTGCCGGGGCGGCCGGGGGAGCCACGAGGGTCTCGCCGTGCGCCCTGATCAAAAGGAAGGCGGCGATCGTGGCCAGGAGCAGGAGCGTGTAGCCGATGGCCGTCCGCTGCTTTGGCACCGGCGGGCCCGTCTACGCCTCCAGCTCCTTGAACTCGCCCAGCGTCCTGGTGAACAGCCACAGCGCCGCGACGCCCGCCGCCATGTGGGCGCCCAGGACGTACCAGACGTAGTCGGGGTGGCCCTGCTCGCGGAAGACGCCGTAGAGGCTCGTATAGATGGGGCCGCTCAGGAAGGCGCCGACGGCGGTGGCCAGGAAGTTCGTGCCCATGTAGAGGCCGGCCTTCTCCTTGGGGGCGATCCACGTGATGTACTCCTGGATCCGGGGGGAGGAGAGCATCTCGCCGATCGCGAACAGGGCGATCCCGACGAACACGAGCGACGGGGGACCCTGCAGGGCGACGCCCAGCATCACGAAGCCGACGCCGCTCACGAACAGGCCCAGCATGAACGTCGGCAGCGGCTTGAGCTTCGCGATGGCGTGCGAGATCGGGATCTGGAAGAGCATGATGACGTAGCCGTCGTGGGAGATGGTCTCCCCCAGGATGCGCCGCACGCCGGTCTCGTCGACGTGGGAGATGAAATCGGCCACCCAGGTCCCGAGCACGGCCCGGATGTCGAGGTAAAGCCGGGCCGTGTCGAGGTTCTTGTCGACGTAGAGAGCCAGCAGGTTGAAGAAGGCCCAGAACGGGATCCAGAAGAAGACGCCGAGCACCGCCAGGAACAGGAGGAACCGGAGGTCGGACAGCGCCACATACATCTCCTTGAACTTCTCCTTGAGCGTGACCGACTGCATCTCGCGCGGCGGCTCCTTGTAGAAGAAGATCGTGATCAGGAGCATGGCGCCGATGCCGATCGCCGCGGCGACGAAGGCGTGGTTCCAGGAGACGGCCCGGAGCTTCCCCATGATGATCGGCCCGAACGTGGCGCCGATGTTCACCATGGCGTAGAAGATACCGAAGCCCAATGTCTTGTTCGTCTTGTCCGAGACCGTCCGCACGGTGCCCGAGATGAGAGGCTTGAAGATGCCGGCGGCCAGGCCGATGCTCAGCATCGTCAGCGCCAGCCCCGAGAAGCTGCGGGTGACGAGGAGCAGGAGCACCGATGGCAGGTACGCCAGGTAGGAGACGATCAGCACCTTCTTGAATCCGAACCGGTCCGCGAACGTGCCGGAGATGACCGGGACCATGTAGGACAGCAGCAGGAAGATCCCCTGGACGAACCCGAGCTGGGCCTTGGTGTAGCCCAGGGACTCCATGTAGATGCCGAAGCCGATGAAGATGCCGTAGTAGGAGAAGCGCTCCAGCACCTCGATCGAGTTCGCGATCCAGAAGACGGGCGGGAAGCTGGTCCTGGCGGCCATGGGTCCTCCGGCCCGCAGCACCGTCGCGGGCGCCCCTTCTTGCCACGTTTTCGGGAAAGATGCAACGGCCCGGGCCGCCGCGGCGGTCCGGGCCGGCGCGCTCCACGGCCGGCTACGGACAGCCCCCGACGCAGGAGTCCGGGATCAGCGGCCAGGGCGCCGACTCCGTCCCGTATCCGGCCCCGCCGTATTCGTTGCGAGGCTGGGCGAGGTAGATGAACGCGTTTCCCGGCGGAGGCACCGGGAACCGCGGGTCCTCCTGGACGTGGGTCCTGTCGGTCCCGCGCGCCAGGACCCGCACCGAGCCGAGCGAGATGGCGTCGCCGAGCCGCCTCATCGAGGACAGGTCGCCGACGATGACGTCGTAGGTGAGAGCTCCCGGCACGGCGGGCCAACTGATCTTGGCCTTGCCTTCCACCGACATCTGCTCCACCAGCAGCGTCATCGGCTCCACGAGGCCGCCCAGGTCGTGCGGCACCTGCACCGAGGCCGTGGCGACCCCCGCGTTCCCCGATCCGTCGAGCGACTGGTAGACCAGGCTGTAGGTCCTCCCGATCCCCTCTCCGTTGCGCTCGGCGCGGAGCAGCACGTCGCCGTCCGGCGTGAGCCGATCGATCCCGGAGATGTCGATGAGGGTCGCACCGTCTCCTGGGCCGGGCGCATCGTCCGGCTCGCTGCTGGTCGCATCCAGCAGCACGACGTCAGGACTCGGATCGCACAGGTCCTGCGCCTGCCAGGAGATCCGCACCGGCAGGAGCGTGTGATTGGGCGGCCAGAGCAGAGACGGAGAGGCGGCGACCACGAGCGCCGGCGGCGTCGTGTCCTGCACGCCCACGACCGCATCGCAGGTCGCGACGTTCCCCGAAGCGTCCTGCGCCGTGAAGCGCACCGGCGTGGAACCGAGCGGATAGGTCGTCGAGGCATGGGCGCCGTTGGAGGTGCGGTCGTTCCGGATCGCCGGAGCCGGATCACAGGCATCCGACGCCGTCGCGACGACCAGCACGGGCGCCCCTTCCGGGCCGGAGCATTCGGTGGGTGCGAGGCCCGGACACTGCAGGGCGGGCGGCACGGTGTCCCGGACCGTCAGGGTGAAGGCGCTCATGTCCGACTCGCCCATCGTGTCCGTCACCTTGAGGCCGAGGCTGTGGGTGCCGATGGGAAGCAACAGCGGCAGGACGGACCCCGTTCCCAACGGCTGCTCGCCGGGAAGGCCCGGGTCGCGGAGCCACTCGAATGAGGCCAGGTCATCTTGAGTACCCGCGTGGGAGTCCGGGTCCTCCGTCGCGCTCCCATTCAGCACGATCAAGGCGCCCCCCGGCCGATCGCATTCGGAAGCGACCGGGGCGGCCGGCACCGCCCGAGGCGGGTTGTTGACGATCAGGCGGCTCTCTCCTTGATAGAGGAAGGCCGCGCCCGCGGCCACAGGGATCGTCGTGCCGTCGGTGACCGTCATCGTCAGGCGGTAGGTCGCGCCGCTCTCCAACCCTTCGAGGACCGCCTGGCGCGGCAGGCTCCCGTGGAAGGCGATCCTCAGCTGGGGCTCGGAGACCAATCGCAGCCCGGCGCTGTCCAGGCTGTACGCGACCAGGACCAGGTTCCGCGTTTCCCGGGGTTCGTCGAAAGTCATCACGCAGATCTCGGCCGGGATCGCCAGCCCCTCGAGCGAGAGGGTGGACTCGAAGGATCCTGAGGGCCCATCGCAGGGACCGGCGGCAATCAGGAAGTCGGTCATCGCGTCGCCGCACCCCAGGACGGAGTCCATGTCGAAGAGGAACGCCTCTCCGATGGCCCCGAATATGAAACCGATCCCCTCGCCGGGCACTCCGTCGGGAAGGTATCCAGCCGAGCAATCGAGCGTCTCGGGCAGCACGAAGTCCTGCTCGCGGACGATCTCCAGATGGCCGAGGAGCGGGTCGTCCTGCGGATCGTGGGCCACCGCCCGCACTCGCAGGACGTCGCCGCCGTCCTGGGCGATCCCGTCCAGGATGAGGGACGGCTGGCAGGCATCCCCCGACCCGTCCTGGTTGCCGTCCGCCTGATCCGCGTTCGGGATCGTGGCGCAGTTGTCGCACGCATCGCCCACCGCATCGGCGTCGCCGTCTTCCTGCGAGGGGTTCGGCATCACCTGGCAGTTGTCGTCCCGATCGGGTACCCCGTCGTGGTCGACGTCCAGGACGACCGAGAAGGTGACCGGAACATCGACCGTCGGTGTATCCGGATCGTTGCAGGCAACTCTCACGGTTCCCTGGTGGATCCCGGGATTGAGGCTGGCCGCGCTTAGGATGACGGTGACGCCGGCGCTGGTCCCCGGGAGCACGATGCCCGAGTCCGGGACTATGGCGATCCACGGAAGCAGACCCATGGCCGCATACGACAGATTGGTGACTCCGGAGTTGCCGATGGTGAGCGCCAGCGTCGCCGTCCCGCCGGCGAGGGCCTCCGCGGCGAGAGCGTTCGGGGCGATGGCGATGTCCGGTGGCTGGATGCCGGAGCCGCTCAGCGGGAGAGCGAGGGTGCCCTCGTCGGGATCGTTGCTCTGGATGGTGAGCGTCGCCGGGAAGGCCCCTTCGCGGGTCGGGGTGAACGCCACGCGGACCGCGCGCCGCTCCCCGGGTGCGAGCACGAAGGCCGCGGCGTCGGCGACGTAGGCGGGGTCGTCCGTTGTGATGCCGGCGATCGACAAGCTGTCCGTTCCGTCGTTCCGGACGAGGAACGACTTCGTGCTGGTGATGTCGATGAACCCGTTCCCGAACTCCAGGAGGTCGCCCGATCCGGAATAGGTGAGGCGCACCGTGTGTCGGCTCACGGCGCAGGTCGGGTCCACGGTGTCGGAGTTCCTGACGTCCACGCGGACGACGCCGTCCGCCACGAGCGCCGCCAGGTCGGCGGCGGGGAGGCCGAACGTGCTCCGGGCCATGGAGCAGTCGAGGCCCGTGCCGCCCACCGATCCGAGGGTCCTCCCTTCCGCCACCGCCGTCGCCGTCTCGAAGGGACCGCCGTAGCTGCCTTCCGCGATCAGCTCCAGCTCGCCGCCGCCATCGGGCGGGATCGTGGTGGTCAGGACGTGGTGGGTCACCGCGGCATGGATCGACCAGGTTTGCCGGGACTCCAGGATCACGACCTCGCCCGTGACCGCGATGTCCGGCGTGCCGGTGACATGCAGTCGCGTGGGCACGACCACCTCAGGCTCGTCGGGGTCGTTGCTTCTGACCAGGAGGTCGGCGTCGTAGTCGCCGCCGAAAAGACGCGCCGCGTCGAAGGTCAGGGCGAGGTCCAGCCTGCCGCCGGCCGGCACGACGCCGGACTGCGGATCGACCGAGAGCCAGTTCGCGGCCAGGCTGTGGGTGTACGGGATCATGTTGTGCAGGATGAGGCCGGAGTAAAGGCTTCTGGGGTAGCCGTATTCGAAGGTCTGGCAGCCGGCGACGACCGTGCCGCGGCCGAACCGGTACTCGACGAGGTTGGTCCTCCCCGTGTCGTCACGCGCGATGTGCACGGCGTTGGCCGGAATCGCGGAGAAGTAGGCGCTGCTCGGGAACCCGGAGAATGTTTCCGGCACTCCGGCCATCAGCGGATGACCGGGGGCGAGGACGCGGTTGGTCAACGCGGGGGACGGGAGGATGTGCATTCCGCCCGGCAGCGTCACCAGGGACACGTTGCCGCCCGACCATCCCCAGCCGGCGGCGTGGAACTCCAGGATTCCGCCCGCGCTGACGTAGGCGTTGATCTGGTCGGCTCGCCCGGCCAGGCCGCTGTAGTACGAGGTCGGCTGGTCGCCGGGGACGATGACCACGCGGTAGACGGAGAGGTTGGTCGAAGCCAGCTGCGCCGGCCCGATGATGTCGTACAGGATGCCGCTGGCGGACAGGACGGCTTCGTTGGACGAGGTGTCCCACGGCCTGACGCTCTGGACGATGAGCACGGTGGCGCGAGGGGTCATGGAGGCCTCCGTCGGAAGGGGGACGTACCCTTCCGGGGCGCTGTCGGGAGCGTTGGCGGGTGGCTCGCTCCCGGTCGCCTGGGCCCTGGAGGAAGCGGACCCCGATGACTCGGGGGAGATGCCGGCGGTCCCGGCGACCTGTGCTTTGAGCCGAACCTCGACATCGAAGTGCAGGTCGCTGGGGCCGGTGTTCTCTATCGTCAGGCTGCGCGTCGTGGCCTCCCCAGTGAATAGTGCCGTCTCCAGGCGCTCGGGGGTGACCGCGATATCCGGCGGCACCCGGCCGGTGCCGCTCAAAGCCATCGTGAGCGTCCCCTCGTCCGGATCGGTGCTCCGGACGGTGAGCGTCGCCGGGAAGGGTCCCTCGCGGGTGGGGGCGAGCGCGATGCCGACCGTCCGCTGCTCCCCCGGGCCGAGCACGAAGGCCGAGGCATCCGGGACGTAGGCGGGGTCGTCCGTGGTGATGCCGATGATCGACAGGTCGGCGGTTCCCTCGTTCCGGATGACGAACGACTTCGTGGACGTGAGGCCGATGAACAGGTCTCCGAAGTCCAGCCGCTCCGCCGGGCCGGCGTAGGTGAGCCGCACCGTGTGGCGGTTGACCGCACAGAAGAGGCCGACATCGGGGGAATTCCGCACGTCGACCTGGACGACGCCATCGGCCGTGAGCGCCGCGAAGTCCGCGGCGCCGATGTCGAAGGTGCTCCGTGCCTCGGTGCAGTCGGAGCCTGCGGTGTCCGCCGACCCGAGGGTCCTCCCTTCGGCGACCGCCGTCGCCGTCTCCGAGGCGGCGCCGAAGTCGCCCTCCGCGATCAACTCCAGCACGCCGCCGCCATCGGGCGGGACCGCGGTGGCCAGCACGTGGTGGGTGGTCGCCTCGGAATCGGAGTAGTCCTGCCGGGACTCGAGGCTCACCATCTCGACACCGACCGCGATGTCCGGGACACCGGTGACGTGGAGGCGCGTGGGGACGACGACCTTGGGCTCGTCGGGGTCGTTGCTTGTGACGTGGAGGTCGGCGTCGTAGTCGCCGCCGAAGTGGCCACCGGGGTCGAAAGTCACCAGGAGATCCAGGCTGCCACCGGCCGGGACGACGCCCGACGACGGCTCGACCGCGAGCCAGTTCGGTGGCAGGCCGTGGTGGGTGTACGGGATCAGGTTGCGCAGGATGAGACCGGTGTGGAGGCCCCTGGGATAGCCGAACTCGAAGGTCTGGCAGCCGGCGACGACCATGCCGCGACCGAACCGATACTCGACGAGGTTGGTCCGTCCCGCGTCGTCTTGTGCGATGTGCACGGCGTTGGCGGGAATCGATGTGAAGTAGGCATGGCTCGCGAAGCCGGTGAATGGATCCGGCACTCCCGCCATCAGCGGATGAGCCGGGGCGAGCACGCGGTTGGTTTCCGAGATGTACCGCTGGATGCGCATCCCGCCTGGCAGCGTCACCAGGGAGGCGTCGCCGTTCTGCCACCCCCATCCGGCGGCGTGGAACTCCAGCACGCCGCCTGAGCCGACATACGCATCGATCTGGGCGGCCCGCGTGGCCAGGGCTCTGTAGTAATAGGTCGGCTGGTCGCTGGGGATGATGACCACGCTGTACGCGGCGAGATCGGTCGAGGTCATCTGCGCCGGCGCGATGGTGTCGTAGACGATGCCGTTGGCGGACAGGACGGCCTCGTTGGACGTGGTGTTCCACGGCCTGAAGCTCTGGATGACGAGCACGGTGGCGCCTGGGGCGAGAGAGGCCTCTGTCGGAAGGGGGGCATACCCTTCCGGGGGGCTGTCGGAAGCGCCGAGGAGCGGATCGCTCCCGGCCACCTGGGCACGGAACAAGGACGGCCCCAGCGACCTGGGAGAGGTCCCGCCTGTCCCGGCGACCCGCGAAGTGACATCGAAGTGCAGGTCGCCGTCGCCGGGGTTCTGTATGGTCAGCGTCCGCGTGGTCGTCTGGCCCGTGAGCAGGTCGGCACCGATAGAGCCGGGCGTGACGGCGATGTCGGGCGGGAGCAAGGCCGTGCCCTCGAGCGGGACGGTCACGGTGGCCTCGTCCGGATCGTTGGTCCGGATCGTCAGGATGCCCTGCAGCAGCCCCGGCTGCGTGGGCCGGAAGGTGACCGACAGATCGCGGCTCCCGCCGGCCGGCACCACGAGGCTCGACGGGTCGACGCTGACATCGGCGTGGTCGACGTCCACGCTGGCCGTCAGGTCATCGATGCCGTCGTTGCTGATCGTGAGCGTCGCGCTCCTGGAGAAGCCGAGGTACGCGACGCCGAAGTCGAGCGTCGTGCCGGAGAGGGAGATGTCGGGAGCACCGATGACGCGAAGGTCGACGGGGATGACGACCTCGGGGGCGTCCGGGTCGTTGCTCGAGACGACCAGATCGAGTCCGTAGTCGCCGCCGTCCAGTCCGGACGCATCGATGGCCGCCACGACATCCAGGCTGCCACCGGGTGGGAGGAGACCGGAAACCGGGTTCGTCGAGAGCCATCGGCTCCCCCGACTGCTCCAGAACGCGGCGTTGTGCAGGATCAGCGGAATGTCGCCGGAATAGTACGTTCCAAAGCTGAGGAAGATGTTGACGGCGGCGACGTTCCCTCCTTTGGTGGCGATGAACGGATAACCGAAGGACCAGTCGGCGACCCACTCCGCGCCCGGCGCGAGGTTGGCGGCGACCAGCAGGCCTCCGAGGGCCGTCTCGACACCGTCCATGATCGGATGCGAGGCGACGAATTCTCCCAGGGACGAGGAGAGGATCGGGTTCGTGAGAGCAAGGAGTGGATGGTAGCCTTGGGTCTCGAAACGGCCCCGCACCGGCCAATTGCCGACGAACGATGCCAGGGTGAGGACGACTCCGCCGCCGCCGTCGGCATAGTCCGCCAGCGCGTTGCCGGTCGCGACGGGGTCGCCCCAGGGAGCACCGGCCACGACTATCACGGCATCGTAGCGTCGCAGGGTGTCGAGTGTCGGCGCCGATATCGATCCGTCGAGGACAGCCACCTTCGCGATGTCCGCGTAGCTCAGGAGCGCCTGTCGAATCGCCGCCACGTCGGCGCCGCTTTCAAGGAGTGCGATGTCGATGAGGCTCGGGAACTCGTTGTCCGCCGGCTCGACGGCGACGGATGTCAGTGCTTCAGAGACATCGCGTCGCTGACCCCCGGCCATGGCGGCCGCATGCGGACGGATCGAGATGTCGAACACCAGGTCGCCGACACCGGGATTGTCAATCATCAAGGTGCGCGCCGTGGCCCCGCCGCTGAACAGGTCTGCGCTCAGGCTCGCGGGGGTGACGACGATGTCGGGCGGGCCGAGGGTCGTGCCGATCGCCAGGTTCGACATCGGGCCCGCGTTGCCCCACTCGTCGAACGCCACGAGGGCGAAGTAGTAGGTGGTGCTGAACGCCAGCCCGGACACTTCCAGGCTCTCCGCGCTCCCGGCCGGACGAGGCGTCGAGGCACCATGCACCTGCGTCGCCTTTGCGAAGCCCGCCTCGTCGATGGGGGCCGTGGAGTAGCGGATGTCGTACTGCGAGGCCGTGCCGGTGCCGCCGTCGTCGCCCGTCGCGGTCCAGTGGAGGGTGAGCGCGAAGCTCCTGGGCGACGAGACGGACAGGTCGGTGACGGCGTCCGGTGCCACCGTCTCCCGGCCGGAGAAGCTCCTGATGGCATTGAGGCGGCCGCCGGAGGCCACCTTGCCGGCGAGACCGGGGATCGGATCGACGGAATCCAGCAGCCTCGCCTTCAGGGCGACCACAGCCATGGTGGGGGCGATCGCGCGCAGGAGCGCCGCGACCCCCGCGACGTGCGGGGAGGCCATCGAGGTGCCGCTGAGCATGCCGTAGCCGCCGCCGGGAACGGTGCTCAGGATGGACACGCCCGGAGCGGCGAGGTCGACGGTCTGGAGGCCGTAGTTCGAGAAGGATGCCAGCGCGTCGTTGTGGTCGACCGCCGCCACCGACACGACGTTCGGCGCGTCGTAGCCGGAAGGGTAGTGCAGGTCGAAATCGTTGTTGGCGGCGTTGTTGCCCGCCGCCGCGACGAACAGGACGCCGGCGTCGAACGCCTCCGTGATGGACTCGAGAAGCGCCTGCGAGAACCCAGCTCCACCCCAGGAGTTGTTGAGGATGTCCAGGCCGGCCTGCGTCGCGTAGTCGACGGCCTCGACGGCGTCGGCGGTAGTGCCGGAGCCGCTGCCGGCGAGGAATTTCATCGGGACGAGCTGCACCTCCCAGTTGACGCCGGTCACCCCGAGGGCGTTGTTGCCGACGGCCCCGATGGTCCCCGCCACGTGGGTGCCGTGGCCGTTGTCGTCCATCGGATCGTCGTCGTCGTTCCGGAAGTCCCATCCGTGGACGTCGTCCACGTAGCCGTTGTGATCGTCGTCCACCCCGTTGCCCGGTATCTCTCCGGGATTGGTATAGATGTTGGCGGCGAGGTCGGGGTGCGTGTAGTCGATCCCCGTGTCGATCACGCCGACGAGGACCGTTCTCCGGCCGGTCGTCAGATCCCATGCCTGCTCGACGTGGATGTCCGACCCGATGGTGCCGCCCGTCTGCCCCGTGTTGTGAAGACCCCAGAGATCGGGATAGCGCGGGTCGTCGGGCGATCGCAGGGCGTTCTGGATGTAGTTGGGCTCGGCGTACAGGACGCGCGGATGCCTGCGGAGGCGGACGAGAGCCTCCTCGGTGGTCAGGCCGGGGGGCAGGCGCCAGTGCTCCGCGCCGCTGCGGAACCGGCGGAGGCGGACCGCCCCGAGGTCGTCCCGGACCTGGCCCCGATCCCTGTCGGCGACCGTGGGCCTGAACTTGACGATGACATCGCCGGCGACGCGCTCGGGCTTCCCGTGCTCCCGTTCCACGCCGGGCGCGCCGGCCCATGGCCCCGGCGCGAACGGCGGTCCGAGGAGAGCGAGGAGGAGGACGCCGAGGAGCAACCTCGTTCCGGCGTCGTCGCGGAACAGGGAAGGCATCGGTCCCTCCGAGGCGACTGGCCGGGAGCCGAAGATCGGCTCTTGGCCTCTCTGTCTACGGGAGCGAGCCGAAAGTCTAGCACCAATCCAGGTCGGCCGGGTGGAGACTGGTGGGCCGCGCCGAGGTCAGTGGCTGCTCGCTACGGTGGATGGCGCCGGACCGGCCGGGTCACCGCCGCGGCGTTTCCGGCGGCCGGA
>Ga0075418_10009895_pt1 | contig 10681 bp, 7 predicted proteins | sample SoiMetdeltSBSDD2_FD_81776 | JGI IMG/M metagenome (GOLD analysis project Ga0075418, IMG submission 81776) | Bulk soil microbial communities from a Populus tree surrounding site in Tennessee, USA - Soil MetaG P. deltoides SBSDD2 | ecosystem: Environmental > Terrestrial > Soil > Tree plantation...
GCGGTCGACCTGACCGCGGGCGCGCTCGAGCGCGTGCCGCTGCAGATGTTTCCCTGACGCGGCGCGCTACACTCGGCCGATGCCCGCCGAACCTCTGGTGGACCTCTCCTCGCTCGACCTGTCGCGCGTGCGCGCGTCGGCGCGATGGCCCGCGTGAACGCAGGCCGTCGCGGGTCGCATCGGGGCTCCGGGTCGGGGATCGGTCATGCGCGCCATGCTAGCGGTTGCATCGCCACCGTTCGCGCCTAGACTGCGACGCGCATGCCCGGCGAGCCCCTGGTCGAAATCGAGGCGCTGGAACCGACGCGCGTGATCGCCACGCGCGACGACATCCTCGCGAAGATCCGGCAGCGCGGGCGCTTCGCCCTCCTCGACGGGATCCTCCAGGTCGACGGCGAGAAAGGGGCCATCGTCGGCTTCAAGGAGATCCGCGCCGACGACTGGTGGGCCGCGGACCACATCCCGGGACGCCCGATCTTCCCGGGCGCGCTCATGTGCGAGGCGGCCGCGCAGCTCTGCTCGTACGACTACCTGCGCAAGCACACGCTCCCCCCGGGGGGCTTCCTCGGCTTCGGCGGGATGGACGCGACCCGCTTCCGCGGCGTCGTGCAGCCGGACTGCCGCATGATCCTGGTCGCCCGGCCCGAGCGGCTGCGCAGCCGCATGTTCACCTACTCGGCGCAGGGATTCGTCGGCCGCGACCTGGTGTTCGAGACCCAGATCCTCGGCGTCCTCGTCTGAGGCCGAGGCCCCGGTCTCACACGTTCTCGCCGAACGCGGCCGGCGCGCGCCGGACTTCCTCGGCCCGGCCCTCGACGTCGAGGATCGAGACGACGTCGAGCTCGACGCAGCGGCAGGGGCGGTCGAGCAGCTCCGCCAGGGAGGGCTTCGTGGCCCCGGACTCGCCGTTGACGACCTCCTTGACGTAGGTGCCGTGCTCCGTGCGGATCCGGACCTGCCAGACCGACTTCCCGGCCTCCGCGGGCGCGTCGGCGACGCGTTCGAAGGCCACGAACTCCACCCAGCGCTCGCGGGCCTTGTCGGCGCGGCGATGCGCGACCCGGGCCGGGGTCTGCTGCGTGACGGCGTAGCGCCGGCCGCGGACCGCCTCGATCGCCTCCGGAGCGGGCTCGCCATCGATTTCGACCCGCGCCTCGTATTCCTTGGCGTGCGGCGTCTCCTTGATGACCCGGACGCGCGCCTTCTCGGTCCAATGGAGGCCGAGCACCTCGAGCCGGCCCTCGTTGCGCCGGTTGATCTCGGCCTCGAGCGCCGCGAGATCGACGTCGAGGCACTTCGGGTTCACCATCTCGAGCACGAAGGGGCGCCCTTCGCCCAGCATGCGGACGTCGATGTCCTCGCGGCCGGCGCCGTGGAACTTGTTCTTGCGGGTCCGGAAGGCGCTGCCGGCCACCCAGCCGACCAGCTCCTGGACCGAGTCGCGCGTCAGCTTGCCGAAGCCCTCGCAGCGCACGCAGCCCTTGCGCCGGCGCGGATGCCCCTTGCACTCCGGACAGAAGAAGACCGTCTGCGGCAGGTCGCGGCAGAGTTTCCGGTAGCGGCCTTCGACGAAGACCTTGGCGTTCGGGAGTCTGGACTGCTCGGCGTCGCTCATCGGACCACGCCCTTCGAGAGGGAACCTGAGGGGGACGAATCGAACGTCCCTGCCGACCCGTCACCGGGGTAGCTGGGCCGGAGAGGATAGCGATCGATCGCGACCAGGCAAGCGCGGAGGAAAGCGGCGACGAACCCGGCCGCACGCTACCTGTGGGCTCCCGGCCCTCCCTACAATCCGCCGGCGTTCGCGCCGATGCACCCGATCCTCTTCAAGATCCCCGGCCTGGACTTCCCCATCCGGAGCTTCGGCGTGATGCTCGCGGTCGGGTTCCTGGTCGCGTCGTGGCTCCTCGGCCGGCTGGCGGAGCGCTACGGCGACGACCCGAAGGGCGATCCGGCGCGGTACTCGAGGATCACGGTGTGGGTCCTCGTCGGCGTGGTGATCGGCGCGCGCCTGATGTACGTCGTGGTCGAGATGGCGCGCGGCTCGGCGGTCGGCCACGAGTTTCGCTCGTCGCCGCTGTCGATCTTCGCCGTCTGGCAGGGCGGCCTCGTGATGTACGGCGGAATGTTCGGCGCGATCGTGGGCGGCACCTGGTGCGCCCACCGCGAGAAGGTCCGCGTGCTCCACGCCTTCGACCTGGGCATGGTGGCCGGATTCGTCGGCCAGGCGATCGGCCGCGTCGGCTGCCTCCTCGTCGGCGACGACTACGGGCGGGTCGTCCCCGAGAAGTTCCGCCACCTCCCGTTCCCGATCACGCTGCACGTGCCGGAGGTCCTGCCCGAGGGCAGCCTGTTCGGGATCGAGAACGCCGGCAAGGTGCTGTGGGCGACGCAGCCCTGGATGAGCATCAAGGCCCTGATCGTCTCGTACGTCGCCTGGCAGGTCCTGAAGCACCGGCGCTACGCCGGGCAGGTCGCGCTGTGGGGGCTCCTCGTCTACGCCGTGCTCCGCTCCGTCGTCGAGATGTTCCGGGGCGACGAGGTGCGCGGCGTGTGGTTCGGTGGCGCCGTGTCGACCTCGCAGCTCGTTTCGCTCGCGATGGGGCTCGTCGTGATCGTCCTCCTGGTCTTGAATCGCGGACGCCGCGACCCCGCGCCCGCCCCGCGATGACCTGGCTGACACGCCGGGCGCGCGCGCGGGCATCGGCCGGGATGTCGTTCCCGTTCCCCGAGGATCCCGCCGGTCCGCCCGCGCGGTTCGTCGGCGGCGTCGACGAGGCCGGTCTCGGTCCGATCCTCGGCCCGCTGACGATCGGCTTCGGCGTCTTCCGCGTGCCCGATCCCGGCGCGGACCTCTGGAGCGCGCTCGAGAGCGCGGTCGCGCGGACGCCCGAGCGCGGCGCAGCCGACCGGATCGTCGTCGCGGACTCGAAGGTGGTCTTCGACCGCACGCCCCGGGGCGAGACGCGGCTCGAGGCCTGCGCCCTCGCGTTCCTCGCACTCGCCGCGCCCTCGCGCCGGGCGCCGTCGAGCCCGATCGAGCTCCTGCACCGGATGCCCGCGGTCCTGCACGGCGAGGGCAAGCTCTTCCTGGAGCCGTGGATCCCCTTCCTCCCGGAGCGCTTCCCGCTCTTCCTGGCCGTGGAGGACCTCGCGCGCGCCCTCGAGCTCCTCGCGCGAGCCGCGCGCGAGAGGGAGATCGAGCTCTCCGCGGCGGGAACGCGCGTCGTCCCGGTCGCGGAGCTCAACGCCACCTTCGAACGGACCGGGAACAAGGCCCGTTCCCACTGGGACCTCTCCGCGGGGATCCTGCGCCTCCTGTGGGACGAGTTCGCGGTCGGAGGCCTCGACCTCCTCGTCGACCGCCACGGCGGGCGGATGCGTTACGAGCCGCTGCTGCGCGAGACCTTTCCGGAGGCCAGCGTCGTGCGCGAAGCGGAGGAGAAAGCCCGTTCCGCCTACCGGCTCGTCGAACGCCGGCCGACCGGGGAGCGCCGGATGCGCATCGTGTTCGCCGAGCGCGCCGAAGAGGCCTCGCTGCCGGTCGCCCTGGCCTCGTGCCTGGCCAAGCACGCGCGCGAGACCTGCATGCGCGGGTTCAACGCCTATTTCCGCTCGCTGCAGCCGGGCCTGCGGGCGACGGCCGGATACTTCAGCGACGGCCGCCGGTGGCTGCGGGAGGCGCGGCCGGCGATCGAGTCCTCGGGCCTCGCGAAATCCGAGCTCGTGCGCGCGCGCTGAGGCCGGCGCGATCCCTGTCGAGGAGACCCCCCCGCTGCTATTGTGTTCGCCCCCGCGAGCCGGCCGATAAGGGTCTCCCCTCGGCCACGACCCGAACAGAGCCTTGAAGATCGCCATCCTGGGCGCCGGCGTGTCCGGCCTGTCGCTCGCGCGCTTCCTCGTCGAGGGCGGGTTCGATCCCTCGTCGATCCACCTCTTCGAGGCCGACCGCGAGGTCGGCGGCCTGTGCCGCAGCAAGACCGTCGACGGGTTCACGTACGACGTCGCCGGTGGCCACATCCTGTACAGCAAGGACGCCGCGGCGATGCAGTGGATGAAGGACTGCGCCGGAGGGGACGCGGCCTTCGTGCGGCGCGACCGGCACACGCGCATCCGCTTCGAGGACCGCTGGGTCAACTACCCCTTCGAGAACGGTCTCGGCGATCTCCCTCCGCAGGCGAACTTCGACTGCCTGCGCGGCTACGTCGAAGCCTGGCACCGCCGCCAGGTCGACGGGTCCTCAGCCCCGGCCGAGTTCGGCGCCTGGGTGCGCTGGCGCTTCGGCAGCGGCATCGCCGACCACTTCATGGATCCCTACAACGCCAAGGTGTGGAAGCGCGACCTCGCGCACCTGACCAGCGACTGGGTCGCGGGGCGCGTGCCCGACGCCCCGATCGAGGACGTCCTGCGCGCCTCCGTGGGGATACGGACGGAGGGCTACACGCACCAGGCGATCTTCTACTACCCCGTCCGAGGCGGCTTCCAGGCGATCACGGACGGGATCGCTTCGACGGTGCTCCCGCGCGTGCGCCTCTCGACCCCGGTGACCGAGCTCGTGCGGTCCGGCGCGGGCTGGCGGGTCGACGGGGAGCCCTTCGACCTGGTCGTGAGCACGCTGCCGCTGACCGACATGCCGAAGCTCCTGCCGGACATGCCGCACGACGTCGCGGCCGCGATGACAGGCCTCGAGTACAACGGCCTGGTGTGCGTGATGCTCGCGCTCGACCGCGCCGAGCATCCCGATCTCTCCTGGGTCTATCTCCCCCACGACGTGCAGGGTCCCGCCAACCGGGTGACGTACATGTCGAACTACTCGCCCGGCAACGCGCCGGCGGGCCGGTCGTCGTTCCTGTGCGAGGTCACGCTCCCTGGGGGAGCGCCCGCGCCCGGCGCGCGCCTCGAACAGGAGATCGTCGACGGACTCGTGAACGCCGGCCTGATCGAGCGCGGGGAAGTCCTCTTCCACGACCGCACGAGCGTCCGCCACGCCTACGTCGTCTTCGATCACCACTACGCCGCGCGCAGGAAAACGGCGCTGGGATGGCTCGAAGAGCGGGGAATCCTGCCCCTCGGACGCTTCGGCCGGTTCGAGTATGACAATTCCGACCAGTGCGTGATCAAGTCGCGCGCGCTCGCTCGGACGCTGCTGGAGCGCGCCGCGAAGGGTTCCTGACATTCGCCCGCCTCCGGACCGGAAACCCTTTCTCGATTCGCGTCTACCGGGAACTCGGTAGGACATCCTATTTTCCCGCCCGCGTGGAACCGCGGGTATGATTCAACGGAACAGCTCCGAGCCGAGCCCGAGCAGGGGTGAAGTCGGAGCTCCCGGGGGCAGGTCCTCGGGCTGAGTCCGGTCTGCGAACGACCCACCGCGTGCGGTCGCCGCAGACAGGACACGATCACCGCAGAGCCTGCGCGCCCCGGGAACGGAACGGGCGGGCACGCCCAGGCAGTCAGGACTCATCATCATGAACAGCTATCGAATTCGGCTGGGATCGATCGCGCTCCTCCTCGTGGCCGCGTGCGGAGGAGGCGGCGGCGGTGGCGGCGGTTCGGCCGTCGCGCCGAGCAATCTCGAGTATCCGCGACCTGTCGGGATGTTCACGGTCGACGTGCCCACCTTGCCGAACACGCCGACCTACGACGGCAGCCCGTCCACGTTCTCGATCACGCCGGCACTGCCGAACGGGATCACGATGAACGCGCAGACCGGCACGATCAGCGGGACGCCGACGCAAGCGACGCAGCGCGCGATCCACACCGTGACCGCGAGCAACTCGGCCGGGAGCACGACCGCGACCGTCAAGTTCGGCGTCACGCTGCCGGCGCGGTTCGCCTACATCGTGAACCAGGCCGACTCCACGGTCACCATCTGCACCGTGGACGCGGACTCGGGCCGGCTGCACGACATCGGCTACCAGCCCGCCTCGGGCGGACAGGTCGGACCCGAGCGGATGGTCGTCCACTCGAACGGACGCTTCGCCTACGTCCCGAACCTGAACACGAGCAACCTCTCGGTGTACACGATCGACACGGACGAGGGTTGGCTGACGGCCGGCGCGCCCGTGAGCCTGGGCGCGGGCCCGCACTACGCCACGATCGAGCCCACCGGCCGGTTCGTGTACGTGACGAGCCAGAACTCGGACCAGCTGCACGTCTTCTCGATCCATCCGACGACCGGCGCGCTGACGCTCGTCCAGCTGCTGCCCTCCGGCATCCAGCCGTCGGCTTGCGCCACGGATCCGACCGGCAAGTTCCTGTTCGTCGTCCTGCACGGCATCGTCGGCACGGGACAACAGAGCGCGATCCAGGCCTACGACATCGACGCGATCAACGGCACGATCGCCGCGAACACGCCCTCGGTCTCGTTGAACGGGGCTCAGCCGACCGACATCTCCGTCGATCCGTACAATCCCGCGCTCGTCGTCAGCCTCGAGCGTTTCGACTTCGTGATCCCGATCACCTACAACACGGTGACGGGGGCCCCCACCCTGGGCGTGGCCGAGCACAGCGGCGACCGCCCGGTCTCCGTCGCGGTCGATCCGACCGGGCGCTTCGCCTACGTGGCCAACCGGAACGACGGCTCGGTCTCGTGCTTCACCGTCGATCAATCGACCGCCGACATCACCCCGGTGAGCACGGTCGGATCGGGGTCGGGGACGAACTCGGTCGTCACGGATCCGGGCGGCCGCTTCCTCTACGTCCTCAGCAACGGCGGGCAGCTCCTCTCGCAGTTCCAGATCCTCGACGACACCGGCAGCATCGCGCTCCAGGAGAGCATGATCACGCGCGCCGCTCCGAGCGGCGTGGCCTTCGCGCAGGGGGCGCACCCGATCGACCAGGTGCCCCGGTTCCTGCACGTCGCCGCCGCGAGCTCGGACGAGATCCCGTCCTACACGATCTCGCCGTCGAACGGGGCGTTGACCGAGCTGCCGAGCCCGCCCCTGACCGAGGATCGGCCCGTCTCGCTGGCGACCGATCCGAGGCACCGCTTCCTGTACGTCGCCAACGACACGGCCCACAGCATCGGGACGTACACGGTCAACTCCACGAACGGCGCCCTCGCGGCCGTCGGATCGCCGGCCGTGACGGCCGGCCGGCCCACGCACCTGACGGTCGACCCCTCGGGACGATTCCTCTACGTCTCGACGCGCGACGTGGTCAACACGAACGACGGGTGGGTCACGACCTGGATCATCAGCCAGAACGACGGCTCGCTCGGCCAGGCGGACACGCACCAGGTCGGGAACCAGGCGCTGTGGGTGCAGTGCGATCCGACCGGCTCCTACCTCTACGTCGCGTGCAAGGGCACCGGCCCCGGCACGGCGGTCATCTCCAAGCTGCGCATCTCGCCCACGAACGGGGCGCTCACCGATCTCGGGAATCCCGACGTCGCCTCGGGCGTCACGGCTCTCGGCTTCCACCCGTTCAAGCCGGCCCTCTACGCCGTGCTGAGCACGGCCAACGCGATCGCGACGTACACGATGGACCCGATCACGGGCGACCTCACGATCATCCCGGGCGGCGCCGGCAACAGCGGCGTGGGCCCGAACTCGATCGACCTCGCCCCGAACGGCGAATTCGCTTTCGTCTCCTATTTCGACGCCCCGGGCAACGGGCACGTCTCGGTGTTCGCCGTGGACGCCTCGACCGGCAAGCTGCTCCTCCCGGCGGTGCAGTACCAGGACGGCCTCCACCCGAGCGATCTCGCGATCGACGGGAAGGGCGGGACGCTGTACGTCACGAACAGCGGCTCGAACGACATCTCGATCTTCCAGGTCGATCCCTCGACGGGCGTGCTGACGCAGATGAATCCCAAGGCGACCGGCCTCGAGCCGAGCGCCCTGGTCGTGACGACGATCACGGAGTAGCCCCGAGCTCCCCGTCCCCGAGCGGCCGGCGCCTGGAGGTGCCGGCCGCTCGACGTTTTGCCCGGCGTTGGCCCCGACCGGGCGCTGTGCGAGACTCCGGGTTCGACCCGGAGGACCTCCCCATGCTCCCGACCTGCCTGACCGCGCTCCTCGCCCTCGCCCCCCTCGGCGACCGGATCACCGGCCGCGGCTTCGCGACGCGCTCCGAGGTGATCGCCCGGCACGGCATGGCCGCCACGAGCCAGCCGCTCGCCACGCAGGCGGCCGTGCGGATCCTCCAGCAGGGCGGGAACGCAGTCGACGCGGCGATCGCCGCCAACGCGGTGCTCGCGCTCGTCGAGCCGGTCGGCTGCGGGCCCGGGGGCGATCTCTTCGCGATCGTGTGGGAGGCGAAAGCCAGGAAGCTCCACGGCTTGAACGCGAGCGGGCGCTCGCCCGCGTCCTTGACGCTCGAGGAGTTCCAGAAGCGCGGCCTCGAGAAGATCCCGAGCGTCGGTCCCCTGCCCGTCTCGGTCCCCGGCTGCGTCGACGGCTGGTGCGAGCTCTCGAAGCGCCTCGGGCGCCTGCCGCTCGAGCAGGTGCTCGCGCCCGCGATCCAGTACGCGCGCGAGGGCGCGCCGATCTCCGAGCTGATCGCGTACTACTGGAAGCGGAACGCGGAGGCGCTCGCGTCGTACGAGAACTTCTCCGCGACCTACGCGCCGAACGGCCGTGCGCCGCGCACCGGCGAGATCTTCGCGAACCCCGCGCTCGCGGCGACCCTCGAGAAGATCGCGAAGGGAGGCCGGGCCGCGTTCTACGAGGGCGATATCGCCCGCACGATCGAGGCGTACATGAAGCGGAACGGCGGGTACCTGACGGCCCAGGACCTCGCGTCGCACCGCTCGGAGTGGGTCGATCCGGTGTCGACCTCCTACCGCAGCTACGACGTCTGGGAGCTCCCGCCGAACGGCCAGGGGATCGCGGCGCTCCAGATCCTGAACGTCCTCGAGGGCTACGACCTGGCCGCGCTCGGCTTCGGGAGCCCGGGGCACGTGCACCTCTTCGTCGAGGCGAAGAAGCTCGCCTTCGAGGACCGCGCCAAGTGGTACGCCGACCCGGCCTTCCAGAAGATCCCCGTCGCGGAGCTGATCTCGAAGCCCTACGCGGCGGAGCGGCGCAAGTTGATCCGCCTGGACAAGGCCGCGAAGAGCTACCCGGCCGGCAATCCGGCGCTCGATCACGGCGACACGATCTACCTGACCACGGCGGACGAGGAGGGGAACATGGTCTCCCTGATCCAGAGCAACTACCGCGGCATGGGCTCGGGGATGACGCCCGACGGCCTCGGTTTCGTCCTCCAGGATCGCGGCGAGCTGTTCGACCTCCATCCCGGGCGCCTGAACACCTACGCGCCCGGCAAACGGCCCTTCCACACGATCATCCCGGCCTTCGTCACGAAGGACGGCGAGCCCTACCTCTCGTTCGGCGTGATGGGCGGCGCGACCCAGCCCCAGGGGCACGTGCAGATCCTCCTCAACATGATCGACTTCGGCATGAACACGCAGGAGGCCGGCGACGCGCCGCGGATCCTGCACGAGGGCAGCTCGGAGCCGACCGGCGAGACGATGACGAAGGGCGGACAGGTCTCCCTCGAGAGCGGCATCCCCTACGAGACGGCGCGCGAGCTCGTGAAGATGGGCCACAGCGTCGGCTACGACGTCGGGAACTACGGCGGCTACCAGGCCATCCGCTGGGATCCGGTGAACCGCGTGTACTTCGGCGCCTCCGAGTCGCGCAAGGACGGACAGGCGGCGGGCTACTGAGCCCTACTTCCCGAGCTTCGCGCGGACCTGCGCGAGCAGCCGCCGCGCCTCCGCCGAGCCGGGATCGATCGCGAGGGCCGCCTCGAGCTCGGTCGCGGCCTCCTCGAGGCGCTCCCGCGTCACGAGGAGCACGCCGAGGTTCAGCCGCGTGGCGAAGTCGCCCGGGTTCCGCCGGACGCCGTCGCGCAGCTCGGCCTCGGCCTCCTCGACGCGCCCGGCGCGGAAGAGCGCGACCCCGAGATGGCTGCGGGCCTTGGCGTAGTCGGGCGAGACCGCCAGGGCGCCCCGGAACTGCTCGATCGCTTCGTCGACGCGACCCTCCTCGAGCAGCAGCAGGCCGAGGTTGTTCCGCGGGATCGGGTGATCGGGCGCGATCTCGATCGCGGTCCGGTAGTGCTCCGCCGCCTCGCTCGTCTTCCCGCGCATCGCCAGCATGCGGCCGACGAGGTCGTGGGAGACGTGGCTGCGCGGATGCACGCTCAGCGAATACGCGAACAGCGTCTCCGTGTCGTGCCAGCGCCGCGTCTGCGTCCAGGAGAGCGCGCCGAGCAGGGCGGCGAGCGCCAGCGAGAGCGGCAGCGCGAATCGACCCGCGTGGACGAAGATCGCCCCCGCGGCTAGGAAGGCGAAGGGCATGCAGGCGAGGTACGCGTACCGGTCGGCGACGAGCTGAGGTCCGACGCCCGCGAGACCGCTGACCGGCGCCAGGACGACGAGGTAGACGGCCCAGGCGGTCCACGGCGCGGGAAACGCACGGCGCAGTCGGTGGAGGACGATCGTGGTCGCGACGACGAGGAGCGCGCAAGCCACGAAGCGCGCCTCGAAGGGATCGAAGGGCGACGGCAGCTCGCGGATCGGGATCAGGTTCCGGGGGAACAGCGTCTTCGCCGGATAGAACGCGGCCGCGTACGACGCCTGCGCCAGTCGATCCGGGATCCCGTGCTCTTCGAGCGAGCGCATCGCGCCGGTCTGGGTGGCCTGGCCCCACCACGCGATCCACGCGAA
>Ga0075418_10009899_pt1 | contig 10679 bp, 7 predicted proteins | sample SoiMetdeltSBSDD2_FD_81776 | JGI IMG/M metagenome (GOLD analysis project Ga0075418, IMG submission 81776) | Bulk soil microbial communities from a Populus tree surrounding site in Tennessee, USA - Soil MetaG P. deltoides SBSDD2 | ecosystem: Environmental > Terrestrial > Soil > Tree plantation...
ATCACCATTCCTATTCTTCGCCGCAATGAACAAGAATTGTTAAGGAGAAAACGATGAAGAAAACAATTGTAAGAACCATGAGCTTGATCATAGCGCTCGCCCTGACGTTGGGGACATTCACCTCTGGTCAAGCCAAATCAAATATGTCCACAGCTGTCCTCACATTTGTTGCGGAGGCCGACTCCCGAGTACCGGAAGCCAAACCCGACCTCAATTTTGGGAGAGACACAGTCCTTTATATGGATGGTGGAGCAACGGATCCTGATATCGAAAGTTACATTCAATTTACCGTCACGGGTATTTCCGGCGCTGTGAGCGGCGCCCAGTTGCGTGTGTACGTGACAGATGCGACCCGCAACGGCCCGGCACTGTATACGACGAGTAATACCTGGACCGAAACAGCTATCACCTGGAATAATCGCCCCGCGCGGACGAGCAGTGCATTAGAGGACAAAGGTGCGCTAGCTGTAAGCAGCTGGGTTGATTACAACGTGACGAATGTCATTACAGGCAACGGCACCTATAGCTTCATCTTGGCTACAGATGCTGCTGACCTTCTGGGCTTGTCATCTCGTGAAGGAAGTGCTGCCCCTCAACTTGTAGTGACGCTGGCTGACACACCAACCGCTCCGTCTACTGCCAGCCCCACTCCTACTACGATCCAACCCACAGCCACTATGGTAGCACCCACTTCTACGCCCACTACCATGCTTCCCAGCCCCACTGCCATACTGCCTACCGCAACTTCCACCACAATACTCCCAACCGCAACGGCAATACAGTCTACCCCCATATCGACTACGGTTTCGGTTCAACCAACTGCTACAACAGCCTCACCAGACACGTCACCAGTCAATACATCTACAAGCGGTAGTATGTGGATATCGTCAACTGAATTAATGAGCCTTCCCACCTCCGGCACTGCCTGGGATAAGATGCGTACTGCCGCTTATGGCAGCTGGGGGGCCGCCGATCTTAAAAACCAGGACAATAAACATGACATCTCCACACTTGCCGGAGCTTTGGTATTTGCCAGAACGGGCGATCCTTCTTTGCGCAGTAAAGTGAGAGATGCGATCATTGCCGCCAAACGCAGCCTGGATGAAACGAGTGAATGGCAAACCACCAATGGCGTGCTGGCCGCCGGTCGGCAGTTAGGCACGTATGTCATCTCCGCCGATCTCATCGACCTCAAAAACTACGACTCAGTCACCGATACTGAATTCCGAATCTGGCTGACCACGATCCGCACTACCAATATTGGCACGCATGGCCGCTGGAAAGCCATCACCTATACCTGTGAAAATGCCGCCGGCAATTGGAATACTTTTGCCTGTGCCAGTCGAATTGCTGCCAGTATCTATCTGGGCGACGTGGCCGATGTGGACCGAGCTTCTGCCATCATCCGGGCGTTTTTCGGAGAACGAGCCTATTATCCGGCCAATGCTCCCGGAAGGTATAGCTATTTTGAGCATACTGCTGGTTATCAAGCCTCCTGGGCGTGTGCTGACACCACCTGGACAGGCATCGATCCAACCTGTACGAAATCAGGAATAAATATCGATGGTGTTTTGGTGGAAGATGCCTCGCGCGGTGGCGGTTGTTGTGTGCTGCAAGGAGATGGGATTATGTATTCCTGGGAAGCCTTGCAGGGATTGTTCGTCTCAACGGAACTGCTGTATCGCACCGGAAGGTATGGCAATCCCTACGGTTGGTCCAACCAGGCCCTCAAACGAGCACTGGACTTTATGCAGAGGTCTGGCTGGGGCATCAGCAATGTTGCCAAGTATGTTCCGTGGATCGCCAACGCTCGCTATGGTACCAGCTTTGCGACCGCCGCGAACACCACTGGCAGGATCATGAGCTGGGGTGACTGGCTCTACAGAAGATAACTCGTATAGTTCGTTTAGCAGCCGTGATAGGCAGATTGAGTGTTTGCCTGTCACGGCTGCTCCCATCCACGGTTAACAGGAGAATTTGCATAGAGTCGATATAGCACCAGGCCCTGTCTTTCCAAATTATTCTTCTCAACGTACAATCACGAACATGCAGAAGGATATCTTCCCTGACCCAGCCGGGCAAATCTACCAGCAAACCCGCATCGCCCATTGGGATGCCATCGCTCGCAAGCGTGATACCTGGCAAGGTGTGGGCAAATGGTATCACCAACGGCTTGCGGAGATTTTTCGTTTTCATGTTGGCTCGAATCGAAGTGTGCTTGAATTGGGCTGTGCTGATGGTCGTTTGCTCGCGGCGCTTCAACCTACGCGTGGCGCTGGGGTGGATTTCTCTAACGAGATGATCTGCCGTGCACGAGAACGCTACCCAAACCTGGAGTTCATTTGCGCGGATGTGCATGACCTCTCATCGCTCGGTGAGGTGTTTGACGTCATTATCCTTTCTGATCTTGTGAACGACTTGTGGGATGTACAGCGTGTGCTCGAACAGGTGAAACATCTTTGTCATCCACGCACACGCCTCATCCTGAATTTTTACAGCCGGCTCTGGCAGTTGCCACTCGGCCTTGCGCAGCGGGGCGACCTGGCCACACCCAATCTTTATCAAAACTGGCTCACGCCCGATGACTTGCAGGCCCTGCTGCGGCTGGCCGGGTTTGAGTCTATTCGCGCCACTCAGGAAGTGCTGATGCCCCTTCCGCTGAGTGGCTTTGCCAATCGTTTTCTCGTGCGCCTGTGGCCCTTCCATGAACTGGCGCTCTCGAATTTTATTGTGGCCCGTCCCGCCCCCGAACCTTCGGCCAGTGAGCCAAAAGTTTCGGTCGTGATCGCGGCGCGCAACGAAGCTGGAAATATCAAAGCCATTTTTGAACGGACTCCCAAAATGGGACGTGAGACCGAAATCATCTTTGTGGAGGGACATTCAAAGGACGATACCTATACAGCCATCGAACGCGAAATGGCTGCTCATTCATCTATCCCGAGCCTGCTGCTTAAACAGCCAGGCATCGGCAAAGCGGACGCCATCCGCGCCGGTTTCGACCGGGCTACCGGCGATATCCTGATGATCCTCGATGCAGATCTCACTGTCCCGCCCGAGGACCTGCCGCGTTTCTACGAGGCGCTGGTCTCAGGCAAAGGAGAGTTCATCAACGGTGTGCGGCTGGTCTACCCGATGGAACAGGAGGCCATGCGCACCTTGAACTTTATCGGCAACAAGTTCTTCAGCCTGGCCTTCTCGTGGCTATTAGGGCAACCTATCAAGGATACATTGTGTGGCACCAAGGTCTTGTGGAAACGAGATTACGAACAGATCACTGCCAACCGCTCCTACTTCGGCGACTTCGACCCATTCGGCGATTTCGACCTGATCTTCGGCGCGGCCAAGCTAAACCTGAAAATCGTGGATCTCCCCATCCGCTACCGTGAACGCACCTACGGCACCACCAACATCTCGCGCTGGAAACATGGTTTGCTGTTGTTGCGCATGGTGGCATTCGCCGCCCGACGTATCAAATTCATCTAGCCAGGAAAAACCTCCTTATGAACAATCATAAAATTGGGAGAGGATTGCTTCTATTTGGAATCCTTGGGATAGCCGTATCTTTGTTCGCTGATTTTCTGCCCGGTGGAAAACCCGGTATTCAATCTGCGCAAATCCTTGGAATAGAAATTTCAAGCTTGTTGCTCGTGACCGGCCTGTGGATGCAGCTTTCGGATCCTGTCGAGGAAATCCACCCAGGAAGATTGTTGCGTGACCTTACCAGCTGGATTCTAGATCTTCCGCCTGTCGTCTGGGTGGTGAGCGGATTCCTGATCGTTTATATCCTGTTTTTTATTTCACCCATATTCCTGAACGACACGCTGAGAATGCGATATTTTCTCAACTACCTGCCAGACCGTTACCCGATCGGCAATGACCTGATTGCAGTCATCGATCTTATGAAAGGATGGTTCTTCGACGGACGATCACCCTATATCCTCCAATTCTATCCGCCATTTACCTATGTGTTCTTTGCCCCCTTATTGCTCCTGGATAACTATCCGCTACTATTCAACTTATTCACGCTTTTCAACCTGATATGTTATTTTTTTCTTACGCTTCTTCTCCCAATGAAGTTGATTCAAAAGCAAAACATTCCAATCCTGATGTTGATCTTCGTCACGGGACTTCTTTCCTACGGCTTGCAGTTCGAGCTGGAACGTGGCCAATACAATGTATTTACCTTCTTGCTTTGCCTGTGGGCAATATCTATTTTCCATTACCATAAAAAATATCGCCTGATCGCCTATATGCTGTTTTCCATTTCGATACAGTTGAAGCTGTACCCAGCGATCTTTATTGTGATGTTGGTGGACGATTGGAAAGATTGGAAAAATAATCTTCTCCGGTTTTTAAAACTGGGTGCGTTCAATTTGTTGCTGTTGTTTGTGATGGGTTATCAGGCCTTTTTGGATTTCATCGGTTCCGTTTCAACACAGCTTTCCAGGCCAGGCTGGGAATGGAATGGCAACCATTCCATAAAAGCTTTTGTTGAAGCCCTCAAGCGGGATGGGTTGAATATCCTTGCCCCAGGCTCAGTGGAGACGATCAGGCAAAACTCAGACCTGCTCTCAAATGTGTTACTGGCGATTTTTCTGCTTGCCTTTGCGCTTGCAATTTTTATTTCCGTCCGGAAAGCAGCGCCCGGCCTGGATGCGTATCTGTTGCTTACCTGTATGATTGGAGCATTGATCATCCCGGTCAGCAACGACTATACACTTTCTATCTTGACCACGCCCGTCGCTTTGCTTCTATGCAGTATTCCCGTGATGAAGAATAAGGGCCACCAGTTGCTTTCGATGCTATTAACTCTGGGAATCTCCATCGCTTACTTTTCGACCTTGATACCATTCAAGTACAAACCCTATTTTCTCAGTAATACTTTTCCCCTGTTGTTTGTCATTTTGATTCTGGTGACAACACTAAGTTTCGTCGAGTTTCGGGATTCAAAAATTGATACCGCCAGCCAACAACCAGAGGGAGCCTGACTTATTCAGGACACTGTCGCTCCCCAGTCTGCGGCACATACAAGGCAATATCATCCTCAGGAAAAATAGCCTCTTCGCGATAATTGCAGAGGATAAATTTCGCTACCCTCGTGACCCAGGCGTTATTCTCCTCTGCAAAACTACGGCGGTCAAAAAATCTCAGGAACCGTAGTGGATCCACCACGATCAGCGCAAATCGCTGGTTTTCGATATCGCGGCGGAATTGACCCAGATAGACTTCGTTATCAGCCATCGCCATTTCCATCAAGTCTTCGCGTTCATACTCAGGGACAAGCGCGACATCCTGCAACACCCCCATTGAGATTAATTGTCGCTGCGTGATGAACAGTATCTCGCCTCCCTGATCATTCACCTGGTCCACGCGCGTTTGCAAATTTGCCAGCACGGCCCGGGTTCTTTGTTGATCAAACGTGCCGGATCCCAGGTTTGGTTGGATGGCTGCCCAAACAGGGAAAATCAATAAAGCCACCACGATCAGCCAATGCAACAAGATAGGCCGAGGCTCTGCGAAGTCCTCACGAGCATATCTGGCAAAAACCAGATACAGAAAGACAATTAACAGGACAACAAAGTAGGCGTCCATGTTGTGGAGGTCCGCACCACCGCCGATCTTCAAGCTCACAAATAATCCGCCTATGAAGAGTGCAACCAAAGCAGCAACGATAAGAATTAACCGCACCCTATGCAAAACACCCTTATCCGCACGAATGACAAGATACATCGCGACCAACATTGGCAAAGAAGTCATGATCGCGGCGGGCAACAATCCGGTCGGAAACGTTGCGCTTGGCCATAGGCGATACCACATCAGGTCGGACGCAACACTCGTGTAGAAATACTGGCTGTCCACGCCGGAGATGGCGATGTACAAACGTTGAAAGGCAAAGGCTGTCAGAGTGCCGACAATGCCCCACAGTACAGGCTTCCACAGGTATTGCCACAAACTTTTCCCTCTGAAGGGCGATTCAAGCACATACAGTAGCGCCGCGATGATCGCGGGCATCGGGTACCAGTTCACGCGACTCCATCCACACCAGGCGGAGGCCAATAGGATCACGGACCAATTTCGTCGGTCGTCTCGAAGCGAGAATCCAAGCAGGATCAAAATCACAGGGATAACGAGATGAAAATAGATCGGTCCCAAGAACAGGAAGAGGAAGATCCACAGCGCCGTCAGCCAGCGAAGGCCTTTATCCTGGAAGGCTGCGACACTTGCACCGGGCGCGAGTGCAGGTGAGTGCCCAGCAAGGGCAACCCGCCTCATCACAGCCGGGACAGTTGCCGCGAGCAAAAGATAGCGTATCCCCACCTGCCAGAATCGGTGCACCCACAACGGCGCATCGAAAAAGTACGGAGGTGTGAGCAGCAGATGCAACGTGGGATGCAAAACGGGCAGCGGATATTTCTGCCCGTAAACGCTTTCGGAAAGAAAGAGCGAGGGAAAATAATACCGGCTGGTCTCAGACCATCCCAGCGCAAAAGGATAGGCAGTCACCTGCGACCAGTACGATAAAAGCAGATGGATTGTGGCTTGCGAAAGGATGATGGTAATCAACGCGTTCAGCCAGGCTGTTTCTCGACGCAAGATTTTTACTCCCCACATACCTAATAAGCTGAATATCCAGAAGATGAGCATGCGTACTCCATCTTCTGGACCCAGTATTTGTTTGAAACTATCCAGAGAGGTAAAAAACGAAAAGCCAACTAAACTTGCAACGGCTAGGATGACACCAATTTGCTTTGGAAGAATTGTAGCTGGCAGTTCGAGAATCCCCCAGCTTCTTTCACGTGATGTAGAGAAACTAACTGCAAACCCCAACAAGGCCATCGCGCTAAACAAACCCAGCCCAGATACTGCACCAAGCCATGAAGGCCGCACAGAAATTTGGACGTTCAATCGCCCGGCCAGGTCAATCAGATTCCATCCGGCCAGCAGCGTGAAGAGCAATGTCACAAGGAGCACAAAACGCCAGACGGCAGGGCGGGTCGGTTGGAGCATTGGCAGGAATCAGGCTTTCCCGGGTTTGGAAACAATCACACGGATCGTTGCGGCGGCATCCTCTTTCATATTTCCACTCACAAATTCAGAACGGATGTGAGGATGAAGTGCGCGGAAAGCCTGTTCTTCACTCGTCAGGATTTCAATATCCACATTTTCAAAGCAGGCTTCAAAAGCTTTACGGTAATCCCACAGGCGGAAGCGGTTGTGATTTGTGGCAGGGTTCAGCCACGTCCGCCAGGTCTTTTCGGAGAAGCGGAGCATCTCAAACGGATACCTGAAGAAGTGATCCCGTAAATCCACAAAGTGAACCTGCACGCCATCCAGGCTGGTCAACGTGGCCAGCGCACGTGTGATACCCACAACATCATCCAGGTGTTCATAAACGGAACTGCTCAAGACGATGTCCACAGGTTCAAGGTCGTGATGGACCTGAACGTCGCGTATATCCGCCTCTAAAAGAGTCATCCTGTGAGCCCGCGGACGGAGTTTGCCGTTTTCCACTATAAAGGTTTCCTGCTCTTTAGAGAACTTCGCCAAATTATGGGCTTCATCAGGCAGCGCGTACTTGTCGCACAGGATGACATGCGCCGCGCCCTCGTTCAGGAGGCCGAACCCAAGATCGAATCGTCCACCATAACCGAAGATGAGGATGCGTTTGCCCATCAAAGGGGCGGGTAGCACGTTCACATATCGCTGCACGGCTGCATTCGGGTCACTCGTCTCCAGGCCGGGCTTGAGGATGATATTGCGTAAAAGCAGCGCGCGTACCAGCTTTTCAGGCAGGAAGTGCCGAATGACGCGCGGGACAAGATAGGGCAGGTTCAATCGCATTGGTTCAATCATCGGGTAGCAACAGGGAGTCTCTGTTCACAATCTGAAGTATCTTGCCTCGGCACCAATAACTGTACGGTGACTTTCTTCAGGGTATTTACAGGCTCGTAATAACATAGAATCGGAGTTGACACCCACGTGACCCAGGCATTGTTCTCCTCGCCAAACTGATCGAGGTCGGTTTGAATTCTTTCGTGCAACGGGTTGGAAATGATCAGGGAATAGCGATGGCTGGCCAGGTCCTTATAGAAGGCAGAAAAATATTGGGCATCTGCACTCATGGCTTGATTAATGAGCACCTTCTTATCGTATTCTGGAATTAATGGGACACTTTGGACGTAAGCAAAGGTCAGCAACTGGCGCTGGTCTATAAACAGGATATCGCCCTGTAGCACCGCAAATTCAACGGCCGCACGGATATCGTTCAGGGATTTCTGCGTCTCCTGTTCAGACGGGAGAAGTTCCGGAAAGGGTCCGATTGGAGATATATCTGCCAGGGTCATGACCCAGCGCATATCCTCATGGATTGAAATGGGAGTCAAACTCAACAGGGCTGGATAGGCCGGAAGGGCGATCATCAACACGGTTATCACTCGGACCCAGAGCGGCGAAGGGGAAATCTGTCCAAGCCATTCATAGCCGCCGTTGCGCCATGCAATCGCACCCGCGAACATGGCGCCGATGAGGAACATGTCCATGTTGTGAAGGTCTCCGCCGCCACCAATCTTCACGCTGACGATCAGACCCACCACCAGGAAAGCCAGCAACGGCAGGACGATCGCCAGCTGTTGCCAGAAATTAAGGATCCAACGTCGAGTGATAGCTAAATAAAGCAACAGGACAATCAGTGGTACTACCGCAAGGAGCAAGCCAATCAGAATTCCATAGCCATAGGTGGCGTTCGGAAACAGGCGATACCACAGCAAAGCCTGCGAAGCAGATTCCGATTCAACTGCCGAAAGCGTTACTCCTGTCCCCAGGCCGCTAATGACTCCCGAACCAGATTGTCCTATCCACGCGAGGAACCAGCCAATCAGGGCTGGAAGAAAGAACGGTGCAACGTATCCACCCATGACTCCTGCAAGGCCCACCGAAATTGCCCGCGTCCAAGCGATCCTATCCAGGCGACCATTTTGTAGCGCGGCTCCACTCAACTCTAGCATGGCTGCCCACATCCCCGGGGCAAACAGCCAGGTAAAACGACTGACCTCCGCGAAATAACTGGCAATCAGGATCAACGGGATAGCCAGCCACAAAGGCTTTCGCCAGGCAAAAGCCACGAGGATGGCACACAGCAAAAGGGGCGGATGAACCGGGCCCTGTTCCACAAACGTGTATGCCCAAAGGCCGGCCAAAATCCAATAAAGGGAGGAGACTTTTCCGGGCAGTTTAAATGCAATCCAGCCCAGGAACAGATATGGCAGGATATTGGTGAGAGCGACCCACAAGCGCGCCTGCCAGATCGTCAGCCCGGGAATTAAGAAAGGAAGGCCGCCCACGAACTGACGGCCGATATCCAGCAGCACCCAGATGGGTTTATCGGTCGGGTAATTGTAGATACTTCTTCCAAACAAAACCGAATAATCCCACAGCCGGTTACCTTCCGACCATCCTAACGAAAACGGATAACTGGTCACATTGGACAGGGCCGCGGCCAGTTTGAACGAGACCGCGGTCAGAATCAGGGCAGTCAATAAACCAGACCAGCGCAGAACTTTTTGGTCTTCCCCTGTCAACAGATATCCAAGTAGGACCGCTGCAATTGCCCATAGGAGCAACCGCAAATAAGGCTCATCCATGATAATGCCCCAGGCGGTGTACTGCAGAAACCAGACGGGGAAGAGCAGGATAATAATGCCAAGTATCCAACGGAGGATTCCGAGCTGTTGGCGAAGAGCGATGAACAGATGCGGGAGACTCGCCAGTCTGCCTGAATCAAAGCGTGCGAACCCCATCCCGTACAAACAAGCCAAACAAAACAGGATAAAAACTAAAAAGGCAAAACCCCACTTCAAGGAAAATTGTCCGAGCCAGGCACCCGTGCCCCAGGTAATGTTCCAGAATTCGACAGCCGCGGCAGTCAAGAGATAAGTCGATAGTAACAAAGGAACTAAACGGTTGAACGTCAGGCCGCGCTGCATGAAGAGTCTCCTGACCTGCCGTTAGGCTTTTTGAAGGATTTCATTGAAAAATTCCAATCGCTGCTCTTCCTTGTAGGTAGAGCTGATGCACTTCTCAAGGATCGCCCGGTCTGCCCGCCGGCCGCGCATACGCTGGGCAAACTCATGGATCGCCTGACCGTGGGTCTGTATATTATCCTCTTTATTGGGAATCCTCAACAGGAAGTCATACGACGCGGCGCCCAGATCCGTATCCTGGTACGCCAGCGCGAGCGGCAGGCCAAGCCCCAGGCATTCGCGACTCTGGAGCGGCAAAGCCTCCTCTAATGGAATTCGATGTAAGGCCAGGGAACTGATCCCGGCATCTGCACCCGCAGAACTTTTTGATATGCTGCGCTGGATAAATAACCATGCAATTTCAGGTTGGAGGGCAGAGGCTCAAATTCAGGCAATTTGTCGTAGCCAACAATATCGAGCGGAAAATCCGGGTAACAGCGGGCAAAATGGACCAGCTTGTCGATGCCGTGCCATAGATAGCCGGGACTGCCAATAAAAACCAGTCGCGGAATTTGGTTGGCTGGCGCAGGCAAAGGAGTAAATAGGTCCAGGTCTATACCGTTCGCAATGATGCTGGTTGGCTTACGGTAGGGTGCAAAGGCAGAGGAAAATGCCAATTCGCGCGAGACCGTGACCAGTCCGTGGACGCGGTGCAGGAAG
>Ga0075418_10009904_pt1 | contig 10677 bp, 5 predicted proteins | sample SoiMetdeltSBSDD2_FD_81776 | JGI IMG/M metagenome (GOLD analysis project Ga0075418, IMG submission 81776) | Bulk soil microbial communities from a Populus tree surrounding site in Tennessee, USA - Soil MetaG P. deltoides SBSDD2 | ecosystem: Environmental > Terrestrial > Soil > Tree plantation...
CGCGTTTTCGCGGCGAAGCGAAGATCACCGCGTTTGATGAGCGCGATGCGGCCAAAGACCGACGGCGGAAAATCCGCGGGACGGCCGAGGCCGCAGTAGACATACTCGCCGGTGCGCGTGCCGGTGCTCGTTCCGCCGATACCGAGCGCGTTGTACACCGATGGTCCGTCCGCGGCATACGCGAGGAACGAGCTTCCGACCGGCAGCGTGGACAACACGTCGACGCCGGGTGCCGTGATATCGACTTCCGGTCCCTGATTCGAGAACGACGCGATCTTGAACGAACTGTCGATCGCGCCGACGCCGACGATGCCCGGATACGCAGCGGGAAACGCGACCGGCGCGACTTGCGCCGCGGTCGAGCTGTTGCCGGTCGCGGCGACGACGATCACTCCCTCATCGATTGCCTTCGTGAATGCCTCGCGCTCCGCGTCGCTGGATCTCGGCGAGCCGAGGGAGAGATTCGCGACCCAGTTTCCGCCGCGCTCCTTTTTCCGTGCGACGACCCAGTCGATGGCCTGGATGAGTCCTTCGCTCGTGCCGGTGCCGTTCGCGTTGAGTACTTTGACAGCCCACAGCTTCACGCCCGGCGCAACGCCGACGATGCCGACGTTGTTGTTCGCCGCGGTGATCGTTCCGGCGACGTGTGTGCCGTGACCGTTGTCGTCCATCGGCTCCGAACCGCCGTTGCTGAGGACGTTGTAGCCACCCGATACGAGTCCGGTGAGCTCGACATGACTCGGATCGATGCCGCTGTCGATGACGACGACATTCACTTCGCCGCTGCGAGCTCCGGCCCACACCGGACGCGCGTGAATGAGATCGACTCCATACGGAATCTGCTGTGCTTTCAGATTGCCGAGGCCGAACGCGTGCCGCTCGAGGACCGGCTCGATCCAGCGGACGTCGCGCGAGCGGCGGAGCTCGTCGACTTCGCTCTGCGTGAGACTGGCCGCGAAACCTTGGAACGTTTCGAATGCGGAGATGCGCCGCGCTTCGATGTCTTCGAGTTGCTGCGCGAGCGATGTCGCTCGAAACGAACGTTTCGTGGCAACGAGATAGCGCCCCGTTTCGTCGGCGAGCGCGACCGTGCTCAACAGCAGAATCGCGAAGACTGCTCCAGCGTACCGTTTCATGACGATGAAGTTATTCAGCGCTAAGAGTACACCTCGGCTGCAAATTCCAGCGCGCGCGAACGTTCTGTTACTGTAGCCCGCCATGACCGATTGGAAAGCGAATCTCATCGACACTTCCGCCGGCATCGCCGAGATGCTTCGCGCGACGAAAACGATCGCCGTCCTCGGCATCAAGCCGGAGTCGCATGCATCGCAGGCTGCCTACTACGTTCCCGCGCACATGCATCGAGCGGGATACGAAATCATTCCGGTTCCCGTCTATTTCCCCGAGCTGACGGAGATGCTGGGCCAGCCGGTGTTCCGCACGCTGGCGGCCATCGGCCGTCCGATCGACATGGTGAATGTGTTCCGGCGTCCCGGCGACATTCCGCCGCACGTCGACGACATCCTCGCGGCGAAGCCGAAGTTCGTCTGGTTTCAGCTCGGGATCCGCAACGACGAAGCGGCGCACCGGCTCGCGGAAGCGGGGATCAAAGTCGTGCAGGACCGCTGTCTGATGGTCGAGCAGGGGCGGCTGCGCTGACCGCGCGCGTCAGCCACAAATTCGACAGCTTCTCCAGCACCGTGTTCTGACGCAGGCGCGCGCGGAGGTTCGTGAAGTCGACTTCGTCGAGGTGCTGATCCTGGTTGAAGCAGGAGAAGACGAACGACTCTTTGCCGGTCTTCGGATCGACGTGGCGCTGCAGACATTGCGCGCAGACCTGTTTCATCATGCATTGCATCGGTGAGTTGATCGATCCGATGCCGATGTGCTGCGGGTCGAGGTGCGGCGCGAGCACGCCGTAGCGCGCTTCCTTCACCGCGCGCATCATGCCGTCGGAGCCGATGGCGATGAGACGTTTCACCGTGTGGAGATCGTTCGATTGTGCGTACCACACCATCGCCTGCACGATGTTGCCGGTGAAGCCGAGATCCTGCGGGCGCCGCGGCTCGATCGGATCGCCTGCATCGACGGACCAGATCACCTGATGCGTGCCCGCTTCGATCTCGTCGCGCTTGAACACATCGACGGCTTTCTTGTAGCCCGCGAAGTAGACCACGCGGCAGCCGTTGTCTTTCAGTGCGCGCGCGATCGAGAACAGCACGGCGTTGCCGAGCCCACCGCCGGCGAGAAGCACCGTTTCATTCGACGGGATCTCCGTCGGCGTGCCGGTCGGTCCCATGAGCACGACCGGCTCGTCTTTCTTCAGCATCGCGCACATGCGTGACGAGCCGCCCATCTCCAGCACGATCACGGAGAGCAGTCCGCGATCGACGTCGGTCGATGCGCCGGTGAGGGCGATGCCCTCCATCGCCATGGACGTGCCGTCGAATCGCGGCGCGTAGGTCTCGTAGTTCTGCAGACGGAAAAACTGTCCGGGCTTGAAGCGCTGCGCCGCGAACGGCGCCCGCACGACGACCTCGACGATCGTCGGCGTGAGGCGATTCACTTCGTGTACGCGTGCGACGAGTCCGTCGTCGAGCGTCGATGTCAGGTCACGCCACTTCGCATCGCGCTGCGCTTGCGCAGCGTCGGAGCGATCCATCGTCATCAGCTCTTCGCGGAAGAGCGACACGACTTGCGGATAGCCGAACTTTGCCGAGGCCATCGCCTTCACGACATTGCCCGCGTACTTCGGATGATTGTCGCCGTAGAACGTGATGAGCTTCTCGCGTCGCGAGGGATGTTGATACGACGTGAAGAAGCCGCGCTCGCGTGCTGCCTCGTCGTCTTCGATGAGCTCGAAGTTCGCAGTAGGCAGTTCGCAGTTTGCAGGAGAGCCCTCATTGCCGGTCTTCTGCGTACTGTCTACTGCGAACTGCACGCTGTAGCTCTGGAAGAACTGCTTCCACTTGTCGAGCTTGAACGTGCCCGGATGCTCTTTCTCGTAAATCACGTTCGGGCTCGTTCCCGCGGCGATCATCACGCTGCGCGCCGGGAGCTCGATGATCGTCCCCGAGTCCTGCCAGCGTCCGTCTTCGACGATCTGTTTTTCGAAGAGCAGCGCTTTCACGTGTCCGAATTCGTCGGGCACCGCTTCGACGGGCGAGAGCATCTCCGCATACGCGATCCCTTCTTCGAAGGCCTTCTCGATCTCTTCGTAGTTGAGGCGGTACGCGGGCGAGTCGTTCATCGACTTGCGATACGCGATCGTGACGCCGCCCCATGAGCGCACGAGCGGAATGAAATCCGGCTTCTCGCCCGCGCTCGCAGCGCGCTCTCGTTCCGCGCGCACCGCGCGTCCATGCCCGAGGAATTCATCGAGCACGATCAGCTCCTCGGCGTCATAGCCGCTGCGCACTTGCGCCTCGCCGAAGTCGGCGCACATCGCCTCGTAGCGCTCGAGAACTTTCTCGACCTGCACCGGGTAGTACGCGAAGAGCTCCGTCGCGGTGTCGATCGCGGTCAGGCCGCCGCCGATGACGATCGCCGGCAGTCGGACCTGCAGATTCGCGAGCGACGCTTTCTTCGCCGCGCCGGTGAGCTGCAGCGCCATCAGGAAGTCCGACGCCTGGCGCATGCCGCGAATGAGGTTGTTCTTCATCCGCACGATCGTCGGCGTGCCCGCGCCCGCGGCGATGGCGATGTGATCGAACCCGAGCTCGTCGAATGCATCTTCGATCGTGAGCGTCCCCCCGAATCGCACGCCGCCGTACATGCGCAGGTTCTGCTTCCGCTCCAGGGCGATGCGCATGATCTTGAGGAAGTTCTTGTCCCAGCGCACGGTGATGCCGTATTCGGAGACGCCGCCGAACCCGGCAAGGATGCGATCGTCGAGATCGTCCCAGAGGGTGCGAACGTCCTTGATGGGAGAGTCGGCGGTCGGCGGTCGGCGGTCGGCGGTAGAGATGCCGATTCCCTCGTGCTCCTGCCGACTGCCGACTGCCGACTGCCGACTGAACACCGGCTCGATCTTCAGTCCATCGATCGCGACGACGCCGAAGCCTTCGTTCGCCAGGTAGTGCGCGAGCGTGTAGCCCGCGGGGCCCAGTCCGACGACGAGCACGTTCTTGCCGTTGTACGGCAGCGCCATCGGCCGCCTAACATTCAATGGGTTCCAAAGCGTGAGCAGCGAATAGATCTCGAAGCCCCAGGGCAGGAACAGCACGTCCGTGAGCACGCCCGTTTCGATCTGCGGGATGTTGACCGGGTCCTGCTTCTGGAAGATGCAGCCGCGCATGCAGTCGTTGCAGATGCGATGGCCGGTGCCGGGGCACATCGGGTTGTCGATCATCACCATCGCCAGCGCGGCGATGGAGTCGCCGCCGGCGCGGAGGATGTTCATCTCGCCGATCTTCTCGTCGAGCGGACATCCCTCCAGCGCCATGCCGAGGGGGTTTGGTTTGAACGTGCCGTTCGGCTGCGGGAAGCCGTGCGAGCAGGAGTCTTTCTTCCGCTCGTGACAGTAGATGCAGTAGTGCGACTCGTCCGCGATCTCGCGCGGGGTCATGCGCGGATCGGTGAGATGAAATCCGTCGCGGCGCCGGAAGTCGTGATGCCGTCCGCCGAAGCGGTGGTCATCGACCGGCTCCGTGTCCACGAGCTGATCGAACTTCAGCGGTTGCGGAAGGCGGAAGGACGTCCAACTCGCGAAGCGTCCGCGTTTCCATTCGACGGCGGCCCACTGCGCGATTCGTTCGAGCGACGCGCGCGCGTCCGCATCGCCTTCCTTCTCCCGGTCGAGCAATGGATTGACATGGACCGCGAGCGCGAGCTCGTCGCCGGAGAAGGCCTCGCCTTCGTAACTCGGATTCTGAATCTTGGCCACGCGCTTCGTGACGAAGTCCCGTTTGAATCGCGCGACTTCGGCATCGGTTCGCGCACGCGCATGCAGCGCCGCGACTCCCTCCTCGGCATCGAACAGGCGCGCGAGAAACGCGCCGAGCTCGCGGCTGACCGCGATCAGCAGCGCCGATTCCGCCGGCGTCTCGAGCCCGCCGCTCTCCACTCCGTTCTGCATCGCCAGTCGATACGCATCGAAGCGGCGAAACAGATCCTCGTCGTGCGCTTCGACCAATCGATCGAACGCGAGCGCGAGATCCTTCAGACGGGAGTGGGAGGAGAGATCGGACCAGGTGAAGTTGTCGATGCCGAGATTCATGATGCGAGTCGCAAGGTCGCAAAGTCTCAAAGTCTCAAAGAAGCTCCGCTCCTGGCGAAGCATCTTTGCGACTTTGCGACTTTGAGACTTTGAGACTTTCTTTTCTCCTCACATAAATGATCTTCTCCACCGACGCGTGCACCACGCCCTCCGCGTCGACGAGGTCGACATTGTATGAGCGATCGACCGGTTCGCCGTTCGCCGTTGCGGCGCGAATGGCGTCGAGCTCCGCGTCATCGATCCGGAAGGTCGCGAAGAGCGTGGTGCGTCCGGGCTTGCGAAAGTGGATCGTTGCAGATTTGTCCCAGACCGTGAATCCCGATCCCAGGAGGCGCATGAGCATGATCATGTAGACCGGATCGACCGCGCCGTACAGCGATCCGCCGAAGATCGTGCCGACCGCATTGCGTGTGCGAAGGCGGAGCGGCAGTTTCACGCGCACTTCGTGAAAGTCAGAAGCGATGTACGTCACCCGCGCTCCCGTCCCCCGATACGCCGGGAAGAGGTTGAACTTCCACCTCAGGAGGCGCGACTGCAGCGATTCAGCCATTGTTGTCATCCCGAGCGTCAGCGAGGGACCTGGGCGGGTGTGTCGTGTCATCGACCGTGCCTTCCACCCGCCCAGGTCCCTCGCTCCCGCTCGGGATGACAAAGAAGGCGATCGCGGCGAGAACGAACACGATCATCGCCACGCCGTTCGCAATCAGATCCGGGCGATGATTCGACAGCAGCACGGCCGCGATCTGGAGACTGCCGCCGATGAAGACGACCATCGGCCACGCGAGCGGATTCGCGCCTAACACGGATCGCGCGACGAGCCACACCAGCGCCGCGACCACGAGCGCTTTGGCGAACATCAGCGGCGACTGCGAGAGCTTCGCGAGCGGATCGAGACTCAGGAGAAAGACGATCACCATCGTCACGATCGCGGCGTATTTGCGAATGGCGGTCGCGTAGAGCGCGACCGCGGCGGCGACGACGATCGCGGCAAGCACAACCTGCCCGGTCTCGATGAGCGCGGGCCAGGAGATCGCGACGTCGATCGGCGCATGGATCGAGATCGATGCGGACGACGGAATCGCGCGCTCGATCCATTCCAGCGCCGCGTCGGCGAGCGCGAGAATCGCCAGCGCGCTGAGCGCGGCCACGACCGCGCTGCGGCCGAAGCGCGCGCGTCCTTCGCGGCGCAGGAGGCTCGTCGCGTACGGAATCGCGGCCTCGAGTCCCGCGAGCGCGAGGAAGAGCACTCCCACTTTCAGGCCGACGTCGCGCACGAACGCAGTGATGAGGCTGACGCGGAACGTCTCCCAGGCGACGCTCGTGTTGTATCCGAACAGCAGCGTCTCGTAATCGGAAAGGAACTGCGCGATCGGAAGGATCGACAGTACGCCCGTCCATCGCAGCGCGCGCCGCCACGGCAGGCCGTGCGAGCGCGTGGCGAGCACGAGTCCGACGATCACCAGCGCGAGCGCCGCGAGCGCGGCGAGAATCTGCAGTGCGAACAGAATCAGATTCAGCAGGGTGTTGGTCGTCTCTTCGCGGTAGACGCTCTCTGGAATCTTGACCGTCTTGTTGAACTGCGTGATCTCGTCGCCGGCGACGCGAATGGTCACGCGCCGGAATGCGCGGGCGCCGAGGGGCGTGCGCTCTTCGAAGTGGAACAGCCAGTCGCGGCGGTTCGGCTGCTGAAAGCTCAGCGCTTCCTTCACGTCGAAGAGGCGTCCGTCGATGCCGTACGCCGCGAACGCGGTGCGCGCGATCGCGAGCGCCTGCTCGCGCGCGAGGGTCGCGCCGCGATTCTGCTCGTCCTGATATTTGTGGTAGCCGATCACGCGCTCCGTGCGCGGATCGACCTCGACGAAGATCTCCTCCTTCTGCATCGGCGTGAAGAAGCGCACCGTCCACGTGCCCGCTTCGAGCTTGGTCTTGAAAATGTTCACGAGCGATTCGATGGACATCCCGCCGCGCACGAGATACGTCGCCGCGATCCTGTCGAACGTTCCCGGTGCGCCGCCCTCTTCACGCGGCGACTCGGAATCCCAGGAGCGGAAGCCTTCGACCGGCGTCGCGATGACCGTAGGACGTCCTAGGACGTCGTAGGACGTCCTACGACGTCCTACGTGCTGTTTCGCGATCTCTTTCGCGCGCTCTTTCGTGATCCGGTAATCAATGGCATCCTCGGCCGACGGCGGCCGCAACGCGAGCGCGATCGCCGCCGCGATCACGAGCGCGATGCAAACGAGCACGCGTTTCGGCGTCGCGCGAATTGGATCCGGGAATTGCGCCGCCGCCGCTTGCACCTCGGGATGCTCCGGCGGAGGCTCGAGCGGCATCGCGGCGTTCGTTAGGTCATCGTCTTCGATGAAGCCGCGATTGCGCACGTACATCGCGATCGACGCGACGAGCGGAATCGCGAAGAGCAGACTCGAGACTGCGGCGGAGACGATGTAGTACGTGTTGCCCGAGCCAAAGAGCAGCGTCGCGGTGTAGACCGCGTCGATCGTGTAGTGCCAGATCAGCAGCGGCAGCAGGCCGAAGCGCTCCATCAGCAGTCCGGCCACGATTCCCGCGATGCCGACCTCCACGCCGCGAATCCAGAACGGCTGATTCGAGTACGTCGAGTGTCCGAATCCCCAGAGGAACGCCGCGATCACGATCGCCGCGATGCGCGAGCGCACGAGGCGCTGAAAAAGCGGAATCGAAAACGCGCGCGACAGGAATTCTTCGTTGAGCGCGGGGAAGAATCCCGCGAAGAGCACGTACACCCAAGGCAGCGCCGTGTTCAGCAGATCGTCGTACGGCACATCGGCCGGCGCCCACGCGCCGTAGCGTTGCGCGATCAGGTAGAAGCCGACCTGATAGGCGATGAACATCGGCACGAGCGCATAGCCGAGGATCAGCGAGAGGAAGACGCGCTTCGATGCGAGGGCCTTGCGCGTCCAGATCCGGGGAATCGCGAGATGCTGCGGAAGGCGCCGGCGGTAGTACACCTCGCCCGCGCCGCACACGACGATGAGCATCATCGCCATGCCGATGCAGTTCCGGAGAATGTCGAAGACGATGCCGCCGATGAACGCGGGATAGGACGTGGTCGTGTCGTAGTACGCGAGCTGTTGCGGTACGGAATTCAGTTCGACGGCGCCGACGAGCACGATGCTCGCGATGGCGATGCCGCCCAAGAAGCGCAGCGAGAGATTGCCGCGGCGGAGGCTGACGATGAACACGACGACCGCGGCGATGATCGTGGCGATCATCAGCATGGCATCGACGGCGCCCGCGGCCTGGTTCTTCGAGCGCAGCTCGCGATACGAGCGCAGCCACGCATCCGGAATCTTCAGCGTCTGCGCGTACGACGTGACGACGTTTCCGTCGATCGTGACCGTGTGCCGGTACGGCGCGTTCGCGGGACGGATGGTTTTCGACTCGTAGGTGAAGATCCGCTGCACGCGCTTCGGCAGCTTTCGCTCGCTCTGCGAGACGAGCTGCAGCGATCGGACATCGACGCCGATGCTCGCCAGAAACGCTTCCGGCGCGACCGTCCCCGCAATCGCCCGATCCTCGGGGATCCTGTGCGTGAACGCGATGATCTCGCCGGTCGGCGCGACATCGACGCTGATCTCCTCCTCGACCAGCGGCCGGAACCATCGGTGATGCCACGACCAGATCCGCACCTGATCGCGCATCACGCGATTCGCGCGCTCGAGCCCGAGCGTGCGCTCCAGAAAAATGCGCGCACTGCCGTCGGACTCGAAGCTCACCGCATGTTTCATCCCGCCGGCATCGATCGTCTGCGCGCGGACGAGCTTCTCCGCGATCGTCAGAGACGAGCTGCGGTCGTACTTGAAATCGATCGACGCTTCGGGAAATGCGGAGTGGAAATAGCGGGCGATGATGAAGGTGGATGCGGCGGCGAGAAGGATGCTTACTGCGATGAGGGTGACGTCGCGCCGCGACAGTGGCGAGTTGCGAGTTGCGAGTTCCGAGGACGTCATCGCCGCAACTCGCTACTCGCCACTCGCAACCTTCACAACAACCCTGTCAGTATCAAATCCGCCACCTGCTCCGCCTGCGCCGCCAGGTCATACTCCTTCTCCGAGAGCATCCACGACGTCACCATCTCGTCGAGCACGCCGAACACGGCCTTCGCGACGAGCTGCGGATGGACGTTGCGGCGGAACGTTCCTTCCTGTTGTCCATGCTCGACGACGCTGCGGATCACGTTCAGGTAATCCGCGACCTCGGCCTGCGAGAAGAGGCTCATGAACTTCAGGCTGTGGCGGAGCTCGACCTGCGAGACGACGGCGAGCGCGCGGTCGCGGCCTAACGTCTCGAGGTGGTGGCGCACGGCGATGCGCAGCCGCTCCTCGGCGCGATTCACGTTCGCGAGCTGCTGCTCGAGCGAGTGCAGATAGTTCCGCGTGTGCTCGCGGAAGATCGTGATGAGCAGATCTTCCTTTCCGTCGAAGTAGAGGTAAATCGTTCCGTCGGCGACGCCCGCCGCCTTCGCGATCTGCGCGACCTTCGCGTTGAAATAGCCGTGCTCGGCGAAGACGTCGACGGCGGCGCGCAGGATGCGCTCGCGTTTCGACGTGCCCTGAAAGGCGACTGCGTCGCTGGTGGGTGTGGAAGAGGGTGCCTGTTGTCGCGCCATCCGCGGCTGAATCGTCATTCAGCGGAGCCGGAGTGTCAAGAGGTCGACGAATTCCTGCTCCCTCGGCTCGCGGCGTTTTCCATCGAATGCGGCGAAAACGTCATCGCGCGTTGCACTCACGGACACGGGATAGATGTGCACGTGCAGATGCGGCGTCTGGATGCCGAGCTTGAGGATCATCGCGCGCTGCAATCCGGTCGCATCGAGAATCGCTCGCTCCGCGCGATGCCACACGCGCGCGAAATGCAGCCACTCCTGCTCATCGAGATCGGACGCGTTATCGACGTGCCGCTTCGACACGACCATCGCATGCCCGCGCGGCGACCAGTCGTCGTGCAGCACGACCCAGGTGCGCTCGTCTTCGAAGACGACATCGCCGGCATGCGACGGATCGGTGCAGAAAACGCAGCTCACGCCGCAACTATAATTCGCGCCCTCATGCGAACCCTCCGCTTCGGCCGCACCAACGTGCAAGTGCCGGCGATCAGTCTCGGCACGTGGGGTCACGGCGGTCCGCGCGTGAGCGAGACCGGTGTGTCGGTCGGCTGGAAGAATCACGATGATGCGCAGGCCGCGGACGCGCTCCTCGCCGCATACCGCGCGGGCATCACGCACTGGGACACTGCCGACGTCTACGGCGACGGCCACGCGGAGGAGTTGATCGGCCAGGTGTGGGATCGCGTTCCGCGCAACGAGATCTTCCTCGCGTCGAAGTTCGGGTGGGCGTACGGTCCCGCGAATCATCCGTACGATCCGAAGTTCATGCGCGAGCGCGCCGAGCGATCGCTGCGGAATCTGCGCACGGACG
>Ga0075418_10009906_pt1 | contig 10675 bp, 6 predicted proteins | sample SoiMetdeltSBSDD2_FD_81776 | JGI IMG/M metagenome (GOLD analysis project Ga0075418, IMG submission 81776) | Bulk soil microbial communities from a Populus tree surrounding site in Tennessee, USA - Soil MetaG P. deltoides SBSDD2 | ecosystem: Environmental > Terrestrial > Soil > Tree plantation...
GGCGACAGAGGCAACTGGGCGATCGTGCGCGCACAGATCTACGGCTGGCGCGGGGACTCGGTACGGGCGCGAATATGGGGCGACACGGCGGCGAAGGAGTTTGCGGCTCAGCTGCGCGACACGCCGGACGATGGGCAGCGCCACGGGTTCCGTGGACTCGCGCTGGCCTACGCTGGCCGGAAGGCCGAGGCAATCGCCGAAGGTGAGCGCGGCGTGGCGCTGCTTCCGCCGGAGAAGGACGCGATCGCCGGCCCGTATCAGGTGCACCTGCTCGCACGCATATACCTCTTGACGGGCGAGCGTGAGAAGGCGCTCGACCTGCTCGAGCAACTGCTCGCCCGACCCTACTACCTCTCGCCCGGGTGGCTGCGCGTCGACCCGACATTTGCGCCGCTCAAGGGCAATCCGCGCTTCGAGCGCCTGAGCTCCGCTCGCTGAGAGTAATTACTTCACACGGTCGGCGTAGCTGTTCACGCGATCGACGTAGCTGTCGCCCGTGATCATCCGCACCACTCGGCCGTTCTCCTCGACGAACCGCACTACCTCGCCCACGGGTCCGCCACCGTTCGGCGCGACGAAGCGGAACCGACCGCCGCCGAGCGGCTCGAGAGTGACCGGGTTATCGACGTTCCCCGCGTTAGGCGAGATCAGCACAAGGCGCTTGTTCAACAGCACGACCTGGGTATCGCCTCCCTTTCCTCGGTAGAGTCCCGCGAATCGCGCCCACGACGGATCCCACGCGACGGTCTTCGGCTTCTCGGCCGCGGCCTTCGCCACGGCCACGCCAACGGTGCTCATGAGCTGGCGCGCGATGTCGTTCGGGTTGGAGTCGTTGGTGTTCGTGAGCACGATGACTCCGACTTTGTCATCGAGCTGAATGGTCGTCTGTGTGGTGTAGCCCGGATACCCACCGCCGTGCCCGACGTACGTCTTGCCGCCGACGCGACTGACCGCGAACCCGATCGCCGTGCCGGAATTCCAGTCGTTCTCCACGGAGCGCACGCGATGCATCTCGCGCAGTGAGCCGGTGCTCAGGATCTGGCGGCCGCCCATCTTCCCGGTGCGGAACTGCGCCGAGACGAACTTCGCCATGTCTTCGACGTTCGATGTCAGGCCGGTCGCGGCTGCCATGCCGCGCGCGTCGGTGAATGGGTAGACCTCGCGCGTACCATCCGGCATGCGGCGCGTGTAGCCGACGGCCATGCCTTCCACGTTCTTGTCGACACTCGATGCGCTCATGCCGAGCGGGTCGAAGATGTTCTTCTGGAGATAGTCGGCCCACGGCATCCCGCTCACCTGCTCGACCGCCATCCCGGCGATCGTGTAGGCGAGGTTCGAGTACTTCCACCGGGTCTGCGGGGCGAACGCGGCCTGCCGGTCTGCCATGAGCTTCTGAACTTCTTCGGCGGTCGGGAACTTGAGCGTCGTCCAGTGATCGCCTGCTTCGCGAGGCAAGCCTGACGAGTGATCGAGCAGCTGCTCGATCGTGATGGGGCCGTCATCGTCACCGGCCGGCTTGAGCTGGAACCACGGGAGGTACTTCGACACCGGGTCGTCGAGCCGGATCTTCCCCTGCTCGCGCAGCTGCATGATGGCGGTGGACGTGAACAGCTTGCTGTGTGACGCCATGCGGAACTTGGTCGCAGGCGTCATGGGCTGCTTGGCAGCGACGTTCGCGAAGCCGAATCCCTTCGTCCAAACGAGCGTCTGGTCGGACACGACGCCGACGACGATGCCAGGCAAGCCTCGATAGGCAATCTGGCCTTCCATCCACGCGGAGAAGAGCCGTTCCGCGCCCTGAACGTCGGGATCATCGGCCACGGTCGACGTGGACGCTGGGCTCTGGGCGGCGAGCGACGATGCGAGAATGGAACCGATCGTTGCCAGCCGGGCGTGCGACGCGAGTCGGACCATACGATCCTCGGGGAGGGGACTGCTCAACCGTCGCGCTGCCGGAGGGACTCGTCAACCCTGAGTGAGCCATCACTGGCCGGTTGACACTTTTCTGGCAGATTGACGGGCGCCGCACCCGTGCTGGCCGGCCAACTTTCGCCGGACCGTCCCATCGCCGTCAGAGAACCGAGGAGCGAACACCGATGCATCGACTGCACCCCTGGACGCGCGCCGTTGCGACGTCCGCCATGACCGTTGCCTGCCTAACGTCGCGCCTGGCGGCGCAGCAGGGTGGCGATCGGACCCCGCGCGGCGACAGCCTGCGTCAGGCCCAACGGCTCGACGTCGACGGCAAGCATGCCGAGGCCCGCGCGATCTTTCAGAAGCTGATCGACAACGCCGCTGACCCTGCGACGAAGGCCGTCGCGCAGCGTCGTATGGCAATGTCGCACGGCTTCGAGGGGCATTGCGCAGAGACGGTGCGCTACGAGGAGATGGTGATCGACTACTGGAAGACGCGTGAAAAGGAGGAGCCGCAGAATGCGTTCTACCAGGAAGGCGAGATGGCCAACGAGGCGGCGCGCATCTGCATCGACGCCGGCGACCTGACGACGGCCGAGCGGATGTACAGGCGTGGGAGCGAGCTGGGGAACAAGGAGCCGGAGCCAAGGACCCATCCCAAGGCGCTGTGGCATTACCGCCTGGCCCACGCGCTCGCACGCATTGCCGGGCGCAAAGGCGACAAGGCGGAGGCGCAGCGTCAGGTGGCGGAAGCGCGGAAGATCCTGGACAGCGATCCCACAATGGCAGCGAACCAGGAGCGATTCTTTCCGTACCTGGCGGGATACGTCGCGCTCTACACGAACGATCTCCCGACGGCGCAGACGGAGCTGACGAAGGCGCTGTCGATGCAGGGCAACTCGTCCGACCCGTTCATGCACGTGCTCATGGGAATGACGCACGAGAAGATGGGTCACGCGTCGGTGGCGAAGGAGTGGTATCAAAAGGCCTACGACCTTGCCACGTCACACAACCCGCCGGCGGCCTACGCGCGGCCGTTTGCGCGGAAGAAGCTCGGATTGTCATCCTGAGCGAAGCGAAGGATCCTCATCGTCCCGATAAAGGGCTCTCGGTCAGGAGGATGAAGATCCTTCGCCTGACGGCTCAGGATGACAAACTCAGTCGGCGCGCAGCGCCGTTACCGGGTCGACACGCGAGGCACGCAGCGCGGGGATGAGGGTAGCGACGGTGGCGACGACGAGCATCGTTGCCGACACCGCCGCGAGCACCATTGGATTTCGCGGCGACGTCTCGAACAGGAGATCCCGGATGAACCGGGCCGACGCGAGGGCAGTGAGCAGTCCCACACCGATGCCTGCCAGCGTCGCGCGAACTCCCTGCCCCAGCACGAGCCGAAGGACGTCCGCAAGCTGTGCGCCTAACGCGCGCCGCACGCCGAGCTCGTGATGCCGCCGCGTCACGCTGTGCGAAATGGCCGAGTAGAGTCCGAGTGCGGCGATGATCGCGGCGATGGCGCCGAACAGCGTGCACAGCTGTGCGCCCAGCTTCCATGGGCGAAGCTGAGACGCCATCATGCTCGTGAGCGGCTGGACATCGATGTACGGAAGGTCCGGCGAGACACTCTGTGCCGCCTGACGAACCGCCCGAATCAGCGATTCGGGCACGCCGCCGCGGGACCGGGCGAGCAGTACGTAATACGGTGTCGCCCGTTGTGCGGTGGCCGGCAGGTAGATGAGAAACCGCGGCTCATCGCCGCTGAGCCGCTCCCGGCCGTGCTCCGCGACGCCAATCACGGTCGTGCACGTCGAATCCGTGGCCACGAGCACACAGCGGCCGACAGCTGACTCGCCCGGCCAGTACGCGCGTGCCATCGGCTCGGACAGCACGGCGACACGTGCATCGGTTGCGACGTCCCGATCCGAAATGGGGCGCCCCTCGACAATCCGCGTGCCGAGCGTTGCGAAATAGTCCCCGCTGATCGCGTTGACGTACGGGCCACCGGTCGACGCCTGGGGCAGCGAGTCACGCCCGGGTACCCTGACCGCCATGCCACCCAGCGAGATGAACAACGGGTGATACGATGACAGCGAGACCGACGCGACGCCGGGAACGGTCGTTAGGCGCTGTCGAATCGCCTGATATGTCGCCAGCGCGCGTGCCCGCTCGTATCCTACCGAGTTGAGATCCGCCGAGATCGACAGGACGCGGTCCGTGTCGTAGCCCAGCTGCAGCGACGCGATTCGGCGCAGGCTCGCGACGAACAGCCCTGCACCGACCAGCAGCACCACCGACATCGCCGCCTGTATGACGATGAGCGAGGTCGACGTCCGAGAATTCCGCACACTGCCTTCCCGTCCCCCGGCCTTGAGCGCATCCGTCACGTCTGGCCGGCTCGCCGAAAGCGCCGGCACCACACCCGCGACCAGCGTCGTGAGCGCGACCAGAATCAACGTGACGACCACCAACCGGGGATCGATGACGCTGTCGGTCCACTCGAAGTCGCTCAAGAGTGTCCGGCGAAGCAGCCGAACGCCTGCGGTGGCCACGACCATTGCCACGATGCCCCCCGCCACGGCAAGCAGCGACGCCTCCGCCAGCAGCAGTCGGATGAGGCGACGGCGCGACACGCCGAGCGCCAGTCGAACGGCAATCTCCCGACGTCGCTCCAGCCCTCGAGCGAGCAGGAGATTCGCGACGTTCGCACACCCGATGAGCAGGACGATGATCGTGACGGCGACGAGCAGTTTCGTGATTCGCGTTTCCGGATTGCGCTTGAGCTGCTCCGCCGGAAGGATGGACCGGACCTCGATCCGAGCCTCCTCGGTATCGCGCGCGTGCCGCTGGGCGGCGTCCGCCCCGCGACCTCGATGATAGATCGTGTTGGCGTGCGCGTTCACGACCTCCGCCGGCACGCCGCGTCGCACGCGCGCGATGACGTGAATCCAAAAGCTGTCCCAGCTCGTCTTCCAGCTTTGCCCCACGCCCCTCAGTTCGCCCGCACCCTCCACGGGAATCCACGCGTCCACGCGACGAGGATCGACCCCGGTGAACCCACGCTCGGTCACGCCGACGACGGTGAAGTAGCGAGGCCCGATACGCAGCGGTTTCCCGATGACGCCGCGGTCGCCACCGAAGCGCCGTTGCCAGAAGCCGTAGCTCAACACGACCGCACTGGCGCCGCCGTTGCGGTCATCGTTTTCCGTGAGCAGTCGGCCGGTGGCGGGACGTGCGCGCAGCATCGGGAAGTACGAGCCGGACACCAGGCTGGCGCGGATCTCTTCCGCCTCGGCGCCACGCCCGAGCGTGTACTTCCACGCTTCGGTCGCGGCAGCGACCTCGGTAAAGACGCTGGAGTCCGCACGAAGCGCGGCGACCAACGGATAATGCAGTGTACTGTGGGGCGGATACCTCGAGCCGACGAGGGACAGCGTCACGTAGCCGAGCTCACCCGGGTCTTCGACGCCGGGTGGGGGCGCCAACAACAGTCGGTCGATCACGCCGAACATCGTCACGTTCGCGCCGATACCAAGCGCGAACGTCGCAATGACGACCAGTGCGAACGCACGCTGCCTGACGAGCGTTCGCGTCGCGTATCGTCCGTCCGACCACCAGGCGTTCAGTCGCTCGCGCATCACCAACCGCTCCTCTCGCAAGTGCCCTGCCTCGTGTATCCGCTCGACTGCGTCGTCCCACGACCGGCCAAACCGGGTCCGCGCTTCCGCGATTGCCTCGGGGCGCGTGAGGCCCCGCGCGAGGAGCTGCGCCACCCGCATGTCGATGTGAAAGCGCAGCTCTTCGTCGATCTCGGCGTCGGTGAGGTCTCGACGTCGGAGCGCGAGCCGGAAGGCACGTCGAATGCGTGGGCGGATGTCGAATCCCATGGGCGTCAGGCGCTCCGTTGCTCACTCGCCGCGCAAAGCGGTCACCGGATCGACTCGTGATGCACGCCACGCCGGGATGAACGTTGCGGCGACGGCAACGACCACGATCAGCATTGCCGCGACCGCGAATGCCGATGGGCTCCGCGGCGAGGTCTGAAAGAGCACCGGCTCGACGAATCGACCCACCGCGAGGGCGATGATGGATCCGAGCACGAGGCCGATCAGTGCCGCCCGAACACCCTGATCCATCACCTGCCGCACGACGTCGCCCACTCGTGCGCCTAACGCCATGCGGACACCGAACTCGTGCCGGCGCTGTGTCACGCTATACGAGATCGCGCTGTAGAGGCCCCCGGCCGCGATGAGAAGGGCGAGCGCGCCGAACAGCGAGAACAGCGTCGCGCCCGTTCTCCACGGTCGGATCTCCGGCACGAGCAGGTCGCCAAGGGACTGCACGTCCGCGTAAGGGAGATTCACGGCGACGCCCTGCATCGCGCGCCGCACCGGCTCGACGAGACTGGAGCCCCCTCCATCCCTGGATCGGATGAGCAGCGTATTCGCACCCGCATTCCACCGCGGACCAAGGGGCACGTAGACAAGAAATCGCGGATCGGCCGGTTGCAGCCCCTCCTTCGCGTCCTCGGCGACGCCCACGACCGTTGTGCACGTCGAATCGCCCCGGAGCAGGATGCAGCGATCGACGGCGCGTTCGCCCGGCCAGTACGCGCGGGCCATCGCCTCGCTCAGGACAGCCACGCGCCCTTCTGCCGACACATCTGCCGCGGTGAGGGGACGCCCTTCGACGACGCGCAGACCTAACGTCGAGAAGTAGCCTGCTCCGACGGCGTTGTAGTAGGGTCCGCCCATCGGCGAACGCGGAAGGGTGTCCCGTCCAGGAACGCTCACCCGCATGCCGAATCCCCAACCGAGCAGCGGATGCGTCGACGAGATGGCCGCGTCCGCGACTCCAGGCACCGACATCGCGCGATCGCGCATCGCGGCATACAGCGCTAGGCGAGCGGGTATCGAGTACCCGTAGGACTCGACGTCCATGGTCGCGGACAGGACGCCGTTCGTCTCGTAGCCGAGCCGCAAGCTCGCGGCCTGCCCGAGACTGTGGACGAACAGCCCGGCCCCGACGACGAGAACGACCGACAGCGCGGCCTGTGCGACCATCAGCACACTTCGGACGCGCGACAGCGCTCGACCGCCCTCGCGGCCTCCTGCCTTCAGCGCGACGACCACGTCCGGCCGGCTGGATCGCAGCGCCGGCGCCACACCGGCGATGCCAATGGTCAGAAGCACCAGTCCGAACGTGACGGCGAGAACACGGGCGTCGAACGCCGACTCCGTCCACGCGAAGTCGCTCAGAAGCGTCCGCTGCAGAAGGGCGATGCCCCAGCGCGCGACAAGAATCGCGATGACGCCGCCAACCACGGCCAGGGCCATCGTTTCCGCAACCAGCATGCGGAACAGCCGCCAACGCGATACACCGAGTGCCAGACGCACTGCAATTTCGCGCCGTCGTTCCGTGCCGCGGGCGAGCAGAAGGCTTGCGACGTTCGCGCAGGCGATCACCAATACGACCGCGGACACGGCTAACAACAGTCGCGCCAGCCTTGCCTCCGGGTCGTCCCCACGTTGCTCGGCCGGAAGAATGGACCGAAGCGTCAGGCGGTCGTTCCCGAGTCTCCCACCCTTGGCCCTCGCGCTCCCTCCCCACTCGGAAAAGCCGATGTCGTAGATCGTCGTCGCTCGCGTCGCCGCTGCGCTCACCGACACACCCCGCTTCAGCCGGACATGGATCCGAACCCAAACGCTGCCCCAGTGGGTCGGGAATCGCTCGAGACCGATGTGGTACACAGCCGCCTGGTTGATCGGAATCCACATGTCGACCCGGCGTGGGTCGACCCCGGAAAAGCTCTCGCGCGCAACACCGATGACCGTGAGCGAACGCGGTCCCACGCGCAGCGTCTCGCCGAGTATCGACGAATCGCCGGCGAAGCGACGCTGCCAGAACCCGTGGCTCAGCACGACCACGTCGCTCGACGGCACGTCACCGTCCTCCTGCGCGCCGAAGAAGCGGCCTAACGCCGGATCCGTCCCCAGCACGCGGAAGTAGTCGCTGTTCACGAACACCCCGAACACCTGCTCCGCCCCAGCGCCGGCGCCGAGCGTCAGGGCAGTGATGAACGTTGACGCGGCGACCTCGCGGAACGCAGCGGTGTCGGCTCGAAGCCGGGTATAGAGCGGGTACTGCATACCCGACAGCATCCGCTCGATGCCGGGCTGTGTGGCAGTGCGACCGACCTCCAGCAGCTCGGCGGGCGCTCGGACGTGCGGCGGCGGCCGTAACAGCAACCGGTCGATCACGCCGAACATCGTCACGTTCGCCCCGATCCCTAACGCGAACGTGAGCACGACCACGAGCGCGAATGCCGGCTGATGCGACAGCGCGCGGATGGCGTAGCGAACGTCGCCCAAGGCTGCGTCGAAGCGCTCGCGCGCGCGAAGCCGCTCGTCTCGCACGCGACCGGCAACGGTCAGTCGCGACACCGCTTCATCCCACGATCCGCCCAACCGGTCAAGCGCCTGCCGCTCCGCTTCGGCCGGTGTCACGCCGCGAGCGACGAGCTGGGAGACGCGGCAGGCGAGGTGAGTTCGGAGCTCCTCTTCGATCTCACGCTCGCTGAGATCGCGGCGCCGGAGCGCGAGACGGAATGCTCGCCGGATGTGCGGGCGGACGTCGAACCGCATCGTTAGGCCTCCAGTGAGCCGGTGAGAATGCCCGTCACCGTTTCCGTATACCGAACCCACGTGGCGGTCTCCTGCTTGAGGTGCGCTTTGCCGCGTGGTGTCACCCGGTAGTATCGCGCGCGACGACCGTTTTCGGTGATGCCCCACTCCGCCGCGATCAGCTCGCGGCCCTCCAGACGATACAAGCCCTGGTACAGTGCGCTATCGTCGACATCCAGTGCGCCACCGGAGCGCTCCTCGAGCCAGTTGGCGATCTCGAACCCATGCATGGGCTGCCAGGCGAGCGCGCGCAGGATCAACAGGTCGAGTGTGCCCTTCACCAGCGCCAGCGGCTGCGGCATGTCTCCCTCCAGAGTCTCTATCCAGAGTCTGGAAGTACGATGGTGCGATCCGCTCGGCGCGTCAAGAACGCGCCACCGCCTGAACCGCGCGGAACTCGGAGGACAGTAGCCGAATAGGTGACGCGTGGGCTCGAAGACATGGAGCCGACGCAACACGGCCCATCACCAGCTTCATACGTATCGATGCAGGGAGGACTCACATGAAGATCGGCATCATCGGCGCCGGCCACATCGGCAGCGTCCTGGCGCGGCGATTCACCGAGCTCGGGCACGATGTCACCGTGGCAAACTCGCGTGGGCCCGAGACGCTGAAGGATCTCGCGGCGCAGACGGGTGCTCGAGCGGGAACGGTGACCGACGCGGCGCACGACAAGGAAGTCGTGATCGTCACTATTCCGGAGAAGAACGTCCCGACGCTTCCCAAGGGACTGTTCGCTGGTTCCCGGGCGGTCGTTGTCGACACGGGCAACTACTATCCTCAGCGTGATGGGCGGATTGGCGAGATCGAGTCCGGCACCACGGAGAGTCGATGGGTGTCGCAGCAGCTCGGGCGCCCGGTGGTGAAGGCGTTCAACACCATCCGGGCAAGTCATCTACTGAGCAACGGTCGGCCCGCCGGCGATCGCGAGCGCATTGCGCTTCCCGTCGCAGGGGATGACCCTAACGCGAAAGTGGTGGTGTCACGGCTGATCGACGAGCTGGGGTTCGACGCCGTGGACACTGGCGGGTTGGACGATTCCTGGCGTCAGCAGCCGGGGACGCCGGTGTATGCCGCCGACCTTCCGGCGGACGCGGCTCGTCGCGCGTTGTCGGATGCGAGGCGCCCCGCGGCGCGAGCGTAGTTTCTCGCGTTCGGGGAGGAACCAGGAACGCTGAGCACGGACACTACGAACGCTGAGCGCGCAGACGGCGCTTCGCGCCGCCGCAGAAGCCGCCGAGCTTTTCTTTGACAAAAGAACCGGCCGTTCCGAAGCAGTTCGGCGTGGCCATCGCCCGGCGCGAAGCGCCGTCTGCGTTTTCAGCGTTCGTGGCTATGTCGAGCCGCCGGATTCAAACGACTTTGACCCGTTGATCTCGTCGTGACGGAAGGGGCGCCTCGCGGTCGTGGCGTGCACGGTGTACCGTCCACGGCATGAGAACCCTTCTCGTGGTTGCCGGCCTTGCGGGAGCCGTGTCGCTTCCAGCTCAAACTCCGCCGCTGACCGCGGTTCGGTTCGGAAGACTCGTAGACGGCACGGGCCGAGTGATTCGCGATGCCGTCGTCGTCACGAACGCCGATACCATAGTCAGCGTCGGCACCGGCGCGAGCGCAGTTCCGCGCGGCGCGCGCGTGATCGACCTGCGCCGGTACACCGGCATCCCGGGACTGATCGACGCACACACGCACATCAGCTATTACTGGGACGGCACACCGGGGACCGATCCCTGGCAGCAGAGCGGTCGTCGTCGCAGCCAGGTCACGGTGTTTCTCGCCCAGGAGACCGCGCGGAAGACGCTCGAGTCGGGCGTGACGACCATTCGCGACCTCGGCGCGTCGGAATACTCCGACCTCGCGATTCGCGACCTGATCAATCGCGGCGCGATGGTCGGCCCGCGCGTGTTCGCCGCGGGCTACGGGCTGCGCCGGGCTCCAGCGACCGCGCAGCCCAACGCGCCTCCGGGTCCGTCGCGTGGCCGCCTAACGGGCGTCGACGACGTCGCGGCGGCCGTGAAGGCACAGGTGGACGCTGGCGCGGACGTCATCAAGGTGTACGGGTCGACCGGCAGCGGCGCCGACGTCAC
>Ga0075418_10009911_pt1 | contig 10673 bp, 9 predicted proteins | sample SoiMetdeltSBSDD2_FD_81776 | JGI IMG/M metagenome (GOLD analysis project Ga0075418, IMG submission 81776) | Bulk soil microbial communities from a Populus tree surrounding site in Tennessee, USA - Soil MetaG P. deltoides SBSDD2 | ecosystem: Environmental > Terrestrial > Soil > Tree plantation...
CGAGGCGCAGACGTGACCGCGACGCCTGTCGGATGCGATGCCCCCCCGGGTGTGAGCGGGATGGCGCAAGTATGCGGTGACGTGCATGCGCGGGGACCAATCCAACCGCGCCCTCCGCGCTGATGGTGAATTGCCCGCTCCGCATGACGATTGGAAGAGAGGCAACACACCTCATGCCGGCTGCGGATGGAACCTGCGCACGCCGGCATAGCCCAGAAACAGGAACACCAGCAGCGCCAGGCCTTGCGCGATCGCAAACGGCGGCTCGGACTGGGTCGGGGCCAGCGGCTGCAGGAAGGCTATCTTGAGGAACAGCTGCACGATCAGCACGAACACATTGAGGTAGAGGGCGACCACCGCGGCGATCACGTAGAGCCAGCGCCACGGACCGGCAAAATCGAAGCTATAGGCGGCCAGGATGGCCACCGCCAGCACCGCCAGGGAAGCGAAGCCAAAGTAGTGCGACGGCAGCAAGCGCTCGAATGGAAAGCCGAACCCGGTCACGCTGGTGAGCACGGTGGTCCACAAGAACACGGAGGTCCACAGAGGCAGCCGCTTGTTTTGCAGCATGCCCGCCATCACCACCAGTCCGGACGCGATTGCCACCAGACTGATGAGCACGTGCATGGTCGTGTACGTGGATAGCGTAAGCCCGAATACCATCATCCCCCTCCCGGCAAACCCCGCCGCATAGTATCCGCCTTCTGGTTTGCCTTGCATCGGAATTCTGGTCGCAACCCGTCATCTGCGGTCTTGTCGCGAGGAATGAGCCATCCGCGTCCATCGGAGCAAGTCGATGCATGGCCGTGCCCCTCGGCACCAACCCGAGGGCAGGCAAGCCGAGCACGACAGGCTCGCACCTACAGGATGAACTTGCTGAGGTCGGCGTTCTTGGCGAGGTCGCCGATGCGCCCGCGCACGTAGGCGGCATCGATGCGAATGGTCTCTCCGCCCTTGTCGGCGGCCTCAAAGGAGATCTCGTCCAGCACCCGCTCCATCACCGTTTGCAGTCGCCTGGCGCCGATATTCTCGACCGTCGAGTTGACCTGCGCGGCGATGTCGGCCAGCGCATCGACCGCATCGTCCGAGAAGGCCAGTGTCACGCCCTCGGTGGCGAGCAGGGCTACGTATTGCTTGATCAGGCTCGCTTCCGGCTCCGTGAGAATACGGCGGAAGTCCTCCTTGGTGAGCGGTTTCAGTTCCACGCGGATCGGCAGCCGGCCCTGCAGCTCCGGCAGCAGATCGGACGGCTTGGCCATGTGGAATGCGCCCGAGGCGATGAACAGCACGTGGTCCGTCTTCACCGGCCCGTACTTGGTCGACACGGTGGTGCCCTCAATCAGGGGCAGTAGGTCGCGCTGCACGCCCTCGCGCGATACGTCGGCGCCGACGCGCCCACCCTCGGAGCGCGCGCAGATCTTGTCGATCTCGTCGAGGAAGACGATGCCGTCGTTCTCGACGCTCTTGACCGCCTCCTGCACGATCTGCTCCTGGTCGAGCAGCTTGTCGCCCTCCTGGGCGAGCAGAATGTCGTAGGCCGCCTCGACTGTGGTGCGGCGAGGCTTGGTGCGCTGGCCGAACGCCTTGCCCAGCATGTCATTGAGGTTGAGCATGCCGACCTGCCCGCCGGGGATGTCGAAGGTCGGCAGTTGCGGGCCGCTGTCGGCCACCTGGATCTCGACCTCCTTGTCGTTCAGCTCATTGTTGCGCAGGCGCTTGCGAAAGCTGTCGCGCGTGCCGGACGAGGCACCGGCGCCGACCAGCGCGTCGAGCACGCGCTCCTCGGCGTTCTTTTCGGCTTGCGCCTTCACCTCGCGACGCTTGGCCTCCCGCACCAAGCCGATGCCGACCTCGACCAGATCGCGCACGATCGAGTCGACGTCACGGCCGACGTAACCGACCTCGGTGAACTTGGTCGCCTCCACCTTCAGGAACGGCGCACCCGCCAGGCGCGCGAGGCGGCGCGAGATTTCGGTCTTGCCGCAGCCCGTCGGCCCGATCATCAAGATGTTCTTGGGCAGCACCTCTTCCTTGAGATCCTCAGGCAGTTGCTGCCGCCGCCAGCGGTTGCGCAGCGCGATCGCCACCGCCCGCTTGGCATCCTTCTGGCCGACGATGAAACGGTCGAGCTCGGAGACGATCTCACGGGGAGAAAAGCTGGTCATGGCGTGGAGGCTCGGTGCGGATCGCTGCTGGTCATTTCGTACTGCATGATGAGTGAGTCGCCGGTTCGGCCCTGCAGCCGCGTAATGGCCCGATAACCGGCCTTCTCATAGGCCCGCACGGCGCGATGATTAACCGGGTCCGGGTCAATGATGATGTGCTTGTAGCCCTGCCGGACCAGGCGCTCGGTGAAGGCGCGCAGAACGCGGGAGCCGATCCCTTTGCCAAGCTTATCGGGATCGCCGATCGTCAGGTCGACGCCAATGGCGTCGGAGGGCAGTTCGGCAAGCCAGGGATGGTCGGCGATCCAGGTCTGGTTCTGGTGATGGCCGATGAACCAATACTGGATATAGCCGGCCGGCTCGCCGTCGACCGAGAATATGAAGGGACGCGTGGTGTCGCGGCCCTCGATCATGTCGCGCACATACCCCAGTTCGACCTCCGGCTCGCCCCACCACTTCGCCACATGCGGCGCCGCCAGCCAGGAGCGCAGCAGCGGCAGGTCGGCCGCCGACATCGGATCGAACTGATAGGACGCGCTCATCTGCTGCTTTCGAGCGCCTCGATGACGACGTGGGTGTTGGTGTAGACGCAGATCTCGGCGGCAATGCGCATGGCCTTGCGCGCGATTTCCTCGGCCTCGGCCGGCGTATCCAGCAGCGCCTTGGCTGCGGCCAGCGCGAAGTTGCCGCCCGAGCCGATGCCCATCACGCCGCCGTCCGGCTCCAGCACGTCGCCCGTACCGGTCAACACCAGGGTGGTCGACGTGTCGGCGACGATCATCATCGCCTCCAGCCGGCGCAGGAAGCGGTCGGTACGCCAGTCCTTGGCCAGCTCCACGCAGGCGCGGGTCAGCTGCCCCGGATACTGCTCCAGCTTGTTTTCGAGCCGCTCAAAAAGCGTGAAGGCGTCGGCCGTGGCGCCGGCAAAGCCGCCGATTACGTCGCCCTTGCCGAGCGACCTGACCTTCCTGGCATTGGCCTTGATGACGGTTGCGCCGAGGCTGACCTGCCCGTCGCCGGCGACCACCACCTTGCCGCCCTTGCGGACGGTGAGAATGGTCGTGCCGTGCCAAGTCTGGGATGGAGCTACATCATTCATGATCGAACCCATTGGGCGATGTCGGCGTGAACGCAGCGTAAATCAAGGGGGTCCAATATGGCCCGGGGGCGCAGCATATCCCGACGGGTCACTGGCATAGGTGCGTCCGAGCTGATAGACGCTTGGACGCAGCGGTGCAAGCAAGGCGAATTTTCCGTGAAGCGGCAGGCAACTATCGATCGCTCCACCAAGGAGACGAAGATCAAGGCGACCGTCGATCTCGACGGCACTGGCGCCTATGACATCGCCACCGGCGTCGGCTTCCTCGACCACATGCTGGAGCAACTGGCCCGCCACTCCCTGATCGACATCTCGCTCAAGGCCAAGGGCGACCTGCACATCGATTTCCACCACACCACCGAGGACAGCGGCATCGTGCTCGGCCAGGCGGTGGCCAAGGCGCTGGGCGACAAGCAGGGCATCACGCGCTACGCCTCCCTGCACCTGCCGATGGACGAGACCCTGACCCGCGTTGCCATCGACGTGTCGGGCCGCCCCTACCTGATCTGGAAGGTCGCCTTCTCGCAGCCCAAGGTCGGCGAGATGGACACCGAGCTGTTCCGCGAGTGGTTCCAGGCCTTCGCGCAGAACGCCGGCATCACGCTGCACATCGAGTGCCTGTACGGCGACAACAACCACCACATTGCCGAGACCTGCTTCAAGGGCCTCGCCCGCGCTTTGCGCGAGGCCGTCGCCATCGACCCTCGCCAGGCCGGCCGCGTCCCATCGACGAAAGGTAGCCTTTGAGCCGCCCGACAGCGTAATCGTCAAACGAAACAATCTCGCAGCCGACGTCGCAAACCTTGGTCCCCGGGATCGAGGCTGCGGACGGCGCAAAATTCAGGCGTGCTTCTGACGCGACGGCGTGTGCACTTGCGCCTGCTACAACAACCGCCGCACACTGCCCCCGCATGCCAAATGACACCTCCCCCGCAACACACGATCCCGCCGCCCTCGTCGATGCGCTGGCGCGCTCAGCCCGCAAGGAACGCACGCCCTGCGGCGATGGCAGCATGGTGTGGCGCGTATGGGGCACCGGCGAGCCGCTGCTGCTGCTGCACGGCGGCACCGGCTCGTGGACGCACTGGATCAAGACCATCCCGGCGCTGTCGCCGCGCTGGCAGCTGTGGGTGCCGGACATCCCGGGGCTCGGCGACTCTGCCATGCCGGCCGAGCCGCGTACGCCTTCGAGCATCGCCGATGCCATGGTCGCCGGCATCGATCGGCTGTTTGCGGCGGATCAACCGTTGCGTCTCGCGGGCTTCTCCTTCGGCGGACACGTCGCGGGCCTGATCGCGGCGCGCCGCCCTCACCGTTTCAAGCACCTGATTCTGATCGGCGTCGCCGGCCTCGGTTTGCAGGCCGATCCGCGCGAGCCGTTCGCCAAGACGCGCACCGGCATGACGGCCGAGCAGGTGGCGGCCGTCTACCGGCAAAACCTCGAAGTGCTGATGTTTGCCGACACAGGCAACATCGATGCCCTCGCCATCCATCTGCAGATCGAGAACGTGCGCCGCGCCCGCTTCCGCAGCCGCCCCTTTGCTGCGACCGACGAACTGGCCCACGCGCTGGCCGACGTGCCGGCGCCGCTCGCCACGATTTGGGGCACGCGCGATACGATTGCCCGCCCATCGCTGGCGGCGCGCCTCAACGTGCTGCGCCGCCATCATCCGGAGCTCAACGTTCGCACCATCGAGGGCGCCGGCCATTGGGTGATGTACGAGGCGGCCGACCAGTTCAACGCGGCGTTTACCGCCCTGCTCGGCGATATACTCTAGGGCATCCAGAGGATGCTGATCGGCCGCTTTGTGAATGCCGATCTGACCCGAGCCTTGATCCGGCAAACGCCGGAGTTCAACTGCGAGCCACGTAGCGTTAGTCCGGTGCCGCCGGCACCACCATCCGGCGCGTGCCCTGCATGTCGAGCCACAGACCGGCCGGCGTGCGCACCAGCCGCAGGACGACGCCGTCGCAACCCGTGCAGCGGAAAATGGCGCCCATCGCACCGCCGTAGACGCGCGCCCCGCCCAGTTCGCCCACCGACCCGCATCCGGCGCAGGTGAAGCGCGCCACAGTCACGTCGAGCGCGAACAGCTCGCGCAGCAGGCCGGCGGCGGCGTTGCCGTCGAGGCCCGGCAGGTCTCCCGCTTGCAAACTCATGCTAAGCACCTCGCTAGTGATTGAATGCTGCGAAGGCGCGCGATTGTCACGTTGGCCTTCAATCAACGAGCGCTACGGGCCGCGGCATCGATGTGTTCGGCCAGCGCATCGTCGATGCCGAGCTTCTCGGCCAGCGCCGTCAGGAACTCGTGCTCCTGGTCGGTGTCGACGTCAACGGCGAGGCGCGCGGCGGTGTAGATTTTTACTCCTTGTTCCGGCGAGGAGCAGGCGTCGGCCAGCTCATCGACGGTCGCCGGCGTCTCGAACTCGCGGGCGAAGAACTGCCGCGCCTCGGCACTGAGATCGCCTTGGGCAAAGCCGCTCAGGATCTTCTTCTGCTCGGCGGCATCGACGCGCCCGTCGGCGGCCGCCGCAGCGATCATGGCGCGCAGCAGCAGGGTTGCGTCGTCGTTAGACGTGGCTTTCGCCTCAAAGCCTGAGCCGTCCGGCGCCGCGAGCAGCGCCTGCGGCGCTCCGGCTTTGGCACCCGTCAGCGGCGGCAATCCTTGCTGGTAATTCTGGTAGGCCTTGTAGGCGAGGCCGCCGATCAGGGCCAGGCCGCCAAGCTTGATTGCGCTGCCCGCCATCGAGCGCCCGGCGCCGGTGCCGAGGATCAACGCGCCGAGCCCGCCCAGCGCCGCGCCGGCGCCCAGCTTGTTGTTGGCGATCAGCTCCTTGATCTGCGCCATCAGCTCTTCGGGAGAACGACCGGTGAGTTGACCCGCAGCGTCACGCACGCGGTCGGAGGCGCCGGTGGCCTCATCGATGCGGCCGGCACCCTCGCGTACACCCGCGGTCGCCTGCCCGAACACCTGGCCGAGGATGTCGGCTATGCCTCCTGGCTGGGAGGCCTGCGCCTGCAACCTGCCAAGCATGTCGCTCAAGCCTGTGCCACCCTGCTGCTGCAGTTGGCTCAGCAGATCACCGAGCGGGTTGCCGCTTGCCGATGCTGCGCCTTCCTGCGGCTGCAGATTGGCAGATTGCGTGGAATCGTCGCGACGCGGGGCACCCGCATCGGGCAGGACGGTGCGCAACAGTTCGTCGAGACCACCACCAGGGGAGGCGCCAGGGTTGTGCTGGGCATTGCCGCGCACCAGCGCATCGAGAATGCTCTTGGGATCGAACATGGGGATGCTCCTTGGACTTGAACCCGCTTCCCGTCCCCATGCAGGCCTACCATAGCAGGCCCGCGCGAAGATGGCACCGTTGGCGTAGGCTTACTTTTTTCTTCCACCACCACACGAGCGGCAGCAAGGGTGGGTGAGGCGGCCAATCGGCCTATGCAGGGCGCGGCGGTTGCCGGCGACTTGGGCGAGCAGCGCCATGCATGCGACCCACACCATAGCCTAGGCCAATCGCAGCGCGACCAGGGGTGTTGCTCATCCTGCAGCCCTGGGCGGAGCCGTATTGGCTTGAGCCCGGCGATCAGATCGAGATCAAAGCTGATAGTCGTGGTGCCGGGTCGTCGTGCGGGACACCTTGGACTCGAGGTCACAAAGGCAGCCCTGGTTGTCTACGGCTGGGCAGCAAGCACGGCTCGCAGTCTTCGGGATGGTGTGGAGCCTATCCCCAGTGCACAGGCTTGGTTGATCGAAAGCGACTATTCCGCCGCCATCGGCCACTGGCGCGGATCGCCGGCCTGCGGCTTGGGGGCGGCCGGGTCATCCGTCTCGCCGACGAAGCGCGAGAACAGCCGCCAGGTCAGGCTGCCGATGTCGTCCATCACGGCAAACACCGCCGGCACGAACACCAGCGACAGCACGGTCGATGACATCAGGCCGCCGATCACGGCGATGGCCATCGGCGCGCGGAACTCGCCGCCCGAACCGGTGCCAAGCGCCGACGGCAGCATGCCGCCGATCATGGCGATGGTGGTCATGACGATGGGACGGGCGCGCTTGCGGCCGGCATCGACGATGGCCTCGGTGCGCGGCACGCCGCGGCGCATCTCTTCGACCGCGAAGTCGACCAGCATGATGGCGTTCTTGGTAACGATGCCCATCAGCATCAGGATGCCGATCACCACCGGCAGGCTGATGGGCTGCGCGGTGACGGCGAGCGCCACGATGGCACCACCGATCGACAGCGGCAGCGAGAACAGGATGGTGACCGGCTGCAGGAAACTGCCGAACAGCAGCACCAGGACGGCGTAGACCATCATGATACCGGCGCCCATCGCCTTGGCGAAACTCTCAAACACCTCTTTCATGATCTCGGCGTCGCCGAACTGCTTGATCTCGACCCCGGCAGGAAGGTTCTTGGCCGCGGGCTGGGCCAGCACGGCCTCCACGGCGTTGCCGAGCGGCGTCTTGCCGACGAGATCGGCGCCGATCAGGACGCGCCGCATGCGGTCATAGCGGTCAATGGCGGTCGGACCCTGGCCGAACTCGAAGCGCGCCACTGCCGACAGCGGCACGGCCGCACCCGATGCGGTCGCAACTTTGAGCGACTCAAGCAGGTGCCGGTCGCCGCGGGCGCTCTCCTCAAGTTGCACGCGGATCGGCACCTGGCGCTCGCCGACGTCGAACTTGGCGAGGTTGGCGCCGATGTCGCCGATGGTGGCGATACGCACCGCCTCCGAGATGGCCTCCGTCGAAACGCCGAGGTCGGCCGCCACATCGGTGATCGGTACCACACGCAGCTCGGGCCGATCGAGCTCGGCCGTCGAGACCACGTTTACGAGCATCGGGATGCGCTTGGCCTGGCTGGTCAGCTCGGCGGCGACGTGCGTGACGGCGGCCGCATCGCGTCCCGATGCCACCAGCTGGAATTGCCGCTGGCCGTTGTCCTGCAGAAACCAGAAGCGGATGTCGGGCACGGTGGCGAGGCTACGGCTGATCTCCTCCTTGACCTTGGCCTGCGAGAGCGCGCGCTTCTCCTTGGGCACCAGGTTGATGACCAGGGTCGCCTTGCGCACCTCGCTACCCGAGCCAAGCACGCGTCCGCCGTTGACGAACACGCTTCTGACCTCCGTCCGCTCGCGGATCTGGTTCACGAGCGCATCGGTGAGGGCGCGCGTCTCGTCCATGCGCGAGCCGGGCGGCAGCTCGATGGCGAGCAGCATGCGGCTGCTGTCCTCAGCCGGCAGGAAGCCTGCAGGCAGTAGATAGAAGCTGCCGACCGAGCCGGCGAAGATCAGCAGACCCAGCACCACCGCCTTGTATTGATGGCCGACCGACCAGTGCACGACGCGCGTGTAGGCGCGCAGCATGCGCGATTCTTTTTCCTCGTGCCCCGACGTGCGCATGAAATAGGCCGCCAGCAGCGGCGTGATGAGACGTGCGACCAAGAGCGAGAACAGCACAGCGAACGCCACCACCAGGCCGAACTGCTTGAAGTACTGCCCGGCGATGCCGCCCATGAAGCTCACCGGCACGAACACGGCGATGATGGTGAAGGTGATGGCGATCACGGCGAGGCCGATCTCGTCGGCCGCCTCCAGGGCGGCGCGATAGGCGCTCTTGCCCATGCGCATGTGGCGCACGATGTTCTCGATCTCGACGATGGCGTCGTCGACGAGAATGCCGGTCACGATGGTGATGGCGAGCAGGCTGACGAGGTTCAGCGAGAAGCCGGCCGCCTCGATTGCCCAGAACGCCGGGACGATCGACAGCGGCAGGGCGATGGAGGCGATCAGCGTGGCACGCCAGTCGCGCAGGAAGATGAACACGACGGCGATGGCCAGGATGGCGCCTTCGATCAGCGTCGTCATGGTCGAGCGGTAGGCGCCGAGCGTGTAGGTGACCATCGAGTCGATGAGCTTCAGCTCGACATCCGGATTGGCCTTCTGCAGCTCCTCGATCTTGTGCGCGACATCGACGGCCACCACCGTATCGCTGGCGCCCTTGGCGCGCGAGATGGCGAAGGCGACCACCGGGGCGCCGTTCAGGGCCGCAAACGTGCGCGGCTCGGCGATGGCATCCGTGACGCTGCCGAGCTGGTCGAGGCGCACCTTGCGGCCCTTCGGCAGCGTGATCATGGTGGCGGCGAGGTCTTCCACCGTCTGCTTGCCGGCTAGCGTGCGGATGGCCTGCTCGCGTCCGCCGATCTCGCCGCGACCGCCGGCCAGGTCGACGTTGGTGGCGCGCAGCTGGCGGTTTACGTCGCCGGCGGTAATGCCGAACGCCAGCAGCCTATCGGGGTCCAGCGCGATGCGGATCTCGCGATCGGCGCCGCCGATGCGCTCGATCTGCGACACGCCCTTCACGCCCTGCAGGGAGCGGATGATGGTGTCGTCGACGAACCAGGACAGCTGCTCGTGCGTCATGCCGGGGGCGCGCGCGGCATAGGTCTGGATCGGCAAGCCCTCCACTTCCACGCGCTGCACGATCGGCTCTTCGATGGTGCGCGGCAGGTCGCTGCGGATGCGCGCAATCGCGTCCTTCACGTCGTTGAGGGCGCGGTCCTGGTTCACCTCCAGGCGGAACTCGATCATGGTCACGGAGGAGCCCTCCGTGACGGTCGAGGTCTGGTGCTTGACGCCGTTCACGCCGGCAATGGCGTCCTCAATCTTCTTGGTGACCTGCACCTCGAGCTCAGAGGGGGCCGCGCCCGACTGATAGACGCGCACCTGGACGATCGGGATGTCGATATTGGGAAAGCGCGTGATCGGCAGCTGCCCGAAGCTGACATAGCCGAGCGCGACCAGCACCATGAACAGAACGAGCGAGGGCACCGGCTGTCGGATCGACCACGCCGAGATGTTCCAGTTCATCGATTGGCCTCGCTCAGTGAGGTGCGGGGCAGCACCGGCCGCACGGCATCGCCGTCACGCAGGAACGTGCCGGAGCGTGCCACCACCAGGTCGCCTTCGTTCAAGCCTTCCTTGACCTCGACCAGCGCGGCCGCCGCCAGGCCAGTCTTGATCTTGCGCGACTCGACGCGGCCCTCGCGCACCACCTGCACCAGCGCGCCGCCGTCGGAGCCATAGAGGATGGCCGCGGCCGGCACGGCCAGACCCGAGCCCTTGGCCGTCTCGATGGTGCCGCGGGCGAACGCGCCCACGCGCAAGCCCGGATTGTCGCCGAGATAGATGCGAACCCGCCCGAGCCTGGTCGCCTTGTCGACCTCGGGCGAGACCAGCCGCACCTTGCCCTGCACGGTGCCGAGGCCGGTCACCTCGACACGCGCATCCTGGCCTTCCTTGATGCTGGCAAGGCGCGTCTCCACCACTTCGGCGTCGAGCTCGATCTGGCTGTTGGCAACGATGCGGAACATCGGCTCGGCCGATCCTGCCGCGAAGCCGCCGA
>Ga0075418_10009912_pt1 | contig 10673 bp, 9 predicted proteins | sample SoiMetdeltSBSDD2_FD_81776 | JGI IMG/M metagenome (GOLD analysis project Ga0075418, IMG submission 81776) | Bulk soil microbial communities from a Populus tree surrounding site in Tennessee, USA - Soil MetaG P. deltoides SBSDD2 | ecosystem: Environmental > Terrestrial > Soil > Tree plantation...
AAGGCCAAGGAGATCGCCCAGACCGCGACGGACGCGACCGGCTTGCCGCTCAACAATCCGATTTCGTAGGGTTGGGTCTTCGTTGGAGTTCCGCCTTCAGGTGGCGGGGGCGCCGAACACCGCGTAAACGCGGAACTCCAACGAAAACCATTGAATGAAAGGACGCCAGGCACATGCGCATCCTGGTCACCGGCGGGGCGGGGTACATTGGCAGCCACACCGTGCGCCGATTGCAGGCCCGCGGGCATGATGTCTGGGTCTACGACAGCCTCGTCCACGGGCACCGCGCGGCGGTTCCAGCCGACCGCCTGATCGTCGGCGACTTGCGCGATGCCGACGTCCTCGACCATGCGCTCCTCATTCACCGCATTGAAGCAGTGGTCCATTTCGCCGCCTACTGCTACGTCGGCGAATCGGTGACCGACCCGGCCAAGTATTACCAGAACAACGTCGCGAACACACTAACCCTGTTTGAGCGGATGCGCCGGCACGGCGTCAACCGGTTGGTCTTCTCGTCCTCGTGTGCCACCTACGGCACCCCGGACAACGTGCCGATGACCGAAGACACGCCGCAGCGGCCGATCAATCCGTACGGCGAGACCAAGTTGATCGTCGAGCGTGCGATGCGCGACTTCGCGTCCGCGTACGGCTGGGGGTGCACCGCGTTGCGCTATTTCAATGCCGCGGGCGCCGCCGCCGACGGTTCCATCGGCGAGGATCATGACCCGGAGACCCATCTGATCCCGCTCGTCATTCAGGCGGCCATGAAGAAGCGGCCGAACGTGCAGATCTTCGGCACCGACTACCCGACCCCGGATGGGACCTGCATTCGCGACTACATCCACGTCGAGGACCTGGCGGAAGCGCATGCCCTGGCCCTGGAACGATCAACTCCGGGCCGGATGCTCGCCTACAACCTCGGCATCGGCCGCGGATATAGCGTTCGCGAGGTGATCAAAACGGTCGAGTTGATCTCGGGGCTCCCCGTTCCCGTTGTGGAGGGTGCGCGGCGCGAGGGCGATCCGCCCGAGTTGGTCGCGGCGCCGGCGAAGGCGATGCGCGAGTTGGGCTGGAAGCCGCGCTACGTCGAACTCGAACAGATCGTCGAGACCGCGTGGAAGTGGCACCGCACCCATCCGACCGGCTACAACGACTGAGATAGTAGCCATCACGCTCCGCGTGATGAGCCCGGGCTCGCATTGGTCGCCGTCACGCTTCGCGTGACGAGCCCGAGCTCCATTGTGTAGCCATCACGCTCCGCGTGATGAGCCCGGGCTCGTCACGCGGAACGTGACGACTACACGTAGGCCGCACCATACCACCAGTGCATCCTCGCTACTCGCATGTTCTTCATCTCGGGCTCGAACGTTCGCCGCGAGGAAATCGGCGTGGTCGCGGACCTATGTCCGCAATGCGGGCGCGTGCGCGCCCACACAATCAGCGAGTACTACCGAGTGGGGCACATTTATTTCATCCCGCTCGGTGGCGGAACGCTCGTGGGTATTGGCCGCGAATGCTATGCGTGCGGTGCCGAACTGCAATGCGACTCCCATCGGTACGACAGGATCCTGGACCCCGGCGAGGCCGATCGAATGAGCCTCCGCGAAATCATGGAGGAGACAAACTCCCGGCTCGTCGATTTCCTGGAGTCGGAGGGCGAATTCGATCGCCCGGTCGGCCGCCGCGAGCCACGCGCCGTCGCGGACCGGCGGTCCGCCGATGATTCCCCTACCCCGCCGGCCTCAGCCCCCCCGGGGCCTACCCTCGACGCCGAAACGGAGGACCGCCGCGCCGCGGCAATTCGAGCCCTGGCCGACCACATCGATTCCGACCGGCAAGCCGTCGTCCTGACGCGCGATCTGCGCGACGTCCCGCGCATGTCCCCGACCGAGCGCGAAGTCCTGTTCGAACGCGTGGACGCCTTCCTGGACCGCTGCCGGCGAAAGGCGGACATCCTCCGCACGGTCGGCAACGTCGCCGGGTCCCGGCCGTCCGGCGGGATCGGGTGTCTGGCGGGGTTGTTGTTTGCCGCCGTCCCGCTCTCCGCCATCTGGTGGGTCCCGCTCGACTGGCCGACGTGGGGACTGGTCGTGTATGCGATCGGTCTGTGCATCGCCGGGCTCATTGTCGCGGGATTCGTGATGGACCTTCGCGACAAACACTGGCTCCGCGGCACGCTGATCCCGGCGCTGGAGGAGGCCGATCACGACCTGGGCGAAGCCCACGAAGCACTCGCCAAGGTGGACCGCTGCGACTCGAGAATCGATGAGAGCATTCGCGACGTGGCCGGCAAAGCGGACGCGCTGCGCACGGTCTTGCACAAGTCCGGCAAATGGCCAAGCGATCGATTCGACGATTGAAGGAAGTCTTGAAGTAGGTAGTGGACTGTCCACGCTAAGGTGGTGGGTTGGGGTAGGTCCCGCCTGCCGGGCGGGACCTGGGCCATACGGTCCCGATCGTGCGACGATCCTCGCGGGGGTCGGGCGAGGTCCCGCCCGGCAGGCCGGACCTACCCCAACCCAGTCCACCACAAGACCCTTGCATCCCATCCGCGGCGCTGCTACCACTCAAGGCACTGGCCCGACGCTCCGCACCCCGCCGCCCGCCGAGGCGCCCCGATGCCGATCCTCCACCTGACCGAAGACGAGGTCCGCGGTCTGTTGACGATGGACATGGCAATCGAGGCAGTCGAGACCGGGTTCCGCAAGATGGCCCTCGAGGAAGCGTTCACGGTCCCGCGGGCGCGCTGCCAGACCGACCACGTCATGCTGCATGTCCTGCCCGCCGCGGCGAAGACCCTGGGGTACATCGGGTTCAAGGCCTACACCACCAGCAAATCCGGCACGCGGTTCCACGTCACGCTCTTTGACGGCCGGACCGGCGAGATGGTGTCGGTCATGCAGGCCGACTACCTCGGCCAGATGCGCACCGGCGCCGCGTCGGGCGTGGCGACGAAACACCTGGCCCGAAAAGACAGCACCACCGTCGGCGTCTTCGGGTCGGGAAAGCAGGCGCGTACTCAGCTCCTGGCGGTGTCGAAGGTGTGCAAACTGTCGCGGGCGGTGGTCTACAGCCGGTCTGAAGAGAAGCGCGCGGCGTTCGCCCGCGAGATGACGGCCGCGAGCGGCGTCGAGGTCGTCCCCGCCGCCCGGCCTGAGGACGCGGCCCGTGGGCTCGACATCATTTGCACCGCAACGACGGCGCGCGAGCCGGTGCTGCTCGGCGCCTGGCTCTCGCCGGGTCAGCATCTCAACATCGCGGGCTCGAACTTCCTGGCGAAATCTGAGGTCGACGTCGAGGTGGTCAAACGTGCCAATCTGGTCGTCATCGACAGCAAGGAGCAAGGCCGGCTGGAAGCCGGCGACTTGGTCGCGGCGCTGGACCAGCACGTCCTTCAATGGATGGACGTTGGGGAGCTAGGCCGCGTGGTCGCGATGCGCACGCCGGGCCGGCAGTCGCCGGAAGACATCACGCTCTTCAAGTCCCTCGGCATCGGCCTGGAGGACATCGCCGTGGCCGGGAAGGTGTACGAAAAAGCGAAGGAGACAGGCGTCGGGCGGTGGTTGGAAATGTGACCCTCAGTAGCCGGCCGCCTTCCCGTTAATCCGCTTGTCCGCCGCCCCGCGGTACACGCCGGTCTTCGGGTCAATCCAGATCGAATGAGCATCGCCCTGCTTCGGCTCAGTCGCGACCTTGTGCCCGAAGCCCTCGAGCTTCTTCCTCAAGTCCGGGTTCTTGTCTTCCAGCTTTAGCTCGTCCGGGAACCACTGGTGATGCTGTCGCGGGGCGTCCACCGCGGCCTGGATGTCCATCTCGAAATCGATCACGTTTGTGACCACGCACGCGACGGTGTTGATGATTGTCCGACCGCCCGGACTGCCAGTGATGAGCACCGGCTGACCGCCCTTCGCGACGATGGTCGGGGCCTGTGAGCTGAGCATTCGCTTGCCGGGCGCCACCAGGTTCGACTCGGTCCCGATGCGGCCCTTGGCGGTGGTGACGCCGGGTCGCGAGTTGAAGTCTCCCATTTCGTTGTTGAGGATGTACCCGGCCCCGCGGACCGCGACGCGCGAGCCGTAGCTGTCCTCGAGCGTGTAGGTGTTCGACACCGCCATGCCGTTCGCATCGATGATCGAGAAATGCGTGGTGTCACCGCTCTCGCTGGAGAGCGTGATCCCGTCGGCGAGGGAAGCGCTCGGCGTCGCCCGGTCGAGTGAGATCGTAGCCGCGAGTTTCTTGGCGTACTCCTTGACCGTAAGGAACTCCGGGATGCGAACGAAGTCCGGGTCGCCGAGATACTTCGCCCGGTCCACAAACGCCCGACGCATGGCCTCGGCCATCAGGTGTCGGGTCTCCGCGGAACCGGCGCCCGTCTTCCGAAGGTCGAATGTCTCAAGGATGTTGAGTATCTCGACCAGTGCAATCCCGCCCGAACTGGGCGGCGGCGGGCCGTAAACGTCGTACCCGCGATAGGTGCCGCGAATCGGCTTCCGCTCCTTCGCCTGATACGCGGCGAGGTCCTCCTTCGTGACACAGCCGCCTCCCGCCTTCATCTCCGCGACTAACAAGTCGGCCAATTCACCGGAATAGAAGGCCGCGGCACCGACGTCCGCGATTCGCCGCAATGTCTGGGCCAGGTCTTTCTGAACGAGCCGGTCGCCGACTTGCCACGGGGTCTTGCCCGCGTCCTTGCCGAACAGCCGACGGAATTCTTCGTTCTTTGCCTTCTTCAAGACCTCGTTGAGCGACTTCACCATCGGCGCATCGAGCGTCAGGCCCTCGTCCGCGAGTCGGATGGCGGGAGCGACAAGATCCTTCCACGGCAGCTTGCCGAACTTCTTGTGGGCGAGTTCCAGCCCGCGAAGAGTCCCAGGGACGCCGACCGCCTTGTGATCGTGCCAGTCGGTCGTCTTCGCGAAGGTGTCGCGGTTCACCGCCGCCGGGGCGGTTTCGCGATACTCGAAGACCGTTGGATCGCCACCGGGGGGATATACGAGCATGAAGCCGCCACCCCCGATGTTGCCGGCCGCGGGATAGGTCACGGCCTCCGCCAGCGCGACCGCGACCGCCGCATCGACCGCGTTTCCCCCCTGTTTCAAGATCGCGACGCCCACGTCCGCGGCCTCCGGCGACACGCAGACGACCATGCCGCGTTTGCCGGTAACGACGGTCCCCCGGTCCTCCCCGGCGGCCGGCACGAGCGGTATCGCCAGCAGAATCAGACCAGCCATGAAGCGCATCATGATCCGCCTCCGGTGAGGGAACCGCCGTCTCAAGTCGCTTTCCTATCCACGTCGATGATCAGACCGCCCGCCGCGCGAAAGGAGTCCGCAATGGCGCCGCTACTCTTCCAACTCGAATCCCGCACCGCCCCTGCTAGCATCAGCTTCACCCAGGGCCACCTGGTCGTCGAGGGGACGCCCGCCGCGGACACCATCCGAGTCTATTTCTACGGGCCGGACACTACGCGTGTGGCCGTCGTTCGGCAAACCGGGACGCAAGTCGAGTCGCGGATCATCGCTCGCGACCAGATCGAATCCATCTCGATCTCGGGCGGCGACGGAGATGAGACCCTGCTGAACGACTCCAGCCTCTCAATCAAGATCTCGGGCGGCAACGGCAATGACTCCATCTGGGGCGGCGGCGGCGACGACTTCGTGACCGGCGACGCGGGCGACGACCTGCTGGCCGGCCGCGGCGGCAATGACGCCCTCGACGGCGGGGACGGAAACGATTCGGTCTTCGGCGACGTTGGCAACGACTCCCTCACCGGTGGCGTTGGAAACGACTCCCTGGTCGGCGGCGACGGCTCGGACGTCGCGACCGGCGGCGACGGGGCGGACTTCCTCTGGGGCGGCGCCGGCAACGACGACCTCCGCGGCGAGGCCGGCGACGACCGCATCCTCGCCGGGCTCGGCAACGACAAGGCCGACGGCGGGCTCGGGAACGACACCGTGCAGGGCGAAGGCGGCGACGATTCCATCACCGGCGGGGTCGGCAACGACCAACTCTTCGGGGACGCGGGCAACGACCTCGTCGCCGGTGGCGACGGCCTCGACCTCCTGGTCGGCGACGCGGGCAACGACGCCCTCCATGGCGGGAATGGCAACGACAAGGTCGCGGGCGGCGACGGGAACGACTCCCTCACCGGCGGGACCGGCAACGATCAACTCAATGGCGAGGCCGGCGACGACCGCGTAGACGGAGGACTCGGGACGGACAACCTCTGGGGCATGGACGGCAACGACGTCCTGATCGGCGGGGAAGGCCTTGACTGGCTGCTCGGCGGGAAGGGGACGAACACGCTCGACGGCAAGGTCGGGATCACGTCCGTCCGCCAGTGAGCCGGCGAGCGTTGAGGCGTCAGCCCGACGTGCGTGCGGACAAGCACGTCGGGCTGACGCCTCGACGCTCGCCAAATCAAGGCTTGACGCCGGTCATCGTGGTCTCGACGCGATAGAGCGACTTGCCCGCCGTGATGTAGAGCGTCTTCAGCTCCTTGCCGCCAAAGCAACAGTTCGACGGGTCCTCCGGCGTCGGCAGGAACCCCACCTTCTTGCCCTCCGGCGTAAAGACGGAGATACCCGCGGTCTTCGCCGCGCCCGCGGTCACGACGATGTGACCGCCCGACTCGACCGTCATTCCGTCAATTCCGCGATCATCGCCGAAGTCGAAGAGCTTTTTCCCCAAGCCCACCGTGCCGTCCTCTTTCAATGGATAAGCGAGGAGTACTCGATTCCCTTTCCCCGGGCCGCTATCGGCGAGGTAGAGCGACTTCTGGTCCGGGGATAACACGATCCCGTTTGGCTTCTGCACGTCGGCAATGATTTGCGTTACGGTCCCGTCTGGATCGACGCGGTACACGCTCTCGTGATCCAGCTCGCGCTTCTCGGAGCCGACGTATCGCGGGTCGGTGAAGTAAACCCGCCCCTTAAAATCGAGTGCCAGATCATTCGGGCTGTTGAAGCGCTTGCCCATGAAGGAGTCCGCGAGCGTCTTCACGGTCCCATCTTTCTCCGTGAAGCTGATGCGACGGTTTCCGCCGGTGTTGGCCCCCTCGCACGCGATCAGTCGGGCCCGCTTATCGAACTTGAGTCCGTTCGATCGACCCGACGGGTCGCGAAAGACGACCGTCTTGCTGGTCGCCGGGTCAAACTTGAGGATGCGGTTGCCGATGTCGCTGAAATAGATGCACCCGTCGGGCCCGAGGCACGGGCCCTCGGTGAACTCGCCTTCGGACCAGAGTCTTTCGAGCGTGGCCCCGGCGGGGAAGAACTTGGAATCGTCGGCGACCAGAGGAGAAGCGACAAGGATCGTGACGAGGATTGCAAGTGGACGCATGGCGGGACTCCCAGATGAGCGGCCATTGTCCGAGTGAATTGATCGCGAGTCAATCGCGTTGAAGTTCCGGCTTTCGGGGTCTTCGTTGGAGTTCCGCGATTACGCGGTGTTCGGGGCCCCCGCCGCCTAAAGGCGGAACTCCAACGAAGACCCCGAAAGGCGGAATCCCAACGAAGTCACTTCTTCGCTTCTTTGAAGCGCAAGATCAGGTTCAGGCGGTCCGGCCCGGTGCGCTGCACAAGCTCGACGCGATCCAGCGCGTCGAAGAGTGGCATCAGACTATCGATCTGTTGCCCGAGCGTGGCCGCGTCGAGGCCTTTCGCTTCGGCCAGATACTGCGTCAGTCCCGCGCGGTGGTCCTTTAAATACTGCTTCCATCCGGCCGACGAAATCCGCAGGATCGGCACCTCGTCCGCGTCGGTGGCCGCGGCTGTCGGAGGATTGAATCGGGCAATCGTCTGCGGCGAGCTGGCAACCACGATGTATCCGCCCTTCGATGAGAATCCCGGCCGGAATCCGGGCGGGAAGGCGGAAGTGTGGGTCAGGTAGCGGACCTCCACGTCCCCCTGCTTTTCCGAACGAATCCGGAGCTGCTTTTCCGACAGGCACGCCGTTCGCGCCAGGAAGTCGAGTCCTCGCAGCGCGGCCTGTTCCGCCAGCCGCCCGTCCTGATCGTCCGCGACCTTCATGGCGAGGATTCCCTGCGGACACCAGGTCTTGTCCGCCGGGTCCGGTCGCGTGACCCACAACCCCACGTCAGGGCCGAGTCCGCGGATGGCTGGCCCAAGTTCGTCGGACTCCAGGAACGTGCGGACCGCCTGTACGACCCCATCGAGAACCTTGGCGCGATCAGGTTCCGTCAAGAACGTGCCGATCGTGGCAATCAGCGATTCAAAATGAACCCGGCCCACAAACGCGAACAGGGCATCGTCCGGAATCCGGCTCCACAGCGGACTTTTCTTACCCGCCTCGGTGAAGAACCGGGCGGCCGCCTTCGGCAGAACCTCCTTGCGCACGTTGAGCGACAGTCCGATCTCGACCGCCGGTGCGAAGTTCATCGAGAATGCCAGCCCGTCCACCGCTTTCCAGTAGTTCGCAAACTCCTTCAGGAACCACTGTTCCGCCGGCTTTCCGGCCTTCGCGCTCGCGGCCAGGTCGGTGTCGAACGATCGCGGGTTGATCAGCCAGACCACCGGGTGCCCGTCCACACCGAGCTGCTTCATCCGCCGCACGAGCGCCGGCTCTTCCGCGCCCCCGCGATCCAGCGCCGCGAGCATGCCCTTCAGTAGATCTTCGCTGCCGGAGAAGAGCAGCCGGTGTCCGCGTAGCGCGTAATAGTCCGCCTTCTCGGTCTCCACCGCTTTCACCCGACGGAAGTACCCGCCCGCGGCGTCCACCGGCTCGACCGCCTTCAGCTCGCCACCCTTTTTCTGAAGCTCATTGATCCGGTCCACCAGCCGGGCGAGCAGTTTCTCGTCGCGGGCTTGGACCAGGAGGAGCCCGTCCTCCTTGTCTTTCTGCTCCGGGGGCCCCTTTCGATACGCGAAGATGATCGCGTCGCCCAGGATGTCATTCCAGACCTGCTCCGGCGTCACCTGGAGATCCTTGAAGATCGTTTCCAGCACAGCCTGAAACTTCTTGGCCTCCGGCGACTCCTGGAACTGCTTCAACATCGGCGATTCGGCGACGCCCTTCAGGAACGCGGGGTCACCATCGGACTTTGCCAGCCCACGAAGGTTCTGGACCACGACACAGAACGTGTAGTCGTCGGGGACGAGCCGCAGCAGGTCGTCGCGCGGGGCCGCGAACGCGGCCGCCGGGACAACCAGGAGGACGAACAGGGATCGAATGACGTTCATGGAGAGTTACTGTACATTCCGCGACGGCGGACTGGCCGCACGCAGGAAGAAGTTGACGGCGCGGCCGGCCGAGTCGCGAAGCGGTTCCACGCTACGGGCGGCCCCCGTCCCGGCGTCCGCCAGCGGCTCGAGCCCCTCGGTTGTGTCCGGGTTCTCCGGCATCTTCGGATCGGGCAAGAGCTGGCTGATGCGGTCCCGCGGCTCCGTGGCCGTTCGCCTGGTCAGGCTGACAAATGCTTCGCGCGCTTCGGAGACGGAATCGCCCAAGGGCTTCTGCGGCGCGACGCGCGGTTCGGGCTCGACCTTCGGCGGCGGCACCTGGACGATCGTCGGTCCGGGATCCGGATGAACCGGGCCCGACGGCCGCAGAACGACGACCGCAATCACGACCGACGCCGCCAGCGCCAGGCCGGCTGCCGTCCACCGAAGAGCCCGGCGACGGCGGTGGGACGACACCGAGGCGTTCAAGATGCGCGCAGTCATCTCCGCGGGGACGACGGCCGCCGGCAAGTGCGAAAAGGAGCGCGCCAGCGCCAGCTCGTCCCGACACGCGACACAGCTGGTGCGGTGGCTCGCGGCTGCCGGCGAGTCCCAGTCGCCCTCACCGTCGAGCAACCGCTGCAGCGCTGCCTGCGCCGCGGCACACTCTGGCCGAGTCGGGTCCACTTCGCTGATCGGATCAAACTCGCTCATCGATGCGTTGCTGGGGGTTCCGTTGGCTCTCCGGCAGGTACCATGCCACGCCGGCGCAGTTGAGTCAAGACCTCGAGCCGCGTCCGGTGCAGCCACGTTTTAATCGTGCCAACGGGCCGCCCGTGGGCCTCGGCGATCTCCTCGTAAGACCGTCCCTGCTCGTGGAACATCACGAACACGCTTTGATACTCGGGCCGCAGGTCGGCCAGCGCCCGGCGGATCTCCGCGACCAGCTCCGTCGAGTCGTCCGAATCGTCGCGGGCGGCCGTCTCGTGCAGATAGTCGGCCAGCTCCGGCCGCCGGACCCGCCGCGTCATCGCCGTCCGGCAACGGTTGACCGCAATCCCGAGCACCCAGGGCCTGAGCGGCCGGCTCGGGTCCCACCGACGCAGGCTGCGGAAGACCCTGAGAAAGGTCTCCTGCGTGACGTCCTCGGCATCCTGGCGGTGGGTCAGGAGCCGCACGCACAGGCCGAACACCTCGGCCTGGAACCGCTCGATGAGGACGCGCATGGCATCCGGCTGCCCCTTCAGGCAGCGTCGGACGAGGGCGGCGTCGTCAGCGGTCACGCGGGCCCCTTGGTTGAACTACCCCGGCGACCGGGGCGGAGTTTCACGCCTCGTAATTCGCCGTACGGCCGCCAGCATTGCCCAAATACCAATGGCCCGCGGTCGGTCTTCGTTGGAGTTCCGCCTTTAGGCGGTCTTCGTTGGAGTTCCGCCTTTAGGCGGTGTGGGACGTCCCACACCGCCTAAAGGCGGAACTCCAACGAAGACCGCC
>Ga0075418_10009915_pt1 | contig 10671 bp, 9 predicted proteins | sample SoiMetdeltSBSDD2_FD_81776 | JGI IMG/M metagenome (GOLD analysis project Ga0075418, IMG submission 81776) | Bulk soil microbial communities from a Populus tree surrounding site in Tennessee, USA - Soil MetaG P. deltoides SBSDD2 | ecosystem: Environmental > Terrestrial > Soil > Tree plantation...
CAACCGCAAGCAGGCTGGCCGCCCAGCAATTTCAACTGGCGCCGCCCGCCCAGGGAAAGTTTGTGCTTGACTTCCCCTTTCATAGAACGCGGCCAACGGCGTCGCCGACGTACCCATTTCTATCGATAGGTGACCGCTACGCGGCCACGGCGTCGCCGGCGAACCCGCTGCTATCGAGAGGTGACCGCTACGCGGCCAACCGCGTCGCCGACGTACCCATTTCTATCTATAGGTGACCGCTTGCGGCCCGACGTTGCCGGTGGCGTGCGGTGCTATCGATAGGTGACCGCTACGCGGCCAACCGCGTCGCCGACGAACCTGTTTCTATCGATGGGTGGCCGCTACGCGGCCTGGTCGTGAGTTGATTGGATGGATTAACTACTTCCAAGCACCGACTCGCCTTCGGCGTCGCGAAGGTTCGCGAAGTGTTCGATGATCCGGCGCGCACCGGCCGGCCCGACAAATGGCTTAAGCTCGTCAAAACTCGCCTCGGAAACTCGCTTCAGGCTTCCAAAGTTCCGCAATAATCGCGCCTTCAACTTGTCGCCCACGCCCGGTATCGACGTTAGCTCGCTCTCAAAATCACGCATCGTCCGTCGCTGCCGGTGGTAAGTCACCGCAAACCGGTGGGTTTCGTCGCGGATCATCTGAATCAGGTGCAAAACCGGTGAATGATGGTCGATGCGAATCGGCTCCTCCTTGCCCTTTACGAAAAGCAGTTCTTCCCGCTTTGCAATCGAAGCCGTCGGCAAGGCCTCCAGTCCCAATTCATGAAGCGCGCGCGCCGCAGCCGCAAGCTGGCCTTTCCCGCCGTCGATCAACACCAGATCCGGAAGCGGCTTGGCCTCTCTAAGCAATCGCGAATAGCGGCGCCCGACAACCTCGTACATCGATTGGAAGTCGTCGGCCCGGCCTTCGACTGAACGAACCTTGAATTTGCGATAGTCGGATTTCTTCATCGCGCCGTGCTCACAGACAACCATCGACGCGACGTTCTCCGCACCCTGGATGTTCGAGATGTCAAAAGACTCGATCCGATCCGGCAACGTCGGCAGTTCTAATGTCTCGCGAAGCTCCTCCAGCACCTTTTGCATGTCGGGGCGCTGCATCCGAAACCGCTGGTCAAAATTCAATCGGGCATTCTTCTCGACCAGGTCGATCAAGTCACGCTTGACGCCGCGTTGAGGCGTCACGATGTGAACTCGCCGTCCGCGTTGGAGGCTCAAATACTCCTCGAGTAGTTCTCGGTCCTCGAAATCCACCGGGACGAAGATCTCGCCCGGCGCGTAGTCCCCAGCAGTGTAGTATTGCTTGAGAGCTTGCCCGATGAACGCACTTGGATCAAAAGGATCCGCGATGTCCTCCCAGTAGAACTCGCGTTTACCGACGACTCTCCCTTCGCGCATCGTGAACAGCGAAAGCGCCAGAAGCGGGCCTTCGCGATAGTAGCCGAAGATATCGATGTCCTCGCGCGAGATCACCATCATCTTTTGCTGCTCGCCGAGCTTTACGATTGTTTTGAGTTGATCGCGTGAGCGCGCCGCGGCCTCGAACCTCAGCTCATCGGATGCTTCCTGCATTCGGCGTTTCAACTCGGCTTCGAGATCCTCGGTTTTACCCTGCAGCAACAGATCGACGTCACGCACGGCTTCGTTGTACTGCTCAATCGAGCAGAGACGGCTGACACACGGGCCGAGACAGCGCTTGATGTGGTACTCGAGACACGGGCGGTCAGCCTTCCCGTCGATCTCCATCGTGCAGGTTCGAAGCTGAAAGTTTTTGTTGATCAGATCCAGAGTATTCCACGCAAGCGAGATCGGAAGGAACGGCCCGAAATAACTCGCTCCGTCCTTCAATATCTTGCGCGCGATCATGGCTCGCGGCGCTCCCTCGTTGGTGATCTTGATATGCGGGTATTGCTTGTCGTCTTTGAGAAGGACGTTGAAGATCGGTTTGTGTTTCTTGATCAGATTCGACTCAAGCGCCAGGGCTTCGATTTCATTGTCGGTAACGATGAGATCGACATCGTTTATTCGGGCGATCAGGTCGCCGGTCCTGAACACCTGCGCGCGATCTGTGTGGAAGTATTGACGAACCCGATTGCGAAGGTTCTTCGCTTTGCCGACGTAGATTATCTTGCTCTTCTTATCGCGAAAGAGATAACAGCCGGGCTGTGTAGGAAGGTTGGAAAGCTTTTCCTCAAGAGACATAGGGGAATCAGAGTCCGTAGTCCGTAGTCCGTAGTCCTAGCAGTTGTTTCACAATGCACACAGCCAAGAACCTGACTACGGACTACTGACTACGGACTACTGACTTCTTTACTCAAGCTTGAACAGCGGCACGTATTTGCCTTCCTCAAATCTGAACTTGAAATTACCCTCGAAGCGTCTTATCCCGGACACCCCTGCGCCGCTGGCCAGCGTGGGCATTCTGAGCGTGCCCTCGTACTGGCTGTAGTCGATAGTCGCGTTGAACGACTTCATCTTGCTCGCTTCTTTGTCGAGAACTTCCAGATTATGAAGCCCCTCGATCTTTATTGTCAGCAGTTCACCGGTCTGCGGATCGAGCTGGGCAACACCCGACGCCAGGGCTGTGTTGGTCACTTCGGCCTTGGGCACAAAACGGAACCATCGTTCGTTTTTGCGATCGGCTATGACTTCCTGAAAGTTGTAGAACTTTACTCGCTCGGGCAAGAGAGGAAAAAACGCAACATCCCAGACCGCTCCGAACGACAACAACGTCGGTTCGTTTTCTTTTACGCTTTCCTTTGGGTTTCCTTTTTTGTCAGTATCGGCAATCACTCTAACTACGATCGGCACATCTCCGGTTTTGTCTGGCTTTTTTGCCGGCTCGACGACCACCGTAGTATCCCGTAACTCTTCTACCGCTTCTTTATCGCCCTTGATCTTGTATCTCTCCACGTGAATCTTCTGTTCATAGCGGCAGTGATCCCTAAAATAGAGCGAGCGGTCCTGGTTGGCGGCGGCTTTGCAGACCAATTCGGGAGCGTCGCAGGTCTGCGCGACTGCGCTGACAACCAACCCGATAAACACGAGCAAGACTGCGGTAATGTGTTTCATCGACTTCTTGACTCTCCAAAGGCCTTTCGTGTATTAACTCTAAACGTCAGTCTAAAAAAGTATAAGTGAGCCGGGAACATAACGGCAAACGTCATCATCTCTGGCGCAGCGAACCTCATGCTGATCGTGTTAGCTTTTGCCTCGATCCAGAAATGCACATCAAAACTAAGGAGATCCCTATGAAGCTTAAGGCGATTACTGCGGCGGGCATCCTTGCCGCAGTCATTTTTAGCAACGCCTGCGCAACGAAGAAGTATGTTCGCAATCGAGTAAACGAGCGCGCAACGCCTCTTGAAAGCCGCACCGGCGAACTCGAAGAGACCTCGCGGCGCAACACCCAGGATCTAGGCCGCCTCGGGAAAGACATCGACGACGTGAGGCAGAAAACTGACCGCGCCCAACAGCAAGCCGATAAGGCCGCTTCGTCAGCCGAGCAAGCTAACACACGAGTGAGCGGTGTCGAGCAAACAGTTTCCGATCTTCGCACCAACCTCGACAAGTACACCGTTCAGAAAACGGTTACCGTTAGGTTCAATGCGGCAAAATCTGAGTTGCTTCCCGAGGCGATGGCTTCGCTTGATGAGCTTGCGAGCCAAATCAAGGACCGCAACGGTTTTCTTCTTGAAATTCAGGGCTTCGCCTCCGCCGAAGGTAAACCCGAGCTAAACGAGCGCTTGAGCCAGGCACGATCCGAATCCGTTAAGCGTTACATGGGCGAGCGGCACAACGTTCCATTGTTCCGAATGGCGATGCTCGGTTTCGGGACTAGCCGTCCGGTCGCCGATAACGAAACAAAGGAAGGTCGCGAGCAAAACCGGCGCGTCGAGGTCCGCTTGCTGACCAACAACGCGGTTAGCCAGGCGCACTGAAAGATCAGAAGGCAGTAAGCGGAAGGCAGAAGGCAGTGGAAGCACAAGGAACCTCTGCCTTCTGCTTTCTGCTTTCTGCTTTCTGCCTTCTGCGTTCTGCCTTCTGCGTTCTGATTATGGAATTTGGGATTGAGATACCGACCGGCAAACCATTCGACGCGGTGGCTCTGGGGCTCAACGCAGTAGATCACCTCATCGTCGTCCCACAGTATCCCGGATTCAACAGCAAGGTCCCGCTGATCTCGCACACCATTGCACCCGGTGGTCAATGCGCAACAGCCATGGTAGCCCTTGCTCGCCTCGGGATGCGCGCAAGCTATATCGGTAAAGTAGGCTCAGACGATTTTGGACGTTTGCAGATTCACTCGCTTAAATCCGAAGGCGTCGAGTCATCCGGTGTGATGGTGGTCGACGGCGCGGAGAGTCAAATCGCCTACATAGTTGTGGATGAGCCGAGCGGCGAGCGTACCGTAATCTGGCATCGCGACGAGCGGTTGATGATCGGCGTCGATGAGATTGATCCGGAGGCGGTCACGTCCGGCCGAGCGCTTCTCCTGGATGCGCACAATGTGGCGGCGTCGATCGCGGCTGCGAGGTTCGCTCGGGCAGCCGGTGTTCCGACCGTGCTGGACATCGACAACATCTACCCGGGCGTAGAAGAGTTATTGCCGCTGATTGATTTTTTGATCTCGTCAACCAGTTTTCCTCTGCGACTGACCGAAGAAGCCGATCTGCGTGTCGCATTGAAAAAGCTACAGTCTTTGACCGGTTCGTTGTTCGTAGCGGCGACGCTGGGCCGCGAAGGAGTCCTGGCTTATTTTCAAGAAGAGTACATTCACTCTCCAGCGTTCACTGTTGACTGCCGAGATACCACCGGAGCCGGGGATGCATTTCACGGAGGCTTTATCTACGGATTGCTCGCCGGTCATTCCGTCGAGCACACGCTCCGATTTGCGAACGCAGTGGCGGGTCTGAAATGCCGGGCAATAGGCGCGCGAACAGCCTTGCCGACGCTTGAAGAAGTAAACGAGTTGCTCGGGTGAATATAGGTCCTATACGTCCTATACGTCCTATATTCTAAAGCCCGATCACCTCTCTCAAATACTGTCGGCTTCGGACCGCGCTTTCGTAAGGGTTTACACCGGGCTGCTCTGCGTCCACATCCTGTTCAACAAGCGCCCATCCTTCGTAACCACAGTTCATTAGTCCTTTTGTTATCGCCGAAACATCGACTCCGCCTTCACCCAACTCACAAAAGACGCCGCGCCGCACCGCGTCCAGAAAACCAACGCCGCCTTCCCGGACCGACTGAAGCACGTCCGGCCGCACATCTTTAAGGTGCAAGTGAACAATCCGGGACCCGTACTTCTCCACCGCGTCCACCGGGTCGCCGCCGCCGTACATATAATGGCCGCTGTCCAAACACAAACCGATCAATGCCGGGTCAGTGCTCGCGCAGAGACGCTCGATCTCAGCGGGCGTCTCCACCAATGTTCCGGCGTGATGATGAAAAGCGGTCACCAGCCCCAGCTCCCGACAGGCCTTGGCGATTCGGTTCAGAATTTCGACAGCGCCATCCCAATGTCGCTCGCTCATTCCATCCCGTTGTTCGTTTACCCGTCCTGCCACCGACATTCGCGCTCCACCCATCTCATCCGCCAGCACGATCAAGCGGGACCCTGCTCGCGCCAGCAGCGTGGCGACCTTCATCGCTTCGCGGAAATCAGCTTCGTGGCGTTGTACGTCGGAGAGGTGAACCGGTACAAAAGCAGAAACAAGCCTGAGCCCGCGAGATGACAGCTCGGCGATTAAACAGTCCGCGTCGGTTGGCAGGTATCCGTAAGGCCCCAGCTCTGTGCCTTCGTAGCCGGCTTTCGCCATTTCGTCCAGCACCCTTACGTAACCCTGACGCGCGGTCCAGCCTTCGGCTTCCATGATTCCCCAGCTGACTGGTGCGGTTCCGACCTTGATACTCACGTTAGCCTCTCTCATTTCAAAAACTCGTCTGCGTTCTCTCTTGTGACGAGCTTGGTTCCGGTATCTATGACCTTAGCGACGGTCTCTCCTCGAATGGTTTTTATCGCCGCCTCGACGGCTTGCTTGCCCATGTTTGCTGGATACTGTGCAATGACCGCGCTGATCGCTCCAGACTTTACAGCGCGCACTGCCTCCTTGCCTGCGTCAAAACCAACAACGAAAAACTTGCCGCCGGGGCGTTGCGCGGCAACTCCTTCCATCGCACCCAGCGCCATCTGGTCGCTGGTTGCGAACACCGCGTTCAAATCAGGATAGGAAGTAAGAAGGTTTTCCATCACGGTGAGTCCGAGCGCGCGCTCGCTATTGGCAGGCTGGATGGTGACGAGTTGAATCCCCGGCGCCTGGGCGATGGCTTCCTGAAAGCCGGCGACGCGGTCATCGTGGGTAGCCACTCCGAGGATTCCGCGAATGATAGCTACCTTGCCTTGTCCTCCAAGAGTCTTAACAAGATAGTCGCCCGCAAGCTTTCCGCCGACACGGTTGTCGGTGCCGATGTAACAGACCTTGCCGGACCACGGAGTATCGTTGTCCACAATCAGCACAGGGATGCCGGCCGCTTTTGCTTTGTCCAGCACCGGAGTTACTTCGGCGACTCCTCCCGGTACAACCGCCAGGACCGAAACCTTTTTTAGAATCTGATCTTCCAGAATCGAAACCTGCTGATCGATGTTTATCTCACGCTCCGGAGCGAGGACCGACAGTTCTATGTCGGGATGCTGACTCGCTGCCTCCTCGGCACCACTCTTCAGCGTCTGCCAAAACTCGCTATCGAGCGCTTTAGTCACTATCACGACTCGCTTTCGCGCCGAGTCCTGGCGATTGCACCCGACCACCGAGATCAGCAGCATCGCCACAACTCCGATGCTTACGATCCGTTGCTTGCTTCTCATCGATACCCCCCTATTTCGTAGCCAGACGGCGTTTTCTCGTTCGTTGGCGCAGCACATCGATCCAAACCGCGGCTACGATGACTATGCCGATAACAACCTTCTGCCAGTTAGGCGACACGTTCAGCAGCGTCAATCCGTTGCGTAAAACACCCATGATCAATGCTCCAATGAGCGTTCCCCAAACCGTGCCCACACCTCCAAAAAAACTCGCGCCGCCAATGATGACCGCGGCTATGGCGTCGAGCTCCGCGCCGTCCCCGGCAAGCGGAAACCCGGAGTTCAAACGGCCGGCGAGCACGATCGATCCCAGAGCCGCCAGCGCGCCGCTCAGCGCATAAACCATCGTCAACCGCCGGTCCACCGGAATACCGGAAAATACAGCCGCTTGTTTGTTGCCGCCGATCGCATAAACATCTCGTCCCAGCGTCGTACGCGTAAGAAAAATGTGAAAAAGCGTATACACCACCACAACCAGAATCACCGGAACCGGAATGTATGCAATTGTACCTGCGCCCCAGAAACGAAATCCGTCCGGCAACTCTGATATCGGGAAACCACCCGAGATCACAAACGCCAGACCTCGCGCGACATTCATCATTCCGAGAGTTGGGATAAACGGGTGAGGCAGTCGCAGCTTTGTAAGCAGTAATCCATTTGTCGTGCCCATCGCCGCCCCGATCGCAATACCCGCCAATACGCAGACGGCCCACGGCACCCCCGCTTTGAGCATCATCGCCACCAGCACGCACGACAGTCCAAGGATTGAACCAACCGACAGATCGATGCCCGCGGTGATGATCACCAGCAATTGGCCGAGCGCCAGAAGAGCGTTAACCGACGACTGACGAAAGATATTTATCAGGTTGTCGAAAGTGAGAAAGTACGGCGATAAGAAGCTGAGGATCGCCGATATGGCCAGAAGCCCCAGCAGCGGCCCAAATCGTTTTATCACGTTTGTCGCGGCAAGACGCCTGTCGCTCGAGATGCGGCCGTCCACAGCGGGCTGTTCTTCTAGGGTTTTGATCGTGTCCACGTTTGTTTTCAGCGCGGGGCTCCTCCGGTCGCAAGCTGCATGATTCGTTCGTCGGTTGCTTCCGCGCGCGACAACTCGCCGGTTATCCGCCCTCGATGCATTACCAGAATTCGATCGGAAAGTTGCAGAACTTCTTCGAGCTCCGACGAAACCAAAAGAATCGCAACCCCGCGATCCGCGAGCCGCCGAATCAAGTCGTAAATCTCGGCTTTCGATCCGACATCAATCCCCCGCGTCGGCTCATCCAGAATAAAAACCTTCGCGTCTGCTGAAAGCCACTTGGCCAGCACAACTTTCTGCTGGCCGCCGCCGCTGAGGTACATAACCTGTTGCTCGACATTGGGGGTCTTGAGGTGAAGCTCGCGAGCAAGATCAGTCGCCACTTTCCTTTCGCGCATCCTGTCGAGAAACAAACCGTAGCGAGCAAACTTGCCCGGGGCCGCAAGCGCGATGTTGAATCGCACGCTTCCGCCGAGCACAAGGCCCTTTGCCTTTCGATCGTCTGCAACCAGCGCAAGTCCATTCCGAACCGCATCGATGGGTGTCTTGATCGTCACCGGTTGGCCATCGAGGTATACCGATCCCGACTCAATCTGGCCGGCGCCAAACAATGTTTCTACGAGCTCCGTTCGACCGGCCCCGACCAGCCCGGCGAGACCGACAATCTCACCTCGATGCACGCTGAACGTTATACCGGCGAATTTACCCGCGGCGCTCAGCCCCTCGACTCGCAATGCTTCTTCGCCAGAGACCTGCGACTTGCTTCCGGATAACTGTTCCATCTCGCGCCCAACCATATTTCTCACCAGCTCGTCGGTACTGGTCTCGGAAATCGGTGTGGTGGCGATGTGTCGACCGTCACGCAAAACAGTCACGCGATCGGCGATCTGGTGAATCTCTTTGAGGCGGTGCGAAATGTAGACGATGCTGACCCCACGCGACTTTAACCCGGAGATCGTTTGAAAGAGACGACTTGTCTCGTGTTCTGAGAGCGGCGAGGTGGGTTCATCCATTATTATGAGCTCGGCGCTGAACGCGAGCGCTCTGCCAATCTCAACCAGCTGCTGCTCGGCGATGCTCAACTCTGCCACAAGGCGCTTTGGATCAAGAGGATGTCCTAATCCTTCGAGCAGAACCCGGGCGCGGCTGTTAATGTCGTTCCAACGGACCCACCCGCCGAACCGTCCCGCGATTGGATGCCTGCCGAGAAATACATTCTCTCCTATACTCAACTGCGGAACGAGCATCAGCTCCTGATGGACGATATTGATGCCGAGTTGGTGAGCCTGGTGAGGAGTTTTGATTTCGACAGGCCGGCCCTTCCAGAACACCTGACCCCGCTCGGCCTCATACAATCCGGTGACGATCTTCATCAGCGTCGATTTGCCGGCGCCGTTTTCGCCGATCAAAGCGTGAACCTCGCCGGGACGCACATCGAAGCTAACGTCGTCCAGCACTGTGACGCCGCTAAATACTTTTGTGATGTGCTCCATTCTCAGGAGCGAGTCTGTTTGTCGCGTCAACATCGGGATACTTACTATTTGCGATTTGCGATTTTCTATTTGCTATCTTCTATCTGCTCTTTGCGTTTTCTTAATCGGCTCAATTGCTCACTGGAAGACACGGGAAGCGAATGGAGAGACAAATAGCAAATAGCAAATAAAAAATGTTAAGGCTGAATCACAGCTTTAATTGCTTCCCCCACACGCATTGCTTCCAGCGCGTCGCCCACGTCGGCTAGCCTCAATCGATGGGTTATCAGCTTCTCGACCTGCAATGTTCCAGCTTCGAGAATCCGAGCAACCTTCGGAAAGGCCGTTCGTTGGATAAATGAACCGATAACCGAGGCTTCGTAGCGTGTAATCGCATATTGATTCAATGATCGCTCGGCGTTCTGATTGACGCCAAAAAGAATGACTCGCCCGCCTCGCCTCACGAGATTCAAGGCTTCCGGGAGCAAACTACCCGCGGCATCAACGGCAACGTCAACGCCAATGCGGGTTATCGCTTTGACTTCGGCGGCGGCATCTTCGGATTTTGGATTTATTACGTCAGCGCCGAGACGTTCGGCGGTTTGTCGGCGGAAATCGGTCGGCTCGATAACGAATACTCTTCCAGCTCCGGCAGTTTTAAAAAGCATCAGAAACAACAGACCTATCGGCCCCGCCCCAAGAATCGCGACGCTTTCACCGGGAACGACATTCGTTTTCTCAAAGGCATGCCAAACACAAGCAAGCGGTTCCGCAAGGCAGGCGCGCTCGGGCGGAACATCTCGATCGATCTTGTGCAGTGCTTTTGCGGGCGCCAGATTAAACTCAGCGAGCCCGCCGTGTCGAAAAATTCCAAGCGTGGTCATATTCTCACAGACATTGGTAAGCCCCATTCGGCAGTAATCGCACAAACCGCAGGTGATATTAGGATCGATCACAACGCGATCACCCGGCTTAACATTGATCACACCGTCGCCTATATCTGTGACCGTAGCTACGTATTCGTGCCCCAGGATGCTCCCCGAGGTGGCCGGGTGTCCCGGAGGATCGGAGAGTATGTGAATGTCCGTACCACAGATGCTCACGCGATCGACGCCAAGCAGCACGTCATCCGCCGCTTGAATTCGCGGGCGGGGGAATTCTTCCAGGGCCCAACGGCCAGGTCCATGAAAAACCACCGCTTGCATTGCTTCGCTCATAGTTCCGATCTCCGTCCGCTTAGTCCCTGCGGCAAGCGGGTATCATCCGAAAATCCTCAACGGTGCCCTTGCG
>Ga0075418_10009917_pt1 | contig 10671 bp, 10 predicted proteins | sample SoiMetdeltSBSDD2_FD_81776 | JGI IMG/M metagenome (GOLD analysis project Ga0075418, IMG submission 81776) | Bulk soil microbial communities from a Populus tree surrounding site in Tennessee, USA - Soil MetaG P. deltoides SBSDD2 | ecosystem: Environmental > Terrestrial > Soil > Tree plantation...
GCGAGCTGGCCGACGTCGTGCGGCGCATCGGCGAGGGCGTGGTGGTCGCCGACGGCGACGACCGGATCGTCTTCGCGAACCGTGCCTTCCACGAGATGATCGGCGGCGGCGAATCGCTGGTGGGCGTGCGCTGGACGGACTTCCTCGCCGGCGCGCAGGACGTCGTCGCGCTCACCGCGCAAATGCGCGGGCCGTCCTTCCAGGGCGAGGTGTTGCTGCTCACGCGCGCCGGCGACCCGCGGCCGGTGCTCGCCACGCTCTCGACGGCGGAGCGCCACGACGGCGGCGGCATCCAGCGCATCGGCGTCTTCCGGGACATCAGCCGCGAGCACGAGCTGCGCTTCCGCGTGATCCGCGAGCAGAAGTTCCGCACGCTGGGCTCGCTGGCCGCCGGGGTGGCGCACAACATCAACAATCGCCTCACGCCGGTCCTGGGCTGGACGGAGATGCTCCAGGAGCGATTGAGCGCCGACGAAGCCATCACCGGCCAGGAGCTCAAGCACGCGCTCAACGTGATCCACCAGGGCGCCTCCGACAGCGTCGAGACGGTGCGACGGCTGCAGGAGTACTCTCGGCCGGCGCGCGTGAAGGGGCCGGAGGCCGTGCAGCTTCGCGACGTGCTCGAGCAGCTCCTGGCCCTCACGCGGCCGCAGTGGGACAACGAGGCCGCGCGCCGGGGCATTCGCTACGAGATCGATTTCAAGGCCGATCCCGCGCCGGCGATCCTCGCCGTGGCCAGTGAGGTGCGTGAGGCGCTGCTGAACATCCTCGAGAACGCGCTTACCGCCATGCCGCAGGGCGGACGTCTCACGCTCTACGTACGCGGCCGGGACGATCGCGCCACCGTGTCGATCTCCGATACGGGAAAGGGCATGAATCCCGAGGTGCAGCGGCTCGCGTTCGAGCCGTTCTTCACCACGCGCAGCACCGAAGGCGGCACGGGTCTCGGGCTGAGCCTGGCCCAGGAGATCGTGCAGCGTTACCGCGGCACCATCGCGTTGGCGAGCGCGGAGGGTGTCGGCACGACGTTCACGCTGTCGTTCCCATCGATCACCGCCGAGGCGGCGCGCACGCCGGCGTTCCTGCCGACGCTGGAGCGGCTGCGAATCCTGGCCGTGGAGGACGAGCCCGAGGTGCTCGACGTGCTGCGGGCGATGCTCAGCAACGCCGGCCACGCGGTCTTCACGGCGGCGTCGGGACGCGAGGCGCTCGAGCTGTTCGAGCGCGAGCCTGTGGATCTGGTCCTCACCGACCTCGGCATGCCGGGGATGACGGGCCTGGCCCTGGCCGAGGAGCTGAAGCGCCGGCGCGCAATCCCGATCGTGCTCCTCACCGGTTGGGCGGACGAGTTCGACGCGAGCACGGCGCCGGCGGTCGATCTGGTGGTGCCGAAGCCCTTTACGCGCGAGCGGCTGTTCGAGGCGCTCGCGCGCACGCTGCCCGATCGCGTTCGGCCCGCCTGAACGTCCTTTTCACGGATCGATGATCTGGTCGGCGCGCACCGCAGTGAGTAACGCAATGAACATTCTGACCGTCAATCTGCTCCTCAGCACCGTCGTGTTCTGGATCGCCGCCCGCATCTACGTGGTGCCGAACGTTCGCCGGTGGGGGCACGAGCGTGTCCTGACCCCGATTCTGTTGCTTCACGCGCTCCGGCAGCTCGGGCTGATGTTCCTCGCGCCAGGAGCGACGTATCCCGGGCTTCCTCCGGCGTTCGCCAGACCGGCGGCTTTCGGCGATCTCGTTGCGGCGCTGCTCGCCCTGGCCTCGCTCGCCGCGGTGAGACGGTCTCACCCGTCCGCTCGTCTGCTGGTGTGGATCTTCAACGTGGAGGGGACGCTCGACCTCCTGCTGGCGACCACGCTGGCCACGGTCAATCACGCTGCGCCATACATGGGCCCCGCCTACTGGATCCCGGCGTTCTGGGTGCCGGCGCTCCTGGTGACGCACTACATCACGTTCGTCGTTCTCCTCGAGCGCTGGCCCGACGGCCCGCCGCTTCTCGATGATCGGTCCGCACGATGACGGGATACCGACAACGCCTGCCGCAGCTCGGCGAGGATTTCTTTCTGACGGACGGTGGCATCGAGACGACGCTCATCTTTCTCGACGGTCTCGAGCTTGCCGATTTCGCCGCCTTCGACCTGCTGAAGCGAACGGATGGTGAGACCGCCCTGCGAAGATATTTCCGTGCCTACGCCGCGGTGGCCCAACGTTTGGGACCGGACTGATTCTCGAGAGCGCGACGTGGCGCGCCAGCGCCGACTGGGGGGCGAGGCTCGGCTACAGCGCGGGCGAGCTCGCCGAAGCGAATCGACGGGCGATCGGGCTTCTCGAGGAAATTCGCGACGAGCTTCGCAGCCATCCGAAGCCCGTCGTGATCAGCGGCTGCGTCGGCCCGCGTGGGGACGGATATCAGCCGACCAGCACGATGTCCGAGCGGGAAGCCGACGCGTATCACGCGGCGCAGATCGAGACGTTCCGCGACACGGCGGCCGACATGGTCACAGCGATCACGATGAACTACGTGGAAGAGGCAGTCGGTATCGTGCGCGCCGCGACGCGGGCGGGGTTGCCGGTGGCGATCTCGTTCACCGTCGAGACAGATGGCCGCCTGCCGACCGGGCAGACCCTGCGCGCCGCGATCGAGGGCGTGGATGCGGCGACGTCACGCGCCCCTGCGTACTACATGGTCAACTGCGCGCATCCCACGCATTTCGCCGACGTCTTGATCGACGGCGAGCGGTGGGTGCAGCGCATTCGCGGCGTGCGCGCCAACGCCTCGCGCAAGAGCCACGCCGAGCTCAACGAGTCCGCGGAGCTGGACATCGGCGATCCCGCCGAGCTCGCTGCCCAGCACGCGCGGCTCAAGCGCCGCCTGCCGCATCTGAGCGTAATGGGTGGCTGTTGCGGCACCGACGTGCGCCACGTCGAGCGGATCGCGGCGGCGTGTCTGCGATCTCCGTGACGCAAGATGATCAGGACTGGGATTCGGCCTCGAGATCGACCGACGTGGTGCCGCCGGTGAAGGTGACGTGCGGATTGTGCACGCGCAGCCGCCAGAGCCGGAACGACTCGCGCCAGTGCTTGAGGCTGAACATCACATAGAACACCCGGAACAACCAGAAGCGGGAGCGCGTTCCGATGTCGCGAAACACGTCGCCGGCCAGGAGCGAGGTCACCGCTTCCTGCACCCGAAACGGATTGTCCGGGTGCAGCAGGAGACTACGCAGCCCGGGCGAGTTGAAGCGCCAGATGAACCAGGAGAACGTCTTCACGCCGCGGTCGACCATGCGCTCGAAGTGACGGAACCTCGATTCCGCCGTGGCATCGCCACGGAGCCACGCGTCGACGGCCTCCGCGCCCAGCACGCCGCTGTTCATGGCCAGCAGCACGCCGCTCGAGAAGACCGGGTCGACGAAGGCGTAGGCATCGCCCACCATGATGAAGCGCTCGCCACGCATGCGCGTGGACTCGTAGGAATAGTTGCCCGTCGCCCGTGCTTCATCGTTGATCAGCGTGGCGTTACGCATGCGGTGGCGCATTTCCGGGTGCGCCAGCGCAAGAGTTTGGAGCAGGAATTCTCGAGGTGTGCTGGTGCGCTGCTTGAGGTAGGCGGGGCGACACACCGCGCCGACGCTCATGCTGCCATCCCTGAGCGGAATCATCCAGAACCAGCCGTGCTCGAACCAGTAGACGCTGATGTTGCCGGCATAGTCGCCTTCGCGTCGGTCCACGTCGAGAAAGTGGCCGAAAATCGCGGCGCTGGCGTGGTGCATGTTCTTCTTTTTGAGCTTGAGCGTCCGCGACAGCAGCGTGTCGCGGCCGGAGGCATCGACGAAGAAGCGACAGACCCAGCGGGTTTCCCGACCCTGCTCGTCGACCGCAGAGGCGACGGGGTTACCGTCCTCCGGGAAGTCGACACCGGTGACGCGCACGCCTTCCAGAACGTGCGTGCCCTTGGCGGCGCTGTTGCGAAGCAACAGGTGGTCGAATTCGGAGCGCCGAACTTCGTAGGCATAGGGCCGAGACTTGTCCAGCGCGAAAGAGAAATGGAACTGATGGTGGCCGCTGACCTCGAGGTTGGAATTGAAGTCGGCGCCGGGCTTTTTGATGCCGATCGCGTCGACCTGCTCGAGCACGCCCAGTCGCTCGAAGATCGCCAGGTTGTGGGGCAGCAGCGATTCGCCGATGTGAAAGCGGGGATGGTGCTCTCTCTCCAGCAGCGTGACCCGCCAGCCTCGTTCGGCGAGCAAGGCCGAGATCGTCGACCCGGCCGGTCCGCCGCCGACCACGAGCACGTCGCAGTCGTTCACGGGGCCGATGGGCGGGCGATCGTGACGGCGCGCCGTGCGGAACCTATCGCAGGTGGATCTTGCCGCCGCCCGGTCCGCCCTTGGGGTCGAAGCCGGGCGGCAATGTCGGCGGCACGACGATCTGCGATGCGGCCTCCCGGCGCAGCTCTTCGAGCTCGCGGCGCGTGCGCTCGATGGCGGCGGTGGCGCCGGCCGCGAACTTGTCGATCGCGTCGGCTAGCGACGTCGCGTCGATCTCGAACACGAGCGGGAGAAGCCCCGCCTGGGTGAGCAGCTGGGCCTCGCCCACGTAGAGTACCGGGCGACCCAGATCGGTCGAGCCATCGATCTTGACAGGAGTCATCACGCGCAGGGTCCCGACGCGACGGTCGGTGATGACCTCCTCGCGGTAGAGCGACGTCGCATCCATCTTCGGTTCGCCGGTCCGGATCTCGGGAGGCATGCCCCTAACGATACCAGACAGCCACGATGACCGCGGCCAGCAAGAGGCGATAGACGACGAACGGCACGAGCGAGCGCCGCTTGAGGTAGTTCACCAGGAACCACACGGCGAACCAGCCGCTCAGGAATGACACGAGCACGGCGACGAGAATGGGGCCGGTGTCGCCGATGTGCTCGCCTGCGCGGATGAGGTGCAGAGCCTCTTTCATGCCCGCACCGGCTGTGATCGGGATCCCGAGCAGAAACGCATAGCGCGCCGCCGTTGCACGATCCAGGCCGGTGAACAGGGCCGTCGTGATCGTGATGCCGGAGCGCGACGTCCCGGGAATAAGCGCCAGCGCCTGCGCGATGCCGACGGCCATGCCCTGAACCCAGCCCACGTGCTCCAGGGGATCATCGGGCCGATCAACGGGATTGGCGTCGCCGCGCCGCGGCGCCGTCGCCGGCCGCGCCTGCCGGTCGGCGACCAGCATGACCAGGCCCCAGAAGGCCGTGGTGACCGCGATCAGCAGCGGCCAGCGAAAGTGCGCTTCGATGTACTTGGCAAAGAGCATGCCCGCCACCGCGCCGGGAATCGTCGCGAGGACGATGATGACCCCGAGTCGGCGGTCCAGCGCGCCGCTGAAGAGATCGAAGATCTCGCCGCGAAAGTAAGCGAGCAGCGCGGCGAGCGTGCCGAGATGCAGCGCGGCGTCGACGGCGAGACCCTGGTCCGGCCAGCCGAACACGTGCGGGACGAGAATGAGGTGCCCGGACGAGGAGACCGGAAGAAACTCGGTCAGGCCCTGAACGAGCCCGAGGACCAGCGCCTGGGCGTAGCTCACCCGACGATTTCTTCGCCGCCGTCCACGCCGATCACGTTGCCGGTGATCCAGTACGTGTCGGGGTGCGACAGCACGACGATGGCCTTGGCGACGTCGTCTGGCGTCGTGAGGCGTCCACCCGGATTGCGCCGCCGCGCCTGGGCCATGATCTCCTCGTTGCCGGGGATCTTCTGCAGCGCCGGCGTGTTCGTCACACCGGCGCGGATCGAGTTGGCGGCGATGCCGCGCGGCCCCAGCTCGGCCGCGAGCTGGCGGACGTTCGACTCCAGCGCGGCCTTGGCCGCCGACACCGGCCCGTAGTTCGGCAACACGCGCGCGCCGCCGGACGACGTCATGGCGAAGATGCGGCCGCCGCGCGTCATGAGCCCGCGACCGACGAGCTCCTGCGCCCAGTACACGAGACTGTGCGCCATCACGTCGAGCGTCATGTCCATCTGCGACTGTGTCACCGCCTCCTTCATCGGGTCGGCGATGAAGAGCTTGAGCGTGCCGAACGCGAGCGAGTGCAGCATCACGCGCACGCGCCCCGCTTCCTGGCGCTCCTCGAGCAGCTTCTGCATCTCGGCCGCGACCTCGGCGCGCTTTTCGGGATCGGCGGCATTGACGTTGAAGAAGTGCGCCCGACGTCCGAGGCTTCGGATCTCGCCGGTGATGCGCTCGACGTTGACGAGCGTCGCCTTGCGATCGAGATGAACGCCGAAGATGTTCATGCCGGCTCGCGCCAGCGCGAGGCTGGTCGCCTCGCCGAAACCAGAAGAGGCGCCGAGAACGAGAGCCCAACCGTCGAGACGGATCGAAGCGTCGCCCGCCACGGCGTCAAGTCTAGCATCCGCGTCGACGGCATCGTAAAATTCGCCACGCCATGCCGAAGACGGCCGGCATCATCCTCATCGGCAACGAGATCCTCTCCGGCAAGACCATCGACGCCAACGCGGCGTACCTGTGCCGGGAGCTTCGCGCGCTGGGCGTGGACGTGGGGCGCATCCTCGTCATTCCCGATGACGTCGCGTCCATCGCCGAGGAAGTGGCGGCGTTCAGCAAGATGTTCGACTTCGTCTTCACCTCGGGCGGCGTGGGGCCCACGCACGACGACGTCACGATCGAAGGCGTCGCGCGCGCGATGGGCGTCCCCGTCGTCCGCCATCCGGAGCTCGTCGCGCTGCTGGAGCGTTACTATCGCGACACGCTCACCGACGCCGCGCTGCGGATGGCCGAGATTCCCGAGGGCGCCGAGCTGATCCGGGACAACGGGCTGCGCTTTCCGAACGTGGCCATGCGCAACGTCTACGTGCTGCCCGGGGTGCCGGAGATCTTTCGCCGCAAGTTCGACGCCATGCGCGAGCGCTTCCGCGACGCGCCGATCCATCTCAGGAACGTCTTCGTGCGCATCGGCGAGGGAACGCTCGCCGACTATCTCAACCGGCTGCTCGGCGACTTTCCGCTGTTGCTGGTCGGTTCGTATCCGGAGCTGTCGAATCCCGAATATCAGGTGAAAGTGACGCTGGAGTCACGCGACTCCGGCTATCTCGAGCAGGCGCTCGCCGCGTTCCTGGGTCGGCTGCCGGGCGACGCGGTCGTGAAGGTTACCTGACGGGAACACGGTTCGGTGCGGGGGCTCCTCCTCGGCGTCGCCGTCGTCGCGGCCGCGCTCTATCTCCTGCGGCTCGGCCACGCGCCGTTCGTCGACCCACCCGAGGGTCTGCACGCCCAGATCGCGCGCGAGATGCTCCGACTCGGCGACTGGATCACGCTGCACATCAACGGCGTCCGTTACTTCGACAAGCCGCCCGTCATGTACTGGCTGATGGCCGGCTCGTTCGCCGTCGCCGGCGTCGGCGAGGCCGCCGCGCGGATCTGGTCGGCCCTGGCCGCCGTCGGTATTGCCGCCGTGACCGCGCGCCTGGGCTTCATGCTGGGCGGCGCGCGGGTCGCGCTGCTCGCCGGGCTCATCGTCATCGCCAACCTGGGCATGTACCTCTACGCGCGGCTGGTCAAGCCCGACATGGTGTTCATCCTCTGCATCGTGCTTGCGTACGTGGGCTTCGCCGTCGCATACAAGGGCGCCGGCCGCTGGGGGCTCGCCGTCTTCTACGCGAGTCTCGGCGCGGCGATGATGACGAAGGACGTGCTCGGCGCGGCGGGCCCGCTCGTCGTCGTCGCGCTCTTCTTCGTGCTCACGCGCGAGCGGCCCCTCGCGCCGTGGGCGCCGTGGTGGGGCGTGCTGCTTCTGATTGTCGTCGCCGTGCCGTGGTACGGGGCGGTGGAGGCGCGCAATCGCGGCTTCCTCTGGTACGCGCTCTTCGACAATCACGTGCTCAACTTCACGCGGCACCGGATCTTCCCCGACGACGACGTGTCGCTCGGCGCGCTGCAATTCCTTGGCGTGACGTTTCTCGCCTTCCTGCCGTGGTCGCTGGCGGCGCCGTGGGCGGTGGCGCGCGCGCTGCGCCGGCCGTGGGAGGACGTCACCGAGCGGCTGTGGGTCCTCATCGCGCTGTGGCCGATCGCGGTCATCGGCTTCTTCGCGATCTCGCCCTTCAAGCTGCCTCACTACGGCCTGCCGGCGATTCCCGCGCTGGCGCTGCTCGTCGCGCGCCTGTGGGACGAATCGATGGACGCCGCGCCCGGCTCGCTGCGGCCGCGAGCGCTGATCGTGCCGGTGCTCGTGACGTTCGTGGTGGCCGCGGCGGCCCTTGGCCTGGCGCTGGCCGACCGGCTGCCGCTGCCGGCGGGCGCCCTCGGCAATCTCGATCTTGCGACGCGCAACATGGCCGCGCGCGGGTACGAGATCGCGCACGCGCCGCTCGGCGCCTATGCGCCGCTCCTGCGCACGTGCGCGATGATCTTCACCGTCGGCTCCCTGGTGCTGGCGTGGGCGGCCTGGAAGCGATCGCCGACGCTCGGTGTGTGGGCGACGGTGGCGGTGACGCTGGCCTTCCTGCCCGCCGCGGGCGACGGCATGGCGCTATTCGCGCGCACCCGCTCGGCGAGAACGGTGACAGAGGGCCTCGTGTTGCGGCTGCAGCCGGGCGATCAGGTCGTGCACGAGGGCCCCCTCGAGAACAGCGGCTCGGTGCTCCTCGCCATCGACCGCCCGGTGACAGTGGTGAACGGGCTGCAATCGAACCTGGCGTTCGGCGCCACGTTCCCCGAGGCGCGTGACCGTTTTTGGGACGGCGCGCGGCTGGCTCGGGAGTGGCCAAAGCCGGGCCGCCGCTTCCTCGTCACCGGTCTGCCGCCGGAGCGCAGCGTGGTGCGCACGCTGCCGGCCGGCACCGTCCACCTCGTCGTGCACGGCGGGGGCCGGTGGCTGTACGTGAATGTTGAAAATTGAAGGGCCGAAGTCGGATGATGGTGGGGTGGCTCTCGCGTCGCGCTACACGTTGAAGGGCGATCCCCACAGCAGCCACTCGGTCATCCTCGACTGGCTCGGCGAAGGCCGCGGCCGCCGGCTCCTGGACGTCGGCGCCGCCGACGGGCTGCTGTCCCGGCTGCTGACGGCGCGCGGCTGGAAGGTGACAGGCCTCGAAGCGGATCCGGTGGCGGCGGCGGCGGGCGCCGAGCACTGCGAGCGCATGATCGTCGCGGATCTCGACCGGGGTCTGCCGCACCTCGAGGGCGAGTTCGACGCGATCGTGTGCGCGGACGTGCTCGAGCACCTGCGCGATCCCGCCGGGGCGCTCATCGCATTGCGATGCTCGCTGGCCGCGGGCGGCCAGGTCGTGATCTCGATTCCGAACGTCGCCCACGCGTGGGTGCGCCTGTCGCTGCTGGCCGGTCGCTTCAACTATGCCGAGCGTGGCATCCTCGATCGCACGCATCTGCGCTTCTTCACGCGACGCACGCTCGGCGCGCTCGTGACGGGCGCCGGGCTTCGCGTGACGCGGATGGCGTCGACGCCGGCGCCGCTCTACCAGGTCGTGCCGGAGCGCTGGCACGGACGCGCCCTCGCGGCGCTGCACGCGCTCAACGCGGTGAGCGCCCGCGCGCTGCCGCGTCTGCTCGCCTATCAGTTCGTCATCCGCGCGGAGCGCGGATGAGCGAGATTCGTGCCCCCAAGGTGGTCGTCGTCATGCCGGCCTACAACGCCGACCGCACGCTGCGGATGACGTACGAGGAGCTGCCCAAGGACACGGTGAACCTCGTGATCCTCGTGGACGACGGCTCGACCGACACGACGCTCGAAGTCGCGCGACAGCTCGGTCTGGAGATCTTCGTCCACAACCGCAACTACGGATACGGCGCGAACCAGAAGACGTGCTACGAGGAGGCGCTGCGCGCGGGCGCCGACGTGGTCGTCATGGTCCATCCCGACTATCAATACGACCCGACGCTCGTGCCGCAGATCATCGCGCCGATCATTCACGGGGCGGCCGACGTCGTGCTGGGCTCGAGGCTCAAGAGCGGCTCGGCGCTGGCGCAGGGGATGCCGTGGTGGAAGTTCGTCGCCAACCGTTTCCTGACGTGGGTCGAGAACCGCGCCTTCGGGCTGCATCTGTCCGAATATCACACCGGCTATCGGGCCTTCCGCCGCGACGTGCTGGAGACCGTCAATTTCCGGGCGAACGCCGACGGCTTCATCTTCGATCAGGAGATCGTCGCGCAGGTGGTGGCCGCCGACTTCCGCATCGCCGAGATTGCCGTGCCGACGCGATACTTCCGCGAGGCCTCCTCGGCGTCGTTCGCCGCCTCGACCGTCTACGGCTTGCGTATTCTCGCGGTGGTCTTCTGGTACCTGCTCAACAAATGGGGGCTACGGCGCTCGCGCCGCTTCGACAGCCTGCGCGCGCGCTACACGCGCTTGACTTGAGGGGCATCGCGCGGGGACTCGACGGTGCGGCTCTCGTGCTGGCCGCGCTGACGGTCTTGCTCGCCGACGCGCCGGGGTTGCGCGGCCAGAATACCGTCGTCACCTACCAGGGTCGCGTGACAGCCAGCGGAGCGCCGTTTAACGGTTCCGGCCAGTTCAAGTTCGCCCTGGTCACAAGCACCAACACCGACCGCCCTGCCGCAGCCATCGCCCATCTGAATGGCCAGTTCGTCGTCAGCTACACCGTGACGGACGGTGGCAATGGGTATGTGACGCCCCC
>Ga0075418_10009918_pt1 | contig 10670 bp, 11 predicted proteins | sample SoiMetdeltSBSDD2_FD_81776 | JGI IMG/M metagenome (GOLD analysis project Ga0075418, IMG submission 81776) | Bulk soil microbial communities from a Populus tree surrounding site in Tennessee, USA - Soil MetaG P. deltoides SBSDD2 | ecosystem: Environmental > Terrestrial > Soil > Tree plantation...
CGGGGTGCCGCTGTTCCAGGAGCAGATGATGCAGCTGGCCATCGACGTGGCCAACTTCAGCCCGGAGGAGGCGGACAAGCTGCGCCGGGCCATGGGCTCCAAGCGTTCCATGGAGAAGATGGCGCGGCTGAAGGATCGGCTCTTCGAGGGCATGGCGCGCAACGGCATCACCGGCGACCTGGCCGATGACATCTACCACAAGCTCGCCGCCTTCTCGCACTACGGCTTCCCGGAGAGCCACGCCATCAGCTTCGCCCACCTGGTCTACGCCAGTGCCTGGCTGAAAAGGTATTACCCGGCCGCGTTCTGCGCCGCTCTGCTCGGGGCGCAGCCGATGGGCTTCTACTCCACACAGTCGCTTGTGGACGATGCCCGCCGCCACGGCGTCGAGGTGCGCCGGCCCGACATCAACCTCTCCGGCGTCAAGGCCACCCTCGAGGGCGACGTCTCGGTCCGCGCCGGCGGCGAGGGCGCACCGCCGTCGCAGTGGGGGCTGGGCGGGCCGATCGTGCGCCTCGGCCTTGACTCCGTGCGCACCGTCTCGGCGCAGACAGCGACACGCATCGTGGAAGCAAGAGGGGACAAGCCTTTCACCGACCTGATCGACCTCGTGCGCCGCACGCGACTGCCCGCGCCGCGGCTGGAGGCGCTGGCCACCGCCGACGCCTTCGCGTGCTTCGGCCTCGACCGCCGCGCCGCATTATGGGCCGCGGGAGCGGCGGCCCAGGAAAAACCCCAAACCCTTCCTAAAACCATTCCGGGGGGTACAGCGCCAGTGCTGCCCGGCATGGAGGAGGTGGACGAGCTCGTGGCCGACGTCTGGTCCACCGGCCTGTCCGCCACCAACCACCCGATCCGCCTCGTCCGCTCCTATCTGGACGGTGAGGGCGCGCTGCCCATCTCCCGCCTGCCGCGCGTGGAGGCGGGCTCGCGCGTGCTCGTCGGCGGCCTGGTCACCCACCGCCAGCGCCCCGCCACCGCCGCCGGGATCACCTTCATCAACCTCGAGGACGAGACCGGCATGCTCAACGTCGTCTGCTCCATCGGCCTGTGGCAACGCTTCCGCAAGGTCGCCCTGACCAGCCCGGCGCTGGTGGTGCGCGGCACCCTCGAGAGCTCCTCCGGCGTCATCAACCTCGTCGCCGACAAGCTGATGCCGCTGAAGATCTCCACCCGTCCGTCCTCTCGCGACTTCCGCTAGATCGTTGGGAGGCGGCATTTTCCCCGAAAGTGCCGCCTCCCAACGCGTCGAGGCGGCATTTTCCCCGAAAATGCTAGATGGAGCTTGAACGTTGCGGGTCCAGGGCGGCCAGCGTGGCGGCGAACTCGTCCGGCGGCAGCACGACACGGTTGCTGTGCTTCTGCCGGGAACCCTTGCGCCAGATGGGTGTCTCGATGTCCCGCTCCGGATCGCGCACCGAGATCCAGATCTGCCAGGCATCGTAGTGCGCCGCCGGCCCGGCCCAGGCGCGGGTGATCCGCGACCAGGGCAGGACGCGAGTCCGGTAGAACGTGCGCACCTTCACGCCGAAGTCGCTGACGTAGACGCCGTAAAGCGCCCAGCGCCAGACGACGATCTCAAACAGCACGACGTAACCAACGATCGCGAGGAGCCAGGGCGCGTCCGCGGCCGTCACTTCGCCGTCGGCCTGGGACAGGGCGCCGCAGATCGGAAAAAGCCCGGCCACCGACATGAACCCGGCGACGACATAGCGCAAAGCATATTGATCATCCTGACCGTAGGGCCTGACCCACCGCCGCATGGCCCGCATGGTACTTCCCGCCAGCCAGTCCATCCCATTCGCGGAATCCTATGAGGAGAACAGCCAGCGCAACGAGTTGAGCGACTTGCCGGTGTAGATCTGCTGCCCGGTGGACAGGCCGTAGGCCAGGTCCTCGAGGGCGCCGCAGCGGGCGTAAAAGACGGCACGCTCCCGCAAGTGCTTGGGCGGCAAGGCGATCGGCCCGAGGTCGCGGTAAAGCTTGGCGTGGTCGCGGGCCGGGTCGGTCAGCGCCGCGTCGCTCCAGTCGATGATGCCGGTGACGGTGTCGCCGGCGACGAGGACGTGCTCGATGCCCAGGTCGTTGTGGCAGAAGGCGGGCTGGTGGGCGTCGGGCGGCGGGGGCGTGCGCAGGAACGAGGCGATCGCGGCGCGGTGCGCCGCCGGGATGTGCGGGGCGAGGGCTTGGTGGGTCTGCGCGGCCTCTTCAAGCCATTTTTCAAGGGGTACCTCGTCAGGCTCGGCGGCGTCGACCCGGGCCCGGTGCAGCACGTCGAGGAAGGAGCGCAGCTGGGCCACGATCGTGTCCAGTTTGGACGGACGGGCGGCGATGAGCGGTACACCCGGAAGTTTGGCATAAACCAGGCAGGAGGGTGAGTTGCCCACGGGTTTGGGCACCGGAAGCGGGGACAGCCGCCCGACGGCGGCCAGGATGCGGGTCTCGCGCTCGAGCGCCTCCGGGTCGGGCCGCTTGGCGCAGCGGACGATCAGGCCGTCGGCGGTCTCGTAGACGGTGTGGTCGAGCCCTTCCCCGAGGATCTCCACATACGTCAGGATAGTCGCCGGTTGACAACTATAGCTAACGGTTATACTTTGCCGTTAGCTATTCCGTCGGCTGGGAGGTGCTCAGTGGTGTTGGTGTCCAAACTGGCCTGGCGGAACCTGTGTCGCCGGCCGTGGCAGTCCGTTCTGCTGCTACTGGCTCTGTGCCTGTCGACCTCGACGCTGAGCGTGGCTCTGGCGCTGGAGGAGATGGGCTACCAACCCTGGGACCGGCTGTCCAACGCCACCAACGGATTTCACGTGACGGTCGGCGCCCGCCCGGGGCCCGGCGTGAACGCGACCGAGGCCGACCTCGCCACCGCCGTGAAAAGCCTTGAGGAGCTGCGCAACCGGCCCGGCGTGACCGCGCTGGGCGGGCCTTGGCGGGAGTCGGTGACCACCGGAAACCGGGTGGGGACCAGGGATATCGACCTCACCGTGCAGGTGCGCGACGCCGCCCCGTCCGCCGTCGACCAGCCGAAGCTGACCGCCGGCCGGTGGCTCGACGCGGGTGAGGGAGTGGTGCTGGAGGACGGGCTGGCCACGACGCTGGGCGCTCGTCCGGGCGACATGATAACCCTTGCGGGGAAACGGGTTGCGGTGCTAGGCACGGCGATGTCGGTGGCCGTCATGCCCTACCCGCTGGAGACCCGGGACCGTGGCTTCGTCTGGGCCGGAGCCGCGACGGCCATCGACCCGGCCGCCGTGCAAAGGAAACAGGTCACGGCGCAGCTACGTCTGTCCAATCCGGACGATGCCCCGGCCTTCGCGCACAACGGGCCCAAGCTCGTCCTGCCCGATGGTTTCGAATCCGGCATGTACGAGTTCCAGCTGATGCGGCGCGGCTCCGACGGCAAACTCAGCTTCATCGCCCTGGCGCTGGGGCTCACCGCGACCCTGCTGGCCGGGCTGACCATCAGCACGGTCGGAGTCATCGTGGCCGAACGCATGGCGGCGCAGATCCGGCGGGTCGGGGCGCTCAAGGCGGTGGGCGTCACGCCCATGCAGGTGACGCTGATCCTGCTGGCCGAATATGTGGCGATGGCGGTGATGGCCACGGCGGTCGGGCTCGGTCTGAGCACCCTGGCCGCTCCGCTGTTCGCCGGCAACCTCAGAATCCTTTACGGCGCACCGGAACCACCCACCATCACGCTCTCGCGGGCGGCCCTGGTGCTCGCCGCCTCGGTGGCACTGGTCGTCGTGGCGACGGTCCGCCCGGCCCTGCGCGGGGCCAGGCAGAGCACGCTGCGACAGCTGGGCGCCCAGAGCCGGCCGCCCAGGCCGTCGAGCGGCCTGGCCCGGCTCGCGACCGGGCTGCGCCTGCCGTTGCCGGCGGTGCTCGGGTTGCGATCGGTGACGCGCCGGCCGGGACGGACCGTGGGCACCGTCGTCGTGCTGACCCTCGCGATGGCGATGGTCACGATCGGGCTCATCCTGCGCCAGCGCACGGCCGGCTTCCTCGCCGAGGTGCGGGTGCGCAACCACGGCGACGAGTTCGAGATCGCCGAGGACATGGCGGTCTTCCATCAGCTCATCACCATCGTGATGTTCTCCGCCGGCCTGCTGATCGCCCTCGCCGCCATCAACAGCGCGGTGGCGGCCGTCTTCGCGGCCCGCGACAGCGCCCGCAACCACGCCATCCTGCGCACGCTGGGCGCCACGCCCAGGCAGACGGCGGTCGCGTTTGTCATCGCTCAGCTCGGGGCCTGCGTGGCGGCTTGCGGCCTGGGCATCCCGCTGGGGATCCTGCTGTTCAACACCCTGGGCGGGCAGGCGCTCGCGCCCGCGACGCTGGCGACCTCGGCCTACCTTGTGCTGGGGCTGATCGCGGTGGTGGTGTACGCCGGTATCGTGACAGTGCCGGCCAGAGTGCTTGCGGCGCAACGGATTACACCGCAACTGTCCTACGAGTGAGCGGGGTCGGTATTGGCTCCACATAAGACGATCACGGTGCGCTCGTCTTTCGCCGGACGGTAGCCGGCGTAGGCGGCGGCCGCGCCGTGCTCGACCAGGATGCGGTACTTCTCCCACAGCTCGCGGCGCGCGGCGACGATGTCGTCGTCGGAGACGAGCACGCTGCGCACGCCGGTGCGGGTCGCCACCTCGAAGGCGATGTCGCCCAGACGCCGGGCGCCCAGCGAGTCGGCGGCGATGCCCTCCACTTTGACGTCAACGGGTTTGCCGGCATCGAGGGCGGCGTGCAGGGTCGGGGCGTTGTAGGGTTCGACGCCGACGACGGCTTTGTCCTTGAGAGCCGAGTTTTGGACGGCCGAGGCTACCCCGGCCATCAGGCCGCCGCCGCCCACCGCGACGACGATGGTGGTCGGCTCCTCCACCTGCTCCAGCAGTTCCAGGCCGAGCGTGCCGGCGCCCGCCACCACCTCCGGCTGGTCGTAGGCGTGGCAATAGATGGCACCGGTCTCCGCCATCCGTTTCATGGCGGCGTCATAGGCATCGGCGTACTCGGCGCCTTTGAGCACCACCGTGGCGCCGAGGGAGCGAAGCTTGGCCACCTTGACCGGGGGCGCGTTCTCCGGCACGAACACCTCGATGGGCACCTCGGCCAGACCGGCGGCCCAGGCCGCGGCGAGCCCGGCGTTGCCCCCGGAGGCGATCACCACGCCGCTGCGCTTGTCCGGGGCTCCCGCCAGTACCCGATTGAGCATGCCCCTTGCCTTGAAAGTCCCCGTGTGCTGGAGATACTCCAGCTTGAACCAGAGACCGGGGGCCACCCGCATGACGGGGGTCAGGCGCAGCCGGCCAGCCAGCCGTTGCCGCGCTTCGAAAAGCTGAGCATCACTGATCACGTGAGAAAGGTATCGCGAATGCTTGGCCCGTCAGGTCCGGTCGGCAGGGTCTATGCGGCCAAAAGTCGCAACATTCAGGCCCCGATATCTGTGCTAGAAGTGAGGTATGGACGTCGATGCGGTCGCCTCGCGGGCGGTCGCGGCGTACCGTCGCGGCCAAGGTGGGCGGCAGGCGCGGCTGGTGGAGCGGAAGCTGGCCCGCAGCCGGGCCGGAAGCCGTGCGCTGCAAGCGCTTCACGAAGGCGGCGGCGAGGAGTTGGCGCGCGAGGTGCTCGCGGACGAGCTGGCGCGGGACTGCCGCCGCCTTGTTCTGGCCCTCGCGGCGGGCCTGGTACTGGCCGGGTGGGGGGTGGACCAGCTCCTGGTGCGGATGCGGCCGTCGCCACCGCCGCCGGTGGTGGCGGACCGGGGTACGCTCGTGCTCAACTACGGCTCATCCGGTGATGTGGACGGATCCCCGATCTTCCGCAACGGGTACGCGGACAACGTCCCCGACATCACCATCGCGACCGACTCGATCATCGCCACCGGCGGCGCGCGGATCGCGCGGCTGGCGCCCGGCACGCGCGCCGGCCTGTCCTCCTGCACCGCGCTCGCCGAAACCGACGCGGCACCGAGGATAGACGGATTGAAACCCGGCGACGTGGTGTGCGTGCGCACCAGCGCCGCCGCGGTGGCGTCGGTGACCATCTCCAACATCGCGGGCGAGGGGACCAACCAGATCTATCAGCTCGACATCGCCTACTGGAGTTCTCCGTAGGAAACTGTGCCTCCAAAGCAGCCCTTGGGATTGAACGCTTCGCGATCAATCCCAACGCCGCCCCAAAGCACGGCTTCGCCTGAAGAAACCCACCCATCCGGAGGGCGGCACGGAACGAATGCCGTGGTGGAAAAGCTCACCACGGACATTCAATTCGGACATTCCAGGAGGGTCAACATGACCGTTCACACTGCCGCCCCCACGCGCAACCTGAACCAGATCGTGGGCTGGGTCGCCGGGACCGTCTTCGTCCTGGTCGGCCTGCTGGGTTTCACCGTCTCCGGCGGGCACGACATGGCCGGCATGACCGGCGGCGACCTGGTCGGCGTCTTCCGGGTGAACGTGCTGCACAACGTCGTCCACCTGCTGGTGGGCGCGGCGCTGATCGCCGGGGCGATGGCCGGCGCGAAGGCGGCGCGGACCGTCAACAGCCTGGTCGGTGTGGTCTACCTCGCGGTGGGCGCGCTCGGGCTGTTCATCCTCACCAGCTCGGCGAACATCTTGGCGCTCAACGGGTACGACAACTGGCTGCACCTGTTCTCCGGCGCGGCCCTGCTCGGGCTGGGCCTCTGGAGCGACAAGCGGTAGAAGCAAATCGTCGCGGGGTGTCACCGCAGGATCAGCTCGAGACTGTCGTGGAACAGGTCCTCGACGGTGCGACCGTCCTGGAAGTACTCGGTGATGCCCGCGACGACCGTCGGGTGGCGCTCGGTGAAGGCGTCAAGGTCGAAGCCCTCGGTCTCGGGTGGGGGAGACTGCTCCTCGAGAACATGCCCAAGGGTGAATTTTTGTGTCACTAGTACCGTCAACCGCGCCTCACGAAGCGGCAGCCCGCTGTCCACGAGGGTACGCATGGTCCGCTCCGACAGGGCGGCGAGCGTGGCCGACGTGTGAGCCGCGGAGACCACCCGGGCCCCGTCGGGGTGGGCGAGCATGGCCCGCCGCTGCCTGCGGGCGACGTCGATGAGCCACTCGCGCCAGGGCTGGCCCTCTTCCGGCGCCTTCATGGCGGCCAGCGGTTCGCTCAGGATGGCGTCGGCCAGGGCGTCGACGAGCTCGGCCTTGTTGCGGATGTGCCAGTAGAGCGTGGGCGCTTGAACGCCGAGGCGCCCGGCCAGCTTGCGCAGGGTCAGCCCGTCGAGCCCGTTCTCGTCCAGCAGTGCGATCGCCTCGGTGACGATGCGCTCCCTGTCCAATGCCATGGTGCCACTTTAGCCCTAACAGTGTTAGAGTCCTTCTCTAACATCGTTAGAGAGAGGGGTTGGTGGGCCATGAAGGCGGCCGTACTTCACGAGCGGGGCGGGGTCCCGCGTTATGAGGAGTTCCCGGATCCGGTGGCCGGGGAGGGAGAGGTGATCGTCGACGTCCGGGCGGTCGCCGTGGAGAACGTCGACAAGGCGGTCGCGGCCGGGACTCACTTCGCAAGCGCTCAGTTGATGCCGCGGTTGCCGGCGATACCGTGCTTCGACGGCATAGGCGCCTTGCCCGATGGCACGCTGGTCGGCTTCGGCCTGCCTCGGCCGCCCTATGGCGCGCTCGCCGAGAAGACCGTGGTCGCGGAGGCCAACCTCGTGCCCGCGCCCGAGGGCATAGACCCGGCCGTGGCAGTGGTGCTCGGGACCGCGATCACCGGCTTCGCCATCAAGACCGCGGCCGGGTTCCAGCCGGGCGAGACCGTGCTCATCCAGGGCGCGACCGGGGTGGCCGGGCGGCTGGCCGTGCGGGTGGCCCGGCTGCTGGGCGCCGGGCGCATCGTGGCCACCGGGCGCTCGCACCACGCACTTCAGGAAGTCGGGGCGGACGAGATCATCGATACCGGCGTGGACGACTCCGCCTTGCAGAAAGCGTTTACCGACAAGGCGGGTGAGGGTTACGACGTCGTGCTCGACTTCCTGTGGGGGCGGCCCACCGAGATCCTGCTGCGCTCGCTCGTGCCGGCTCAGCTCGGGCTGGCCAAGCCGACCCGCATCGTCCAAATTGGAGAATCGGCCGGGGGGACGATTTCCCTTGCCGCCGAGAGCCTGCGGACCTCGGGCGTGGAGATTTACGGCGCGGCCAAGGGACTTGGCGGCGGCGGCATGGCTGAGGCGTACCAGCAAATCTTGAAATGGACCCAAGACGGCAGCCTTACCTATGAAATCGAGTGCGTGCCGCTGAGCGGGATCGAGGCCGCCTGGCAACGGACCGATCTGCGCGGCAAGCGGCTCGTGGTCGTCGCCTGATCGTGCTCAGCCGATAAGGGCGGCCAGCTCGGCGAGGTTGGCGATCTCGTACGTGATCGGCAGATCGTCCGGGGCATGGAGCCGGCGGCGGTTGACCCAGGCGGCCCGGATGCCGGCGGCGTGGGCCCCGCGCATGTCGGCGTTGAGCGAGTCGCCGACGTGCATGACCTCGCTCGCGTCAAGCGACAGCGCGTCGAGGGCGCGGGCGAACATGGCCGGGCTCGGCTTGTACGCGCCGACCTCCTCGCTGGTCACGACGGCGTCAAAGGTCAGGTCATGACGGGCCATCGCGGCCACAAGGTCGTCGCTGTCCACATCGGACACGATGCAGATCGGCAGGTTCACGCGGGAGAGGAACTCGCGGGTGCCTGCTCGCAGCGGCGGCGACCGCCAGTAGGCGAACTGCGGCGCGCACAAGGCAAGGGGGTCACCGGCGCAGCCCACCTCGGCCAGGACGGGGGCCAGGCTCACCGGGGAGCACTCGCGCAGCGGCAGGAAGCCCGGTCCGGACGCCACCGCCTCGAACTCGCGCATCCAGGCGGCGGCGACCTGATCCGGGGTGACCCGCTTCGCCGCCAGGGCGGCGACCCGCGCCGCGATCGCCAGGATGATGGCGTCGTCGTCCTCCACGACGGTGCCGTAGAAGTCGAGCAGCAGGCCCTTGATCACTGCCGCAGTGTAATCCGGCTGCGGCGGGAGCACCCGCCGCAGCACATCTAAGGCTACAGAACCTTTAGGCCGTACATCTCACCCAGCGGATCCGCGATCAGCTCGACCCGCGCCCCGTCCGGATCCTTGAAGTACACCGACGTGCCGCTCTCGAGCAGGTACTCCACGCCCGCCTCGTCGAGCTTGCCGCGCAGGTGCTCCCAGCGCTGAGGCTCGACCGAGATGGCGATGTGGTGCAGGCCGCCGAGCACCTCGGCGTAGTCGCCGAGGTCCAGACCGGGAAGGTCGAAGAAGGCGAGCAGGTTGCCGTTGCCGATGTCGAAGAAGAAGTGGTTGGAGCCCTTGTAGTCCCGGTTCTCGATGATCTCGGTGAGCGGGAACTCCAGCAGCTCCTGATAAAACCTCACCGTCCGCTCGACATCGGCGCACAACAGCGCCACGTGGTGCAGACCGCGGGCGCTACTGGCCGGTCGTTCGTCGCGCAGGTAAACGTCGCGGATGCGGGCCCGATCGGCCTCGATCCGCTCGTACTCGATGCCCTCCACGGCTGACACCTCTTTTTAAATGCGGAAAAACATGTTGAGGTACCGGTCGGCGAGCGCCGCGTCCCCACGCACCGTGCCCGAGTTGCTGCGCCCGAAGGCCGTGAGCACAAAGCTACCCGGATCGAACTCGAGCGCCGTGTCCAGGTCGTCGACCTCGCCCGGGGCGTAGGAGATGCCGTCGGGCCCCGCCGTCACCCGCCACGATCCGGCGTTGTGCCCGCCGTTGATCTTGATGCCGACCGTGCACGGCTCTTCGCCTTGCGGGGCCGACGAGGTCGCCGACCACAGGATGAACATGAAGGGCACCAACATGTCCGCCGCGTCGCCGTCGAAGCCGTGCGCCCGGCCGGAGCCTTGCCGGATGTCCCAGCTGTGCACGCCGTAGTCCATGAGCTGGAAGACCGGGTAGAAGAAGGCGGGCAGGTTGCCCATGTACTTGTGCGGCACCATCAATCCGGTCCACTCTTCGGAGGTGAGACCTTCGATGATGCCGACGAGTTTGGTGTAGTCGTCGCGCAGCCGGGCCATGGCGGCGTCCTGGTCGAGCACCCGGTGGCTGCGCGCGGCCTCGTTCAGCTTGTCCTGCATGACTTTGGTGCCGAGGGCGTCGGGCACCTGCGCGCCGGTCCGGGCGGCGTCGAACCCCACGAAGTATCCCTCGGTGACATCGATGAGGTGGCCCACGATGTCGCGGACGCTCCACTCGCTGCAGGCGGTGGGGGAGTCCCAGATGCCGGGGGTTTGGGCGAGCCCGAACAGCCCTTGTGCTTGCTGGTCGACGACGTGCAACAGGTTGTCACGCGAGGCAAAGTTGGTTCCGTCCCAATTAGACATTGGTGTTCCTCCTGCGGCGTTGAAGGGAGAATTCTGTGCGCATAGCGAACACGCGTCCTTATGGCGAACGAAGTAGCGCAACGAGCCTATGCCCGAGTAGTCGAGAATTCAACTATCCAGACGATGGATTGCGATGACGGTGTCTCGCCGTGAGCGTTCACCGCGACCGTTCACCGGGACCGTTCACCGGGACCGTTCACCGCGAGCGTTCACCGGGACCGTTCACCGCGAGCGTTCACCGGGACCGTTCACCGGGACCGTTCACCGCGAGCGTTCACCGGGACCGTTCA
>Ga0075418_10009920_pt1 | contig 10669 bp, 8 predicted proteins | sample SoiMetdeltSBSDD2_FD_81776 | JGI IMG/M metagenome (GOLD analysis project Ga0075418, IMG submission 81776) | Bulk soil microbial communities from a Populus tree surrounding site in Tennessee, USA - Soil MetaG P. deltoides SBSDD2 | ecosystem: Environmental > Terrestrial > Soil > Tree plantation...
ATGAGTCGCACCGCTGCCTCGAACCAGGCTCGATTTGGTCGTGCGCTCAGCACTATCGTAACGCTATATCCCGTGATTGGAGCTGGAAATTCCGGATAGGCCATTTTTGCGATCATGCTCCTGACAATTAGCCGGGCTACTTCGGTTTAACCCGTCCAAGCTGCGCTAGCTGCGATAAGATGGCCGTATTGCCCGGAATTCAACTGTGGCCAAACTGCCCAAAACCAAACCAGAACGCGTCGGGTTATGCAGCGACTGCGGTTACATGCGCGAAATCGAGTCCGCACGCGGTTCCACATTCTATCAGTGCGAACGTTGGGTCCGTGATCCGAGCTTCCCGAAATACCCGCGCCTTCCGGTCATCGAGTGTTCCGGCTACGAACCAAAGATAGCCAAAACCTAATATCAATATTAAGGTCCTAAGCGCAGCACTGATGCGAGCAGAGAAGTCCGACGTTGGCCAAACTGAGCAAGAATGTCCTTGTTCCTCTGGGCCTCTGGCTTTAGCATATGGAGTATGCATCGGATCTTCAGAATCGTTGTCGCCGCGGTCGTGTTGGTCGCTTTCAGTTCAGGCGCCACCGATTCGGGGCTTCTGCTGAGCGCAAGCTTGAAGCCAGCGGAAGAAAGTTGTCCGCTCCACATTGAAAAGTGCTGTTGCCCGAAGGTTTGCAAGTCGCCCCCTAAAACAAAGGGCACGTGCCACAAGGCCGCCGAGCCCACTGAACAGGTGAGCACCGCCAAGGCAGCCCCACAGGTTGGTTGTGTTCTAAAAGCCGGCTGTGGAACGAAGGAACCCCGCGTGGCTTTTCTTCAGTTGCTCAAGGAGTTCGTACCTGAATCGTTGGAACAAATCGGGTTCGATCAAAGCCGCTCAGTATTTGTCAGCGCAACCGATCGGTTTCTCCTGCTGGACGCCTCTCCTCAGTTTTTCCATCCACCCAGAAATTCCTAGCTAAAGCTCGAGTTCATAGGCCCGGGTAATCCTTTGGGAGCAAACAAAGGTTTTGCGCCGGGACGGGCCGTGCGTTGCCTTCAATACATCAAAGGTACGACCTGCGGCTGTCAGGACTCGAACCAGGAAGAGCACGGCATTCGGCCAACCGAGGCGCGAGCCGGAATCCAATTTTGGTGTCCGGTTTTCACCTCGAGAACGTTCTTTTCGCGGGAACAATTGGAAAAGGCAAAAGGAAGAGAGATCATGCTGTCTGTCATCGCGAAACTTGCCCACATCCTGTTTTGCGCAGTCTTATTCGCGCAGTTTGCGGCAGCGCAGGAAAACATCAACTCTGCCAGTGTCAGTGGACGCGTGACCGATCCGTCGGGCGAAATCGTGACCGGAGCACAGGTCACCGCTCGCCAGATGGACACGAATCAGACGAGAGAAGCGACCACCGATCAGGAGGGGCGCTTCCGCTTTGCCTACCTCAAGGTTGGACGCTACGAAATCAGAGTTCAGGCGAAAGGGTTCGCGGAAGTCACACGGTTCTTGACCTTGACTGTGGGCGCTGCGTATGAGTTGCCTGTTTCGCTCACCATTGGAACCACCGAAACAAAGCTCACGGTAACCGATGAAGCTGTCACACTCGAGGCTGCGCGCAGCCAGATTGCCGGAACTGTGTCGCAAACCGAGGTGAAGAGCCTTCCGTTGAACGGGCGCAACTTCCTGGACCTTGCTCTGCTGGTTCCCGGTGTGTCTCCCACCAATACCGCCAGCACGCAACTGTTTCCCGAAACTTCCTCGGTGCCGGGTCAGGGGATCTCCGTCAGCAGTCAACGCAACTTCTCGAACAACTTTATTGTCGACGGCCTTTCCGCCAATGACGATGCTGCCGGGCTCAGCGGCATCTTTTACGGCCTTGACGTGGTCCATGAGTTTCAGGTGGTCACTTCCGGAGGACAAGCCGAGTTTGGGCGCGCCCTGGGTGGGTACGTGAACATGGTCACCAAGAGTGGCACCAATTCCTTGCACGGCAGCCTCTATGGCTTTCTGCGCAACAAGAGCTTCAATGCTGCCAACGCCCTCTCCCACACCAAACTTCCCCTGACCCAGGGGCAGTACGGCGCCAGTGTGGGAGGACCTATCCTTCGGGATCGAACGTTCTTCTTCTCGAACTTCGAGCAGCGCCTGCTGAACCAGTCGGGACTGGTCACGATCTCGCCCGCCAACGTGAATTCGATCAACGCCAGGTTGGCTGCGGTTGGCTATCCAGGCCCGTTGATCACCACCGGGCTTTATCCCAACCCAGTTCACAACGTGAACCTATTAGGGAAGGTCGACCATCAGTTCAGCCCGAAGGATCAGTTCAGCGTCAGGTACAGCCTTTACGATGTCAATGCCAGAAACTCACGGGGCGCCGGTGCTCTGATCGCGCCCACCGCCTCCTCCGACCTGGATAACAAAGACCAAACCATAGCGGTCAGCAACACGGTGAGTCTGTCCCCTAGAACGGTCAATGAAACGCGAGGCCAGTTTACCCACAGCGACTTGAAAGCACCGCCCAGCGACCTCGTGGGACCGGCAGTCAGCATCTCTGGCGTGGCGTCCTTCGGGACATCTTCGGGTTCACCGACCGGGCGGGTAAACAGGTTGTATGAAATCGTGGACAATCTCTCACATCAGACTGGAGCACATGCGCTGCGAGTGGGGACGGACTTCCTCTACAACAGCACCAGAATCACTTACCCTCGATCCTTCCGCGGCAGTTACGCGTTTTCTACACTGAACAATTTTCTCTCGGGGGTCTACAACAACTCGGGCTTTACGCAAACGTTCGGCAACCCGGTTGTTTCTCAGAATAACCCAAACGTCGGGTTCTATGCGCAGGACGAGTGGAAGATAAACCGGCGCCTGACATTGAATGCCGGCCTGCGATATGACTTGCAGTTTCTGGAAACCATTTCAACCGACCGGAACAACTTTTCACCGCGTGTGGGTTTTGCCTGGTCGCCGTTTGAATCCCGGCGAACCGTAGTGCGGGGCAGCTATGGACTCTTCTACGATCGCGTTCCTCTGCGTGCCCTCGCCAATGCTCTTTTGTCGGCCTCCAACACCACGGACCTCGCCAGCCTAATCCAGACCAACGTGAGTCTCTCCCCCACACAAGCCGGGGCTCCTGTGTTCCCAAACATCCTTAATGGCCCCGTCCCATTGGTCACACTTGTCAACCTGACCACCATGGACCGCGCGATGCAGAATGCCTATTCGCAGCAGACCAGCTTCGAAGTTGAGCAACAGCTTGGAGAGCGCGGAACCTTGAGTGCTGGCTACCAGAATTTGCGGGGACTTCACTTGATCATCTCGGTGAACCAGAACGTGCCCAGTTGTGTGGCAGCGGGCGGCAACAATGGCTGCCGCCCCAATCCTAACTATGCCAACAACAGCCAGTATTCCTCCCTCGCCGATTCGAATTACAACGGCATGCACGTCACCTACGTGCAGCGACCGGTGCGCTGGGGAAGCTACCGTGTTTCGTACACCTATTCCAAATCGCTGAACAATGTTGGGGAGTTCTTCTTCAGCTCTCCAATCAACCATTACAACATCTGGCAAGACTATGGACGGTCCGACGACGACCAGCGACACCGGCTTGTTTTCAATGGCACGGCGCAAACTTCCACCGATCCCGGCAAGAATTTTTGGGAACACCTCAGCCACGGCTTTCAGTTGAGCACCATGGTTCAGTATTACTCGGCTCTGCCCTTCAACATCACAACCGGAACCGCCACCATCCAAGGCACAAACGCGAGACCGACCATGAACGGAGAGTTCATCAGCCGCAACGCCGGCACGGGCTTCGACTTTGTCAACCTGAATGCACGGCTCAGCCGCACCTTCCGACTCACGGAGAGATTGCGCCTGGAGGGAATCGTCGAAGGGTTCAACTTATTGAATCGCGTCAACGGTGTCACGCGCAATGGAGTCTTTGGGACCGGGGCCTATCCCGCCAATCCTTCGTCTACGTTTGGCCAGACTACATCCGTTAGTGATCCACGAACATTCCAATTGGCAGTACGGTTCACGTTCTGAAGGGGATTCCGTGGGCGCGCCTGGCCCGATGAAAATGTGAGAGCTGCTGTCCGCGCGACGACTGATGGTTCATCCAAGGACCTCAGATCCCCACTTGGGACAGCGGCCCCGACCTCCCGGTCTCATTCTCAAGGAGCAATCTCATGGTCCATCGACTCTGTTTTGCGTTGTTGCTGACGGGCTGCATTCCACTAGCGGCCGGGCAGGTTCACCAGCACGGGACGATGCCTAGGGAGGATGGTCGCTATAATCCCTTCGTCGCTGCCGATCCTCGTGGAGGCTTTTATCTTGCCTATATCGAACGCAAGGCTGGGATCAGCAATGTGATGCTGCAGCGATCGTCCGACGGGAAAAGCTTTTCGGCTCCTGCCAGGGTGAATGACCAGCCGGGTGATGCCACGGTCCGGAATGAGAATCCCCCCAAACTTGCCGTGGGCCCTACTGGACAAATCTACGTCTGCTGGGCGAATGAGCGTGGGCGCTGGAAAGGCAACATTCGTTTTGCCCGGTCCCTCGACGATGGCAAGACCTTCTCGCCGGCCATCAACATCAACTCGGATGCCTTGCTGCAACCGGCGGGGCACGCCTTCCAGTCAGTTACCGTCGACAAGAAGGGCAAGATCTATGTCAGCTGGATTGATGAGCGGAACAAGAAACCCACGGACAGGGGAGCGGAGATCTGGATGAGCACTTCGGCCAATGAGGGCCGGACCTTTTCTCCGGACCGCAGGGTGCTCAGCGACGTGTGCGAGTGTTGCAGAACCCATCTGCAGATCGATGCATCGGGGCGAATGTTTCTTTCCTACCGAACCGTGCCAGCGTCGGGCCCGATGTATCGCGATATTGTTCTGGCAGTCTCTCAGGACGGCGGGAAAACTTTTTCGAAGACCATCGTGAACGAGGATGGGTGGGAAGTGAATGCCTGTCCGGTCGCCGGACCAGCTCTTTCCGTCGATTCGGAGGGGGAGGTCGCAATCACCTGGTTTACCGGCGGCGGAGATCGGCCCGGGCTCTACTATGCATCGTCCTCTGACCATGGAACTTCGTTTTCACCCCGCCGATTACTTTCTCCGAACCAGAAGTTGGGAAAACACTCCCAAGCAGCCATGATCTCCAAAGGCAGGCTGCTGGTGGTGTGGGACGACATGGCGGATACCACGCTGACCCGTTGGGGACTGCTGGATTTGAAGGATCTGCGGTTACAAGAACTGGGTTCTCAGGAAGGCGCATCCTTCCCAGTAGTGGCCATCAGCAAGCAAACAGCCCTGATCGCGGCTGCACAAATGTCAGCCCGGGAATTGTTTTTCCGCTCTGAGTCGCTGACGATCGATTCAAGCCGGTAGTCACTGCCACGGTTTGTTGAGGGGCTCTCCACGCCTTGTGAACGCGGCGGGATCAGCCATCGACACTGCCTGAGAACAGTTCGGGACTCTTCTTGCGTGACCCGATATATGTCTTTCCGGCGGCGTTCACAAAAACACAGCGTCAAGTGGGCATCACCTGCAGAGCGTCTCCCCTCCTTGCCTCCTCGTTGACTCTCAAGGTCGATGACATTAAGATTACCGTTCGTGTTTGGCGGCTGGACCTCGCAGAGATGCCTAGGTCATGCTTTCATGTGCCTGAAATCTCTACTCCGTCTTCAACCTTTCGAGTGATTCGATAGAGGAGGAACACTCATGGCTTACGAATGGAAGTTCAATCCCCGGCCTTACTCCGATGCTGAGGCCAAAGAGCTCCTGAAAGATGTCGTTTCAGTTGAGACTACCGATTGGCATTACAACACGCACCACAAAGGCTACGTCACTTTCCTGAACAACATTGAAAAGGAATTGGAGGGAGCAGACCGTTCCAAGGCCAATGGCAACTACAGCCAGATTGGCGAACTCAAACGCCGGTTCACCTGGAATCATGCCGGAGCGCTGTTGCACGACGTGTATTGGGAAGTGCTCGGCGGCGATGGGGATGTGTCCAAGGCGCCCACGCTGTCAAAGGCTCTGGCGGCGGAGTTTGGCTCCATTGACAGCTGGAAAGCCGATTTCAAAGCCGCGGCGGTTTCCGCCAAGCTGAGCGGCTGGGGATTGCTGGTCTATGATTCCCTTTATTCGAACAGACTTCTGAACGTTTTGGTGGATGAGCATCAATATGGCGCCATTTGGGGCGGCATTCCGCTGATCTCCTGCGATGTCTTCGAGCACGCGTATTATCACAAGGACGGTCCAGGGCGGGCAAAGTACATCGACAACTTCCTAGGCAAGCTGCATTGGGGCCGAATCGAGGCCCGCTACACGAAGTTCGTCAAGTAAGCTTCCTCGGACGTCATCTCCGGGATCGCTGCGGTTTTCACTTGGATGCAAGGGTGACAGCGATAGACGTGGTTTTGAGTGGGAGGCCGTCTCCGCGGGAGGCTGCCTCCCACTTTGTTTATTCAGAGATGTAAGGTGGAATGCGCGCTCCCGCGCGCCTTTTCTCCTGGCAGCAAATTAGCGGTGGCGTGCGCGGGCGCGCGCGCTTCACCCAAGTGATCGTTCGGTCAATACTTCATGCTTCGTGGCTATCAAGGCAAGTTCCCACAAGTGGGCACTGGGGTTTTTATCGATGACAGCGCACAGGTGATCGGTGATGTCGTCATCGGAGATCATTCCAGCGTCTGGTTCAACACGGTGGTGCGCGGCGATGTGTATTACATTCGGATCGGCAACAGCACCAACATTCAAGACTCCTGTGTGCTGCACGTCACGCGCGACCGAAACGCCACGATTCTGGGAGATTTTGTCAGCGTGGGACATGGCGTGATTCTGCATGGTTGCACCGTGGAATCGCACTGTCTGATCGGTATGGGCGCTATTGTCATGGATAGAGCGGTGGTTGGTGAGGGGACCATTGTTGGCGCGGGTTCATTGGTCACGCAAGGGCTTAAGGTGCCACCTCGCAGTCTGGTACTGGGTTCTCCAGCCAAGGTAGTGCGCGAGCTCTCAGCCGCCGAGGTTGAAAGCATTGACCGATACGCAAACAACTACCTGATGTACAAGGAGAATTATCTGAAGGAGAAGAGTTGACCCGACAACGGCTGCGTCATTCCGACGAAGGAACGTCACCTCTGCGGATTGTAAGCCGGGGCGGGAATCCAGTCTCCACTCGGAATGCCGAATGACTAGATCCTAATGACGAAAGAAATCCGAAGCTCTAATGACCCAATACCCCCTAGTAGCTTCTTTGGTCTTCGGTATTAGTCATTCTTTCGTCATTCGTGCTTAGTCATTAGTCATTGAGTCATCATTAGTCATTGAATCATGCCAGCTAGCTGAGAGACCCAGCTAGAAAGAAGACCCTGGCTCTATAACCCGGAACAATGATCAAGTCCATCAAAGGTACCCGCGATATTCTCCCCCCCGAGTCGGCTCTGTGGACTCGTGTGGAGAACACCGCCCGTGAGATCTTTGATCTGTACGGCTTTGCCGAGGTTCGTACTCCGATCTTTGAGAGCACCGAACTGTTTGCGCGTGGTGTGGGAGAAGACACGGATATTGTGTCGAAAGAGATGTACACGTTTGAGGATCGCGACGAGAAATCGCTCACGTTGCGGCCAGAGGGAACGGCCCCCGTCGTGCGCGCCCATATGGAGCATCAGCTGCAGCAGGAATTGCCCATCGCCAAGCTGTACTACCTCGGTCCCATGTTTCGCCGCGAACGCCCGCAAAAAGGGCGCTATCGGCAATTTCATCAGATCGGGGCTGAGGTGCTTGGCTCGGACAATCCAGCCATCGAAGCTGAAGTGCTCGAGATGCTGCAATTCTTTCTCAAGCGCATTGGTATCGAAGACCAGACACTCCTGGTCAATTCCATCGGGTGTAATATCTGCCGGCCACGATTCCTGGAAGAACTCAAAAGAGCACTGGCCGAGAAGAAGGACCTGCTCTGTCCCGATTGCCAAAGACGCAGTGAAACCAATCCTCTACGTGTGCTCGATTGCAAGGTGGAGTCCTGCCAACCTGTCATCGAGTCCCTTCCCAAGATCTCGGAGTTTCTGGACGATGGCTGTCGCACCCACTTCGATAAGTTCCTGGGCTATCTAACGAGCCGCCAGGTTTCATTCACCATCGTGCCACGTCTCGTGCGGGGTCTGGATTACTACACGCGAACTACCTTTGAGATTACGAGTGGAGCGCTGGGCGCGCAAAATACTCTGATCGGAGGAGGGCGATACGACGGACTGGCAGAAGCGCTGGGTGGCCCACCGACCAAGGGGTTCGGCTTTGCTCTGGGACTTGAGCGCATCCTGCTGGTGTTGCAAGAATCGGGAAAGCAGGCACAGTTGCCTTCGCCGCAGCTCTTTCTGGCGCCGTTGGGAGAGGCTGCTTTCGAGAAAGCAACCTTGCTCGCCCGTGACCTGCGGCAGCAGGGTATCCGGTGTGTTTTGGATTTTGAAACGCGAAGCTTGAAGAGTGCAATGCGACTGGCAAACAAACTTCAAGCCCAGCATGTCCTCATTCTCGGTGACAGCGAGTTGCAAACTGGAAAGTACCCGCTCAAACGAATGAGCGACGGCACACAGCGGGAAGTGCTTGCTGAGGAAATCGCTCAAGCGTTGCGCAATATGGCCGCTGCTGCTCTGCAGGAAGTGAAGTAGGCCACTTCATGGGTTTGTCCCCCTTGGAAAAGGGGACCACAGGAGGTGTGGTACGAACAGATGAAGGCCCTCTGCTGCAGAAAACGCGACGAAGCTTTGTCAAAGCTTCGATTCCGTTGGAACAGGGGTACAAATACAGAAACCCCGCGACATTCCCGCTTTCGCGGGAATGTCGGGATCTCAATTCGGTTCGCGGTGGAAATCTGGCCGCAATTGTGAAAGTGACCCCGAGGCTTTTCACGGCTTCATACTAAGGAGACACCCTCTTGGAATTGGATGCATTAGGTTCGTTGGAAAGAACGCATCACTGTGGCGCGTTGAACACAGAGCATGCTGGAAACACTGTCTTGCTGATGGGATGGGTAGCCCGGCGGCGCGACATGGGACACCTCATCTTCATCGACTTGCGCGACCGGGAGGGTATGACCCAGATCCTTTTCAACCCCGATCACTCAGCAGCTGCTCACCAGAAGGCTAAGGGCTTGCGCTCAGAGTTCGTCATCGCGGTTCGGGGAGAAGTGGTTCGTCGTGATCCGGCCACAGTGAACCCTGCCATTTCAACGGGTGAGGTGGAAGTGCTCGTCTCCGAAGTCTATGTCTTGAACGAAGCCAAGACACCGCCGTTTCCTATTGAGGATGACATCGCGACTTCAGAAGACTTGCGGCTGAAATATCGATATCTAGATTTGCGCCGCTCCAAGTTGGCCCGCAATTTTAGATTGCGCCATCAAATCACGATGGCTGTACGACGCGTCATGGACTCGCAGGGTTTCTATGAGATCGAAACTCCTTTTCTGACGAAGTCGACTCCCGAAGGCGCGCGGGACTATCTGGTCCCTTCGCGCCTGCAGGCAGGCAGCTTCTACGCCTTGCCGCAGTCACCCCAGATTTTCAAGCAACTCCTCATGGTGGGCGGGATGGAGAAGTATTTCCAAATTGTCCGCTGCTTCCGAGATGAAGACTTGCGCGCTGACCGACAACCCGAATTCACGCAGATCGACATCGAGATGTCGTTTGCCCAGCCGGAAACCGTTTTTCGGATGATTGAACCACTGATCGTCGAGATTTTCGCGGTGAATGGGTCATCGATTCAAACGCCGTTTCTCCGGCTACCTTATCGCGAGGCGATGGAACGCTATGGCTCCGATAAACCTGACCTGCGCTTTGGTCTGGAGTTTGTCGATTTGAGCCCGCTATTCACAGGAACTGATTTCCCGCCTTTTCAGACCGCGCTGCAAGCCGGGGGCCAGGTGAAAACCCTCTGTGTTTCGGGCTGTGCCGGATATTCACGCAAGCAGTTGGACGATCTCACGGCAGTCGCACGTGTGTTTGGCGCCAGCACCATGGCGTACGTCAAAGTGCTGGAGAATGAGGTGCAGTCGCCGCTCCTCAAGAACTTAGGCGAAGCAAAATGCCGCGAGATGGCGGAAGCGGCGCAAGCCAAACCTGGGGATCTACTGCTAATCATCTCCGGCAGCCAGAAGGTCGTCGCTGAATCGCTCGGCGCCGTTCGCTTGCAAATGGGGAAGCAAGAGAAGCTGATCGATCCCAAGGCGCTGTCGTTCCTCTGGGTGACCGATTTCCCCATGTTTGACTATGACCCGACCGAGAAGCGGTATGTCGCGTGCCATCATCCGTTCACGTCGCCGGCCGACGAAGACCTCGACAAGATCGCTTCTAACCCAGCCGCTGTTCGTGCCAAAGCGTACGATCTGGTGCTGAACGGAATGGAGATTGGCGGAGGGTCAGTGAGAATTCACCGCCAGGATGTGCAGGCGCTGGTCTTCAAGACCCTTGGACTCAGCGAAGAGGAAGCCAAGCTGCGCTTTGGATTCTTTCTTGAGGCTTTGGAATACGGAACGCCGCCCCACGGTGGCATCGCACTGGGACTAGACCGCATCACCATGCTTCTGGCGGGTGAGAACTCGATCCGCGATGTCATCGCCTTCCCAAAAACTGCGCGCGCCGTCGACTTGATGGCCGAATGCCCCACGCCAGTCGATAAGAAGCAG
>Ga0075418_10009921_pt1 | contig 10669 bp, 10 predicted proteins | sample SoiMetdeltSBSDD2_FD_81776 | JGI IMG/M metagenome (GOLD analysis project Ga0075418, IMG submission 81776) | Bulk soil microbial communities from a Populus tree surrounding site in Tennessee, USA - Soil MetaG P. deltoides SBSDD2 | ecosystem: Environmental > Terrestrial > Soil > Tree plantation...
GCGGGATTCCTTCGGGGTTTCGGTGGACGGAGTCGAGATTGCTTATGGAACCGCCATTGGCACCTGGTCGCCTGACTGGCAGTGGACGCGCGTCACGGCTCCGGGAGCTGGCCTCGGTGGTGGCACGCAGGATCCGCGGGTATTGAGTTTGGGTGCCGGCAATCACACGGTGGTTTTTCGGGGCGTCGAGGCCCAATGCGGTCTCGACCAGCTTATTATATGCAATGACCTGGAATTCGTGCCGCAGGACGGTTTCCAGCCGGCGGCCTCGCAAGAGTTGAGCAGCACCAGCATGGACGCTGGTAGTGGACCATCGTTTGGCAACGTTGAGGTGGTTTGGAACAGCATCCCGGGCTCGACGTACAAAGTGCAGGGGAAACGCGATGGGTCCGATGCATGGCACGATGTGCGCGATAATATCGTCGCTGACAGTTCCGAGACTTCATGGATCGATTCGAATCCGAACCGATCCTTCGACTCTTATCGAGTAATTCTCGTTGAGCCTTGATTGTTGCCGGTCACTCTCAAAACGGCGCGTGACGAAGCGCCAGAGTGACCAAGGTGATCACGAGCATCAGCCCGTTCGGCATGAACTTTTTGGATTGAGTCAGGCGGTAAGCGAAGAAAACCAGCAGGATCGCCAGGACAATATCCGCGACGTACGGTTGGAAAATGACGCGGATGGCGCAGAGGATCAGTACTGCGGCAAAAGAACACGATGCGATCAAAGATGCTTTGCTGTTCGCTTTGAAGAAGCCGACGAGCCCGCCGGCCACCAGCAGTATTATGTAGATCCACAAAACCGTGTTCGGATTCATCCCGCGCTTGTGTAGCTGGAAGTTCTGTCCACTTCAACACGCAATCGAAGTATCAGTGCGACCTTGCAGCCGGCGTGGACACCATGAATTCCGTTTTGACGGGATTCAACTGAACAACTTCAGGAGTTACCGTTGTCACATTGGGAGGGAGTTCGATCAGGTAAGACCGATTTCTTTCCAACGTGATGATTCGTCCCGAATGTCACCGATTCAATTTGGAGAATGCGCCCGTCCGCGAGTTCCACTTTGAGCGGTGCGGGTTCGCGGAGTGTCATCAACCACGCGACGGCGGCAGCCACCATTGCGATGCACGCCAGCAGTGCGCATCGCAGACGGCGTTTCGTCGACGTGGTCACGAAGCTGAGCTAATCCTCGCATCAACGCCACGTCAACACGCGAGAAACTGCTCTCAGCACGCGGGCGCGGGAAAAAATTTCTCGAAATGAACACGACCATTTGACCTGGCGTCGAACTCGTGGTAGTTAAAAACAACGCTTCACCCTTGCGAAGTTGCTGACATGAGTATTCGGAAGCAAACCCGCAAGTCCCGAGCAATCGGGATAGCGAGTTCTGCGCCCCAAAAACATCCGTCCGATACGCTCCGAATGGTCTATCCACACGAACGGCAGGATCGGCAGGTTTTCGCACGTCCGAGTACGGCAAAGGTTATGCTCAACAGTGAAGCAACGGCAGTCCCGATTGATGGGGACTGGATAGGAAGTGCGTGGTTAACTAAGCGGCGGCAGTGCGCTGGCCCGCTTCAACGTGGCGCGCAGGTATGAAAGCGTCACGCGCGAGCACATGCCAGTAGGTAAACTCCCAGTCGAGTTTACGCATTTGCATCCGTTTGCGAGTGCGCCCGCGAGGCGTATAGTCCGATTGTGAACAAGTCCAACAAAGGTCGGCAGATACCTGGACACCCGGGGATGGAGATTCCCCCGATTGATCACGTGATCCCGGAGGACGAATTGGAGAAGCTCTCGACGCTGCAACTCGTTGATATCATCTCCCACAAGCTGGTCATGCAGGGCGCTTTGCCTTCCGACATGAGCCTGCTGCGCCGTCGCGTCCAGGAAATGGAAGAAATGCAGGACGAGGCGCGTACTGCCGTCGAAAAACTCAGTGAAGCTGTCGATAAACTTCGTGCGCCCGCATTGCGCCTCGGCACATTGCTTTCCAAACTCGCCAAGGGCCGTGCCCTCGTGTGCGTCGGTGGCACCGATTACGTGTGCAGCGTTGATCCTTCTTTGCCGGAAGTGCAGCTCGAAACCGGCACTCGCGTTCTCCTGAATGAAGCTTTCGCGGTCACGGATTCCTTTGGTTTCGACAAGAACGGGCCGGTGGTTCGCGTTTCCGAATGCCTCTCCGATGGACGCCTGCGCGTCGGCAATGAAACAGGAATTTCCGATGCCGTGGTGGTTCGTTCTTCCCTCCTCGCGAAGGAAAAACTCAAACCCGGCCTGGACCTTCGCCTCGACACCAATCAACGCGTCGCGGTCGAGATCATCGGCACGTCCAAGCGATTGGATCGAAGCCTCGCGCGGGTCGAAGCCATTCCCTGGAACAATATCGGTGGCCAGCAGGAAGCCGTGCAGGCGATCCGCGACTCGATCGAACTGCCTTTCCTCCACGCGCATTTGTTCAAGCGCTTTAATCATCCCGTTCCCAAGGGCTTTCTCCTTTACGGGCCTCCCGGCTGCGGCAAGACGTTGCTCGGCAAGGCCACGGCGCACAACCTCCGCCTGCAAATCAAAGCCGAGACCGGCGAAGATCATCCCGAGTTTTTCCTCAACGTTAAGGGACCCGAGATACTGAATATGTGGCTCGGCGAGTCGGAACGCCAGGTGCGCGACCTGTTCGCTCAATGCCGCGAGAAGGCCGCCGAAGGGCATCTTGCCTTTTTGTTCATCGACGAGGCCGAGTCCATCCTCGGCACCCGCCAGGCGAGCCGCATCGGCAACAATATCCTCTCCACGCTGGTGCCGATGTTCTGCACTGAGATGGACGGCATTGAACCCCTCCAGAACGTGGTGGTGATTATTGCCTCCAATCGCGCCGATCTTATCGATCCGGCGATCCTGCGGCCGGGCCGTATCGACCGCAAAATCCGTGTGCGCCGGCCCGACAAGGACGCGGCACGCGAAATCTACAAGATTTATCTGACCGACGAGCTGCCGTTGGGGCAGGCACGCGATGAAATGGTGGAGCAAATTGTCGACGCCCATTATTCAAAGGGCGAAGATAACCGCTTCCTCGACATCGCCTATCGCAGCGGACGGCACGACTACTTGTTCCGTGGCGATCTTGCCAGCGGCGCGATTATCGCCGCCATCGTTGAACGCGCGAAGGAGTTTGCGATCAAACGTTCCATCGAGCAGAAGAAGGAATCGCCGTTGACGTTCGCGGATTTGAAAGACGCTTTGCAGAAGGAATATCGCGAAAACGACTTGTTCCCGCCAAGCGATATCACAGAGGACTGGCTCAAACTGACCGATTTCGACCCGGGCAATGTCGTCCGGCTCTCGCCGTATCGGACAGCCGAGAAAAGCCAGGCCGCTACCATTTAGGGGCCGCCGTGCTACGCCCCGGACAGTTTGCTTTCGCACCGAACCTGGGGCATAGAAGGGATTGCAACACGATACCTCGAAAAAGGTGAGCCATGGATATCCAGTTCGGCACAGAGACCGAAATCGGGATCACACGCGAGAAGCCCGATGGTCTCGACGTAGTCGCTGAGTCGATTGCGTTGGTGCGCAGCGCGACCGCGCCCGGCGTGCGCATGCGCTGGGATTACAGTTGCGAAGATCCCCATTGCGACGCGCGTGGATTTCGCGTCAAGGAGTTGCTGCAGGACAGCGACGAGTCGAACTATTTTGCCCAGGACGCGCAACGCACCCTCACCTTCCACGAAATCAAGAGCGACCTGGTATTGCGCAACGGCGCCCGCTTTTACAATGACCACGCTCACCCGGAGTACTGCACGCCCGAATGCAGTCGGCTGCTGGAAATTCTGCAGCAGGATTACGCCGGCGATTCCGTACTCATCGCCTGCGCCAAAGCGCTCAGCCAAAACTCGGACAATCCGGTCCTGCTTTACAAAAACAACACCGATTTTCGGGGTCACAGCTACGGCTGCCATGAGAACTATCTCATGCCCCGCACGCTTACCTGGGACACGCTCAGCCAGGCCATCGTCGCGTTTTTCGTAACGCGCCAAATCTACGCCGGGGCGGGCAAATTCGGCTGGGAGGAAGAAGACACCTTTATCAAGGCCGGCTTCCAGATTTCGCAACGCAGCGATTTCTTTTCGGAGTTGCAGAGTGTGGACACGATGCAGCGCCGGCCCCTGGTCAACACCCGAGATGAACCGCACGCCAACAACGAGCTATATCGCCGCTTCCACGTGATCATCGGCGACTCGAATCTCTCCCTTTACGCGATCTATTTGAAGATTGGGACCACTTGTCTGGTCTTGCAGGCTCTGCTCAACGGCGCGCCGCTGGAACGAGTCCCGAAAGTTTCCGATCCTTTGCAGGCGCTCAAGATGCTGTCGCGTGATGTCAGTTGGAAGTGGCATTGCCGCGAAGCGAGCGGGCGTCCGACCACGGCAGTTGAGATCCAGCGCGGTTACCTGCAACTCGTCAAAGAGTACTGCCCGCATCTGGACCATGACTGGAAGAACGTTTTGGACGCCTGGGAGCAGGTCCTCGATGACCTTGAAGTCGATCCGCTTTCCACCTCCGATCGTCTCGACTGGTCCGCCAAGTATAAACTCATCGAGCAATTTCGTCAGGCCGAAAAACTCGAGGTCAATGACCCATGGTTGCGCAGCCTCGACCTCGCCTACCATCTTCTCGACCGGCAGCAAGGGCTGTTCTATGGACTGATGGAACAGGGGGCCTTCAAAATGCCGTATCCGTATGAGGACATCACCTGCCATAGCTTGTGTCCGCCGCCTTCGACGCGCGCGGCTGTGCGGGGGCGGTGCATTGAAAAATTTGGCGCGGCGGTCAACGCTACGCAGTGGGACTACATCCTCCTCCATGGCGCGCACAAAAAGATCGAGCTTGATTTGCGAAACCTGTTTGATCCAAATCTCATCAAACAAAGCCTGAAAGTGATCAGCGCCGCGCAAACGGTGGAGGATTTGGCCATATTGAAATTTGCAAAATTGGTATAAGTGATCGAACAATTTGGAAGAGAGTTAAGTTATGCCTGATCGTATTCAAAAACCCCAGCCGGCCAACCCGACTCCAGGCGGAGGCGGTGGCGACTCCCCGCGTTCACCGCGCGTGGAAAAGCCCAACACGGACGAACTGCTCAAGCGCATGCGCAAGGTCGATCCCGACCAGGCCAAGCGCTATCGCCAACGAACCGGTCAATGAACGGAGATTTCTTTGCCCTCCTGCCGAAAACCAATTTCGCGCAGATCGGCACGAACGCGTCGTGCCCTGAGCCTGTGTTGCAGGCGACAACGGTCTTTGCTTTTCATTGCAAAGACGGGGTGATCATCGCCGGAGACCACCGCGCCACCGCTGGTAACATTATTTTTTCGGACAAAACGGAAAAAATCCTCGAGCTCGATTCGCATTCGCTCATGGCCATCGCGGGTGTGCCGGCAACGGCTTTCGAAATGGCCCGCACGCTCCAGACAAGTTTCGAGTTTTATCGCCGCAGCCAGCTCCAGCAGATGAGTCTCAAGGCCAAGATACGCGCGCTCTCGCGGTTGCTGCGCGACAATTTGCCCGCGACTTTGCAGGGATTCGGGATCGTTCAGCCCATCTTTGCGGGAGTGGAAGTGGACGATCCGAATGGCAAACCCGCGATTTTCTTCTACGATCCGCTCGGCGCGCAATTCGAGGCCGCCACGTACGCGGGCTCGGGCTCCGGCTCCGGCAGCATCAAGAGCGTTCTACATTTTCTCGAACGCTGGGGCTGTCCCAAACCCGCCGAAATGTCCGTCACCCAGGCCGTTGCATTAGCGACCCGCCTGTTAATGACCGCCGCCGAGTTCGATGCCGCGACCGGTGGTGTCCATCCGGACCGCAACCTGTTCGCGACCATCAAGCTGCTCACGCGCGAGGGCACCCGTTCGATTGCCATTGACGAACAGGAACGCTGCTGGAAAGAAGCCTCCGCATGACCGAGGAACCATACAGGTGGCTAGAGGCCATAGGGAATCGCCGCGAATACATCCGTGACCAAATTAAAGGCGGCACTCCGGTCTTTGCCGTGTCGCGGCCCGAAGGCATCTTGCTTGTCGGGGTGGGGCAGGGGATGTCCAAAGTTTTCGAGATTTACGATCGCCATGGTTTTGCCGCCCTCGGGCACCCCGTCGATATCGAGAAGATCCGGCAGGCTGCGATCGAGGCTGCGCATGTCGAGGGTTTCAACCGTTCCGCTCGCGATGTCACTTTGCGAAGGCTCATCGGCTTTGCTTTGAGCACAACCCTCAAGAACGCCTTCGAGCAGATTTATTCTCCTCCCATTATCGTGGAAAGCATCTTCGCCGAACTCGGTGAAACGCAAAAGGAAGACGTCCTCGTGCGCGTTCACTTTGACGGAAATCACAAATACGTTGGCGACTCGGTGGTTATCGCGCACATCGATCAAAAGACTGAAGACGAGGCCGCAGCATGGCTGCGAGACCAGGTGAAGTCCGGCGATTCGATCGGTCGCGTCGCGAACGTTTGCCTGACTGCATGGCGCGCCATGGTGGACAACAAACCCTTTTCCGAACTCCAGCCCTCCAGCGAACCCTTTCAGGCCAATGGCAAGACGGTCGAGGCCGCCTTGCTGGACCGCAAACTGCCCGGCCCGGTACATTACCGCGCCCTGGACATTTCCAAACTGAAGAGCTGATCGGCCTTGAATGTCGCAACGAATTACAGGACTCGAAACCGAGTATGGATGTTTGATCCAGCCCCCCGCGCAAGTGCAGGAAGTCCTGCCGCGCGTGCGCGACTGGCTCTTCGAGCATGATCGCTATGGCTTGATCGATTTGCACGATCGAGACTGGGACGAACCCGCCGGCAACGGCGGTTTTCTTTTTAATGGGGGCCGCGTTTACATCGACATGGGGCACATGGAGTACTGCACTCCCGAATGTGCGACCGCTCTCGACGTGGTCCGTTACGATCGCGCCGGCGACCTTCTTCTTCAGGAAGCGGTCCGCGCGCTCAAACTCGAGGACAAGGTCAGCTTCATTCGCAACAACGTCGATCATTACACGGGCGCGACCTTTGGGTGCCATGAGAACTACTCGCTTGATCGCAAAGCGCCGCTCCACGAAAAGAACGTTCTCTCCCTGCTGGCTTTCCTGACCTTGCGCGTGCTGTTCACCGGCTCGGGTCGCGTGGGCTCGATTCGCCCGTCGCGTTTTCGCGGCGAACTCGTTCAGCGCGAAGACGCCGCGCTCTTCCAAATCAGCCAGCGCGCCGATTACATTCAGAACGACTTCTTCGAATGGGTGCAACACAACCGCGCCATTATCAACACGCGCGACGAACCGCTGGCCGATCCCCGGCAATACCGCCGCCTCCATCTCATTCATGGAGATAGCAACGTGCTCCCGGCGACGATGTTCCTCAAGGTCGGCACCACCCGTTTAGTGCTGGATCTTCTCGATGCCGATGAATTGCCTCAGCTCGCGCTGCACGATGCCGTCACTACCTTGCGTTTGCTCTCGCGCACCCTCGAACCGCCCTGGTGTGTGCCGCTCGCAGACGGAAAGCTTGCCGACGCGATCGAGCTTTTGGCGATGTATCACGTCAAGGCGAAGGAGTTGTTCAAGGGCCGCGACGCAGAGACCGATTCGCTGCTGGACTTGTGGGCGAAAGTGATGCGTGGCCTTTCGGGCAATCTCAATTCCATGGTCGGAATCCTCGATTGGGTCACCAAGGAATATCTGCTGCGCGAATTCTGCCGCAGCGAAGGGCTGGAGTGGGGCAACCCGTGGCTCGAATCCCAGGACCTCGAGTTTCATCATATCGATCCGGACCGCAGTCTCGGCCTCGCGCTCGCGCACCGCGATGGCTTCTGGGAACCCGACGGCCTTGAAGAAGCGATGTCAAAGCCGCCCTCCGACTCGCGCGCCCACGCGCGCAGCCGGCTCATGCGCGAAATTCAAGGCAAAGAATCGTCCTATTTCCTTGATTGGGAAGCCGTCGAAGTCCCCAACCAAAAGCGCACCCGTCTCCTGAACCCTTTTCAGCCGTAGCCGCCAGGGTAACGAGGCGCATTACTTTTTGTTCGCCCACTTCAAGAGCACATCCGCGTGACACGGCTCATCAAGCGGACACCAGCACCCAAGCGCCTTCCCGCGCAGGGGCTCCAGCACCCCTTTGCGCTCTTTCGTCGGCATTTTGCGCAAGCGCTCCTCATACAAAGTGACGGCTTCTTGACGCGACCGCTTTGACGAAATCTTGAACGGGTTTCCCCACTTTGTCGGCCTGCCCACGTAGATGCCGTCCTTCGGCATCTTCCAGCCCTTCGTCCGTTTCACTTGGAAGCGCTTCGGCACGCTATGCAGTGTGCGCGCCCGACGATTGCCTGTAAATCGTTGCAATAACCCGATTGACAGTTTTCGTTCGCGGCGTTGCAATGAAGGCGCAAGCAAAGCGAGAACGTCAACCCACTTAGGTTATGAAACTGACTGCGCGCCTGCTCTTTGGAACCACCATCCTGTTATTCATCGTCCCGGCTGCGTCCCCTCAAAAAGCGACACCGAGCGACGTTGATTTCCTCATTGATTCCCACGAAGCCGCGCTGTCGGCGGTGCACTCCGAGCGCGCGAGGCTCAGGTTTAATAAATCAACCCTGTTCAATGTTATCGGTCTCGCGGGAGATTTGCGCGATGTCGAACTACGGATCGCCATTCGGCCTGTCGAGCGTGTCGCCGCGTTCAATCGGTTTCGCAGCCTGATCCTTGATCTCGAGGCGGACGTGAAGACGCCGTTGGACCGTAAAATGCTCGATGCAGAGAAGGTGAAGGCCGAGGCGGATTTGAAAGTCGCAAAACGAGATGCCATGCAGATCGAAAAAATCAATAAGCAACAACGCTCCCTGATTTTAGAGCCGCGGCGGGACCTTTGGCGAAGGGATCTCGATGGCAGCCCGCCGGTCCATCCGGTTTTACCGCCGAAGCTCGCCGAAAAAAGGAGGTAATCATGCGTATCACCAGAATTCTAGTGCTGTCAGGTTTGTTCGCGCTGTGTGTTGGCTGCAGCGCGTTCCGCTGGGGTGAGCGCTCTTACCAGGAAGTGGAGGAGCGCAATCAGCAAGAGCGCGAGGCAGAGAAGGTGCTGTTCAAGAACGACGAGGTCCTCTCCGGGAAGTGACGTAACCGCCGTCGTAAGCAGCGGGGCACTTCTCCAGGCAACGTAATCTTGCACTGACCATCCTTCGTATACGCGCCCCGCGACCAACCTCCCTCGCGAAGCGTCGTGGAGTGCTGCGCTGCCGCGCAGCTTTCAAGTAAAAAATCTCGCGCGCCAATCGATTTCCCTTGAGCGACAGAGATTTTGGGCGATAATCCATTCAGTCGGTTTGCTCTTTGGAATTTCGAGAATTTTGCAGATTTACCCTGCCATGTTCGTGATTAGAAACTATGTCCTTGAACCGTAATAAAAAATGAACGGAACCATCAAGGTTCGCTGGCGGCCGACAGGCCTTGATTGGAAGTCGAAAACCAGTAGCCCGGTTCCACCTGTTTCTAGGTCGTTCAAAGGAACTGTTACCACACGGCATTACGGTGGGGTATTTTATTTTCGGCGCAGCCCATTTATGCCATCATGAGCAAGCCTGATGGCCCAGGAAGATCTTTTCAACCCCGCGCCGCTCGAACCGGCCCGCGCGGAAGCACCGAAGCCGCGGCGGCACGCCCCGCTCGCTGCGCGCATGCGCCCGTGCACGCTCGACGAATACGTCGGGCAATCTCACATCCTTGGCCCCGGCCAGCTTCTGCGCAGGGCCATTGAAGCCGATCGCATTCAGTCGCTGATTTTTTACGGACCGCCGGGCACCGGGAAGACTTCGCTCGCGCAAATCATCGCTGCGCACACTCGCAACCACTTTGAGCGTCTCAGTGGCGTTGAATCGAACGTCGCGGACATGCGTCGCGTGCTCGCCGGGGCCGCCAATCGCCTCGCGAATACTGGCGAACCGACCATCCTTTTCATCGACGAGATTCATCGCTTCAACAAGGCGCAGCAGGACGTCCTGTTGCCCGATGTGGAAGCGGGCACCGTCCGCCTGATCGGCGCCACGACGCACAATCCCTTTTTCTTCGTCAACTCGCCGCTGGTTTCGCGCTCCCAGATTTTCGAGCTGCGACCCCTGACGGAAGAGGAATTGCTCGAGCTGCTTCGTCGTGCCCTGGCAGAGTCCGAGCGCGGCCTGGGCCACATGAAATTGCGTGTCGACGAGGATGCGCTAAAACACCTGGCGAAAATCTCCGATGGCGATGCCCGCAAGGCTTTGAACGCGCTGGAGATCGCTGCTCTCACTACCAGTCCCGGCGAGGACGGTTCCATCCACATTACGCTCGACGTAGCCGAGCAGAGCATCCAGAAGAAGGCCATTGTGTATGATGGCGATGGCGACGCGCACTACGACACCATCTCCGCCTACATCAAATCGATGCGCGGCAGCGATCCCGATGCCGCCCTTTACTGGCTCGCGAAGATGATTCACGCTGGCGAAGATCCGCGCTTCATCACGCGCCGGCTCGTCATCGCCGCTGCCGAAGACGTGGGGCTCGCCGATCCGATGGCGCTCATTCTCGCCAACGCCGCGCACCAGGCCGCCGAATTCATCGGCTGGCCGGAAGCCCGCATTCCGATCGCCGAAGC
>Ga0075418_10009924_pt1 | contig 10668 bp, 3 predicted proteins | sample SoiMetdeltSBSDD2_FD_81776 | JGI IMG/M metagenome (GOLD analysis project Ga0075418, IMG submission 81776) | Bulk soil microbial communities from a Populus tree surrounding site in Tennessee, USA - Soil MetaG P. deltoides SBSDD2 | ecosystem: Environmental > Terrestrial > Soil > Tree plantation...
ACTCTCCCTTTCCGGCATTACCGAATCGCTCATTTTCCCAGAACTGAGTGGGCTTTGCCGTGAGATCCAAGCCGGTTTTTTTGGAGTTTGAGCCTTGGCACCCGATTCACGACGCTGTTATTGGATCGGAAACAGACGCAATTACGCCCAAGTGATGCCTGACGCCAAACAGGTTTCTTGGAAGCAAGACGATAGGGTACTTGGACGCCGCGCCATACACTGGTCATAACGAGGGACTTTTTCAGCACAAAGCTGTGTCGGGCAAATGGGGATGCGGGCCTGCGCAAGATTCTGCCGCACAGCGATTTGCGAAAGTGCGACGTAAACAGTTTTGCTCGTTTAGGTGACGACAGTAACGCGCCGGACCAGCTTACCTGTGTCTCAACGAAACCACGTCACGCGGCTACATGAACATGAGTTCTTTCTTCTGTTTCGCTCACTTGGTTCGAACATCGTCCACGTCCCGCAACACTTGCCGAAAACGGCAAATAATCACACCTTGCGTTTAGGACCGGATCCAGCCCTACCTCGCCGCCGGTACAGTCGAAGCAATCCTCGCAAGTCTTGCAATGCAGTGCTTAGAAGTTGGACGCGGGTGTCGGAATCCTCAACCCAGCGAACAGGCAGATCAAAAATTGAATACCCCAAATCCTCAGCTGTAACTAGAAGCTCGGTGTCCATAAACCACCCGTTATCCTCAACTAGCGGTAGAACTACTGCTGCTGTTTCTCGGGTGATCGCTTTGAAGCCGCACTGAGCGTCCGAGAAGCGACTTCGGAACATCCGTTTGATCAGCAAGTTGTAGCAGCGCGAAATGAACTCGCGTTTGATACTCCGCGTCGTTTCCGATTTTTCTAAAACTCTGGACCCAACAGCCAGATCAAACCCGCCAGTGGCAAGCGCTTCAACTAAGGGCAAAAAGGCTATCAAATCCGTTGAAAGATCAACGTCCATGTAGCTCAGGATACCGGCTTGGGAGTCGCGCCAAGCTGTTTTCACGGCCCTGCCTCGACCCCTTTCAGACAGGTGCAGGACGCGGACGCCTTTGAGGCGCACTTCGAGAGATCGGGCGATCTCCAACGTGCGATCCGTTGAGGCATTGTTAGCAATTGTGATTTCACACGCATACGGGCACTTTGTCTCGAGAAATACCGCTACTTTTGCGACGTTCTCGGCCAATACTTTCTCCTCGTTGTAAACCGGGATTGTCACATTGATAAATGGCTGCCTCATCGCGCCTGACTTGCCGTTCAATATTCGGCTTTGTTGATTACGCTCGAATGCGCATAAAGCCGGTGCTTGTCGTCTTGGAAAACAAGCCGGTATTCCCGATTCAGCCACTCGTGGAAGGGCAGGTCGCGCGCATCGTTCATGAGCAGAATGATGCCGGGCTGGGCCGCACGAAGTTCCTCAACCAAACGTGCGTTGGTCATGTCGCCCGACCAGAAGCGTTTCAGCGAAACGACTGCCAGTTTGGGCGGCAGCGGAATTCCTGAGTGAAACGAGTAAACCGGCTCGTCTGTGTAGATGAACCGTGTGAACGGTTTGAATCGCTCAATTTCTTTGAGCACCAATGCACTGTAGAGCTTCGGTGAACTACGGATACTCAGAACTTGGAGATACACCCGACTCACAGCCCACATTCCAGCGGCAAAAGCGAATAATGTGAAGAGCGCTAACAGAGAGAACCTTCGTTGTTGCTTTGCGACCCTTACTGCGGAGGTTATCCCAATGGCTGCACACCAGCAAAGGGGGATCGTATTGTGGATGTAGTAATAAGACCACCAAGGTTTATGTGTCCCAAACACTATGAGTTCTAGAACGAACCAGACCAAAGGAATCAAAACGACGTTGTTTGTGCGGAGCTGCCGCAGACAAACAACGATCCCCAAGATTGCGGGTACTGTGGTGTCCCAATTCTTAAGGAAGATGCTCCATTCAAACGGATGATCGGCTGGGGACCCATACTCGAATGACTTTGTCGATGCGAAGTGCGCCCCCCACGATTGCTTAAGTTGCAACCAGTAAGATCCTTCGCCAATCAGAACACCGATGCCAACAAAACTAATTGCGATACTGGCCCCGAACAGCACGAACGAAGTCGGCGCCGATCGCCCCGATAACGTGGCTTTGCGGGCGCCGAGCCACATAATCAAAGCGGCTAGTGGAAGCAAAATGACATTGATGAATTTGATCTGCAACGCAGCCGCAAACAAAAGCCCCGAAAGGATTTCCCGCAACACGGGCCGTTGAGGTACCCTCGCCAGTACGGCCAGCGCGGCGACGGCCGGCGCGAGCGCTGGAATCTCCACCATGCATGAGCCACTAAGCTCCACAAATCCCGGTGAAACAATCATGAGAGCCACAGTCAGCGCCGCTACGGACAACCCTCCCACTCGCAAACTGATCAAGAAGATTGCAACCAATAGAACGGCTGCGAACACGATCGTCACCAATCGCGCGGCTAGCACGGAGTGTGACCAGTGCGTCAGAACCTTGGCCACGATCCACGTGTGGAGCAGCGGTTGGTCATTCCAAACCTCGGAGTAGAACTTGTATCCCTTGAGCAAAAGAGTGACCTTCGACAATTCATAGTCCTCGTCGGCGCCGATTTTAACTGCCGTCCGCAGGGGAAGGAGACATTGGATCGACCCAAATACCACCAGCAGCGCCAAGAGCGCGAACCACTGCTTCCGAGAGCGACAGCGCGCAACGCGTGCGGATGAGTGATCGGGTTCACCGGCATCACCCTGCGCAGGAACTCTCCGGACCTTTACCGGACGCGGAAGTAGTGACGACATTTGGCTGAATTGCGTGCAGTATATTCGGAATCCGATTAAAGGAGAAATACTAAAACACTGATAGACTTGGGGTCGCGTTGATGACCGAAGCGTAGAGGAGTGAAGATCATTCTCCACCTGTGAATAACTTTTTCACGTTTTGTATTGAAATAGGAATTATCGCTGTGATACAAGCAATTCTAGTTCAACGATGAATTGGAATCACTGGGAGGTATTCTGATTCTCGCTGAAGTAGTGACTGTAACGTAGAGGCTCGTATCCAATTATCTTAAGCGCGTGAGGCAGCAGTGTGCCCAGGCATCGCGCTGCGTATATTGGATGCGGGCCATGGAAGGTCCATGTCTCATCATGAGTGGGTCCGCTCAATGCTGCGGTTATGGAAGCAAGGTGAAAAGGTGAGGGAGTTCGAATGTCTCGACTTATGCTTACTCGACGGTGCGCAATAGAGTCCGGTCATCGTTCAAGGATTCATGGCATCCCTAGGCACCGGAGTACCTCCAATGTCGTTATCAGAATTCAGATACAAGTGGGTGCAATATGAAACAGTTGTGCAGGGAGTTCCTATTGACTGCTTCACAGACCGCCTTTTTAGGATTGGCAATTACTCTTTACTCAGCGCCGAAGCTGACGGAGGACGTTGGGCTCAATCACCGGATCGTTCGGGATGCCCGTAACGTAGCGAATGCGGAGCGAAGGCAGACCGGCGCTTCAGCGGAGCGGAAGCGGGTTGTCGAAATCGCGACGGGCATGAATTATTGGGACGGCCAGCAGTGGCTTCCCAGCGTAGCCAGTTTTGAGCTTACTCCGGATGCATTTGTAGCCAATCGTCTGCAGCACATGGTCAGTTTGAACGACAACGTAAACAGAGTTGGTGCCGTCACCGTTGTAACCCACGATGGCGTGACGCTGCATTCTACTCCTGTAGCTATCGGCCTTTATGACGCTGCCAGCGGCCAGTCGGCTATTATTGCCGCGATAACGAACTCGCTAGGGATTCTCATCGGGGACAACAGAGTAGTTTATGAGAATGCATTCGCTGGATTGGATGGCGAGGGCATGTGCGCAGATGTGGTATATACGATTGATCGCGCATCATTTGAACAGGATGTGGTCATAACGGGCCGACTTGATCCAGAAGCATATGGCTTTCCAAAAGAGACGACGCGCATCCAAATCTACACTGAGTTTTACGAAGCGCCTCGTCCTGACCGGCTTCGGCGGCCACTTCGCGTGGAACAACGGGAAGAGGTGCGGAAACGCATGGAGAGCCCGGATTTAGTCGATGAGGTCCTGGGCTTTGGTGAATTCGTTCTGGCCACGGGCAAGGCATTTCAATTCGGCTTGGACCGAGGCAGCCCTTCCGCTGTACCGGTCGCCAAAGAGTTTGTCATGAGATCCGGTCGAACATTTTTGATTGAATCAGTCGATTATTCGTCCGTCCGAGAGCACCTGGACTCGCTACCGCCGTGCACTCCGAGGAACGCTGCCCTAAAGAGAGCGCGAAGAGGAGCCAACTCCAAAGTGGACTACGCAAAGGTGCCGATGGCCGCGCCGCGCGGCAGCGTGCGGGCGGAGATCAGGAACGATGCCGCTCGGGTTGCCAAGTCAGATTTGGCGCACCGCAAAGGTGTGGTCATTGACTACATCGCGACCGTCGGCGGAACATTGAATAGCCCCGTTCCTCCTTTCAAAGGAGATACGACCTATTTTGTCTCAGGGGCCGTTATTTGCAATGGAGCAGCGACGATTGAAGGCGGAGCCGTGTTTAAGTTCAAGCACCAAAGCGTAGCCCCCGTTGGATTTGCTTCGATCAGGTTCAACAACACGTTAGCGTGCAAAACGAGCAGCCACCGTCCGGCGGTCTTCACAGCCGTCGATGACGACAGCGTAGGGGACACGCTAAACGGATATCCGGGTTCAGGGTATCAGCAGCCGATTCGAACAAACGGATATGCCAACCCCGCGCTCTGGCTTTCCTTCTTGACCTCGCAGCAATTGACGAACGTGCGCTTCAGTTATTGCCAGGAAGCCGTCCGCGTGGAAGGCGGATCCGATAATAATCTTTGGAACGCGCAACTCGTAAAATGCATTCGTGGGATTGTGATCACGGGCTGCGGCAGCAGCTCGGGATCTGCGGCGACGACGGTGAATAACTCGCTCTTCGCCAACGTGAGCGCTCCGATCACGATCCACCGGCCCGACGCCTGGATCACGTTCTACCATTCCACAGTAGATGGCGCCTCCTCAGGGACGCCGTTGATCGTTTCAACGGCAACGAACGCGACCTGTGCCTCTTACAATTCAATTTTCGCGAATATCGGGACCGTTTCTTCTGGATCCGTAAGCGTTTTGGGCGATTACAATGGATTTTACAGTTGTCCGTTGTTTGGCACCCATCCCACCAATTCAGCAAGTTCGCCCTTTCAAAGTTCTGGCGCGGGCAACTATTACCTGACGGCCACGACTCCCTTCCGAAATGCCGGTGCGACTAATCTCGGGCCTACTCTGCGGGCCCTTGTGGCTCAACGAACGACCACGGTCCCCATCATCCACACAAATGCAATCAGCGCAAATACGACATGGGTTCCCGTTGTTCCTCGTGACACTGACCTCCCGGACCTGGGATACCACTATCCTCCATTGGATTATTTGGTTGGCGGCGCAGGAGTTTTTGGCGCCACGCTGGCACTTTCCAACGGCGTGCAATTGGCAGTTTTTGGACATCATGGGTTTAGTTTGGAGGCAAGTTCTCGCATCTCTGCAGACGCGCCGGCGACCAACGTAAACCGGATTGTTCGTTATCATGCAGTGCAGGAACAGCCTGTTTTATTGGGGACGAACGCGGAAAGCTTTTTTCAAACTGTCGACGGTCCTGTCGGAACCGCCCGTCCTGTTGTTGATTTTAGATTCACAGAGATTATCGGCCTCGCTGGACCGTATGGAGCGAGGCACCTCTGGAACGATACGGCCAGGTTTGCCCAGGCTACCTTCCAGGATTCAATGCTGAGCGGAACCGCACTATTTCATACGACGTACGATGATTTCGATGGGGAGACTATCGCGATGACCAACAACATCATCGATCGTTCTCGGACCTTCTTTTACAGAGGTGATTACGGCGACAACAGCCCGCTCACGATCTACTTGCAAAACAATCTCTTCCGGGGCGGCGAGGTTGAAATGCGTTACGATTCTCAGGGAACGAGCGACCTGTTTCCTACGTTTTGGGACGTGTACGATAATGCTTTTGATTCGGTGACGCTACTCGAAGGGGGAGACTACTCTATTCCAGAAGCTTACTATGGTGCTCACATTCGCAACGGCTTTAACGCGTACATAGGGATGACGAATTCCCTGGTTAACTCGGGGGGGGGTGACGTGATTCTCAGCTCCTTTGCATACCATAACGGCAGACTGGGAACATGGTACCATTCTTCGACGAATCTCGCCGATCGGGGTAGCCGGATCGCGGGCTCCCTGGGATTGTACCATCACACTACCAAAACGAATCAAGTCAAAGAGGCTGCTACCACTGTGGACATCGGTTTTCATTATGTCGCCGTCAACAGCAGTGGAAATCCAATTGACACAGACGGGGATGGGATTCCGGACCATCGAGAGGACCGCAACGGCAATGGTATTGTTGATCCCGGCGAAACTCCCTATTCATTCCCTCCGACCGTGGTGCTCACCTCGCCAACAAGCGGAGCCACATTTGATACGCCGACGGACATCACGCTGAATGCGACCGCCAGTGATTCTGACGGATCAATTGTGCTGGTTGAGTTTCGCAGCGGTTCCAATGTCCTCGGGTGGAAAGGCGTGTCACCTTACACTCTGGTGTGGAGTAACGCTCCGGCTGGAACTCACCAACTAACCGCGGTAGCGACCGATAATGCCGGACTTTCAACCACGTCGGCGGTCGTAACGGTTACCGTCCGAAACCATGCGCTGTTCGTCGTCGGGAATGCGACTCTAACAGCGAGCGACCTTGCCGTTTCCAACCGGCTCGTAGCTTTGGGATACTACATAACGACCAAGACAGGCGCGGCGGCGACGAGCGGCGACGCGAATGGAAAGCGGCTCGTGGTCATTTCTGCGACCGCGGTATCGGCCGACGTGAACACGAAATTCACGTCGGTCCCGGTGCCAGTCGTTTGCTGGGAAGACACCCTTTACGACGATCTGAAGTATACCGGCACTACGTCGGGCACACACTTCGGTGTTGCAACCAGTCAGACACAGCTGGTGATCACAAACGCGAGCCACCCGATGGCGGCAGGACTGAGCGGTACAGTTACGGTCGCCAGTTCAAGCTCGTTCGTTTGGGGAAAACCGAACAGTAACGCAGTCGCAGTTGCACGCCTCACCGGAGCAGATACCAGCCGCATAGCCGTTTTCGGGTACGAAGCGGGTGCCGTAACGCAAAGCACCAACGCACCGGCCCGTAGAGTGGGACTCTTCCTGAGCGATACGACGGCAACCAGTGTCAACAGCAATGGCTGGAGAATATTTGACGCCTCAGTGCAGTGGGCAGTGGGAACCAACCTGCCGCCAACTGTAAATTTGCTGTCACCCGCGACTAATACGATTATCACCGCAGGTACCCCTATCACGTTTGTCGCTCAGGCCGCTGACAATGACAGTGGGGTAAAGAAAGTCACTTTCTTCGCTAACACAACGCGTATTGGCCAGGCCAACGTGATCAGCAACGATCACTACCGGCTGACTGTAAGCAATTTCCCCGCCGGCACCTATCAGCTTTTCGCCAAAGCCTTCGATAAAGGCGGACTCTATGCAATTTCCACCCAGGTGGTGACATTAACTATTCGCAGCAATGCTCTCTTTGTTGTCGGAAACACAACGCTTAACGCTAGTGATGCCGCCGTCAGCAACCGTTTGTTCAACATCGGATTTGTCGTAACCACAAAGCTTGCATCTGCCTGTACGTCCGCCGATGCCAACGGCAAGACGCTGGTCGTCATCTCGGCTACGGCGGCAGGAGGCGACGTCACCAATAAATTCAGGAGTGTCACAGCGCCGGTTATGACATGGGAAGACGCGCGCTTTGATGACATGGGAATGGTCGGGCTGGCCGAGGGCATAGATAGCGGAAATACGCCCGGTCAGACCCAACTCGTAATCGCCACACCATTGCATCCGATGGCCGCAGGGCTAAGTGGCACAAACACGATATTTAGCATTGCAGCTGAGGTCGCGTAGGGCAAACCAAACAGCAATGCGGTGCGCATCGCAACACAAGTTGGTGACGCGACCCGCGTCCTAATCTTCGGCTACGAGCATGGTGCCCCGATGTTCGGACTTAACGCGCCCGCTCGACGCGTTGGCTTTTTCCTCGCCGAAACCAACGCCAATCTCTTGACCGTTCAAGGCTGGGCTCTTTTCGATGCTGCGGTCATTTGGGCGATCAGCAAGCCGTGCCCGCCCACCGTCGATGTGATGCTCGTATTGGATAAATCCAGCTCGATGAACGGCCAGCCGATCATTGATGCGAAAGCTGCGGCCAGCAGCTTCGTCAATGATCTCGAACTGAACCCGGATAAAGTCGGATTGGTCACGTTCTGGGCGACCAGCCGACTGGATCATGCGCTCTCGACCAATGGTGCGTCTGTAATTACGGCGATCAATGGAATTACGAATAGCACCGGATCGCGAATCGACTTTGGCATCACGAATGCCCAGGGCCAGCTTACCGGTACCAACCATAACCCGGCGGCAGCTCCGGTTATTATACTCCTGTCTGACGGAATGCCCACGCAAGGCAGCACTTCCAATGACGTGGTGACGGCGGCCAATAATGCCAAAAATGCCGGGACTCGCATTTTCGTCGTCGGATTTGGGAATGTGAACCATGGCCTGCTGCAAACCGTCGCTTCTTCTTCTGGAGATTATTATTATACACCTGAATCCTCTGAACTGTCTGACGTTTATGCCTCGATCGCGGCGTCTCTTTGCCGGGATGCTAATAATCCCCCGACAGTGACGATCACCAATCCTCTAGCAGGGACAATCTTTCGATCACCTACCAATCTTACCATCCAAGCCACGGCGGCAGATAGCGACGGCACCGTGGTCTCGGTCGAGTTTTTTGGGAACGGAATAAGCTTTGGCACTGATTCGACCCTCCCCTACGCCATTATACGATCGAACATGACCTCCGGTATCTACACGCTCACGGCCGTTGCACGTGATGATGACGGGTTAAATGCCACATCCGCGCCGGTCCAGATAACTATCAACGCCGCGCCGGTGGTGAATGCAGGACCTGATCAAATCGTGTGCCCGTCGCCTGTGGCCGTGCTGAGTGGGTCAGCAACTGATGATGGCCTCCCGACGCCGCCGTCCCTGACGTTTCAGTGGAGCCAGGTTTCCGGTCCGGGAGCCACGAGCTTCGGCACTCCGTCTTCGACAAATACAACGGCAACATTTCCGGCCCCGGGTGTTTACCGGCTGCAACTATCCGCATCGGATGGCAACTTGAGTGGCGCAGATACAGTGGACATCACCGTGCGAACGCTGGTGACGGCGGTGGGACCTACCAATCTTGTCCGTAATCCCGGACAAACGGCGGTTTTCACGGTCACTGCCTCTGGCACCGGTCCTTTAAGTTACCGTTGGAGAAAAGGCATAAACGTTTTGCCAGGTCAGACCGCCAGCTCGCTTGTGATAAGCAATGTCACTGTTGCCGATGCTGGTGTTTATAGCGTGGAGGTGACCGGCCCGTGCAATAGTGTAACCAATAGTGCCACCTTGAGTGTGAATGCCAATCAGCCTCCTCTGGTGAGTATCTTCGATCCCACAAACAGTCAGATATTCTTTGCTCCAGCCCTCGTCGTGCTCAAAGCGAACGCCTCCGATAGTGACGGGACGATTGCGCAAGTGCAATTCTTCGAGGATACCAACAGCATCGGTCTAGGCGTGCTGGGCGGCGGGTCGTATAACCTAAGCTTGAGCAATATTGCGTCCGGGATTTATACGTTCCGAGCCAAGGCGACTGACAATCTGGGAGCGACCGGCACTTCAGCTCCGGTGACGATTCTGGTGGGGCGAGTTGACAGCCGGACCTACACGCTGGACGCAGATTTTGACGCAGGCACGTTGATTAATGTTAACCATCTGTCGCCCAACAATGATCAATTGCAACTCAATCAGAAAGTCACTCCGTTTCCTTTCGTCAATATACCGTGCACCGAACGTGGCACTGTCGTGAGGATCGATGTCAATACGGGTGAGATCGTTGGTGAGTACTACAGCGCGCCCGAAGGTAGAATCCGCACTCCTTCCCGGACTACGGTGGATAAGTTTGGTAATGTCTGGGTCGGCAGTCGCTTCGAAGGCGACAATGAGTTAGGTGCAGTTACCCGAATCGGGGTCGTGATTGGCGGCACGCGTGGGAATAAGAATCCCGATGGAAGCTTCACGCCGAACTTTCGAGGCAAGTACCTTAAACCTCCGTTTTACTACAACACCTGCGTCGATAAGGACGGTGACGGTTTGATCCGCACTTCGTTAGGACGGGGGGACATTTTGCCCTGGACGAATACCAACCTTTTTGGCGGAGACATTGACAGCCCTGGTGACCGGACCGATACAGCAGGCGCATTTGTCAGCGGCACATCCACAGCTCACGATGAGGCTATAATCAATTACGTCCGAGCCGCCGGTCCAAGTCTTCGCGCACTTGCCGTAGACCAAAATAACGATATTTGGGTCGGCAGCCTTGGTAATCACAATTTTGAAAAGATTAGCGGAGTCACCGGTTTGCGGGTTGCCGGTTCGCTGACGAATTTCGGATCCTGCGGCGGCTACGGCGCACTGATTGATGCAAATGGTATTTTGTGGTCCG
>Ga0075418_10009925_pt1 | contig 10667 bp, 7 predicted proteins | sample SoiMetdeltSBSDD2_FD_81776 | JGI IMG/M metagenome (GOLD analysis project Ga0075418, IMG submission 81776) | Bulk soil microbial communities from a Populus tree surrounding site in Tennessee, USA - Soil MetaG P. deltoides SBSDD2 | ecosystem: Environmental > Terrestrial > Soil > Tree plantation...
AACCGGTCCAGGAGTGTGATGATCGCGTCGAACGATCCGGGCACCGCGGAGGCTTCAATGCCTTCCTTGGGAATGCCGCCGTGCTTGACGAAATGCTCGCGAGTCGCCAGGCCGGGGGCCGCACCCTGGCCGACCAGGACTTCGACGACCCCGCGCTTGGCATCATAAACGAGAATGGGAACCTCGCCGCCGAAGCAATACGAGTTGCTGTCGGTCACGCTCAGCGCGAGGAGTGTCGCGGCGGCCGCGTCCGCAGCGTTGCCGCCGCCTTTCAGGGTCGCGATCCCCGCATCGACGGCGCCTTGCCCGCCGGCCGCGACAGCACCGTGAGAACCGGAGGCCTTCCATTCGCCGCGCTGCTGTGCGACAAGCGGCGTGGCAATGGTCAAACACAGAAGCAAAGTGATGTAGCGCATGGGGCAGGGGGGTCGGAAGTGTGTGGCGAGCGGAGCGGCGTAACCGCTCCGCTCACCCAGGTAATCAATCCTTGTCCATGTCTTTATCCTGATCTTCGTCTTGGTCTTCGTCCTCGGCCGTTAGGCTGCGCAACGGCACGGGGTCGCCTTCAATCGTGAAGCTCTGCGACTGCTCCTGGCCATCGACGTTGAGGACGACGCGGTATGCTCCGGACGGCAGTTGTCGCCCGCCGCCCCCGGCGAATCGACCGCCACCTCCGCCGCCCGCCCGCTGGCCGCCCCCGCCGCCACCGCCCGCGACCGCGGGGCCGCCCGGGGCGTTCGGCGGGCGCTGCGTCATGTTCCACTGCACCTTGTGCAGACCCTCCGAGGTTGGGGTATTCAGCTCGCCGACTTTATTCCCGTCGATGTCCTGGAACTGGATCGTCACCTTTTCGGCGCGCTTCGGCAATGAGTAGAAGATCTGCGCCGTCCGCGGCGGGTTCTCGCCGACGAATTGCCGCCCGGACCGCCCGCGGCTCGGCAACTCCTGCCACCGGACCACCGTGTTCGGCTTGTACAGCGTCGGCTTTTCCTTGATTGAGTCGGTCGCCATCCCGCGAAGTGCGGTCACGTCGAGGATCCACAAACTGCGTCCGTGCGTGGCCGCGACGATCTCGCCCGCGGTCGGGTGGATCGCCACCTCGTGCACGGCCACCGTGGGCAGGTTGTTGTTCAGCTTCGTCCAGGAGCTGCCGCGATCGAGCGAGACGAACAGGGCGAACTCGGTCCCGCAGTAAAGCAGGTTGCGGTTCTTGATGTCCTCGCGCAGGCACCGCGTGGAGCCTTTCGGCAGGTTGTTAGTGATCGCCTTCCATGTCTGGCCGAAATCCTCGGTCGTGTAGGCGTACGGGGCGTCGTCGTCCGAGCGGTGGCCGTCGAAGGCGACGTAGGCTCGGCCTTCGTGGAACCTTGATGCCTCGATCGTCGCCACCCACAGCGGCTTCTTGAGGCCGACTTTCTCGGCCACGTTCGTCCAGTCTTTGCCCCCGTTGCGCGTGATCCAGAGATTGCCGTCGTCGGTCCCGGCCCAGAGCACATCCGGGTTCATGGGCGACTCGGACAGGGCCGTGGCGCTGCCGTGCTTGGTCCGCGTGATGTCGGGCGAAATGATCTTCGGGTCGTCCCCCTTCTTGACCGACTTGAACACGAAGTTCCCGCCCGCGTACCAGATGTGCGAATTGTGATTCGAGAGGATGTACGGCGTGTTCCAGTTCCACCGGTAGCGGGCCCGTTCGCCCGCGGCCGCGGCGGCGACGCCCGCACCGCCGCCTCCACCACCCCCGCCTCCGCCGCCGAACCCGCCGGGCTTCAGGTTCGCCCGTTCGTTGGTCCGCAGGTTGTAGCGCATCATGCCGCCGTTCTGGCTCTCACCGTAGACCTGGTCCGGGTCGTCCGGGTCCACGCGGCAGACGTACCCGTCGCCGCCGTTGATGGGGATTACGTCCTCATTCACGGGACCGGCCCCGCGGAGGCTCATGCTCGGGATACCCCAGCAGCCGTTGTCCTGCAGTCCGCCGTAAATGAAGTACGGCTTCTTGGTGCACACCGCGACGTGGTAGAACTGACCGAGCGCGAGTTGGTTCATGTGGTCCCAGCGCACTCCGCGGTCGTAGGAGACGTAGAATCCGCCGTCGGTGCCAACGATCATGTGCCGGCCGTCCTTCGGGTCGATCCAGTGGGCGTGCTGGTCCGCGTGGATGCCGCGGATGTTGGACTGGAACGTCTTGCCGCCATCAGTGGACTTGTACATTGACACGCCGCAGATGTACACGTACTTGTCGTCCTGCGGGTCCACGCGGACCTGGCTGAAGTACATGGGCCGGGGGTTGACGCTGTTGATCCGCTTCCAGGTTTCGCCCGCGTCCGTGGACTTGTAAACCCCGCCATACTCAAAGCTGTCCTTGCCCTGCTCGTCCTGAATGTTCGCGGCCTGGCCGCCGTAATTGGCCGCGTTGGGCCGCGTGGCCGTGCCGCCGCCGGGGCCGCCAAACCCGCCTCCGCCCTTCGGCGCCGCCCGTTCGGTGATGGCGACTTCGACGGTCTCGACTTTTTCGCCGCGCTTGTACTCGACTTTGACCTTGTCGCCGATCTTCGCGGTGCGCAGATACTCCGTCAGATCGCTGTACGACTTGACGTTCTTGTCCGCGATCTTGGTGATGACGTCCTGCGGTTCGATGCCGGCCTTGTCCGCGGACCCGTCCGGGATAACGAACAGGACCCTGGCCCCAGCGTCTTCCCCGACATCGTCCCCGCGAAGTCCGATGTCCCCGTTCGTGGCGATGCCGCCCTTCTTCGGGGCCGTGCCCATTCCGATCTTCTCGCAGTCGATGACCGCGAAGAGAACCTTCGGGTCCTTCTTGTAGATGTCCAGACCGATCCGGCCCATCTTGCACGTCGGCAGGCCATTCGTCAGCTTCTTGAACGACTTCCCCGCGTCGGTGGACTTGTAAATGCCGGCGCCGGAGCCCCACTTTTCAACCGGGTCGTACGCGTCGTACCCGTCCGGCAACCCGCCGCCAGGCCACGAGTCGTACTCGTCGCGGCGCCGCTCCCACATGGCGACGTAGAGCGTGTCCGGGTTGCTCGGGTCCATCCGCATGTCAATGACGCCGGTCTTGTCGTCGATGTAGAAGACCTTCTCCCACGTCACTCCGGCGTCGGTCGTCTTGAACAGCCCGCGTTCCTCGTTTGGTCCATACAGCCGGCCGAGGGCCCCGACGTAGACCGTGTTCGGGTCCTTGGGGTGGATGAGGATCTTGCCCGTCTGGTAGGACTTCTTGAGTCCCATGCTTTTCCACTTCTTGCCCCCGTCGGTGGACTTGTACACGCCGTCGCCGAACGAGACCGAGTTCCGCGGGTTGTTCTCCCCGGTACCGACCCAGACGATGTTCGGATCCGACGGCGCCACGCACACGTCGCCGATGGAGACGGTCGACTCGTGGTCGAACTGGTGCTCGAACGTCACGCCGTTGTTGGTCGTCTTGACCAGCCCGCCGGACGCGGTCGCGATCCAGTAGGTCGTCGGGTCGGCCTCGTAGACCGCGATCGCGGTAATCCGCCCGCCCATGTTCGCGGGGCCGATGCTGCGCCAGGTGAACGCCTTGGACCAGTTGTCCGGCATGCTGAAGTTCGGCGGCGGGACATCCTTTTCCTTTTCGCGGCCCTTGAAGCCCTGCCCGCCCTTCCGCTGGGCGAGGGCCTCGGAGGTCGGGGACCACGACAGAAGTGCGATCCCGAGGAGTAGCGCAAGCAAGCTGAGCGCGCAGCGCGGGTGAAGTGCTCTCATAATTGCAAGGCTCCGGAGAGGATTTGATGTGGCACGAGGATAGCCGACCGAGGCAACCGAGGGAAATCAAAATCCGACGTAGCAACAAGCGGTCGCTGATCGCGTCACTCGTACTCGTAACCGATCTGGAAACCCACCCTCCCGTCCGCGAGCCGGCGGATGTTGGTCAGGTGCACCGGCAGCCCACCGCCCTTCGGGGAGCGGCTCGGCGGGATTGTGTACGGCGTGAACGCATTGTTCGCCGGGCTCGGGTACGGCACCGACAACAGGTGCGACGTCGGCCCGGTCGGGCCCTCGACCCCGTGCGATTCCTCGAGGATCGGCCGGTCGTTGGTCACCCGCCAGATCAGTAGCCCCTCGCCCGGCAAGTCCGCGTCGAATCCGGTCTTTCGACGATTCTCCAGAAGCAGGTATTCGCTTCCGTCCGGCCGTACCAGCACCTTGAAGCACTCGGTGCGTGACTTCTCGACCGGGGCGAGGACCAGCTTCTGCTTGACCGTCGGGTCAATGACCGCGGGTTCGAGCCAGCCGAGCCTCCCCTTGCACCACGCCGAATAATGCTGCGGCTTGCCGGCTCGCAATGGGTCCGACATGGCGCACCACGGTCCGAGGCCTTCCGAGCCGATGTTCTCGGTCCGTGCCGCGAGTTCCGGCAGGCCGAGGAGGAGGCCCACTTCTTTCACCATCCCATTGAGCGAGGTCAGGCTCGACCCGCCTTCGGGAACGAGCATGTAGCGGAACTCCTGGCCCTGGTGCCGCAGCATCCCGGCGTGCGGGTAGTAGACCGCCCCGCGATTCGTCGCCAGCCGGCCTCCCGCGTAGACGAACACGATCGCCTTGTAATCCTTGAGGAGGTCTTTCTTGTCCGCGGTGAGCTTGGTCAGCGCGTCGATCAACACGGCCGTGCGGTTGCTGGTGCCGGACCCTTGCACGTAGTCGCCTCGCTTCTTGCCGACTTCGACCCACGGGAAGGCCTCGCCTTCGAGCTTGAACTTGCCGGCCGAAACCTCGTGCAGGTAGTCGTTGAGACTGCCGGTCACGGAATCGCCCGTCGCGTTCTTGCCGGTGTACTTGTCCCGGCTCAGGACGAGCTTTGCGAGTTCCTCCGGGGTCACCTTGGCATTGTGCTTGGTGTCCGGGAACTCGATCCCGATGATCGCGACCTTGAGAACCGCGTCCTTGAAGAGCGGTGGCGGGCCTAAACCAAAGCGGCCGCCGCCTCCCCCAAATCCGCCCCCGCCGCCGCCGCTGCCGAAACCGCCCTTGCCCATGGGCCGTTCATTCGTCAGCGTCGCCTTCAGCTCGACTTCCTTCTTGTCCTGTACGACCAGAAAAGTCACTTCGTCGCCGGGCTTCTTATCATCGAGGATGTCGCGGAGCCGGCCGGGGCGGTTCAGCTCGTCGCCGTTCAGCTTGAGCACCCAGTCGCCGACCTTGAGACCGGCCTTTTCCGCCGGGGAGTCCTTGGCGACCGATTGCACCTTCACGCCGTCGCCTTCCTTCACTTCTTCCAGGACGAGCCCGAGGTAGGGCGGTGGGCCGGCACCCAACTTCCGCGGCCGGCTCGTTGCGGACAGTTGGGCGGTTGCCTCGACCGGCTTCCCGTCGCGGAGCAGGACGAGCTTCACCGACTTGCCCGGCGCGTACGACTGGATCCATTCGCGGAACGACAGGGGGGTGCTGACGACCCGGTCGCCGACCTGGGTGATGAGGTCGCCTTTCTTGATCCCGGCCGCCGCGGCCGGCGACTTTGGCTGCACCACATCCACCATTGCCCGGCCGCTCGAATCGGCCTCAACGGTCAGGCCGAGGTAACCCGTCGCGCCGGGATTGCTCGCGTCCGTGGTCGGCGCCGCGACTTTCTTCGCCTGCTCGACCGTGAGATAGCCATCGAGTTTCCCGGCCAACGGCTGCGCTGTGGCGACCGTCGTTCCAAAGAGGGCAAGACCGGCGACGATCAAGTAACGAGACAAGGTGGTCTCTCCCGGGGAGGCGGTCAATGCGTTATTGGTACTCGTACCCGATGTGGAACGTGACGATGCCGTCTGACCGCTTATCGATGTTCGTGATGAAGACTGGCAGACCGCCGCCGAGCTGCGAGCGACTGCTGGGCGTGGTGAACGGCGTGAACGAGTCGTTGGATCGCGTCGGGAACGGCACGTCGCCGAGGAAGGACCCCGGCCCCCGCGGCCCGGCGACGCCGTGCGACTCTTCGAGCACGGGGCGATTCCCGACGACTCGCCAGATCAATAGGCCGGGCGCCGGCAAACTCGTATCGAAGCCCTTTCGCGCCCGGTTCTCGAGCAAGTAGTACTCGCTCGCGTCCGGACGCACCAGAACCTTGAAGCACTCCTTCGGCGAGTCTTCAATCGGATTCAGCATGAGCTTTTGCTTCACGGTCGGGTCGATCACCGTCGGCTTCACCCACTCCAGCTTTTCCTTGCACCAGGCGGAGAAGTGCTGCGGTCGGCCGTTCCCGGCCTGGTTGGCCATCGCGCACCAGATGCCGACACCCTCTGAGCCGGGGTTCTCCGGCCGGGCGTACAAATCGGGCAGCCCGAGCATGTGGCCGAACTCGTGGCAGAAGACGCTGATGTTCGCCATCCGCTCGCCACCCTCCGGACAAATGAAATACGGCCACGACTTTCCATTGTGCTGCACGCTGGAGCGATGTGGCCAGTACAGGCTGCCGCGAGCCACCTGCATCCGCCCCCCGGCGTAGATGTAGAACACGCCGTCGAAGTCCTTGAGGGCATCCTTCCCTTCGCGGGCGAGCAGTTTGTCCATCGCCTCCGTGAGCAGCACGTTCTTGCTGCCCGTGTTGTAATCCATCCGCTTCTTGCTCACCTCGACGTAGTCGAACGCCTTGCCCTCAATCTTCAACTTGCCGTACGACTGCTCGAGGTAGTAGTCGTGCATGCTCCCGTGCGCGTCCTGGCCGGTGACTGTCTTCTTGTAGACGCGGTCGTGGCTGAACATCGCCTCTTCCCAGGCCTTCGGCGTAATCGTCGGGTTGTGTTTCGCGTCCGGGTACTCGACCAGGATGATGGCGATCTTGTAGGCCGGCTTCGTCCAGTACCGCGACCGGTTCCATCCGCCGCCGCCGAACCCGCCCCCGCCGCCCCGGCCGCCCATCGGCCGGTCCGCTTCCAGCTTCACCTTCATTTCGACCTTCTTCTCGGCCACGAGCAACGTGAATGTCACCGTGTCGTCGGCTTTCTTGCCCGCGATCACTTCGCGGAACTTCTCCGGATCGTTGAGCGACGTGTCGTCTACTTTGAGAATGGTCTCACCGACCTTGAGCTTGATGCGCTCGGCGAGCGAGCCGGGGGCGATCGATTCGATCGTCAGCCCTTCACCGTCCTTGACCGGAGTGAGCTGCACCCCGAGCGGGGCCGGGCCTGGCCGGCCCGCCGGCATGGGCCGGCTGACCGCGGACAGCTTGACGGGAATCTCCACGGCCTTGTCCTGCCGAACCACCGCGATCTTCACCACCTCGTCCGCCGCCTTCGTATGAAGCGCGGTCCGGAACGCGTCGACCGTGGGGACCTCCTTGCCGTCGAATCGCGAAATCAGGTCGCCCGATTTGAGTCCGGCCCGTTCCCCCGGCGAACTTGGTTGGACATCCGCGACGACGGGTTCGCCCTTGGGGCCGGGCTCCACCTGGACCCCCAGATAGCCGGGAACAGTCGCCGCAGTTGGTGTCGCGGCGGGCTGAACCTTGGCGGTGATGGCCGTTTCGACGCTGCGGAACTCGTCGTCGCCGGCCGCGGCAGTTGAGGATGAGAAGGGAATTGCAAGGAGGGCGAGCCACGTGCGGCGCATAGGTGTGCTCCGGCCTTCAACCGGCGGTGAGTGCAGGAAGCAGATGGTTTGTCTTAGTAACCCCTACCGGCCCAAAAGGTCTCGCAATTGAGAGATTTGGGCCGGCCCGGAGGTCGTGGCATGCGGGTCGAACAGAATCGCCCGCAGGCCCGCGGCCGTCGCGCCATCGACGTCATTGCGGGGATCATCGCCGACGTGCAGGATTTCCGCGGCGGGATAGCCAGCCAGCTGAATGAGATACGCAAAGAACTCCGGGGCCGGCTTCCGCCAACCGATGAGTGAGCTAATGGCGCATCGCGGACGAACTGGGACCAGTTCGGGAAAGGCATCGATCAATCCCAGCAGCCGGGAATCGAAGTTGGAGGCGATCCCGACCGCCAGCCCACGCCGAGTCAATTCGAGTATCACCTCCGCGGCCTCCGGGTGAATCTTCCAGGCGGCGGGCGTGGCGAACCAGCCCCAAAGTTCATCGAAGTACGCGTGGGTCCTCGACAGGACTTCCGAGACGATCGCCAACCAGCGGGCGCGCTCGCGGGCTTCGTTCGTCCGCCAACCGGCCGCCCGGTCGATCTCTTCCTGCCGGTCAAATGCCTCGCGGAACGTGCCACGAACCCTTTCCTCGGCAACGTCCTGGCCGTGGCGGCGGGCGAACTCCGCGTATGTGCGCGCCACCGGCTCCCGCGGGGTGATCAGCGTGCCAACTGCATCGAAGAAAACGGCCCGGACCCCATCATCGATCATCGTGCCGATCCTTCCCGCTTGACCAACGGGCGCGCTGACGATAACTCCCACCTTATGAACGCCGCCGCGAAACCGGCCCGTCGCCGCAAGGACGACCGCAGCGAAGTCCCGGTCTCCTTCTTACCGGAAGGCAACCCAAACGCCCGCCGGGCGTACCTGTGCGCCGTGATTGGATTGATCCCCGGTCTCGGCCTGGTGCTCGGCCCGCCGGCGGTCCTATTCGGTATCCTCGGCCGTCAGGCCGCGCTGCGAGACGAACAACAACGCGGGCTGGGGCACGCCTACGTCAGCCGGCTCGTCGGGGGTGTGGAGTTCGTCTGCAATGCGGCTGGCGCTGCGTGCTTCGCAATCTCGGCAGTGTGGTAGGGCCGCTGATGACAATGAGGCACAGTCCGCGCGTTGAATCTCAGATCGGAGGTCGAACGCGAATGCGTCCGGGCGCGACGATCACGAGTCGTCCGGGCAAAGCCGCTACCACATCAGGCGTATTCAGAAATTGCTCGATGAGTTTGAGGATGATTGCCCGCGTGGCCTTGCGAGGCGGTTCGACAACCACCAAGCCGTTGTAATCGGCCGGAGGGTAGCGCAAGACATCGCCGAAGTCCCGGTTTCCGGAGATAAGTGTCAATCCATTGGCTCGGGCGTGCGATGCAATTTCGTCGTCGGTTGCTGTGCCAAGCCCAATGGCGCGCACGTCCGTCGCCCCATGACCGTTGGCCTGAATCAGGGCAGCGGTGGTACCGGGGAGACTAGCATCGACGAGGAAATGAAACACGAGCTTCAGACCGGAAGTGAGTGATAGCTCTGTTGACTCAATTCGCTACTGGCAAAGGCAAGGCAGGCACGTATGTCGTCGGTGGTGATTTGATAATCTTCCATGATCGTTTCAAAAGTGTCGCCGCCTGCCAAAGCGTCGAGAATGACAGTCACCGGCGTCCGCGTACCTCGCACCACTGGCTTGCCGTGACAGATTTTCGCATCAATGACAATTCGCTCCTCCATCCCAAAGACTCCTCAAAAGGACAACTCCGCGAACGTGGAGGCTGATCCAATTGCCATCCTACCACGTTCAAGTTGTCGGGTCAGCGGCGTTTTCGTGACCCATCACGAGCGCCCCGGGGCATACTGATTAGAACATCCTTGGAGGGCAACCGTGCCGGCCCGTCTCTCGAGCCTCGTTCGCCTGACCGATTCGGCCCGTAGCGACCGCGAACTGGTCCGCGCCCATCTCGACGCCGGCGACGCGGCCGCGATGGACGAACTGGTGCGCCGGCACGCCAAACTCGCCCGCCGAGCGGCCGCGGAGGTCTGCCCGACCGCGGCCGATGACGTGACCCAGGCAACGCTTGCCCTGTTGGTTCGAAAAGCAACGACCATCTCCGGTCGCGAGTCCGCGGCCGGGTGGGTCTTCGAGACCGCGCGCCGACTCGGGCTCAAGGCCCGCGCGGGGATTGCCCGCCGCGCCCGGCACGAAAGCCGCGCAAAGCCGCTATCGCCCACGGCCGACCCGCTCGACACCATCACACTTCGAGAAGTCCGCGCCGCCGTCGCGGAGGAGCTGACTCGGCTCCCTGACCAGCTTCGCCTGCCGCTGGTACTGTGCTATTGGGACGGCGCACACCGCTCGGCCGCGGCCGCCCGCCTCGGCTGTTCTGTAAGCACGCTCAAGCGTCGCCTGAACGATGGCCGCGACCGGCTCGCGGCGCGGCTTGCCCGTCGCGGATTCGCCGGGCCGGCCGTGCTCGCGGCGTTGACCGCGGTCCAGGCTGGGGCCGACGCAGCCGGGCCGATCGCCGGCTCCGCCGGTCGAGGGTTTGCGCGTTGGAAGATCGTGTCATCGGTCGCGGTTGCTGTCGGTGTCGCGGCGGTTGGAATTGGGTTTGGAGTGTACGCTCCGGTTGCCGCGGATCCGCCGGAGAAGTCAGCCAAGTCCGACGAGTCGGCACCCAAGGTGATTCGGCCCGGTCCGGTGGTCGATGCATTCGGAGTCTCATTGCCCGAAGGAGCGATCGCCCGGTTCGGCTCGTCACCGCACAACGTTGGAGAGTCCGCCTTTGCTCTCACCCCGGACGAGAAGCAGATCATCACCGTCTCGACCGAAGGGATTCTCCATCGGTTTGATGCGGCCACGGGCCGGCTGCTCGACCGCCGTCAGCTCACCGACCGTTCCGGGGTCGCTCCGAGCGGTCAGATGGAGGTCTGTCTCTCGAGTGATGGAAGAATGGCCGCACTCGGAGAATCGGTCGGCGGCAATCAACGAATCACGGTGTGCGACGTCAACGAGGGCAAGGTCCGATTCCGGCCGGAGGCTGGGGCCGGTGTGATCGTGGGAGGATTCGTGCTCTCGCCCAATGGCC
>Ga0075418_10009926_pt1 | contig 10667 bp, 8 predicted proteins | sample SoiMetdeltSBSDD2_FD_81776 | JGI IMG/M metagenome (GOLD analysis project Ga0075418, IMG submission 81776) | Bulk soil microbial communities from a Populus tree surrounding site in Tennessee, USA - Soil MetaG P. deltoides SBSDD2 | ecosystem: Environmental > Terrestrial > Soil > Tree plantation...
ATGCCGGTCGCCGGACGAATCCTCCGAATCGGCCCTACAGGTCTCGTGATCGTGCCGGACGGGACCGGGGCATGGCCGGCCGCCGGCGCGATCGAGACCGAACGGAACGACCTCCAACGGGCTCGTGACCGGCGAAGCGAACCCCGGGTTCAGCTTCCGATGTTCCTGCCGAACAGCACCAGCCCCAGTCCGCTCCGTGACCTGAGCCCAAGCGGCCTCCGCTACGTGCTCTTGCCGGGTGAGCGGACGCCCCCCGTGGGGAGCGCGGTCGAAGGCGACGTGCGTCTCGATCCCGAGACTGTGATCACCATTCGGGGCCGAGTGGTACGGTGTCTGGCGCGTGAGGTCGCGATCGCACTCGACCCGCCAGGCCTGAGCTCAGACCTGGTAGAGGCTCTCCGGCGCCGGTTCCTGGCTCCTCTTCAATGAATTCATAGTCCGGGCTACGCGGCTCGGCGCTTACGTCCCGCGAGTCAGCTGCTCGAAACGCGGATTGCCCCGGAGCCGCCCGAATGTCGGATCGATTCGGAGCCAGGCCCGGGACAAATAGTACGGAACCCGGACTACGGACTCGAGCTGATCGAGCGCGGCCTCCTGGTCGCCGAGCACCAGATGGCTGACTGCCAGGAAATGAAGCAGAAATGGGCCGGTCACCCCGTTGGTGGCGACCGGCTCCAGCTTCACCGCCAGCTCCCCGTGCTCGAGCGCTTCCGCGCGCCGACCCATGAGCGCAAACGCCACGCCGAGGGCTCCGTGCGCGAGTGCATTCCTCGGATTGGCCGCAATGGCGCGCTCCAGCTCGATGCGGGCCGAGTCGGCGTAGGCTCGGCTCGCGGCAATGTTCCCGTCGAGAAGGTGAGTCTGCGCGAGCGCGATCCCCCAGGAGACCCGGTCGTCGTCGAATGCTCGCGGTGGAAGTTGCACCAGAAAATTCCGCTGCTCGCGATCCAGGACCCAGAACAGGCCGATAAACGCCGACACATGGGCCAGCGTGCGGGCCGTGTCGAGCCCGCTGATGGCGTCGCGCAGAGCTGCGCGTGCCCCTGCGAGATCGCCCTCGCCAAGAAACGTGGCCACCTTGAAGTCGAGCACGTCGGGCGACGCATTGCTCAGGCGCAGGGCGTCGTCGCATGCCTGCCTCGCTTCCGGGTAGCGCCGGAGCCATAGCAGCACGCGCGCAAGCCGCCGCGCCGTCCCCACCGAGCGCGGGTCCAGCGACTGGGCTTCCCGAAAATGCATCAGCGCGTCGTCCCAGCGACCCAACTGCTGCTCCGCGAGCGCCGCCATCGACAGAAGCTCCACGTCGTACGGAGCGCTCTTCCGTGCCAGGGTCACCTCCTCGAGCGCGCGGGCATGCTCGTGACGCACGCCGCTCAGATACAGGGCCTGGGCGAAGTGTGCCTGCGGTAAGTCGGGGCCCAGCGCGAGGGCCCGCTGAGCTGCGTCGGCGGCGCGCTGTGCCTCGGTTTCGGGCCGGCTTCCATTGACGTAGATGGTCGACAGCGCCCGGGAGAGCTGGGCCCAGGCGAGCGCGAATCCCGAATCGAGCGCCACGGCCTCGCTGTAGGCCACTACCGAGCGCCGGAGCGCGTCTAGGTCGGTGATGCCCACTCGATTGGAGAGCTGCTCACCCCGAAGGAACGCATCGTAGGCCGCGAGATTCCGGGTCGGCCGCTCGGTCAGCTGCTGACGCGCACCCGCGCCAAGCGCCACATCGAGCGCTTGCGCCACTCGAGTCGCGATGTCCACCTGGACCCGGAAGACATCCTGCAGAGGCGCGTCGAACGGCTGCTGCCACCGGGTGGTCGCGCTCGATGCCTGAATCAGCTCCGGACTCACCTGAACCCGGCTCACGCCTCCACCCGTCTTCTGCCAGCGCACCTTGCCGATCAGGAGATACTCGGCGCCGAGCTCACGCCCGATCTCCTGCGGACTCTTGCCGCTCTTCTTGTATTGATCTGAGCTGCTCGACGCGATGACCTGAAGGCCTGGAACCGCGGAGAGCTTGCCGCGTACCGCGTCGGCGAGCCCATCGGCGAAGTACTCGTCCTCCGCGTCGCCCACGTTCTCGAACGGAAGCACGGCCAGGCGGGATACCGCCGTGCTGCCCGCATGGGCGCCCGGCCGAGTCCACCATAGCCCGAGCCCTATACCCAGAGCAGCCACGAGCCCGATTGGGACGAGAAGGCGCGCCGCTAGCCGCGAACGGCCAAGCGGGGCGGCTTGCGCTGCCGACGCCGAGGTGCCCGTGGTGACGACTGTGTCACCGGTCCGCCGGTCCCGGTCCAATGCCTCCGCGAACCTGGCGGCGCTCGCGAAACGGTCCTCCGGCTCCGGTGCCAGCGCTTTCCGGATTGCGGCTTCAATCGCCTCCGGCACTTCAGGCCGGGCTTCGCGCAGGCTGGGCATGTCACCCGAGAAATGCTTCGCCATGGCGGCCCGCGCCGTTGGAGCCGTGAAGGGCGGGGAGCCGGCCAGCATCTCGTACAGCACAATGGCCAGGGAGTACACGTCGGAAGATGGGCCCAGTGTGCGCTCGCCGCTGGCCTGCTCGGGGCTCATGTAGTCCGGCGTTCCGACGACAAGACCCGTCCGCGTGAGCGGACCTGGCAGTGCGCTGCCAGGATCTGACGTTGGTTCCGCCACTGCCCGTGCGATGCCGAAGTCGGCGATGAGGGCGTGTCCCGCGGAGAGCAGAATGTTTTCCGGCTTGATGTCGCGATGGATTACGCCATGGCGGTGGGCGTGCTCGAGCCCGTCGGCGACCTCGCGCGCTAGACGGAGGGCTTCGTCCACGGGGAGCGGTCCGTCGCGGCGCATCCGGTCGCGAAGGCTCTCGCCGTCAACGAACGGCATGGTGAACCACTGCCGGCCGGCAGCCTCGCCCGAGTCGAGGACGGTGAGAATGTGTGGGTGCTGGAGCCCGGCAGCGACGTGGATCTCACGCTGGAACCGTTCGGCGCCGACGGTCGAAAGCACGTCGGAGTCGAGCACCTTGAGGGCGACAGGCCGCTGGTGCCGGAGGTCGCGTGCCAGGAACACGATCGCCATGCCTCCGCGCCCCAGCTCGCGCTCGAGCACGTATCGATCTTGCAGGGCGTCGGCCAGCCCGGTCGGGGTAAGGGCCACAGCGGCGGTGCCTGTCGGTGACGTTAGGCGAAACTAGCGGCCCGGAGGTTGACGGGCACCCCCTTCCGGCCCGCGGTACAATCCCGCACTATGCCCCATTGCACACCAGACTTTACTCAACCTCCACCAGGAGGCGCTCATGCCGGATCGAGTGAGAAAGGTCAACTACTGCTATCCCGTCGTTCCTAACCGTGCGGGCCAGGGCGCGCGTGTTCTCGCCGAGATCAAACGCGCCGGTATCAACCTCCTTGCCTACTCCGGTTTCCCGATCGGCGGCGGCAAGTCCCAGCTCGATCTCGTGCTCGACGACATCGGCCCGCTCCGCCGGCTGGCCCGCCGGAACGGCTGGCGACTGAGCGCGGTAAAGAAGGGGTTCCTGATTCAGGGAAGCGATGAAGTGGGCGCCGTGCATCGCCACCTCGACAAGCTGGGCAACGCCGGAATCAATGTCACGGCTGCGGACGCCGTGTCAGCGGGCAAGGGACGCTACGGCATGCTTCTCTGGGTCAGGCCACGCGACTACGCGCGGGCGGCCAAGGCGCTGGGGGCGCGCTAGAAACCCACCAGGCGACGGGCGAGCCGGGGATGGGGCCGTCGCGCATCCAGCCGGCGAAGCCCTAATTGCTGGGCCATGGCCCGGCCTTGGGCGAACTCCTGGGAGGTGAGCCGCCGGTTGATCTCCGGGTAGTGCTCGCCGTCCACCTTCCCGGCCGGATAGTACTGATCCATCAGGTTCACATACGTGTCGCGGCCCAGCTCATCGACGATCCACTGGAGAATCGCGCGCGTCTCGTCCAGCGTTCCCGGCATCACCAGGTGGCGAATGATGAGCCCGCGCCGAGCCAGCCCTTCGCCGTCGACGACGAGCTGCCCCACCTGCCGGTGCATCGCCTTGATTGCAGCGCGCGCCGCCTCGGGATAGTTCTCCGCCTTGAGGTAGCTGCGGCTCCGCTCGGCCGACCAGTATTTCAGGTCCGGCATGTAGATGTCCACGATCCCATCCATCAGCTCGATGCTCTCGAGCGAATCGTAGGCACTGGTGTTGTAAACGATCGGCAGGGTGAGCCCGCGATCGGCCGCAACGGCGACGGCCTCGATGACCTGGGGGGCCACGTGTTCCGGTGTGACGAAGTTGATGTTGTGGCAGCCCCGGTCCTGGAGCTCGAGCATCATGGCGGCGATCTGTTCCGGGCGATGACCCGGTGTGGTCGTTCCGGGACGAATCGCTTGGCTGATGTCGTAGTTCTGACAAAAGACACAGCGCAGATTGCAATGGCCGAAGAAGATCGTTCCCGATCCGCGCCACCCCCGAAGACAGTCCTCCTCGCCGAAGTGGGGAAAATGGCTCGAGACGATCGCGTAGCGTCCTGTCTTACATGCGGCCCACTTGTCTTCCAGCCGATTTACCCGGCAGTCCCGGGGACAGGCACGGCAGTCGGCGAGGGTGGCGATGGCCCGCTCGGCGCGCCGATGCAGCTCGGCGCTGCCCAGGGAGAGGTAGGCGGGGCGGGACGGTAGCAACATGGAGCACGCGGGTCGAACGATCGAATCTCCTCAAAGATAGTGTGCGATACGTTCTTGACGCGCCGCGGGCCGTACCCTAGCGTGAGAATGCCAGCATGATTCGGCACAGCCGGCCTGAGGCCGGCGCCGCACGCCAGGCTCCTAGTTCCTCCGCCTCGCCACCCACTCGACGTCACGAAGGACTAGCAGGATAGCTGCGCTGCCCCAGCTGGCATGCGCGTCGAGCGCGTTCACAGGTTTTCCACTGCAGTAGAGGTGAGAAATGGAAGCACGGGTCACGAGCTACTCCCAGGCCGAACGGCTCAGGGAGCGCATGGAAAAAGCCTCTGTACGGCATGGGGAGGAAATCCGGGCGGACCTTCCGGGCATCAGGGTGGCCGCCGGCCCCCGCAACTGGTTTGTCAGTCGGACCAAGCATAAGGGCGAAGTCTTTTTCTGCACGATGGGACCGCTCGAAGTGCGAGAGGTAGTGAGCCCGGGGGACGACGAGCCACTGCCCACCACGGCCGTGGTCGAGGGATTGATGGTGCCGAGCAGCGGCACCTATGACCTGTTCAACGCACTGGTTCAATCGAACGGAGATCTGCGCGTGATCGTGGATCAGGCGACCCGGGTCGTGCCATCGGCAGGGCGGGGGATCTTCGCCCGAGAGGAAGCGATCTGGTGAAGCAAAAGAGACGGCCCGCACTCTCTTGAGAGAGTAGCGGGCCGTCAGCGCACCGGTTACCCGGAGTCGGGCAATTGACTTGCCCGTTCTTCTTCCCGCAGCTACCGCCTAACTGATGCGTTTGCGGTCCAGCCTTGGGAGCTCCGGCTTCCATCCCCGGACGGTTCGCGGGCCGTCCGGTTCACCGATGCGAGCGCTGCAAGTCCGGCTGAATCGCGGATCAACCTCTTGCACGGCATGCCGCGGCGCCGCTGCGGCATGGGCAAGGCGCGCGATTGGCCTCGCCGATTTGGCTCGAGAGCGATCAAACCTCAAGCCAGAAAATGAGAAATCACATACTACGATTCGGTACATTGCGCCGCAAGCACCGGAGCGGCAGCGCATGCTGGGCAATCGAGTTCTTATTCGCCCCGCCGCAGGCGGCGAAGGCAGATGCCTTTTTCACAGACTCGCGATCTGCTGCCGTTCTGAGCTGCCGCCGTCCTACTACGGAGTGCGGGCGGTCTGACGGCTGCCGGTGCCGTAGTCCCCTTGCGCTTGAGTCGCGCTCATTTTGCACGGTTTAAGACTTTCTTGCCTGGCGCCGGCCGATGGGTATGTTCGATCTGCCTTCCCCCAGGCCGAGATGTCTGCCGTGCTACTGCGCTCAATGGGGCCTCCCCACGCTCGCACATTAGAGCAGATCACCCTAACAAGGGTGACCCGGCGGCTGCTGCCGTTTCTTCTCCTCCTCTACATCGTATGCTTCCTGGACCGGGTGAACGTCGGATTCGCTGCTCTCCGGATGAACCAGGACCTCGCGTTCAGCCCCGCGGTCTACGGTTTCGGCGCCGGCGTCTTCTATCTGGGCTACGTCGTGTTCGAGGTGCCGAGCAACCTCATTCTGGCGCGAATGGGCGCCCGCGTGTGGATCGCGCGGATCATGATTACGTGGGGGCTGCTGGCCGCTGCCATGATGTTCGTGCAGGGCCCCCTGAGCTTCTACACGCTCCGCTTTCTGCTCGGCGTGGCCGAGGCGGGCTTCTTCCCCGGCATCATCTACTATATGAGCGGATGGTTTCCGGCCGCGCAGCGGGCCCGAGCGACCGCGCGGTTCATGATCGCCATCCCGCTCTCCAGCGTTGTCGGCGGTCCCCTTTCCGGCGCATTGCTGGGGCTCAACGGCTCCTTCGGGCTCGCCGGCTGGCAGTGGCTCTTTCTCCTCGAGGGTCTGCCAGCTGTGGTGCTCGGCTTCGTCGTCCTGGGCTACTTGACCGACCGACCCGAGAACGCACGGTGGCTCGCTCCCGCGGAGCGCGCGTGGCTCAGCACGCACATGAGCCAGGAACGTGAGCACTGTGCGCGGCACTATGGTTCGAGCGCGCGTCAGGCGCTCTCGAACCACACCGTATGGCAGCTTGGACTGCTCACTTTTCTCTGCACAGGGTTTGGGCAGCAAGTCCTCGGCCTCTGGCTCCCCCAGATCGTCAGCAGCTTCTCTAACCTGAGCGACTTTCTGGTCGGTATCGTCTCAGCGGTACCATACTTGATTGCAGCCGTGGCCATGGTGCTCGTCGGTGCACACTCGGACCGAAGCGGGGAGCGCATCCTCTACGTTGCGGGGTGCGCTATAATTGCGGCGGTCGGCTTCCTGGCGAGCGCCTACTTGCATTCACCCGCGCTTAGCGTGCTCGCGCTATCGGTCGCGGCGGCCGGCCTGCTAAGCGCTCATGGACCCTTCTGGGCCCTCCCGCCCACCTTCCTGAGCGGCCGCGGCGCCGCCAGTGGCATTGCCCTGATCTGCTCTATCGCAAACCTGAGCGGCTTTGTGGGCCCCTACGCCATCGGCCTGCTCAAGGGCGCCAGCGGAAGCTTCCACAGCGGGCTCCTGCTGCTCGCGGTGGTGCCGCTGGTCGGCGCGGGGCTAGCGCTTCACATCCGCCGTGCTAGTGCACTCTCCCCCTCGTTGACGACCGCCTATCCGTAGCGTCGTAGTTACCTATCGCACGGCCTACAAGGTCTTGAGATATTCGACCAGGTCCGCCTTCTGCTGCTTGGTGAGCGAGAGGTCGAAAAGCTGGGCGTAGTGATCGACCGCCTCGGCGAGCCTGCCTCGTTGCCGTCGTGGAAATACGGACGCTTGAGCTCTGGCGGATCCCACAGGCCACGGAGCGGCCGACGATTCGGAAGGCGCTCACTCGAGCGCCTGACATGCGGCGGACCATCGAAGACCTGAACCGACTAACTTTGGTCGACCGAGGCTGTCCCATTGCGAAACAGCCGGAGACACAGAAAGTTAAGAAGTTGCTTGACAATCTTTAGACGTCCCGAATCGTGCAGTGACAGCTCTCACGGCCGAAAGGGCAAGGAGTGAAAGAGCGCGATGCGTGTACCACACTGGAACCGGCTGATGGAGAGCTCGGCCGGCCAAGTCATGAGACTGCTTCGACGCGGCCCCATGACTGTGGACGAGCTGGCCGTGGCACTCGACGTCAGCGGCAATGCGGTGAGGCCTCAGCTCGCGATACTCGAGCGGGACGGGCTGGTGCAACGCAGCGACCTGCGGCGGGGCACGAGCAAGCCTGCGCGAACCTATGTGCTCACGGCCGAGGCCGAGCTGCTATTCTCCCGCGCCTACGTCCCGGTCCTGACCCAGCTGCTGCAGGTGCTCGACCAGCGACTCGAGCCCCGCGAGTTCAACCGGATCATGCGCGAGGTAGGGCGGCAGCTCATGGGAGATCGGACACGGCAAACGGGAGGCCTTCGGCAGCGGGCCGAAGCGGCGAGTGCACTGCTCAATGAGCTTGGCGGACTGACTGAGGTCGAGCCGGGGCGGACCGGTTTTCGGATTCGGGGTTATGGCTGCCCGCTCGCAGCAGCCACGCAGCGGCATCCCGAGGCCTGCAATGCGGTAGAAAGCCTGCTCACGGAATTCGCTGGAGTCCCGGTGTCCAAGTGCTGCGAGGGTGAGGATCGCCTGCGATGCTGCTTCGAGATTGGAGCTACTAGGCCCAGTGCGCGCGCCAGGGCTTAAAGTCGGACTCTACCTCCTCCATCATCCGCCGAGCGGCGTGTAGCAGCCACGCCTTGCCGCGAGTCTTGAGATCCGCCTGGAGGGTCCTCGCGCGCTCGCTGCCGAGGTGAACGTTCGCGGTTTCCCAGCCCATTGCTCCCAGCAGGCGCTTCTCGTCCCGTTGGCGAGGTAATGCAGAGAGCTCGATCCGGGCGCAGTCGGGCGCGAGTCGCCGGACGATCCAGCGGCGCTTGAGCCGGAGAAAGGGATCGGGGCAGCGCACCGCTCGCTCTATAATCGTCTGATAGTGGACCTTGGCATCCTCGGCTTGGATGCCCGCCGCCCAGGCACACGCCGATGGAGCGGCTGCTTTGGCTTCCCGTGCGACCGTCCCACCGTGCCAGTCCCCCATCGCGACCACCCGCTCGCGACCCAGGCTGCCGAGACCCGCAATGCGATGGACATACCGGATTTCCATCTCCGGATCAGGCAACATGCGCTTGAGCGCCTTGCGAGCCCCGGCGGGGACAGTCCCGCGGATCGGCGGCAGCCTCTCCAGCTTCTCCCAGAACCGTTCGGGGTTTTTCAGACGCTCGACTGCCATTGCACGGAGCGCAGGGTGGTGCTCCGCCAGGACGAACGATCTGCCGCCTCCCTCGAGGCCCCTGCCGTAACCCTCGAGCACCACCTCGCAGACCTGCCTCTCATCCAACGAGAGCTCGTGCTCACTCGCTGCGACCATGGCGCTGGTCGCGAGACGGACCAGATCAGCGGTGTAGGGGAGCGCCCAGGCCTCGTCGAAGTCGTTCACTCCCCAGACAAGTCGCCCTTCGGCGTCGCGCCAGGTGCCGAAGTTTTCGACGTGCAGGTCTCCCACCGCCAGCACCTTGGGCGCCTCGGCGAGGTCGGGACAGACCACCGGCCAGCGTTGCGCCCACCGAAAAAAGGTCGCGCGCAGGAACTGAAACGCTCCCTCGGCCATGGCTGCGTGTTTCCGATGGAGATCCACCCGGACGAGGCGCAGGTGGGCGCCCAGCCACCGCTCGTACGCGTCGTTGGCCTGAACGAAGGGCGTCGTGTCAGTCTTGCGGGTCATTCGTCCAGCGTCGCACTATGGTTGCGCGTACTAGGGTCAGTCCACTCCGGTACGTCGCGGCGAAGTCTATTGTTGAACCCCGTTCTCCGGCCCGAAGCCGAGGTGGCCACGGGCAATGTGACGCAGATCCTAGTCGGATGGGACAGCGATTCCTATGCTTTTACTGCGAACCCGAAAGGGCTTCGCACTGAGCCAAGCTGAATCGACTCGTCCGAGTTGACAGGCTTGGCTCTTTTACTGCTGAAAGCCCCGGCCCCGCGAGGGCCGGCGTAGTGGCTCAGGAGGTTTTATGAGTCGAAGCGATTTGACCCGGTGGTCTTTCATGCTCGCGCTGCTGTCCACGCCCGCCGTGCTTCGAGCGCAGGCTCCGGCCCCGGACGCCGCCAACGCCAGGGCCGACGCGGCCAAGGCCGAGGCCGCCAGGAAGGCCAGGGAAAAAGCTGAAGCCGTGATCTGCAGAGACGGGACCTCCGGCCCCAATGCTCAAGCGTGCACCGGCCATGGTGGAGTCGACCCCGTGACAACCAGTGCGTCCAGAACCGGCCGGGTTGACCGTGGCGCAGGCGGGGCCGGCGGAGCAGACGGCCGTGCTGCCGGTCGCGAGGGCGAGGCAGAAGACACGATCCGGATCAAGCCCGATACCAAGGACCCTGACACCGGCCAAGCCGGCGGTGGCATACCGGACGGGTGGGGTGGCGGCCGCGACGGCGGAGACGGATGGGGCGACCCATGGGGCAGCGGGAACGACGCAAACGGCAACGCCGGCGATAATGACACGCCTCCCGAGGCAATGCTTCACTCGGCGGGGAGCGGCGGCTGGAGCCTGTATCGGAGACCTATGTTGCCCGAAACCTTTCGGTCGACATCGGTGATGAACTCGGGCTTGTTGGCGTAGACCAGGCCGACGAGCAGCGACACCGTGTCGGTAACGCGATGGGTGTAGCTGAGGGACCCAATCAGGCGGTCGTTGCGCATCGTGCTGGCGTCGTTTGCCTGAAATTCCAAGCTTGCATCAATACGTCCTGTTTCCACGCCCTGGCTGTTCAGCGCCACGTACCGGCCGAGGCCCGCGTTGACGTCGAATGACGACGATCCTGCCAGGGCGAAGTTGATACCCTGATCCGGCACGACCGCCACGAAATCACTGTGCGACGTGAAAGTGGCCGCAAGCCAAAGACGGTCACCGTGGTCCAGCGACTGGCGGACACCCGACCGGCGTAGATACGCCTCCAGACAGTCGAGGCTCGCGGCTTGCTGGC
>Ga0075418_10009928_pt1 | contig 10665 bp, 10 predicted proteins | sample SoiMetdeltSBSDD2_FD_81776 | JGI IMG/M metagenome (GOLD analysis project Ga0075418, IMG submission 81776) | Bulk soil microbial communities from a Populus tree surrounding site in Tennessee, USA - Soil MetaG P. deltoides SBSDD2 | ecosystem: Environmental > Terrestrial > Soil > Tree plantation...
AAGCGCGCGGATGAAGAGATCAGGAAAGCGCGCGAGCGCGCTGCCGAACTGCTTTCGCAGGCCGAGAAGCGGGCCGGGCAAATGATCGAGGAAGCGAAGAACGCCGCGAAGGAAGAAGGCGCACGGGAAAAGGCTGCGGCCAAGGCTGAGATCGAGCAGGAAGTGACGCGCGCGCGCGAGCAGCTGCGCGACCACGTCGCCTCGCTCGCCGTGGCCGGGGCCGCGAAGATCCTGCGGCGCGAAGTCGACGCCAGAGCGCACGGCGAGCTTCTCGACTCGATCAAGAAGCAGCTCTAGATGGCCGAACCGAGCACCGTCGCGCGTCCCTACGCCGAGGCCGCGTTCAAGCTTGCCGACCAGGCGGGCGCGCTCGCCAAGTGGTCCGAAATGCTGTCGGCGCTCGCAATGGTGGGCGTCGATGAGCGCGTACGCGCCGCGGCGGCAGACCCCGGCCTCGGCCACGAGCAGGTCGCCGGCATATTCATTGCCGTCCTCGCCGGCCGCCTGAGCGCGGAAGCCGAGAACTTCGTGCGCGTGCTTGCGCAGAACGGGCGCTTGGCGTTGTTGCCCGAGATCCGCGCGCAGTTCGAGGCGCTGAAGAACGAGCGCGAGGGCATCCTCGAAGCCGAAGTGCACTCGGCGTTCGAGCTTTCGCAGGCGCAGGTCGCCGACCTCGCGCAGCGCCTGGAGAAAAAGACCGGGCGCAAGGTGCGCACGAAGGTGCACTTGGACAAAGACTTGATCGCCGGCGTGCGCATCGTGCTCGGCGACCAGGTCATCGACGGCTCGGCGCGCGCGCAGCTCGGCGCGCTCGAGATGGCGCTAAAAGCTTAAGGAGCCTCATGCAACTCAATCCTTCCGAGATTTCGGAACTCATCAAGAGCCGGATCCAGAACCTCGACGCGGGCGCGCGCATGCGCACGCAGGGTACCGTGGTGTCCGTCACCGACGGCATCTGCCGCATTCACGGCCTGTCCGACGTGATGCAGGGCGAGATGCTCGAGTTCCCGAAGAACACCTTCGGTCTCGCGCTGAACCTCGAGCGCGACTCCGTCGGCGCGGTGATTTTGGGCGAGTACACGCACATCACCGAAGGCGACACGGTGAAGACGACCGGCAGGATCCTCTCGGTACCAGTGGGCCCCGAGCTCCTCGGCCGCGTGGTGAATTCGCTCGGCCAGCCGATCGACGGCAAGGGGCCAATCAACGCCAAGCTGAGCGACGTCATCGAGAAGGTGGCGCCGGGCGTGATCGCGCGCCAGTCGGTGTCGCAGCCGGTGCAGACGGGCCTGAAGGCCATCGACTCGATGGTGCCGATCGGCCGCGGCCAGCGCGAACTCATCATTGGCGACCGGCAGACCGGCAAGACCGCGGTCGCGATCGACACCATCATCAATCAGAAGGGCAAGGATCTCTTCTGCGTCTATGTCGCCATCGGCCAGAAAGCCTCGACCATTGCCAATGTGGTGCGCAAGCTCGAAGAGCACGGCGCCATGGCCTATACCGTCGTGGTCGCCGCCTCGGCCTCCGAATCGGCGGCCATGCAATACATCGCGCCTTACTCCGGGTGCACCATGGGTGAGTACTTCCGCGACCGCGGCCAGGACGCGCTCATCATTTACGACGACCTTACCAAGCAGGCGTGGGCCTACCGCCAGGTGTCGCTGCTCCTGCGCCGGCCACCCGGGCGCGAAGCCTATCCCGGCGACGTGTTCTACCTGCATTCGCGGCTTCTCGAGCGCGCCGCGCGCGTGAACCCCGAGTACGTCGAGAAGTTCACCAAGGGGCAGGTGAAGGGCAGGACCGGCTCGCTGACTGCGCTTCCGGTGATCGAGACGCAGGCGGGCGACGTGACGGCGTTCGTACCGACCAACGTGATCTCGATCACCGACGGGCAGATCTTCCTGGAGACCGATCTTTTCAACGCAGGCATCCGCCCGGCCATCAACGCCGGCATTTCGGTGTCGCGCGTCGGCGGCGCGGCGCAGACCAAGATCATGAAGCGGCGCGATACCGGCGGCGGCGTGCGCCTTGCGCTCGCGCAATACCGCGAGCTCGCCGCTTTCGCGCAGTTCGCAAGCGACCTGGACGAGGCGACGCGCAAGCAGCTCGAGCGCGGCCGCATGGTCACCGAGCTCATGAAGCAGCCGCAGTACCAGCCGCAGCAGGTGTGGGAGATGGCGCTCACGCTCTTCGGCGTGAACAACGGCTACTTCGACGACATCGACGTAAAGAAGGCGCTCGCCGCCGAGCGCTCGATGCGCGACTACATCAAGGGCAAATACGCCTCGCTGGTCGGCATCATGGAGGACAAGAAGGACCTGTCCGCGGACGACGAGAAGACGCTGCACGACGCGATCAAAGACTGGAAGAAGGGCGGCAGCTTCTAGCCATGCCGAGCACCAAAGAGATCCGGGTGAAGATCCGGAGCGTGCAGAACACGCGCAAGATCACCAAGGCGATGGAGATGGTCGCCGCGTCGAAGATGCGCAAGGCGCAGGAGCGCATGCGCCACGCGCGGCCCTATGGCGAAAAGATCCGCAACGTCGCCGCGCATATCTCGCACGCCAACCCCGAGTACCGCCATCCGTACCTCATCGAGCGCGACACGGTGAAGGGCGTCGGCGTCATCGTCATCACCACGGACAAAGGGCTGTGCGGCGCTCTGAATACCAACCTGCTGCGCATGGTGCTTGCGCAGTACAAGGAGTGGCAGGCGCAAGGCGAGACCATCGAGGTGTGTGCCCTCGGCAACAAGGGACTCGGCTTCATGCAGCGCCTTGGCGCAAAGATCGTGTCACAGGCGGTGCAGCTCGGCGACCGCCCGCAGATGGAGAAGCTGATCGGCGCGGTAAAGGTCATGCTCGACGGCTACACCGCCAACCGGTTCGACCGCCTGATGCTCGCCTATACGCGCTTCGTCAACACCATGAAGCAGGAACCGGTCATCGAGCAGCTACTGCCGCTCACGGGCGAGCGCCTCGGCGCACCCGAGTCGGTGTGGGATTACATCTACGAGCCGGAGGCGCGCGGCGTGCTCGACCAGGTGATGACGCGCTACATCGAGGCGCTCATCTTCCAGGCGGTGGCGGAGAACATGGCGTCCGAGCAATCAGCCCGCATGGTGGCGATGAAGGCCGCCTCGGACAACGCGGAGAACCTGATCGACGAGCTCACGCTCATCTATAACAAGAACCGCCAGGCCGGCATCACCAAGGAGCTTTCCGAAATCGTGGGCGGCGCAGCCGCCGTCTGACCAAGGACCACACATGGCTCAAGGAACCATTGTTCAATCCATCGGCGCGGTGATCGACATCAAGTTTCCGCGCGAGGGGATGCCCAACATCTACGACGCGCTCGTGCTCGAGGAAGCCGCCGACAACCCGCTGGTCGAAAAGGGCCTCACCTTCGAGGTCGAGCAGCAGCTCGGCGACGGCGTGGTGCGCTGTATCGCGCTCGGCTCCTCCGACGGCCTGCGCCGCGGCATGAAAGTGAACGCGACCGGCGCGCCGATCTCCGTGCCGGTGGGCAAGGGAACGCTCGGGCGCATCATGGATGTGCTCGGCCGGCCGATCGATGAGAAAGGCCCGATCAAGTCCGAGGAGCGCCGCTCGATCCACCAGCAGGCGCCGAAGTTCGACGAGCTCTCGCCTTCGGTCGAGCTGCTCGAGACCGGCATCAAGGTAATCGACCTCATCTGCCCGTTCGCCAAGGGTGGCAAGATCGGCCTGTTCGGCGGCGCGGGCGTGGGCAAGACGGTCACGATGCTCGAGCTCATCAACAACATCGCCACCAAGCACGGCGGCCAATCGGTTTTCGCCGGCGTGGGCGAACGCACGCGCGAGGGCAACGACTTCTATCACGAGATGATCGAAGCCGAGGTGATTAAGCTCGACAATCTCGAGGAATCGAAGGTGGCGATGGTATTCGGGCAGATGAACGAGCCGCCCGGCAACCGCCTGCGCGTCGGCCTCTCCGGCCTCACCATGGCCGAGAAATTCCGCGATGAGGGACGCGACATTTTGTTCTTCGTCGACAACATCTACCGCTACACGCTCGCCGGCGTGGAAGTGTCCGCGCTTCTCGGTCGCATGCCCTCAGCGGTCGGCTACCAGCCCACGCTCGCCGAGGAGATGGGCCGGCTGCAGGAGCGCATCGTTTCGACCAAGGTGGGCTCGATTACTTCCGTGCAGGCGATCTACGTGCCGGCCGACGATCTCACCGATCCCTCGCCGGCCACTACGTTCGCGCACCTCGACGCAACGGTGGTGCTCTCGCGCGATATCGCGTCGCTCGGCATCTATCCGGCGGTGGACCCGCTCGACTCGACCTCCCGCCAGGTGGACCCCAACGTCATCGGCGAGGAGCACTACACCACGACGCGCGGCGTGCAGGCGGTGCTGCAGCGCTACAAAGAGCTGCGCGACATCATCGCGATTCTCGGCATGGATGAGCTCTCGCCGGAGGACAAGCTCGCCGTCGCGCGCGCGCGCAAGATCCAGCGCTTCCTGTCGCAGCCGTTCACCGTGGCGCAGAACTTCACCGGCACCCCCGGCAAGTACGTCGCGCTGCAGGAGACGATCAAGGGCTTCAAGATGATCGTCAATGGCGAATGCGACGCGCTGCCCGAGCAGGCGTTCTACATGGTCGGCCAAATCGAGGAAGCGTTCGAGAAGGCGAAGAAACTCTGATGGCGGCGCCCACCATCCACGTCGATGTGGTGAGCGCCGAAGAGAGCATCTTCTCCGGCGAAGCCGAATTCGTCGTGCTTCCGGGCGAGGCGGGCGAGCTCGGCATCTACCCGCGCCACACACCGCTCATCACGCGCATCCGCCCCGGCGCGGTGCGCATTCAGAAGCCCGGCGGCGAGGAAGAGCTGGTCTTCGTCGCCGGCGGGATCCTCGAAGTCCAGCCGAAGCTGGTTACCGTGCTCGCCGATACCGCCATCCGCGGCCACGACCTGGACGAGGCCAAGGCCAATGACGCGCTCAGGCGCGCCGAGGAAGCGCGCCGCAGCGCCCGCGACAAGCAGGAGATCGCTGCAGTCGAAAGCGAGGTTTCCATGCTCGCAGCGCAGCTCGCCGCGATCCGCCGGATACGAAAAAAGTAGCGCAACCAGCGCCTTAGCTCTTGCGGCGGGCCGACTAGTCCGGAGAGACCAGCTTCGCGCCGCAACTACTGCGCTTGGCGGCTGAAACAATCCGCCGTCATAGCGCAGGAGATTGCATGAAACACATCCTCGACTCCGACTTCCGTTACCGCCCGAGCTTCGACACCGACGTGCGCAAGACATTTGAGAAAGTGCGCCGTCAGCAGATGCGTGACCGCGACCAATCCCCGGCCAAGGACGAGCCGCAGCAGATGAAGGTCACGGTGCTGAAGCTCGAGCAGCTCAAGAAATCCGCAACCTGACCGCCGCTTAGTCGCGAAACGCTACGACCACGTAGCGCAGCGGTCCGTCGACGCCCAGCGCGTCGAACGGATAACACGTGACAAGCGTGAGGCGCGTCGGGCCTTCGGGATCCGCCACCCACATCTCGCGCCGGTCGAGCACTGCGGCGTAGGCCACACGGTACGAAGCGCGCGTGCCGTCGGCGCGCTCGATCTCGATCAGGTCGCCCGCGCGCATGCGACGCATGAATGCAAGATGGGTGTCCCGGTGCCCCCCGACCACGCTGTTGCCGGCCATGCCCGGCAAGGCAGTCCCGTGCATGTGGCCAGGGCCGAACGGCATCGCTGCTCCGTCCGCGCCGGCGAGAACATAGCGCTCGACTGCCAGACGCGGCACCGATAGGCGCGCCACGGGCCACGTATCTGCCCAGGACCACGGCTTTGCGCCTTGGCGCCCGTCCAGCGTAGCGGCCCAGGCCTGCGCGATCAGTATTTGGGCGGCCCACGCTTTGGTCTGAATCCATACGCCACGGCCGAGTTGCCAGCCCGCGATCGCGAAAAACACCAGCGCGACGAAGAGCCACCCACGCCTGCTCACCATGGCTTCGCGCGCAGGCGCAGCGCGCCCACGGCAAGGAGCAGCGCGAGCATGCCGAGGAACAATGAGCGACGGCTGTCGGTTGCGCCGCGAGGCAGCTCGCCGAATACCTTGTCGTACTGCCAGCCCTCAGGAAGGAGCGTCGGCACTTCCGCCCGCTTCAGTGCCTCCTCGGAAGCGCGCACCGGCGTCTTGTCAACGGCGACAAAGCTCGTGTACTTCGTAACGAGGCGATGCGCCTGCGCGAGCTCGATTACGCGCGAGCGCACCACGGTCTCGGATGCGCCCTCCCGCAGGGAATCGACGAGCGCGGTGACCTTTTCGCGTGCCCACACCGCACCGAGGCCGGTCGCCGTGGCGTGCTCCTCGAGCGGTACGCGCGCTTCCCAAGCGCTGCCATCGCGTTGCCCACGCACCCGCAGCTCGCCGGCCAGCTTGTCGAGCCGCGCGACGAGCACCAGCGGTTCGCCGGCGTAAAGGTCGGGCAGACGCGCCGGCCAGGCCTCGACTTGCACGCCCTCGGGCCAGTGCGCTTGTAGATCCTTCAGCACCGGTGCTTCCAGCTTTGCGAAAAGCTCGCCCATTTTCCCACGCACTTCTTCGATGCGGCCGATATAAGTAAACGTGCCGCCGCCGAGTTGCGCCGCTTTGGTCATGAAATGGCTGTTGGGCGCCGAGCCAATTCCCACAGTGAATAGCCGCGAGTCGCCAAGGCGCTCGCCGATCAGGCGAAATAGCGCCTCTTCGTTTCCCACGGCGCCGTCGGTGAGGAAAACCACCTGTCGCACGCGGTTCGAGCGCTCGGAGCCGTCGAGCGCGAGGCGCAGCGCGGCAGCCATCTCGGTGCCGCCACGCGCTTCGAGCGCGCGCACCCATCGCACCGCAGCGCGCAAATTATCGGGCTCGGCGTCGCGTGCGCCATTGAAGAGAGCGCGCGCTCCGGAGTTGAACTCGATCACTTCGAAGCGATCCTGCGGCCCGAGGCGTCCCAACGCGAGCTCGAGCGCCTCCTTCGCTTGGCGGATGGAGGCGCCCGCCATGGAGCCCGAGGTGTCGAGCACGAAAACCACTTCCCGCGGCAGGCGCGAAGCGCGCGCCGCTTCGGGCGGCAGGAGCATGAGGAGGGCGTAATGGTCGGCGCCGACGCGTTCCGCGAACCACGCGGCCTGGGGCAGCGCGCTCTGGCGCGGCACCCAAGTCAGCTCGAAATCACGGTTGGCCGGGGTCGCAGCGTCGGCGAGCACGATCTCGCGTCGCGAGTCGTCGCGCTCTTTCACATCGATCGGGTGGTACGCGCTCTCGACGGTTGCGAGCGGCACACCCGCATCCAGCGTCACGCGGATCGACACAGGGTTGGTGCGCTCGCCCTCGGTGCCCGGCCGCATCACTGGCGGCGTGATGCGATGCGCGTCCGCTACGACCGGCACAGCCGCGGTGGAGATGTAGCGCGGACCGACCACCATCGGAAAGCGCAGCGAGAAGCGTCCGTTGTCGTACCGAATCACCTGCTGGTATTCGAGCTCCACGACGACCGTCTCTCCTGGCGCGATGTTGGCCACGTTGGTCGAAAAAATATTCGGCCTCTCCTGATCGAGGAGTGCGGCGCGCTGACCGGCGGCGCGCGCTCGCGCGTAGGCCTGCTTGGCAAGCTCGCGCTCGCGGATCTCGCCCTCGACGACGCGAGTGCCAATGCGAAGGACGAGCCGGTCGACCGCGCCGCTCTCAGGCAGCGGGAAAACGTAGACCCCCTCGTACCAGGCGTCGTGCGGATTGCGGAACGTCTGCACGACGCGCGCTCTGGCGATCGGCCCCGATACGCGGAACGCCACATCTGTGGCTAGTAGCGGCGCAGCGACTGGATCGCCGCCGCGCGAGCGCAGGAAGAAGCCCGCCTCCTTGGTGCGCGCCGGTTCGGCATAGGCCGGCGCCGCCAGCAGCATGGTCAACCCCGCGAGGATGATTGCCACCGTAACGCCGAGCGCGGAGGCGAGGGTAAGCAGGGCGATGAGCGGCAACGCTGCTTTAGGATGATGTTCAGTTGTTTGCATAGCCGCCTCGGGTTCGTTTTGTGCATTTCACGATCCGAACGCGATGCACGCACGGCTGGACGGCGGCAAAGCGGCGAAGAATTCTGGCAAAGCAATGGCAACCGCCGGAGCCGGCGGCGCGTTCGGCTATATTGGGCACCATGCCGCGTCGTATCGCCATCGTCGAGGACGAGCCCGCCATCCGCGCCAACTACGCCGAAGCGCTGCGCAAGCATGGCTTCGAGGTCGCTGCGTACGGCGCGCGCGCCGAAGCGCTCACCGCCATGAAAACGCGGCTGCCCGATCTCGCGCTGATCGATATCGGCCTGGGGGCCGACGTGGACGGCGGCTTCGCGCTGTGCCGCGAGTTGCGCGCGCTTTCGGCCGGCTTGCCGATCATCTTCCTCACGGCGCGCGACAGCGACTTCGACACCGTCGCGGGCCTGCGTCTTGGCGCCGACGACTACCTCACCAAGGACGTGAGCCTGCCGCATCTTCTCGCGCGCATCGCGGCGCTTTTTCGTCGCGCCGAGCTTTCCGCCGACGCGGCGCAGGTGCCCGAGCGCCTCGAGCGCGGCGCGCTCACGATCGACCTGAAGCGCTTCAGTGTCCAGTGGCGCGGTATCCCGGTGCCGCTCACCCTCACGGAATTCTGGATGGTGCACGCGCTCGCCAAGTATCCCGAGCACGTGAAGAATCGCGATCAGCTGATGCGCGACGCGAACCTGGTCGTGGACGACGGCACCATCACTTCGCACATCAAGCGCATCCGCAGAAAGTTCCTTGCCGTCGACGCCGACTTCGACGCGATCGATACCGTCTACGGCATGGGCTATCGCTGGAAGGCATGAAGAGCCTGCGATTCAGCCTCCGGGTGAAGCTCGCCCTGATGCTTCTCGCGCTCGCTGCGCTACCCCTGGCGGGAGTGCTCTACGTAAACGAGGTCGAGCGCTTTCTGCTCGAGGAGCAGGAGAACGCGCTGCTCGCCGTGGCGCGCGCGGTTGCCACCGCGCTGCACGAACGCCCGCAACTGCTGGCCAGCGCTTCCGGCCGGGACGACGAGGTGGACGCCATTCTGCGAGGCCTCGAGCGCGCCTCCTCGCGCATCTGGGTCGTGGACGCGCGCTACCAAGTGATCGCCGCCGCTGGCAGCCTGCGCCGCGCGACCGAGGTTGCCTCCGAGGCGCCCTGGTGGCAACCGCTGATCGGCTGGCTGATCCCGCGCCCCACCGAGGATTTCGCAGAAGGCCAGCCGGAGGACTTGCTGGCAACCGGCTTCGATGTGGCGGCGGCGCTGCAGGGCACGCCGGCGACGCGCACGCGCCACACGCGCGATGCACGCGCGGTGGTGATGTCGGCCGCGCATCCGATCTGGACCGGCGACCAGGTCACCGGTGCCGTGGTCACGGAGGAGACGACGAACTCGGTGATGTCAGTCAAGAGCGCCGCGCTCGAGCGGCTTCTTCTCTTCACGCTCGCCGCGTTTGGCGGCGCCGCGGTGCTGCTCATGGCTTTCGCGACGCGGCTTTCGATGCGCATCCGCCGGCTGCGCGACGAGGCTGAGTCGGCGATCGATGCGCGCGGCCGCATCACGCGGCTTGCCGCGGGGTCGAACGCGCGCGACGAGATCGGCGATCTTTCGCGCAGTTTTTCCGCGGTGCTCGAGCGGCTCGCCGAGCACCATGCCTATCTCGAGTCGATGGCGGGCCGGCTTTCCCACGAGCTGCGCACGCCGCTCGCCGTGGTGCGCTCATCGCTCGAAAACCTGAAGCTCTCGAGCGAGGATGCGCCGCGCTACATCGAGCGCGCCGAGCAGGGCCTCGCGCGGCTTGGGCGCATTATCGAGCGCATGACCGAGGCGTCCCGCCTGGAGCAGAGCCTGGAGAGCGTCGAGCGCAGCCGCTACGACCTCGCCGCCGTGGTGCGCGGCTGCGTCGAAGGCTACCGCGCCGCCTACCCGCGCGCCTCATTCACGCTCGAATTGCCGCCGCGCCGCGTCGAGGTGGAGGGTGCCCCGGATCTCGCCGCCCAGCTGCTCGACAAGCTGGTGGAGAACGCGGTGGACTTCTCGCTCGCCGGCGAGCCGGTGCGCGTCGCGCTCGACGACGCCGACGGCGCCGCGGCGCTCACCGTGTCGAACAAGGGGCCGCTCCTGCCGGAGAAGATGCGCACGCGGCTTTTCGAATCGATGATCTCGGTACGGGAATCGCCCGGCGCGGGCACGCCGCATCTCGGCCTCGGCCTTTACGTGGCGCGGCTCATCGCCCAGTTCCATGACGGCAGCATCGCCGCGGCGAATCTGGCGAGCGGCGACGGCGTTGCGCTCGGCGTGCGCATTCCGCTGGCATGGAGGTAATTCAGGATCTGGTGGTGATCGGCGGCGGCGTGAACGGCGCCGGGATCGCGCGCGACGCCGCCGGTCGCGGGCTGTCGGTCACGCTGGTCGAAAAGGGCGACCTCGCCGGGGCAACGTCGTCCGCGTCGTCCAAGCTGATCCACGGCGGCCTGCGGTATCTCGAGCAGTTCGAGTTTCGTCTGGTCGCCGAGGCGCTCGCCGAGCGCGAGATCCTGCTGCGCGTGGCGGGGCACCTCACCTGGCCGATGCGTTTTGTGGTGCCACACGTCCCGGAACTGCGGCCGCGCTGGATG
>Ga0075418_10009929_pt1 | contig 10665 bp, 8 predicted proteins | sample SoiMetdeltSBSDD2_FD_81776 | JGI IMG/M metagenome (GOLD analysis project Ga0075418, IMG submission 81776) | Bulk soil microbial communities from a Populus tree surrounding site in Tennessee, USA - Soil MetaG P. deltoides SBSDD2 | ecosystem: Environmental > Terrestrial > Soil > Tree plantation...
AGAAGCGCTTCGGTCTTTCCATGCTGAACGACATGGTCACGTCCAACCACGTTCACCTACTGGTCAAAGACACAGGTCCAAACGTTATCGCCGAGAGCATGCAGCTCAACGCGGGGCGCACCCCGCAGGAGTGATTGCATTCCGTTCGGCATGGAATCATCATGACCCCCATGAGTGATATTTTTATCAGCTATGCGAGAGCAGATAAGGAGAAAGCTGAGCTGCTTGCGAATGCATTTTCGCAGAAGGGTTGGTCTGTTTGGTGGGACCGAGAGATTCCGCCCGGCAAGTCGTTTGACGAGACGATCGAGAATGCGTTGAGCTCGGCCCGCTGTGTGGTTGTTCTCTGGTCTCAAACCTCTGTGTCGTCCCGTTGGGTGAAAACGGAAGCAGCTGAGGGTGCGGAGCGAGGAATTCTCGTGCCGGCGTTGATCGATAACGTCAAAATTCCCCTCGAGTTCAAGAGAATCGAAGCAGCAGATCTCTCCGATTGGCAGGGTGAGACTTCTCATCGTGAGTTGGATCAATTAATGCGGATCGTCGCCGGCATGCTGGATGGCAGTGCCCCGGTTCAACCAAGACAGATCCCAACCGATATCGAAGTGCGGTCGCGGCATTGGTCGAAGACAATGTGGGGTGTTTTGGCGGGAGTCGTAGCTGGCGTAATGGGTTCGCTTGCTGTGCTTCACCAAACCGGTTTTTTCGAAAAGCAACATCCGCAATCGCAAAACCAGGTGCAGTCGACTCCATCGATGACGAATATTGCCCCCGCTCCGACAAAACCTGGCCCCGGAGGGACAGAAGAGCAGGCTGCCTCAGTAGCCAAGCCGGCGCCTTCGACGCAACCTCGATCATCTGTCATGAATGTGCTTTCTGCAGAAAACGGCGGCCACGTTGTTGTTGCCACCAACGATCGGTGGCCTTACGCCATCGACGGTGATGAGAAAAATTGGCAGTACATCGACATCGGTGTTGTCGGCAGTTGGGCCGTTTACGGATTCAAAAATGATAAGCCAGCAAGCTTCGATACATTCAAGGTACTGAATCTTGGTACGGAGAGCTGGAATTTGAAAGAGTTCGAGCTACTGGCGGGAAATGATTCTGCTACGGGAAAATTCGAGTCAATCGGCAAGTTTCAGACGCAGAACATCCGGTTTTTTAAAGAACCCTATCAGGAGTTCAAGTTCCCGCCTGTGAAAGCACGGTATCTGAAAGTTAAGGTCATATCTTCTCACGGCTTTAGTTCTGTGGGTGTCTATGAATTCCAATTGCTCGGTGCGCTCGAATAGGTGCGGTGCAATAGCAACTGTCTTAAGAGTCGACTAGACGCCGCTATTCCCGGCATTGGATTTTCGAGGCGAAGAAGCGCTTTGATTTCTGCGTGCTCGATTACATACTGTGAAAGAATGATGTACGCGATCTTCGCCGCCATAGGCGGCGGTTAGAGAGAGTATGGACCTGCCTAACGCTTGATGCCGGTTTCACGGACCACGTCATCGAGCAGCCTGTCGTCGACGAGCTGGGCGGCGCTGATCGGCCGCTCGATTTTCTGCGCCGCGCGGGCGAAGTCGATCAGCAGTTGGTACCCGTCGACGCGAATCTTGCCGTTCACGCTCAGTAACTCGACGAGCTTATCGTAAGCCAGCGCGGCGATGTCAGGGGCCATGGCGAATTCGCGGCCAATCATCTGCATCGTATCGGCGCGATTTTCGCGGATGTAACTCATCGAGCGCAACGTGGCGCGCAAAAATCGCTTGATCATCTCCGGTTGTTTTTTGATTTTGTCAACATGCGCGACCAGCGCGGTGCCAGGGACGTCCACATAGTCGCGGGTAGCGGCGATCTTGGTGAATCCTTCTTTCTCCGCGTGCAAACTGTGCGGCGCGCTCAGCATCGAGGCGGCCAGGGTGCCCGCCTTCAACGCGGCGTATCGTTCCGGCGTGCCGCCCATATTGAGCAGAATAAAATCGCGTTCGGGCGATAGCCCGTTTTGAACGATGACTTTTCGCAGCAACGTATCGACCAGCCCGCCGGGATTGAGCGAGCCGATGGATTGGCCTTTGAGCTCGGCCAGAGTGCGGTACTTCGGTTGAGCATAGAGCGCTTGATCGACGTAGGAGTTGAGGCTCATAACGACACGCAGAGGCGCGCCGGCGACGAATGCGGTGACGGCGGTGGTCGACCCGGTGCCGAAATCGGCGTCGCCGGTAAGGACGGCTTTGATATCGATGCCGCCGCGCATATAGACAGCGCTCACGTCAAGATTCTCTCTGCGAAAGAAACCGCGGCGCTGCGCCGTTTCGAGGATCGGAAAACTGGTGATGGACTTGCTCGGATAACTGACGACGACCCTGTCCGAAGCGACGTTGCCTTGGCTCCGCGCGTCGGCCGTGAAGGCGAGAAGAACGAACAGCGCAAAGAAAAAATACTCAATTCGAGCCAGCATGCCTGCCCTCCCTCCAGTACAATCTCCTGAGCTTCGGAATAATCGATCACAGCGAAAGCTGTCAAGCAGACGCACACAGATTGTGCAGATTGGGGTCTGTGCGGTTCGTAAAAGGGTTCGACGCCAACCCGAACGAACTAGCGGCTCCGCGTTGATTAAAAAGCGATTGTGACGCGGCTGTGCGAGCGCCATTTCAGTCGTTGTTGGCAATCGGCTGATATGCCACAATGCCACAATTGATCAGCGGCGGCTTTTGAGATTATGTTACAAGGCGTTCACGGGGACATCAGAGAGCGATTCCTTGATGCGTTCGGCGCGGCTGGATTTCAGCGCTCACCCGCCCTTTCATTGCTGCAACCGACCATAAAAACATCTTTTCTTTTCAGTGTCGGCTTTGTCGACGTTTTGGATGCGGTTGCCGGCAAGTCCGTTCACCTGGACGGCGCCGCAACGGTGCAGCGATGTTTTCGGCATTTCGACATGGATCGGGTTTCCGATGAAACGCATCTTTCGTTGTTCGAGATGGCGGGAGCGCTGCGCTGTAGCGGATGGCGCACGGCGGATTTGATCACGCCGCTGGTCCGCTATCTGGTGCAGGATTGCGATTTGCCGATCGGCCGACTTCACGTCACCTATTTCGGCGGTGGGAATGTCGCCGGCGAATTTCTGCACCCTGACTTCGAAGCGCGCGACGGCTATCTGGCGGCGGGAATCGACCCGCGGCAAATTTGGCAGGGCGATCATTCCACCAACGTTTGGTTCGAGGGGGCCAATTCCGGCACCGAGCGAAGCGGCATCTGCGGGCCCCACAGCGAGCTGTTTTTCGACGCCGCGCCCACCAGCGAGGCCGCCGTCGACGTCAATCCGATCACTCAGCCAAGCCGATTTATAGAGGTGTCGAACATCGTCACCATCACTCATCGCACCCGTTCGGGTCCGAACAACGGACTGGCGCCGCTGCCGCTGCCGCTCGTAGAGTTGGCCCTGGGCATGGAGCGGCTCGAAATGGTGGTAGCGGGAAGACTGAGTGTTCACGATACGCCGAAGCTTCGAGTCATTGCCGATGTTGTGCGATCGACTTGCGCCGGCAACCTGCACAGCGAAGCCAAGAGCAAAGCGCTGCGAGTCGTTGTCGACCATGCGCGGGCAAGCGCGCATCTCATCGCCGATGGCGGACGGCCCGGCGCGAAGGGGCGCGGCAACGTGGTCAGAAAAGTGATCAGAGACTCGCTCGGCGCGGCGCGGGTTATCGGCATAGACCTGCCGCGGTTGTTCCCCAAGATCGCTCAGGCCGTCGCCGCAGTGGATGGTCGCCTCAACCCCAATCTGGCGCCGAATCTCGGCGTCATCAGCGAGGTCTTCGGCAAAGAAGCGAAGCGATTGCTGCGCGGCAAATCAGCCCCGCTGACGTGACGGCGGCGCGAACGCCGGGCGAAATTTTATGCGTCTGAGCGCGACGAGTAGCGACTATGGCGGACCCCCCTAGTTTCGATTTCCCTGGACAAGCTTGCGCGCAATCGCTCGCCGCCCGGTTCGAGGACATTGCCCGGCAGGCGCCCGACCGGCTGGCGCTGCGCCACGGTGCGCGCAGCGTGATGTACGACGAGCTGAATAGGCAATCGAACCGGTTGGCGCAGGCGCTCCTCGGGCAGCTCACCGGCCAAGATGCCACGATCCTCCTGCTCCTGCGCGATCCGATCCATCATGTCGTCGCTCAACTCGGCGTTGTTAAAACCGGCAGGGCCTGCGTTCCGGTCGATGTGTCTTTTCCGGTGGCGCGCCAACGACAAATTACCGCGGACTCCGCTGCCCGCCTGGTGGTGGCCGAGCTCGAGACCTTAGAATCGGCGCTAGGATTGGGCTATGAGCGCGGCTCCGTCGTGATCGTCGATGATCTAGGATCCGGCCTTTCGGAAAAAAACCCGGGCTTGCCTGTTTCCCCCGACGCACTGGCCTACGTGCTCTACACCTCCGGCTCGACGGGAAGTCCAAAGGGAATCATGCAGCGCCAGCAAAACCTGCTTCACGTCGCGATGCTCTATCATCGCGATCTCGGCGTCGGTCCCACGGATCGCATCACCAGCCCGACATCCCCGGCTTACACGGGAACCCTATGGGCTTTGCTCGCGGCGTTGATGAACGGCGCGGCGTTTGTTTTCACCGCGCTGGATTCCGTCGCAGCCTTCGTCGAGACGCTGGACAAAGAAAAGATCACGGTCGCGCAGTTGATTGTTTCCCTCTTACGCCAGGTAACGCAGTCGTTCGATGAAAGAGTTCGGTTGCCCGGACTGCGATTGATTTACACCGGCGGTGAAACTTTGCGCGCGCAGGATGTCGCGCGCTGCGCGCGAGTCCTGCCCGATGGCTGCCGTGTTATCTACGACTACGGCTCGACGGAAGCGGGTATCATAACGCACCAGCTTGTCAATTTATCGAGTCCGGCGGCGGAGTCGCCAGCTTCTTTGGTTCCAGTGGGTTATCCAGTCGCCGACACGGAGGTATTTTTGCTCGATGAGCATGGCGTGGTTGTCGCTGCAGGGCAAGACGGGGAAATCGCCGTGCGCTCGAACTATCTCTCGCCGGGGTACTGGCGCGACCCGTCGCTCACGCGCAAACATTTTTTGACGGGTCCGGCCCGCGGCACGGCCGATGTCTTTCGGACCGGCGATCTCGGCCGGATCGGCGCCGACGGCTGTCTGTTTCATCTCGGCCGAAAAGATTTTCAGGTGAAGGTCCGGGGATATCGAATCAATCTAACCGAGATCGAGAACGCTCTGGGGTCTTTAGATGGCGTCAGGGCGGCGGCTAGCGTCGCATGGGGTAGTGAAGACTCAACGCGGATCGTCGCCTACATCGAGAAAGAGCCGGCGATCACAGTCTCCATCAAGAATCTCCGCGAACAGCTCTCTTTGACTCTGCCCTCGTACATGATTCCTTCAATCTTCATGTTTTTGGAACGCCTCCCGATATCGGCCAATGGAAAACTGGATCGGAACGCGCTTCCGGATCCACCGCAAAATCGCCCCGAGTTGGATACGGCGTACGTCCCGCCTAAGACCGGACTGGAGCATCGGCTTGCGCAGATCTGGATCGAAATCTTTTCACTGGATCAGATCGGCACTCACGACAACTTCTTTGAGTTGGGCGGCGATTCCCTGATGGCCACGCGGCTGATCTCGCGAATTCAAGACGTCTTTAAAATCGCGTTGCCGATCCGCAGCGTTTTCGCAGCGCCAACGGTCCACGATCTCGCGTTGCGGGTACAAGCGCTCGGGAGAGAAAAGGGCGGCGGCCTGCCGTTCGATTGAAACGCCGAGGGTCGCCATGCCCAAGGAATAGGCTATGGAAATGTTTTGTAGTGAACCATGGCAGACATCTTTCTGAGCTACGCGAACGAAGACCGAGAGACGGCTGCCGCTTTAGCGCGCTCTTGAAGCCGCCGGTTGGACCGTGTGGTGGGATCGGAGGATACCAGCCAGCCAGACCTGGCGTTCTGTTCTCGACGACGCCCTTAACGATGCGCGTTGCCTGGTTGTATTGTGGTCTCGCCATTCCGTGACGATCGATTGGGTCAAGGAAGAAGCGGAAGAGGCGCGCCGCCGAGGCTGACGCGAGGCTTCAACGGGCAATGAGTATCGCGTGTTAACTTTACTGTGGTCACGAAACGATTTTTGGATTTGGCTTTTCTTGGATCTGTTGTCGCCAGTATATTTGGCCTGGGCGTATTATTTATTCCATAAAAACTATCGTCTCAAACAATCGCCGACGAAAGGGGATCGCTTGAGGGTCGGTTTTTGGTCAGTGCTGGGTATCATTGGTGCACTTCACTGGTCGTTCGGCGGACCACGGCTCGTGCTCTCCGGTCATGAGAATAGCGTGATCAGTTTAGCATTCTCTCCCGATGGGCGCTTTTTAGCATCGGGAAGCCTCGATCATACGGTGAAGGTTTGGAACGCCGTCACGGGGAAGAACTTGAGAACTCTCACCCTTGAAGACAGTGGTCGAAAGGAGGCCGCCGAGGCGGTGGCGTTTTCACCGGACGGAAAAATACTCGCAGCGGGTGGCCGTAAGATCGTGAGTCTATGGGATACCGAAAGTTGGACGCTTCGCAACAGCTTCCGGCGCGAGGGAACCAACGTGATCGAGTCGCTTATTTTCTTTCCGTCAGGGGAATTATTGGTCGCTAACGGCAGTGACGGGAGTGCGGTTTGGGAGGTCCATACTGGACAAAGAGTTCCGGTTAAGGAAAAATATCTGGGCTCGGTCGCTGCTCTTTCACCGGACGGTAAACTCCTCGCGGCCGTGCCGAGCGGATATGGAGCCGTACGCGTTTGGAACACAGACAACTGGCAGCGGCTATTTCTATTAAGAACAAGTGTCAGCTCCGTTGTGTTTTCACTGGCGTTTTCGCCTGACGGTAGAATCTTGGCGGGCGGCGATGGTCACAACAACTTGGCGCTCTGGATGACTCCCGATCAGCAATATGTGCCCAACGTATTAAATAAAGTGGGGTGTGGAGCTAACGTTGTTTCACTAGCCTTTTCTCCGAATGGTAAGTGGTTGGCGGCACTTGCCCGCAGAGCTTCCGGGCTCGAGGGCATAAGCAAGCCGGGATGCGTCAGACTCTTTCGCCTACAAGACAATAAATTCACCTTTATGTCCTGGCAAACGGAACCTGCAGGAAGCGGTCTGGCTTTTTCACCAGATAGTAAAACGTTAGCCACACCGTACAGCGGCACGATCAAGTTATGGAGGATAGACTAGGTGTCGGAGGGAGTGCCGGGTCGGACCAAGGCAAGTTGTTGATTTCACAAATTAACATAGCGTAAAAGGCACCTTTTAAAGGCTTAGAGGCAGCTTTTTGCCATCGAAAACGTGCCTCTAAGGAGCCACGATGCCACGTGTTCATCGCCGCTTTTTGCCAGGCCACGTCTGGCACATTACTCACCGCTGCCATCAAAGAAAATTTCTACTAAAGTTCGCGCGCGATCGACGCCGATACTTACATTGGCTTTTCGAGGCTAAGAAGCGCTTCGGTTTGTTCGTGCTGAGCTACATGATTACCTGCAATCACAAGGACGGCATTTAGGGGTCAGGTCTTGCAATGACATATTTCGTCGGATAAGAAGGTCGGTGCTATGGCGCGCCCCCTGCGATTAGAATTTCCCGGAGCGATCTATCATCTGACGGGCCGCGGCAACGCGCAGCAGAAAGTGTTTTTTACCGACGCCGACCGCGAGTTGTTTCTGAAAACGCTGACCGGTGTGGTGAGTCGCTACCATTGGATCTGCCACGCGTACTGCTTGATGGCCAATCATTATCATTTGCTGGTGGAGACGGCGAAGGCCAATCTCTCCATCGGCATGCGCCAGCTCAACGGCATTTACACTCAAAGTTTTAACCGTCGGCGTAACCGGGTTGGACCTCTGTTCCAGGGTCGGTTCAAGGCGATCCTGGTCGAAAGGGAATCCCACCTTTTGGAGCTATGCCGCTACATCGTGCTCAACCCCGCGCGGGTCAAAGGCAGCTCTAGAGCGTCGACTTGGAAATGGAGCAGTTACCGGGCCACCGCAGGACTCGCTCCGGTGCCGGAGTTTCTGCGCACCGACTGGATTCTGGAGCAATTTGGCAAGAGCCGATCAAGAGCCCAGCAGCAGTATCGGGAATTCGTCAGGGACGGAATGGCGAGTCGGCCGTGGGACGATCTCAAGGGTCAGATCTATTTGGGGAGTGAAGCGTTCATCGTGAAACACGCTGCTGGCAAAAAGGACATTAAGGAGATCCCGCGAGTGCAGTTGAGAGCTGCGAAGCCGTCGCTGGAGCAAATCTTTGGGAGAAGGGGAGAGAAAGGGATTGCCGAGGCCTATGAAAGGGGCTATCGGCTTAATGAAATCGCGGAGCACTTGGGCGTGCACTATGCAACCGTGAGCCGCCGACTTAAACGGCTTGAGCAGGCGAAGTGAACCGTTGATCGCAGTTAAAGGGTGGCCCGATGCAGCCGGCAAATAGTATTGTGGTGAGCCATGGCAGACATTTTTCTGAGCTACGCCAACGAAGACCGAGAGACGGCTGTTGCTTTAGCGCGCGCTCTTGAAGCCGCCGGTTGGACCGTGTGGTGGGAGCGGAAAATTCCCGCTGGTCGAACCTGGAGTTCGGTTTCGGCCGACGCAATTAACGAAGCGCGCCACGTGATCGTTTTGTGGTCGGCGCATTCGGTGAAAAGTCCATGGGTCGCCGAAGAGGCGGAACAAGGCCGCGCCCACGGTAAGAGCCTCATTCCAGTGCAGATCGAAGCCGTCGAGCTGCCGATCGGCTTTCGCTCGCTCCAGACAGCGGATCTTACCGAATGGAATCGCTCGCCCGACGATCCGAAGCTTAGGATGCTCCTCGTTGAGTTGGGATCATTGAACGAGCCGGCGCACAGCATTGAACCGCCGCCTGCGCCAAGTGATAGCCCGCCGGGACTCGGATCGATCGTGCTCGGCACCGCGGCGGCGGTGGCCGGAGTGGTCAAGAGCGTCATCGACCGGCTTCGGCCGAAGCGGCGCTTCCCGCCCTCCGAGCACTCACGGCGCGCCGAATCGAGCGGAAAGAAAGCGGGGCTATCGGATCCCGTCTTCTTTGGCATCGGTGCGCCGGCCGAAGCGAGTCCCGGGTCGAGCTTTACGGCGCGCTTCGCTGCTTACATTGCGGCTGCGAGAAACGCGGCGCGCGAGCATCTGGAAAAGCTCGGCGAAAAAGAAGACCGCATCGTCATGGACATTCCGCCGGATCGGGAAAATCGCTGGCGCATCGGCGCTCCGGTAACCATTCGATTAACGGGCGAGCACTTCCGCGTCACGCCTCGCGAGCGCGAATTCGAATGGAACGGGCGTGAGAATCTGGCAAATTTCTCCGTGCAAGTAGATGCCGCTTCGCCGGCCGTGAACTTGCAGCTATGCTTCCATGTGTTTCTCGGACCGGTGCAGGTCGCGTTCATACCGGTGGGCATCAAGATTTCGGCGCGCTCGAGCGATCCTCCAGCTACCACCCGAGCAGAGGTGCGGGCGCCGTCCTCCGCATTTGCCTCCTATTCGTCCAAAGACGCTGAACTCGTCACACGCAGTCTCTCAACGCTCACGCGCTGGGCGCCGAGCTTGGACATATTTCAGGATTGTCTGGATCTGAAGGCCAATGAAGCCTTCAAACCGCAGCTTGCAAATGAAATTGCCGCGCGCGAAGTGTTTTTGCTGTTTTGGTCGCGTAACGCGAACGCATCGAGGTGGGTACTTTGGGAGTTCGAGACAGCGCAGGTCAAGCCGGGTCTGAACGCGATCCTGCCGATGCCTCTGGAGGATCCAGCAATCGCACCGCCACCGGCGGGTTTTGAGGACAAGCATTTGCGCGATCGATTCCTGATCGCGAGCTACGGTCTCAAAAAGATCGCCGAAACGGTTCGACAGAATTCTTGACGAGAACCGCGACCGGTGAGGGTAAAATCTATGGGTGACCCCGTAATTTCTCCCTTTCATCTCGTTGTTGAACCTGCGCACAAGTTCGGGGGTTGAGCCCGTTAGCGCTGCCAGCGCATCAATGACATTGTTAATCATCCCATGGCGGCCGGTCGTTTTTCCTCAGTCATCTTTTCAATAGGCGCGTCGGTTTTCTCAGCTCGCTGGGAGCTTTAGCGCGGCGGCGACGATGGGTTTCGCCCAGTTTGGCGTGCTCCTGAGATTGCGGCGATTGAGAATCTTGCCATTTTCCATGTGCAACACCAGCTTGGGTTTGGGGATCTTGCCGGCGGCGGGATCGGTGTCTGCGCTGTTGTCGTAAACGCGCAAGGCCGTGATCCGTGGCAAGAGATCGACGAGGTTTAGGCGGCTATGTTCATAGCGCCGGCGGATATGCTCGGCGGCGATGTCGTGACCGCCCCGTCGGACTCGCGCTCGTACGCGCTCGATATGAAGCTCGGGACTAAAAAGGCCCACGTACCACACATAAAGTTCGATACCTTGTGATGCGGCCTCCATGAGCAGACGCGGGATCGTGTTGGCGCCAAGCGTGGTTTCGAAAGCGAAGTTTTTGCGCTCCCCAATAGCCCGCGTCAACAGTTCCACGCCCTTGCGCCATGCGGCGTTATTGGCGTCCGCTTGAGTTAGCGCCGGATTAGCGGCCATCAATATTCGCGCGGCTTCGTCGGGGTTGTAGTAGTCGGCACCGGCAGCGCGAAACACCGCCCC